>QDKV01004670.1_pt1 | contig 12084 bp, 17 predicted proteins | sample 1861101 | NCBI WGS metagenome assembly QDKV01 (sample SAMN04275158, study PRJNA302643) | Fungus metagenome, whole genome shotgun sequencing project. | isolation source: fruitbody | host: Mallocybe terrigena | place: Sweden | collected 2013 | reverse complement strand
TAAAATGAGTGTTTATACAAACAGAGGCGGAGTCACTCAAAAATTTGAAACGTCTACACTTTTGCAATTAGCTGTAAACCAGAGATGGACAGATGAATAAGTATTAGCCATAGTTGGGGGAACCAACGACGGAAGTCACGCATGACATCCCATTCGGCCAGCGTGCGAAATTATCCAGGAAAGGAAAGATCGCGTCGCGTCTCTGTTCCTTAAACCATAACCACCACGACAGTCCCTCTTTCCATGTCGCGTTGTCGCTAGATAGCCAGAAATTGACGAAGGAAGCGTTATTAGCATCTATTGATCACCGAGATGTCTGGTTTCAAGAACTCGCCTTTCAGCAAACGACTACGGGCATCTCATCGAGATGGCGACCTGGACGAGGGGGAACCATCTAAAAAGCCTAGAGTGAACCCTATCTTTGGTGTAGGCTCGTCTTCATCATCCAGTTCCACACCCGCATTGGATTCGAGGTGCACGACTGAAAGCAGTAGTGGCGGTCCCGAGTCACCGGTTGATATTCATAGACCCTCATTTACGGTCTCTGGCACAAGAATGCCACGAATACAGAAGGAGTATGGAGACAGGTTTGTGCCGTCGAAGGATACTGGGGATATGAGGACTTCATATCATCTTATGGAGGAAGGAGGCGCACCTTCCACACCCTCGAAAAGTAGAATAATTCCTTTAGAATCCGATGCTCTTAAGGGTTAGTACCTTCGTTGTACTGCTAGATTTCTGAAACAAAATTTTGTTATAGAACAAGCCAATTCTATCTTTACTTCGATATTGCATACCGAAGTGACACCACCTTCACCAGCGCGTCGCCCAGTATCACCCAGTCGACCTACCACGTCTACTTCAGTTATGCCATCCACACCAACGAAACGCCGGCTCTTCCAGTACGCTTCACCTTCCCGATCCAACTCTGGTACACCCACCCGCCGACTCGACACACCCACTGACGAAGCCTATTCCATGAGCCCGGTAAGAGCGCAAAGTCGTCAACTTCTCGAATCTCCTCGCCGCAAGCTGCGCAGCGTGTGTAAGACGCCCTATAGAGTTCTTGATGCTCCTGAGTTGGCAGACGATTTCTATCTTAACCTTGTCGATTGGTCAAGTACGAATGTGCTTGGTGTTGGCCTTGGTTCGTGTGTGTACCTCTGGACGGCGCACAACGCCGCCGTCTCAAAATTATGCGACCTCTCTGTATCCAATGACACCATATCGTCCGTTTCGTGGGTTCAGAAGGGAACTACGCTTGCAGTTGGAACACTGTCTGGGCGACTGCACATCTACGATGCTGCAACGCTCTCTCTTCACCGTACTTATCAACAGGCGCATATCCAACGGATCGGCGCCCTTGCTTGGAATACCCATATCCTATCTTCGGGATCGAGAGACCGAATGGTGTATCACAGAGACGTGAGGGAGGCTTCTATGCGTCCATTTAGAAGGTGTACGGGGCATCGACAGGAGGTGTGTGGGTTAAAGTGGAGTGGGGATGGTGGACCAACGGCGGCGACTCTTGCTAGTGGTGGAAATGATAACAAGGTCTGTATCTGGGATCTGAGGGGTTCAACGAGGAGCAGTGCTACTGCGAGTAGTGGTGGGACTTTGGATGGAGGAGATGATACACCCGGAGATGCGCCGTTGTGGAAGTTCCATGATCACACTGCGGCTGTGAAAGCGCTAGCCTGGGATCCACATGTCCAAGGGGTACTTGCTACTGGAGGTGGGACTCAGGACAAGCACATCAGGTTTTGGAACACAGCGACAGGAACGTTGTTGAATGAGCTGGATACAGGGAGTCAGGTATATGCATTGCGCTCATACTCTTTCTTCTGTTCTTAGCATCTGCTTCTAGGTCTGCAACCTTATCTGGTCTTTAACCTCGCATGAACTCGTGTCAACTCATGGATTTTCCTCCACCACCGCTCAAAACCAAATTTGCATCTGGAAGTACCCAACGCTCAATATGGTTGCCTCTCTGACGGGCCACGCCAATCGGGTGCTTTATTTAGCTATGAGCCCTGATGGCGAGACGATCGTTACAGGTGCAGGGGACGAGACGTTGAGATTCTGGAATGCTTTTCCAAAGAAAGACGCGGGAAGAAGGGAAAAGGAGAGTAAGCTGGATTATGCGGGTCAAATTCGGTAGAGGGAAAAAAAAATTCGTGGCCGTTCTGGCGGCAGTGGTTTCTTTCACGATGAACACTGCAATCTATGGTGGATCCACTGGTTTTGCAGTTATGCGCATATAAGTACGTTTTTGTTCATGCACAGGCATCTCTTCTTCCTTCGTTCGCCTATGCAATTTCAACCTATGTTTCATGATATCTTTATCACCTGTCAAACTTACGTATCGCTTTGTTCGTTTTCTTTTCTACCGTTTTTCTCTCGGATTGTATTATTTAAATTTGCTCTTCTATCATCTCGTCTGTTCTCGATTTGTCTTGTTCCGTTCCTCCTTTTTGCTGACGAATAATTTTATTATCCCAAAAACCATCATCATCATGGACCAAATTTCCTTGACCGCCCAATGACCAATTATTTCATCCCATACATGCCCATTGTATACATACGTTTAACATCTATCTATAGTCTATATGCTCGAATTCCAAATTGATGTTTGCATTGAGGTCTTCTTTTCGTTGTCGAACGGTAAATTTTTACAAATGTCCCTAGCGAATTCAACAATATATGGGGGCATGGCCGCTTTATTATGACCTTTTCCCTGGACTTGAATGTTGAACGTTGAAGCTTAAGGTTCAGTAATGCACTATCTGGGGAGGCTTGGCGACTGATTGCCCTCGGAAAAAACATGACGTCATCGAGTGAATGAGGAAATGTAATGCAATAGATTTATTTTCTACCAAACCCTTGATTTGAAGTTTGTAAAGGTAGAAGTTGTAGCCCGACCGCAGTATACTAATTTTATTTATTGCACACGAGTCTCCGAACACAAGGAATTTAGATGACTTGCAGGGCTGTGCGACCCAGTTTGAGCTCCTTATAGAATCGGCTATGGCAAAGAGCGATTAGAGGCATCAATATTTCAATCATTCCTCGGAACCAAATCGCTTTACTCTACTCTGTACTATGATGATAAGTATGATCGGTAAAAGATGAAAACCATGACTCATCCTGCAAATGGATCGTCATCAGCATGGAAGACTGACACGTTTCATATCTTATCTCCATCAGGGTGGAGGAGAAACTTTCGTCTGACGTTATGTCCTGCTACATTCCTCGCCCGAGCCGCATGTTATTTACAGAACGTACTTGAAAACGTGGGTCTACTTTACTCTCGATTACGACTCAATAGTACTTCAATACTCAACTGGCAATTAGATACACAGTCTCAGGTTCGTTTTCTTGTCCCTCTAGCGGCGCATTCCAGGAACCCAGACATCCAGACAATTTAGACTTTGGAGATAGCAGAGAATCACATGAACCATTTCAACATTGACGTCGACTCCCCCGCCTCGGCGTCTTCTTCAACACTCATTTTCACTCCTCTCGATACCAAGAACGACAGCCATCTCATCTTCAACAGTCCAAATGCTACTCACCTTCCACGCACCCCCAAACCTAAACTTAACCTGATCACCACCACGAGCACCTCGCCTCCACCGACGAGGATGAGTGGTAAAGGGTTCATCGAGCCCCATCGAAGTCATTTACCACGGAGGACAAGAGCAAAAACAGCTCCAAACTCTACTAGTTCAGCCGGTAACACAAAAAATAAAACAGATCCGAGCACGACGGGTGGGAATCCCCCGTTTCGCAGCGAGATGCCCATCCAACGCATCGGCAGCCTGCTGCATCCGACCTTACCAGTGCTGAACGAGTCCCCGGTGCGTCTGATGTAGCACCAACGAAGAAGCTTTCAGTATCGACAAAGATGACAATGAGCAGCAAAGGCTTTGTTGAGCCCCACCGGAGCCATTTACCCAGGAGGGTGAAGACATCTCCGAACCAGGCTGAGATGACGAGATCCAGACGAGTACCTTTTGATTCGCCCTTGTCTCTAGTCCAACCAGAGACGACCGTCACACCGAACTAGAATTTCCATCCGAACCGATCATACCCGTACCCGCACTACATCCCTTTCCGACAGAGGTTCCTCTTTCATTGCCTACAGCGACGACGACCTCCATTGGCACACCTCCTCTTCCTCCGCCTTCTTTTAGCGCAACTGCTGCCGCCCTCATTTCCATTGCTCAAAACAAATTGATCATGGCCGATTCGAAACCTGACGGTGACGTTGAGGAATGCCTTTCTCCCGTCCTCCCTCATCCGGCTATGGGACTGACGATGGGACTCATGGAAGCTGCCCGAGAGGCCGCTGAAGGCGCTTCATTTGCATACGGCGGGACCCCGATCCAAACTCCTCAAAAGACGCCTGTGCCGACCACACTCAACCCGAGTCCAGCGCTGGGTGTTTTTGGATCGCCTACACCGAGTCGAACTCCCGTTCCGGTTTCTAGCGTTGGATTGTTGGGAAATAATCTGCCGAGGAGACATAAGAGAGGGAGAGAGACGAATTTGAGGAAGGCGAGTTTGAAGAAGGGTGTTGAAGAGGAGAGCGACGGAAGAGGGAAGGATGGGGAGATGAATGGGAAACTGTTGAGGTTGGTTGGTGTTCGGAGACGGGGTGACGAAGACGACGATGGGATTTCGTCGTTGTTGGCACCTTCCCATTCCGAATCTTACTCCCGACGCGGTAGGCATCGTGCATGTTCTGCTCCTGCGCATCGATCGTCACGAACGAGGTCAAAGCGGAGAGATACATCAGAGGAAAGGAGGTGTATGCAGGTGCTGGGAAGGAGTCGAGTCGAAGTTGGCTTTTGGCTTGACGATCTCAAGGATTATGTTTTGCTCAAGACTGTTGACTCATCCGATTCTGACTCCGATAACGACGACGAGTGTTGTCTTAAGCTACCTCTCCTTGGAGGCAAAGCCGCTTATAAGGACGGTATACCCACCCTCACCAATGCGCATATCCGCGACGGATGCGATTTCATGAAAAGGTGGATTGGAAATTCGTCTCTTCTTCTTCCCAGTGTCGAGACGGACTCTGGAGATACGAGTCCGATGATTCGCATTCTCACACCGCGGTGGAGACCGGAAGAAGCGATGGGTCTAGCTCTGTGTTATCTTGCCTGGGCAGAGTTGGAGGCACCTAGAATCGAATCGGAAGCGCATTTGATCGTTCAAGAAGACGCTTCGAGTCATCCGCGAGTCGTGCCCTTTGGCGTGAACGATCTTGATCTTTCATCTTTGGAACTTCCTAGGTCAGAGACCAACCTCGATGAAGTAGTGGACGTCTTCTCGATGGCATTGCCTTCACATCTGCAATGTGAAGATGGGATGGCTGCTGCCGACAATTTTCCGACTCTGGATGCACACTACGCTTACAGTTCCATACATCACCTCTCCATGCGTCTTCTCGACGATGATCTTGGTGAGTGGATGGGCAGGCGAGCGATGGACGAAGTAGGCGGCACAAAAGATGGTCGATTTGCAGCTGTCGGACTTGGACTTGGGATTCTTGGTTTTCAAGCCATACGAGAGGAACTCCAGGTCGAGGGGAGGAGTGACTCCGATACAGCAGAGAGCAGTAGACAGGGACGACCAACGCATCGTCGACGAAACGAAAAAAAAGGAGGCCGACCGCTCTTCCGCTATCCCCTCCTTGATAGCGATAAAGGGAAAGAGAAAGGTCTGCATTTACGTGAAGCTGCATTCGGAGGTCGGGAAGGCTCGCTTTCGATTTCTGAGACCTGCGAGGGATCTGAGGAGAAGGATGTGCAGTGGGCTAGTTCAGTGGACAACGGGATTGGAAGAAGCGAATGGGAGAAGGAGAAGCAGCGAGATTGGAAAGCACGAAGGACGTGGACGGGTATGCGCGACGAATGGAGAGGTGTCTTGTCGTTCGAGGGTTTGGAGGGTTTGGTTGGCATATGGCCACAGTAGTTGGCACCACCGGTTCTTTAAACCAACCTTCTCTGGATAGATTGCTATTACTGATCAAATCTTTTTTATGCATTCCATTTCCAAAAAATCTGCACACACACATTTATTCAAACCTTGTACACTGCTTATTGATGTAATACACATTTTTTTTTTCTTCTCTAGAATCTAGATATAATTCAATTCTTCTTTTCGAGTTTGTTACCACTTCATATCTTCTTCGGTCTTAAAAACTCGACACTTTAATAACAACATCCTCTCCGAGTTGACGAGCCACTGTTTGCTATCCATTCACATCTTGGGGGTGTAGTAAGCCTCGAGTTTACTGGTGAACTGGTTTCAGTGTTACAGTCTCGGGGGCAGCATGGAGCGAAGTGAAGGAGAGCTGGGGCTAATTACAGGTACCAGGTATTTTCTCAGACCGCCCAGTCATTCGAGTTCTGCGATGCGCGATTGAATTTCGACCAGAGTCTTGGTGGTGCCTTTTCTTGTTTATTATAAATTAGTGCTTCCATTAACGTCCACATTCAGATATCGGCATTTCTCTCATGTCCGACCACTTCAAAAAGGAAAGAAGAATTATACCGTAGGATGTCAAACATCTGACACCATCAAGCAGATTGGTATGATGTCGGTGTAAATAATAACGCGTATATTCAATGCGAAGAGTGGATGTAGATTATGCACCCGTTCAAGTGTTTCTTCATAAAAACAAGTCGAACTTTCGGGCCAGAGAACTAGAAAGGCTATCGCCCCTGCGATTGCGAGTATCACTGGCATTTCCTTCCGCTAATTTAGGTAGCTTTGCAAACTGCGTAAAAGGCTTCAGGGTGGGCAAATTCCGCTGCAAAAGAGGTATTTATTTTCGGCACCGGACGTTGTCTCAGGTCTGAACATACGAGACTATCATCATGCCCATTCAACTACCGCTGCAGCCAGGCATCGATCTCCCGGCTCTGCCTGATGATCCTCCTACACTCACTGATGTTGTTGCGGCAAGATCCTACCAGGCAAGAGTTGAAGAGGCAATCGGTTGGTCATTCACATTGTTCATCAAAACTTCTGTCGCCTCAAACCCTATTTCAGCATCCCAGCCAGGGGCGCCTAATGCCCCAACTGAATTTGACGCGGCGAGGGCAGACATCTACAAGACAACGATCATCATGGCTTACTGTGCTGCCAGCAGTGAGTTACGACAACTTGAATACTGTTTGTCTTACGCAGAATACTGATTGCCTCAAAGCTGCTGCCCAGCCTGCCCCCTGCCATGATTGATCTGGTTCCAACCCGAATCTTGCTTGCCCAGGTATGTACGTAAATTTTGCGGCGTTCGACAAACATCATAACAGGCCCTCAGACGAGAAATTTCCAGCTTCACGACGGTACTACTGTTCCCTATATCATAGTGCCATTTGATGACGGCACCATGCCTACAGACAACGTACGTTCTCTCACTTGATTCTCGGCAAAGCTAACAATCTCCACCCAGCACAATCTTCCTCCCCTTGATAGTGCCACAGCCGTAAGAGGGTTGAACCTTGCTGATGCAAATGCTTATATTGATGGGTATCAACTTGCACTTGCACCTGGCGCAGGACTCGCTGCAAGACGGCGTGCGATCGGAAGAGCTATTGGATGCACAGTGTTGATTTAGTAGTAGTTCCACCACAAGGACTTCCGTTTGAGTTGCACCATCAATTTATTGGCACATAAGGGCCGGTAAACGGCAACGCCCGCTTCCCGTTATTTCGATGAACGCAAAACACAATGATTAAGTACAGATTAAGTGTACTACAATATCCTGATGTTGTCAGCAATTAATTTAAGGGTTCATAAGATAGTGAAAGGATCTAAAAGTACAGTGATGCCTTGTAATTCCTTGTGACTCCTTTTTCTTCCTTTTTCTTCCTTTTAGAACTGTCCAAAGGACATAAAAGGAAGGAAAAGGGAGGAAAAGGAAATGTCTCTTTTCCTGAAGCTCCTTGTTTCTTCAAGTCGTTGTATTCGTAACGAGTGTACACCAGGAATCAGAACTTGAGATGGGGAACAAATTTAGTCCAGTCCACAACGAGGAGCACAGTTTTGGGTTGTTTTCTCAATAACACCAATGCCTCTATAAGGAGGGTCATCCTGGCAAACAAGTAGACCGACGCAAGCGCAATCGAAAACATTGCCACTACCAATGCAAAGCCTCGAAGAACCGCCTTGATGGGACGTAGCTTCCAAGTCGCTGACCAACCATCACCAGTGTTAAATGTGGAGAAAAATGCAATCAAGAAGTAAAGCAAGGGAATAATGGCGATTGTGATTGACCCGAGCTTCCATATTATTTGTTCAGCCCCGGTCGGGAATGTAAAGGTCCACCCAAGACAATGGAGCCCACCAAACACAGCACCAAAGATTGGAAAGATAATGCGAAAGACCGCCATCTCTGCATCGGTCTTCGGAGAGTAAAATGTGGGCACATGGGTAGCACCGGAAGGAATGGAGTTGGAAACCATAACAGCATGCAGGGAGCCAGCCATGAAGATGATTGGCCACAGGACGAGTAGGAAGAATAGCATTAGGCCATATCCGGGAAGAAGGAAAAACCACCGAATGAAAAACCGCTGGCCCTGGTTATGCAAGAAAATTTCGAAGACTCGCAAGGCATACTTCTCGGCGAAATTGGATAAGAATTTCTGGAGGCCCATCTGCAGTTCAAAAGCATGGTCAGTCGAGAACTTCGAAAGGGGATCCCCCACCGGCCACTCACCCCGTCATGATCTATCTTTTTGTCTAACCTGCACCTCAAATTAACTTTCATCGGAACAGCCAGGCCCAACGGCTTACTCCACCAAAAAAAGAACATGATAGCATTCAAACTTGCCAGAGCAAATGTAACGACCTCAAGTTCGGTAATGGCGATCTTTTGGGCAAAACGTGCCACACGTTGCATCATGAACCACGTGGTTTGAAAAATCATGACAGGAAATCTCCCTTCGCTTTATCCTCTATCTCGTGCCCAGTCAAGATTATTTCGAACCCTGGATCCTTTAGGAGATCTTCCAATATTTCGGGCGTGAGGATAGTGGGCTCTCGCTTGGCTTCTGCATTACCAGAATACGCCACTGTTGGATTGTCGTTCACCATATCAGGTTCAATGAGCACAATGCCACCCATCGCAACGAGATGACCATGAGTCCTTGTCCAAGCTACGGCACATTAGTATGTATGTGGAACGTGGACAGAAATACTTCTGGTGAATACCTTGAGTTTCCTCGTCTTCTTTACCTCTGACACTGTTCTTCACGCAGGACCATATGGTTTCCCAAGCCCCTGGTGTTTTCATTCCTCAATGTAAAATTTTGAGCATCCAATGACTTGCTGGTTGTTTTATCAACCTCACCTTTCTTATCGTTGTAACTGTCGGCAATTTTTCCGGCCACATACCATGCCAACACGAGCTCGGGAGCTACAAGCGCCCAGAACATAAGCCGCAGTCGCCTCGATAAATATTTCCATCCATATTCCTCTGTTGATCGCGGGGGAACGTTTGGGTGAACGGATACCCATGTGCATACGAAAGTGGTTGTGGCACACCCCCAAAGAATTTCGATCATTGTACGGGCTTCTGGTTCGTTGTCTGCATCACCCGAAGCCCTCGTTTTCAGCAGAGGGAGTGGCATGGCGTTACTGCTATTCCTAGACAGGAGCAAAATGAGGAAGAGCAGGAGCAGCATCGCGAAGTCACCGACGACGGAGGCAGCTTTCCCTTCAAGTTTTTTGACCTTTTATTCATCCTTCCATTGCGATTTTCACCTTGGAAACCTTTGTTTCGTTTGCACGAAAGGTGAAACTCTTGCGTTCCATTCATTCGGCCGTTTTTGTCATTCAAGTTTGCGGTGACAGTCAACTGTAGTATCACCCAATAGAATTGTCTCTTTGTTAAAGAACATGTCCAAACCCTTCTTGCACAATCCCCTTTCGTTTTTGCCAACCAATGACGCCAACTTACCACCATTCATTCCCTGTGATAACGGCCTAATTACTTCTTTGACAAGGCATCGTTGTTCCTGTTGACACGGTGACATGTATGTTGCCTGTTTCAAATGTTGACAGGCCAATCAACTTTTGTTGTATTTTTTGGTAAAATTGTGTTCCGCTCAAGCCTGGCTTCAACAACACGTCCTTTCGTCTTCGCATGTCAGTATTCACATTGTCAACTATCTTTTCGAGTCCGTGAATCAATGCTTGCATGAGGAGTCGAGGTCATGGCCGATCTTGAACTCTAAGTGCTAAGACAATTCTTGGAGCCTGAACCAAGAAGATGTATACAGTGTGCGTATTGTGTTACTGCCGGTCAGAAACCCGCGAGGTGGGATGAATTTTCATGCAGCCTCGAAGTTTGAAAGTACAGTAAGTAAATTATCGAGTCTACCTTCATAACAAAGAAGAACCAATTTTGAGAAAAAGAACGCGTCCATCCTCACACCCAATGACGAGTCGATGGACACCGCAAGCTTAACGACCGGTAAATTTGGAGGGAACCAACATAGAGGTATAAATTTGAGAACACAATTATTTTCGAATTTCACGAATACCAATCCGTCAAGAGAAGGTTGCTGCCTGCACACCAAAGCAATCAGGCGATTCGAATCAAGTACCACCACTGCTGACATGATACTTGTTTCAAGGGCAATAGTCCGTTGATCTCCAGTCAAACATCAAGGAGACTCAACACCCCTGTCTCGTATATCGATAAGAGTTTCGAGGTGTCTGGAATAAACGTGAACGATATCGCAAGGTCTTCATTCGCGATCTCCAGAGTGCTCGGTTTGAGCATCCCAGAGCCGGACAGTGTTATCGAGGCAATTGACCCGTCCGCAAGAAAGGCAACTGATGAGATGTAATCTGAATGACCTTCAAGCAACCCAATACAGTTGTAGGTTTTGCCCATCTCATAAATGGACAGTCTTGTCGTCGGATGCTGAGGTAAGTATTGAACCATCCGCCGAGAATGCCACAGACACGACACGCTCTGTGTGACCTACGAGAACGGCAATATGAGTGCCGGACTGACCATTCCACACCCGAACCGTTGTCTGATGACCCCGAGGCGACCTTTAACCCATCCGCAGAAAAAGCAGCCGACCAGACACAGTGCAAGTGGCCTTCGAGGAGAGCAATATGTTTGCCTAGCGCGTCAACTTGAAATTGGAGCAGAGGCACGGCAGGTCAATACTTGAAAGGAATGAGAAAACACAGGTTAGAAGCGCAAGCTATACGTACGGCCTGAGCGGCAGCAGGAATGACACAACCAATAATACAGGGGCTGACACTAGGGATACCCGTGGGTGCAGCGAGGACGAAGAAAATCTTTGAGAACATTGTTCGGTGACCTTTGGTCAATCAGCGTGTGACGCTCACACTGCAATCCTCTTTGAAAAAAGTGGTTATTTTTTTAACCATGGCTTCATCAAGAAACTGCAATGGTTGAAGAGAGAGATACTTCTGTATACATATAGGCCGCGAGGAAACCTTGTATAAATGATCTTCGTTGACTCAATACAAACCTAATCAGATCACGCTATCCAGCCCGGGCCGTTGATCCCTTCTGGCTGCAAAATGCTCGCGGCTAAATTTGTGATCCCACAATTTCATGGAGATTATGTTGTAATTTATTGCAAGAATGAGGACCTTCACAAAATGTTTTCCTACCCGATTTCGTTTATTTTACACCTGAATATCTCCTCATTTGCAAACATTCCGATCATCGCCATATTGCTTCGAATTGAAAAGGCCTGAGGGAGCCAGACATCTCTTAAAATGTGGCAGTTGTTTCCTGAGGTCTGCGAGCGATTGGACGTCAAAAGACCTCAAGTTCTACAACATTACAGGGTGGTGACCCTAAAGCGTCATTATCCAGCGAGGGGTGTTTCTACATTTATATATCATCTACTAGTTCCTGAACGAGATTTCTAAGGCCCAAGTCATGCTCAATCTGGCGTATTCATGGAAATAAATCATAAGGAACAACTGGTCAAGAAGGAAACTTGCCTTTGACTTTAAATCTGCTTCTTCTCTCCCAGCAGATGCTCTGAACAGCTTGTCGACTTCTTCAAG
>QDKV01004671.1_pt1 | contig 12096 bp, 11 predicted proteins | sample 1861101 | NCBI WGS metagenome assembly QDKV01 (sample SAMN04275158, study PRJNA302643) | Fungus metagenome, whole genome shotgun sequencing project. | isolation source: fruitbody | host: Mallocybe terrigena | place: Sweden | collected 2013 | reverse complement strand
GAGCCGCTCCTTGATGGTGGTCATGGCCAGCGCACGGAAGCCGTGCCCGGTCATCTTTCCCTTGTAGCCCATCCGTTCTATCGACTTCAAAATGGTGTTGTTGCTGATCGGTCGAGTGTGGTCGCGCAGATTGGGAAACAGATAAACGCCGCCGCCTGTGATCGCATGCAGCTCGCGTAAAAGCAGCAGCGCTTGCCATGACAGACAAACGTGGTGGTTGGTCATATCCGGATTGACCGTGATCCGGCCACGCTTCATGCGCTGCCAGGGAATGATCCACTCCCCTTTCTCCAGGTCGATTTCACTCCACGGCGTCTCGATCAGTTCGCTCGTACGAACAAACACCAACATCATCAGCCGCAGGCAGATCAATGTGGGTTTCAGCATGCGCGATTCGTTGCGACGGATACAGTCGAGAAATCCCGGCAAATCATCCGTGTCGATACTGGCGAAGTGACTCTGTCGCACCGTCTTCAGCACGTCCTTCATGTCCGCAGCGATATTGCGTTCGAGCAGCCCGATCTGAATGCCGTAGCTGAATATTTGCGCGCACACCGCCTTGAGCCGGTGCGCTACCTCGTGCGATCCGCGACTCTCGATCTTTCGCAAGGCATCGATCAGTTCGCGGTGCCGGATTTCGTGAATGGGACGACGGCCGATAGCGGGAAAAATATCCAGTTCCAGCCTGCGCAAGGTGTTGTGGGCAGTGCGCGCACTCCATGTGGGCACTTTGTTGCCATGCCACTCGCGCGCCACCAGTTCGAAGGTATTCGACGCTTTCTCCAGCACCTGCCGCTTTATGTCGTCCCGGTGCTGGGCTGGGTCGATGCCCTGCGCCATAAGCCGCTGGGTCGAGAAGCGCTTTTCACGCGCCTCGAGCAGGCTTACGACAGGATACGCGCCGAACGAAAGGCGGTTGTAGCCACGCCCGCGCTGTGGAAATTTCATCCGCCACAACTTGGAGCCGGTCGGCATGATCTCGATGTACAGGCCATGCCCGTCCGTCAGCGAATAGGGCTTGTCGCGCGGTTTGGCATTTCTGATTTGAACGTCCGTCAGGGGTAGCACGCGTCGGGGCATGATGGTCTCCTCCATGCTGGTTAGCTGAAAGGACATTTGACCGTTTTTAGACCATCTAGTTTTGCGAATGCTCAGTCATGTGCCAATACGTGGGTCAACGGATACCGGATGTTACGAGACGCTGGCGGACACTAGCGGACGAAAAAAAACCGCAGTCTCAGAGGAGAACTGCGGTTTTTTTAATATTGCTGTGTACCTTTTTGGTACTAATTCTGGCGGAGAGAGGGGGATTCGAACCACCACTTCAAAATCTCCAGACTATACCGGGTGTTTTATGAGTCCTACACAATGGTGCGGAGTAGCGTTGTGTCGGACCGTTCGCGATTTTACCATGGCGAGCTCCGCTTGCAAAAGCGCAGTTCGCTCCTGAACTTAGCGTCGAGGTCGTGTCGATATTGTTCTTTTGCACGCCGAATTGCCCACTCTGTTTGGCCTCCATTGCCTGACGCAGCTAGGTGGGCCAGTTTGCAATGAAAATTAAGACGGAGTTATTTAAAAGCTTCCGTTCGCTACTCACAATACCTCGTCGAAGTCGGCAAACGGGTTAGGGAGTCGACGCCGCGCGATAAACTGAGTGGGTTGATTCATCGAGCAAACGAACAACCTCTCATTACAGCTTGCGCTAGCCATTAACTGATGAGAAAGCTGGTTTGGTCTTGATTGATGTGATGACGCCGAGCTATGTAGAGCCGCCGCATGAGTGGTCAATCTGAAACTCAACGATGCAATGGTGGGTTGGTGGATCTGGTCATTAAAAAAATGGTTCCTTTTACGATAGGCGGATTCTTTTGAGCCTCGATCTGATAGGTGGATACATACCAGACGTCGCCCGAGTCGTCATTGCCGACATTGAGTTTATCGACGTAGGCGTTTAGTGCCGCGGTGTTTAGCGCCTCCACCTGCAACTGCGTGACACCGGAGGACTGTTCATGTGTCATGGATAAAAGCGCGACATTCTCACTGTCGGCCTCCTCTACCGAAGCCAGCACACGGTTCCACGGATATCGCAGCGCATCAAGGATTTTCTTTTCTTCTTTAGCGCGCTGAAGCGCCGCAGGATCTTTTTGGCTCTTCTGCAATTGCACGGCATGTTCGCGCTCCTTGGTAGCTTGCTCGAGCGTCACCAGCCTTTTTCGCGCCAGTTGCTCCTGGTCGTACGCGTCGTGCCATTGCAGCAACGCCCAGCCACACAACAGCACAGTGCAAATGCAGAGACCAATTCCAAGCAACGGTGTCTGGCGACGCTCAATAAATTCCAGTTGCAATCTCACGTTGCGTCACCTTCACGCTGCAGAAAAAGCAGGTCCCGAAAATCAGAGTAAAGCCCCGACCTCAGAAAATGTGTGCGCCGAGCGATCTTGTCACTATGCCCGATGCCCTGTGCAAGCAAGTGCGCTGGCAGAAGCAGATGAACGGTCTCTTGCTCATCACCATCAAAGGCGTATGAAAGGCGGCGAATCTCTCGCTCTATCAGATCATCAGGCCGTTGATGCGATAGACTACTCAAGGAATCTAGACTACCGGAACGTTCGATGAAAACTGTAAACGCATCATATTCTACAGCCAGCACGCCTGTGGTACGACCGCTGCCGATTGTCTTTTCTTCAAGCGCATTCCATATGGCAGATATAAATGGCCGGAGCGAAGCAAGCTGAAGTCCCTGCTCATGCGCTAGTGCCTTGGCGCGGTCGATTACAGAGCGCCGGGCCGCGCAGACAACGGACTTTCCATTGCCGACGACGCGGTCTAAAGAGAATTCCCAATCGCCAGACTGCAGACCCAGCTTTTGAAGCATCAGACCCTTCGCGGCAGCAAGCGCTTCGACGTTGTCACGTAGCCCAAGGGGTAAGTCGATGGCCATGAAGCGACACAATGCCGAACCCAAATAAACGTGCAGAGCGCGTTTTGGCTCTAACAGGCGTCGCTCGGTCTCGTTCAAGCCAGTCAGCCTTAGTGTTATCGGCTGCTCCACATCCCATTCGAACTCGGAAATATGCTCCACATTTCGGCGCCACGGCCATCCGCTTTGCCGACGTAACAGTGCCTGCGATCCGTTTATATATAAATGTAATGACTCATTCATATGCCACTACCCGGTCGATTTCCTCTATCGTCGTCGCCCCTGTCGCGACTAGGTCGAGCGCACGCATGCCAAGCGGACGAATTCCCTGATTGATCGCATATCGCTTAATCTCCGCTACATCGGCTCGGCGCAAAACCATAGTACGCAGTGCATCGTCAAACGGTAACACCTCTGCAATCGCATGCCTTCCCTTGTAGCCAGTGTTGCGACAATATTCGCAGCCTAGCCCGCGCGCGGTAAGGGCTTGGTCAGTCGAGATCCCAGCCTGTGATAAGCGTTCCAGTACTTCCGCTGCAGGCCCCTCCGGCACCGTACACTCAGGACAGTTTGAGCGAATGAGGCGTTGAGCGACGACACCATTGAGTGCTGACATTAGGCTGTAGAGATCAATGTCCATATGTGAAAAGCGGCTGATCACATCGAAGACACTATTCGCGTGCACGGTCGTGAATACCAAGTGGCCCGTCAATGCTGCCTGCACAGCGATTTCTGCGGTCTCTGCATCGCGAATCTCGCCGACCAGTATTTTATCTGGATCGTGGCGCAAAATCGACCGCAGACCGGCTGAAAAGGTTAGTCCTTTCTTTTCGTTGACGGGTATTTGAAGCACCCCGGGCAATTCGTATTCGACTGGGTCTTCGATTGTGATGATTTTTTCTTGTCCCGTCTGAATTTCAGACAGCGCGGCATACAGGGTCGTGGTTTTTCCACTACCGGTGGGACCGGTTACCAAAAGCATTCCGTGCGGACGCTTAGCCAGGCGACGGATCCGAATAATAGCGTCGTCATCCAAACCCAGGCTGGCCAGTGAGATGACCTGCGCATCTCCACGTAGTTGTGACTTGTCAAGCAAGCGCACCACTGCATCTTCGCCAAAAATGCTAGGCATGATAGACACACGGAAATCAAGTTCGCGATCACCCACCGCGATACGAAAACGGCCGTCTTGCGGAACGCGACGCTCGGCGATGTCAAGCTGGGCTAAAACCTTGATGCGGGAGATCACCTCTTCGGCCCGGATGGGGTCCGATAAGCGCGAAGCTGCCACCAACACGCCGTCCAGCCGCAGCTTGACATGCACGCCACTGCGATCGCACTCGAAATGTATATCGCTGGCCCCAGCTTTCCAGGCGTCATAAATGGCGGCATCGACGAAACGCACAATCGGGCTAGTGCTACGCTCAATCGACTCGATGGAAATCACGCTCGACGACGAGTCGGCATCAACCGACCGCGCCTCGGCAAAAGTAGTTGTACTTGGGGCCGGCACACCGCCAAGTCCACTCGATGCCTTGATGCCATGCTCGGCCTGCTCAAGCGCCGCCAAAATATCGGTCTTGGTCGCCCAGGCCAGCGACGGATAGAAGCCAAGGCGATTTGACAGCCATTGCAGAATTTGGTCGTCCCAAGGATCGGCGACAACAAACAGCTTTCGCCCTTGCACCTGCAACGGATAAATTGCCCGTGCCAGACAATCGGTAAACCCAATATGGGAAAATTCCGGCGCCTGAGCCGCCAATTCCGCGAGGAAGAAATGGCGCATATCCAGTTCTGTCTGCGACCGGACCGCCAACGTTTCGGCACCACAGCCGGCCAGCGCGATCAGCTCCGTTGCTACATCTTGACCACTGTCGGCAGCAAGCCGGCGCGCGCGCGCCAATAAAGTGCCGAGCGCTGGCCGGGATACGCCTGTAGCATTTTCCATGTCAGATACCTCCAGCCAGATCGAAGACCGGCATGTACATCAAAATAATTATCGCGCCTATCATCAGGCCAACCGCCATCAACAGCAGGGGTTCAGCGATTTTCGTCATACGCTCGATATATAACGTAAGCTCTTGCCGGTATGTATGAGCAATGAGGTCCATGATTTTCGCAAGGCTTCCCGAACGCTCTCCAACCTGCAGCAGGCGGACGGTGACATGGTCAGTCAGGTCATTGGCAGCGAATGCCGTGCTGAGCCTTTTGCCCTCCATGACGGCAACGTGAGCGCGTTGGATTTGCTGCAGCAGCCTGTCCTGGAACGCCAGGTTCTGGGCCAGCGGTATCGCATCAGTCAAGGCGTACCCCCCTTTCAACAGCATCGACATCGTCTGGTAGATACGCGCAAGTTGGTAGAGCCGGAGATAGTGCCGGATGACGCCGATGTTACCTAGCAGGCGTAGCATCAGTAATTTCAGCTGGCCATTGCGATAGGCTGTAATAAGCAAGCCCCCCATCGCGACCAATGCCAGCAATATTAGCCATAGGTAATCGCCGGCAAACTGGCCAACCCGCATCAAGATTAAGGTGGACAGACTTAACGAATGGGCAAAATCGTCATAGACTTTGGCGAAGCGCGGCACCACATAGGAGATCATGAAAAGGCAGACCAGAAAGCCGAAACCTACAACCAATGCCGGATAAATCGCCGCGCTGACGATTTTTCTGCTCAAGTCCTGTCCCACCCGTTCATAAGCGATATATTCATCGAGTGCTTGGTCGACACGACTTGTGCGTTCGCTAGCGCGGATCGAAGCGATCAGCAGCGCAGGAAAGTCGAAGCTGTTCCGCTCAAGCGCGGTTGACAGCGCCTTCCCTTCCAACAAATGCCTCTGGATCTGCGTCAACACCTCACGCTTATGTCCTTCGCCCTCCTTCGCGCATAGCGTTTCGATCGTTTCTACCAGCGACATGCCAGACGATAGGAGCATGCGCAATTCGTCGCAGAACAACACGATATTGAATCGGCTGCGCGCCCTGTGACGCCGTAGTATTGCCACGATCGACAGAATCGTCTCCCCGCGCTGCTCCAGCGACAGGCGGACTGCCACGGCATCCTCGCCCTCCAGCACGCGTTCCGTAATAGCCCCGGAAGAGGTATCGATGCTGCGCACATTAAATAGCATCGCTATTCCAATACAAGAGCGTCATAGCTTACCGGACGCCGGTTGATAAACAAATTTCCAGTCAGAATAGCGCGCACCAATGAGCGGCGCAGCATCAGCCACCAACAGCGGTTGACGCCGCAAAGTCGGCTGATTGCTCCGGCTGTAGACGCCGGCGATACCGCCGTCCGGCGCAGGAACAAGCCCCCAATCGGCGCTGCCTGTAAAGGGATCGGCGTAGAGACGCCGCAAATGCCGGGCGGTTCCGACAAAGCGACGGTCTTCCAGCAGCTGGTCGAGACGCGTCGGATACGCTCTCGGTGTACCCGGCGAGCGCCGGTAATAGTCGCCAATGGCCCGCGCATACGCGGCACCTATCTGAATCAATTCCTCCTCCCGGGCTCGTTGTGTGGCGGCGCTCCAGGACTGCCCAAAAGCCGCCACCCCGAGACCAAAAATTGCTAGCGCAAACAGCATCACGAAATACGTGAAGCCGCACTGCCGACGACGCCATGAACGGCTACCAGGATGCATAATCACTCCCATCGCGCGCGCGGCCTTGCGCACCGCTCCTGACGTCGAAGACCTTACCGTTTTCCTTGCCATCTTCCTTCGCGACCGGCGCGACAATAATCCAACTGTCAGCGCGATCCGTCAGCGGATCCACCGGTATCCTGCGTAGATATTTTTGTGCCACCAGGTCGTCGAGCGCCTCGGGGTAACGCCCAATATCACCGGAATACTTGTCGATGGCATCGCGGAGCTGGGCCAAGTCCTGGCGCAACACTGATTCCTTCGCCTTGTCGATATTGCCAAAGTAACGAGGTACCGATAGCGACAACAGCAGGCCAATCAACACCATCACCACCAGCAATTCGATCAGCGTAAAGCCGCGTTGCCGCATCATCGCCGGACTCACCATAATCGGTACGGCACGCCGTTCATGCCGACCCCATCCGATGTCGAATAGATGTCGAACACGTCTGCCCCCGCCTTCGGCTCCTCATCCGAAGAGGAGTAACTTCGCAGGCCCCATGAATCCTCAGCATGAATACCGGGGGGGGCGAAGGGATCGCGCGGGATGCGTCGAATAAAATAGATGACCCTGCCATCAATGGACGTGGCGTCGGGGATACCGCCTGCCAGCAACGCGAGTGTGGCGGGATAACCGTTGGTCCCGGCAGCCTTGGCAATATGGCCGGCATCGGATGCGGACTTATATGCATCAATGGCACGGCGGATCTCCCAAACCGCTTGCTTCAATTCCCGCTCCCGGCTGCGTTTGGCCGTCAGCTCGACAAGTGGCATAGCGGCGGTGGCGAGAATGCCGAGTACAGTCATCACCACCAGCATCTCGATGATGGTAAATCCCCGCCGAAGCTTGGAATCACGTGGCGGTGGGTTCATCACGCCTTCTATCACTCGCTTCATTTGACGACAATCGTGGCTGGGCCAGGTAACGGCGCCAGTTGTACCGGTTCGCCAGCCACGGCTTTTGCCGATATCAGGCGTACATCAGCATTCCCCACCGCCACCGCCTTGAAGCGAAAAGTCATGACCGTGCCTTCTCCCTTGGCGCCGTCGGCGACATTGCGCAATATCGCCATCGATGCCCGCCCCTGTGCCTGCTCCAAAGTTTTGGTGCTGCTAGTCGCTATCCCATTCTGTTTGAGAAAGCCACCTTCTTCGGCGTCCACTATTTGCAGCGTGTCGCGCGAAAATTGTAATTGCAGGGGCATTCCGCGGACAGCCTTCATCGACTTCAGGTTAATTTGCACGCTAACCGTGTCACCTACCTTCACTTCTGCAGGTGCCAGGATAGACAACGCGGCTGGCGGTTCCGCAGGGCCCCCGGGCGCCCCCTGGCCGCTGGGAGGCTCAACAGTATTCACCGCATAATTGGCGGCGGCCAGCGAGGGGCTGAGTCGACTTACGCCGGTAGTTTGCTCTGGCCCACTTGAGACGGCCGCCGGAGAAGTTTTCGCCACCACAGGTAGTTTCAACGGGCGACTGCGGACGTTGTTCTCGGTCCCGGACCAGAACTCGGTCTCATTCAGGTCCGGCCTGCGGATATTGCGGATAATGTGAGGCGTCACCGCCAACACGATTTCGGTGCGCTTGCCATCTTCACGCTGCGAGGAAAAGAGCCGGCCAACCACCGGCAGATCACCGATGCCGGGTACGCGGTTAGCGCTCATGCGCTCTTCCTTGTTAATCAGTCCGGCTAACAGCTGCGTCTCTCCGTCGCGCAGACGCAATACGGTGTTGGCGGTGCGCGTGCCTATTTGGTACACCAGCGAGCCGCCGGCGGTTTTAATCTGATTAACGAGGGAGCTCACCTCCAATCCCACCTTCACCGCCACCTCATCTTCGAGATAGATATCGGGTTCGACGTCGAGCTTTAAGCCAACATCGACATACTGGACCGACTCAGAGATAAAACCATTGTTGGCGGCATTGCCGGTAGTTGTCACCACAGGTAACCTGTCGCCGATCATTACTTTCGCCTTTTCTCGGTTGCGCGCACGAATTTTAGGATTGGCCAGCAAGTTGACCTCACCTACATCGCGGTGCAAATTTAGCGTTACCGACGGCACGTTGACTCCAATGGAATCGCGGTTGAGCTGATGAAAATTACCGAGCGTGAATCCATTTGCACCGGCCGGCGCTATCGGTGTCAGTGTAAGACTGTCTGGATAATTGATGCCCAACTGCGTAAGGCTATTGCGTTGAATTTCCAGCACTTGCAACTCGAACATTACTTCCGGTTCGGCGATGTCGTGTAACGCGATAAGTCGTTCGGCCAGGCGAATAGTTTCGGGCGTCTCACGGATCATGATCATGTTGAGCTTCTCATTCACAAACGGCTCACGGATCTTCAACATCGTCTTCAACAATATCGCGGTCTGCTTGACATCGGCGTTGGACAGGTAAAAGCTGCGTATCACGAGATCCTGATAATCCTTGAGTTTGTCCAACGTCTTCGGATAGATCAATACGGTGCTGGCATCGATCACTTTATAGGCCAACTGGTTTGTTGAAGTTAACATTTCCAATGCGTCATCGAGCCGTACCTGATGCATAAAAATGGTCGCTCGCAAATCTTGGCGCACATCCTTGTCGACAACGAAATTAACCCCGCTGTTACGGGTCAACACGTCGAGGATCATGCGCAAATTCGCCTCCCGAAAGTCGAGCGATATTGGGCGCGTTTCCGATAGACGGCCGGCAGCGAGTTCGCCCTGGCGGTCCTCCAGCTCCAGCTGGCGCCGCAGCGCCAGAAAGTCCTGGTTGTTCGGATTGTCCTTGAGCGCCTCGAGCACAGTCAGCATCGCGCGCTCGCGCATGCCCTTGCCCAGCAGCTCGCGGGCGCCGGCCAGCGCCGCCTGCTGGCGCCGGACGCGCGCGATATCGAGCAACATGTCGCGGGCGCGCGTGTCGGCCGGATCGATGGCCAGCGCCCGTTGCAAGATCTCTTCGGCGTCCTTGCCCTTGCCGCTGTCGCGGGCCGCTTCCGCCGCAGTCATCAGGCGCCCAAAAATCGCCTGCCGCGCCTCGATCTGGCCCGAGCGCAGCGAGACGTTGTCGGGATAGCGCTTCAGGCCGTCGCGGAACAAGTCCAGGGCCTGCTCGTACTGGCCGGCGGCGATCTGGTTCTGCGCATCGCTGCGGATGGATTCGGCGCCACAGCCGGCCAGCAAGGCAATCAATGATGCGGCCAGCAACATGGCCGCCGGGCGTCTGCAACTTTTTACTCGGTCAAGCAAGATACTGCTCCTGCGGATGTCTTCTTCGCCACCATGGCGCCATCAATGTGACGCCGACGGCGTCGCCAGCGTGAGTTTTTCGTCGAGCGGCAGATAGGTGACGCCGATCTGCGTGTCGGCGATCGTATCGATGCGGTACATCTGGTCCAGCACATCGCGCTCGCGCACCACCACCAGCGCCTCTCCCCGGCTCAGGTAGGTCCGGGCCTTGCCGTCGATGCCGACCATGCGGCCAAAATATTTATATGGAAACGCCGGCGCCGCCGGCCTCGGCGCTAGTGGTGCGGGTGGCGGCGGTGCGGCCGGCTTCGGCGGCGGCGGCAAAAAACTGACGACCTTGAACGGATCGCCGGCGGCGCCGATGACCGGGTCGCGATCCAGCGGCCGCTGGCCCGCCACCCGGTCATCGTCGCCGGCGCCGGACGCGTCGACGTTCACCGCCAAAGCCGTCGTCCGCGGCCTGGCCGGCGCCCGCTGCCGCGGCGGTGCGCCGGCCTCCGACACCGGATCGCCGGCATCGCTCCACGCGGTCCAGGCCACCAGCGCGGCCGTCAGCAGCGCGGCCAGTCCGATGAAGCTAAGGCGTTGCGGCATCAAGATGCTTTCGATAAAAAAAAGTAAGGCGCAAATCGCCATCGACGACCGTATCCGTGGCGCGGTCCCGATGCACGGACATGGCTTCCAGCGCCAGGTCCTCATGGCCGGCCAGCAATTCCGTGACGGTTTTTTTGAGCGCGGGGTACGGACCTTTCAGACGGGCATTGATTTCCATGCGGCCGATGTCTTTGTTGTGCAAGTCGCCGACGGGTTTAAAGGTTGCGCCGGACACCGCCACCCCGTTTTGCGTGCCGAAACGTTGCATGTCGCCGGACACCAGCGTCAAATTTTCGAGCGAGGAAAATTGGAAAAATCTTCTTTCGGGCGAATTGCCGCCGTCGGATTCCGTTGAAGAATTTGCCTCGAGCTGACGAGAACGGATTTGTTTTTCCAAACTTTCAATTGCAGACCGGGACTGCGACAGCTTAAGAAAACCGATCAGGGAGCATAGTGTCAATAAAATAAAAATCAAAAAATATTTATTTTTAAAAAACAAGAAAAATTTGAACGCACCCGCATATGAAAAATTCTGAGCTCTAAAATTCAACATCATCCGCATATAAGTTATTTTTACAGACAAAAGAGATTATTTGAAATGAGATCCGAATTTCACATCCTCTCGCATTTGAAAACACAAATGGCATGGTTTTTCCGCCTTCAGCCAGTGGTGAAGTTGCACCATAAAAGCCTCAATCAAGTCAAAGAATAGCTTTTCATCTTTTTCCAAAAATACATCGCAACCATCCACAAATATGACCAATCCCTCGGTGCTTTTTGAAAGATCGATAAGGTCATCAAGTTTGAGAACCCGATATTGAGACTGGACCCACCCCATAGTCTGCAGCTAATTTCGCCACAAATTTCGAAAATATCGGCACTATGATTTGAAGGAGCCAAGAGTCTTCAAGCGGGGACCATATCACCGATACGCTAACTTGAACAATCAACGTATCGGATATGCGATTTATTCGGAAATCAGCTGTTTTTGATTTTTAAAGCAGTACAATTTTTATCGTTCTCAAATGAAGAATTAAAAATATTAAAAGAATGATTTATTATTCCAATCCAAAAATATCTATTTACCGCAGTAGGACAACTTTCTCTCTGAGGAACTTCTTCAAAATCGGCCCGAAGAATCCATCCGCTGAAAAATAACTCTTTCCTCCATAAAACATATTTTCCATCGAGTTCACCATTTGGCGTCCCTAGCTTTTCCCGCAATTGACCATATTTCATATCACCATAAAAATCAGGCTTTTCGAAACTTGGCCATACAAAAAAAATAAATACTCCAAAAAATAAAATTGCCAAAAAAATTTTTATAAAAATTCCATGAGAATTTTTTCACTTTTCCGTACACACATAGTGTGAAGAGGAATGTTTAGCGATTGCCCCGAAAAACTAATTTCTCAGAAATGTCCTATCTAGATTCTAGGGACCTTAATTCGTTCAGTAAATACGATTTAAACATTCTTTTCTGTTCCTACACCGTTGTCTTTGTCTTTGGCGTCCGTTAACACGATATCTGGCTGATGCCAGATTTTAACCGATTTTTTTCTTATAACATTTTGACTATGAAATTTCAGTAGTAATTTCCAGTACGGAAAAGTGTGGATTACGAATGTAATTCTTTTTATTGTTAGTACATTTTACAGTTCATTACATATTTCTTTTGATGCTTATACCAATCTCTGATTGTTTT
>QDKV01004672.1_pt1 | contig 12138 bp, 11 predicted proteins | sample 1861101 | NCBI WGS metagenome assembly QDKV01 (sample SAMN04275158, study PRJNA302643) | Fungus metagenome, whole genome shotgun sequencing project. | isolation source: fruitbody | host: Mallocybe terrigena | place: Sweden | collected 2013 | reverse complement strand
AGGGTCTTTCGGCAGGAAAAGAACATAATCTTCTAAAATTCGCTTGGCCGCATAGTGACTGACCAAGGATTTCAATCGTCCCTTGACCATAGCTTTCACTGACATCCCGTAGACCCATTCCTCCTCCAATTCTTCTTCGCCTTCTTCTTCTTTGCCCTCACCTTCATCTTTGCCTTCGCCCTCACCTTTGCCTTTGCCTTTGCCTTTGCCTTCACCTTCACCTTCACCTTCACCTTCACCTTCACCTTCACCTTCACCTTCACCTTCACCTTCACCTTCACCTTTGCCTTCACCTTCACCTTCGTCTTTGCCTTCGTCTTCGTCTTCGTCTTCACCTTTGCCTTCACCTTTGCCTTCACCTTCACCTTTGCCTTCACCTTTGCCTTCACCTGATTCCGACTCCATGAACTTCACTTGCTCACCCTTGTCCTCGCCCTTGCTCAAACCCTGTCGGAGCTTCACTGATTCTTTCGTTCCCTTGCGGCGGCGGCGTGGTATGCGAACGGATTGTATGCGATTCTTTGTTGCAAACGTTGTCTGAGGACCGTGGCCGGTTGGAAGATTTAGGCATCCGATTTTCTCCAGAAGCTCGAGATGTGAATCGAACGCATGCGAGTTCAGAATCCCCACAAGTAGTCGGGCAATCTGGGTGACGAGATTTGCATCGCGTTCAAACACTTCGGTGGTTGTGGTGCTGTTCTTGCGTTTGTTGGCAGTGCTGAACAAATTCTGGAGTAACCTGGCATATGTAACGAGCACAGCGATGAGAAGATCATGGAACTCCTTGAACGTCTGTGAGGAATATAAGACGTCTGACCCGCTAAGCAACCCCGGAAGATCGGTCGAAATTTCCCTAGATTCAACATATTTCAATATGGATCCAAGGGAACCTGTCGTCTTCAGATTGACCAAACGTTGTGCTAGCGAGGGATCTGGTTCAGAAGTCGGGACATTACTGGGGTCGACCAATTCGAAAATACTGAAAGCCCGGTCCAAGTGTTCAATCAGGCCGATCATACCCAAATGGTTGACACGCCGATGATTCTTTCTCCAGATGACAGACGTAAGATAGTGATAAAAGATATTAGAGTATGAGCGCTGGGCATCAACTGTGGCATGCCTAAAGTCGTTTAGATAGCCGGAGACGGTTGCCATATGGTCTAGCAATGAAATTTCTCTGCAGGACAAACATCGGTAACGCCGCATCTGGCGGTCTGGACGACACTCACTCGAAAAGGAAAAGCCATCCCTTGCTTGATGATGCTTTTATGGTGGTCCAGTGGTTGGTTCCGGCGTTTGGTGGGCTGTCATTTCCAATCGGCGGCAAATCACTGTTCTCATCTGGATTAGCGGTAGTAGTTACAGTCAGTATTTGGGTATCCACCCGGTACTTCAGTTTGTACCCTTCTTCAGTGATAGCTACCCTTTCATTGTGCATGACCAAAATAGTATCAGGGACGCCTTTCTCGGGCTTCTCAAACATACAGGCCAGAATATCGTGCTCCCGCACAAGAAGACTGGCGACAGCGTGCATGACAGACTCCTCTTTGGAGTCATGAGGTCGTACTGCGATGCTCATACTTGTATCCAGTTGGAGTTTTGAGCGTTTCTCGGGATGATTAATAGCGGTGACGAGAGTCAAGAGTAGACTCAAGTTGCGAAACTCGCCAAAGAAGAGAGAGTTGGTGTTTGAGTCGTCTAGCTGTTTCCTTGTAAGGTCTTTGGAATCGCGAGACTGGCGCAGGCCCACTCACCGCCATATGACATATACGTGGAACGTTAAGGGATAATGTTTACGTAATGGGAAGCAAACCTCCATATTAGGAAGCTTTCCGAATCGGAACAGCTTATCCACGTACGCGGGTCACAGGTAAGGTATATTTTTTGCACGATTGTATTCATTAATGCTAATTGTTAGTCTTGGGAGTATGCTGCTCTCGTTATAGCAGGAGTATTCTCCTTGAGCGACGCTGTGTACTTGGTCGCCAAACGGTCGCGTTTGATGTTCGAGAAATGCGCCCTTCATTCTACCGCTATGATTGCTGTTGCCTTGGAGCCCTCGAAATTACGGAGTATTCTTGAATCATCAAGTGAATACTCGAATCTGAACATTTCCTGTTATAATTCCCCTCGAGCCTATGTCGTATCAGGGCCAATTGAAAACTCGCGACTTAAGGAAATTCCTCGAATCCGTGATCAGATGCCAATGTACCCAGTTGGAAGTTCCGTTCGCATGTCACAGTCCTGCGATGGATCCTATTCTTGACGATCTCGCTGCGCTCGGAAGGTGGGTGAAAATGCGCCCTCCTTCGATTCCTGTTGTGTCTATGGTATTTGGTCGGGTCGTCATGCCGGGTGATGATTCCATCCGCAATTCGGAATACCTTGCCAATCACTGCGCCTATCCTGTTCGGTTTGTTGATGCCATCGAATCGTATGTGTCATGCTCCAACCCCTATGCGGCTAAAACGACTTGGATCGAAATTGGACCCCATGCTCCCCTCTTACCAATACTAAAGTCGTTCCCTTTTCTATCGCAGTCCAACATAATCGCGTCGCTTCACAAAGGGTGTGAGAACATTATCCAAGGCACTTGCTTCCTTATGCCTGACTCATTCAATAAATTGGAGGGCTCTATTTTCCCAGATTGGTCACGCCTCCGTGCTCAGTCTGCCTACTTATCCCTTTTCCCCGAAGAGGTACTGGGCTACATATAAAGAGCCTGCTGCCTTTCCTGGAAGGGAGTTTTCTGTCATTGAGAATTAGGAGCAGTATCCTACCGGTTCGAACGAGGGAATAGCGGCGTTTGGAGCATCGAGTTCTCATCTGACCCGATACATGACCGGTCACCGCGTTGGAGGAGTGTCGCTCTGTCCAGCATCAGTTTTGATAGAACTCGTAGCTGCCGGCGCTACGCTAGGCCCTCAAGCATCTATCTCCGTATCCCCTCGATTCAGTACTCGTATTCAACAAGCTCATGTTCACAAAGCCGTTAACGACCAATTCTAACGAGGAAGACAATACGGACTTGCGAATCAGGGTGGATACCCTGGCTGGTGATTTTTCAATCAGTTCTTGTGGAAGGTCATCCGCATCTTTGGATGGAGTGATACATGCCGAGGGTCAATACGCGTTGCTCGGAAAAGCAGAAGCCCTTGGCAAATTCGAAGCTCTCATCCCTAACGTCCGTGAGCGTATAAAAGACGTTCTCGCTGGTTCAGCACCAGAAAAATATTGCACTCGGATCATTTACGGCGACCTTTTCGCCCGGGTGGTTGATTATTGCCCGGAGTTCCAAACCATTCAGGACCTAACCCTATCGCCATCTGGTCTGGAGGCAATTGCAAAGGTACGAATCGATGTCGGGTTTTAATCCGAGACCTTTGTTGTTGATATCCTTTTGGCCGATACTCTCCTGCACGTTCCAGGTCTCGTCGCCAATCTTCAGGGAAGCCAAAGTCATGCATATATTTGCAGTGAGATCGCATCTCTCGTTGTCCTTCCTGGTTCCATCTACAGGAAATATCGATATACCGTCTATTGCAAGGTGTCTGAGTTATCAGACGGGATGCCTGGCGACTCCTATGGCCTTCCGCGAATGCCAGACGCGTGTCCTTGTGGCGGTTGCACAGGGAATCAGGTTTCGACGTGTCGGCTTGACAGGGCTCAAGTTTAGTCTGGCGAATCACACTGGTCTCACAGCTGTTCACCAATTTTAATGGAAAATGCCTCACTCGACCAGCGCACAGACCATTTAACAGCAGCGCCCGCCAGTATCGTCGGCCAAGCCTGTGGTGTGGGCGTCAAAGATGTATCTCTTGATGTCGATTTTGGCTCCTTCGACGTCGACTCGAATTCACGTTTGGAATTGTATCATGCATTCCCGAACATGCATTGCTATCTGGACAATATTCCTAACTGCACGAATGTTCGAGGCCGTGACGACGTCATTTCCAGTCGTTCAATCACATCGACTTTGCCGTCTCTAACAAATCAGCCGACGTCTGCTTCGAACTCGACAGACAGGGCAAAACAGATCAAGCGGATGTTTGCTCACGTACTCGACATGGACGAGGACTCGATTGACGAAGATACCGACCTCGGTTCTCTCGGGTTCGACTCGTTATCTTGTCATGAAGTGGTCCATCTCCTTGATACTCAATGTGATGCTCATCTGGAGGCTAATTTCGTCACCTCGAGTAAGTACAACTATACGCGATGTTCAAAATCATTTATCTTCTTTACGAGATCGAAGGTTCAGTTCTTCGACTAATGTTCCTAAGGATACAAGTATGAATTTGCTGGGCGGTCTTGACCTTCAGAAACCACTTTGGTGTCTTCGAAAGTCATACTCTCCTGTCACGCCGCTTATCCTCGTCCACGATGGAAGTGGCCATGCTGCTTGTTATCGTCACATATCAAACATTAATAGAGATTTATACGGTATTAACAGCCCCGACTTTTCCTCTTCGCATGTTTCATCCTCAATTATCGAACTTGCTGCGGTCTATGCAGCTTATATTCAGGAGAAAATTGATGGGCCTGTATTAGTGGGAGGTGAACCTATGTATCAAATAATGATTTATTTCCTTGTCTCATAGTTCCATAGGTTGGTCATTTGGTGGAGTTGTAGCTTTCGAGGTGGCCAGAATTCTGCTAGCTCGGTCGGTAGTTGTTAAGGGCGTCGTATTAATCGACTCCCCAAGTCCTCTGGTCCACACGGACACAAGACTAGAGATTAAACTTGGAATCGCCAATTCGTTTGCTTGGTTACCCCTCTCCTTGAGCTTCATGATCCCTTCTTCAGATCTGTTTTGCTCGGTAGACGGTAATTTGGATGGACTCAAATGCTCAGCCTGCGATAGCTATCATGCTGACCACTGGCAATTCCAGAAAATGGGGTTCGGGAGAAGGTGTATTTAATGCAGGTCTCAAGCCTCCCAAAACCTCCATCCCATTCACCAAGCGATACACAGGATGTCTTCGATCTTGCTTCCCGGAATGACCCAAGCAAATTACTCGGCGCTTGTTACCGCAAGCGTCAACAACGAGGGCCTGGTAAATGGCATTTGGAACTCGTATGGATTCTCTTAATACTTGGTTATTTCGCTATTAACTCTGGTCTGATGGCAGGATTTTACACGATGTCTTTGCAACGAGAGCTGGTGTATGGACCATCAACCCCGAAGTTCACGTGGGGGACGGCTATCCTAATTTCCTCGTCAATCGCAACACCTACAGTCCGTTGGAGAATATCTATACTATCCTTTTCGAAGCCGGCTCTTCATTCCCGGCTATTCTCTCTCAGTTGAGAGGGTACACTCGAGAACTGCCGGTTGGGAAAGCTGTATATCTGATCGGCGCGAGAGAACAGCGATGTGTCTTTTGGAGATTTACGAAAAAGGCTGCTCCGATTGACGAAGTTGAAAGGATGTATGTCCAAGGAGGGATTTGAGTGCTTACAGTAGTAGGATTAGACAGACGGCTACAGATAAAGTAATTACAACTCGTGACGTACACAAATATTGCACGCTTTCGTCCTTGATCTCTTACCCATGTTCGTTTCGCGATGTCAGACAGTCTTTTTTCGATACTAACAGGAGAATCTAGCTTGTTGATGTGATCCATGGTTTGAATAGAACGTCTCCACGGAGGTACTGAAATTTACAGGTATCTATCCACGTCCACTGTCACCTCCGTTGCTTACCGTTGATGTAGCGGGCCATATGATGCTTAAAGTCGCTCGTTTCCTGGCTAGACACGATCATGGAGAGTATACTCGTTTGTGGGACGGTGAGTACTATTCAACTTCTTGTTCTAACTAATTCTCACTTATATCGTACAGCGGTAACCGGTCAATTCGTAGTAGCAAGATCCTGCGACCGAATTCCCTCTATCTCCCTGCCTAAAGATACACCCTCGTCTTTCTCACCATGACAAGAAATCTATTCCTGCCTGCGCCCGGCGTTATCCTTAGTTTTAGGTATTGGTGGCTTCAAGAGGCAGAGTCTTCAATGCTGATGTGTTATCCTCCAATGGCTCTCTAGGTATATTTTCATCATTTCGGTTCAAACCGGCTGATTTTTTTTATCCTACAGAGGCGCAAAATTACCAGCCTGTTCGTCGGCCAAGCTGCCATGTGGTGACATGGCATGTCATCTACCATCTGCCGCTCCTTGTGCCGCCAAATATGCTCGCGCGGTGTATGCGACGCTTGTCTTGCTATCGGTGGCTGCAGCAATGCATGACCATATCTTGCCTATGATAATCATTGTCTGGAACACTGTAGCATTACTGAGAGCAATAGTAGTATTTTTCACTTTGCTTCGCCTGCTGAAATCAAACCACTCACGCTATCCTCAGGCTGAGTAATTTCCAGTTGGGAGATAATGTGCATCACCATTAATTTGACAGGTAATCTAGATGGAATGGTGGAAATGAAGGAAATGATGGTTGTAGTCTAATAAAAGGGTTTCCAACAAAAAAAGAAATAGCCAGCTATGCAGCAAACTCATAGTCCCTTCAACCGATTCAGTTGCCATATATCATGGGATTTATGCATAATCCCATATGGCAAAACATCTTCAGACCAAGCATTATTAGGGTTGAGCATGGCAGGATATCGGCCTTTCTCATCCTTCGCAGGCCAATCAAAATCGACGAGCATGACACAGTCTTCATCTGCAACATAGAGAATATTGGGGTCCCGCAAGTCCCCAAAGACGATATCGTTTTCATGAAGGAGATCCACTGCTTCCTCGACCTTCTCCAAGACAATGGCAGGAATTGGTGTTCCTTCCACTTGGAGCTGCCAAATGGACTTCCCGTCCACACGGTCCATAACGACCATGTACAGGTCGCCAATGACACGTTCACAGTAGTGGAGTTTCGGGGCAAGTTTATTGTCGGCAAGCAAGCGATGTGCCATTTCATTATAACGGGTGGTAAACTTGACAATGACTTCCTGGCTGGTGTCAAGGGTGGCGATGTACATGGCGGTGGTTGTGTTCCTGAGGTCCACAAGAGCTGAAGTCGGTTGACCAGCTCGTGACAGAAATTGCTGGTAGATGAGCTTGGGGGGGGGGATTGGAAAGATCGGCAGGCGTCGGATTGGGATACAGACCAGAGAGTTTGGGAGGCGCCGAGTTTCTGACCCCGTCGTAATACACTTTGAGATGTTTGCAACAAAGCGACAAGGCCTGGAAAACACGGGCCAGGCGGACAATGTTGTCGGAGGCATGAAACCCTAAGGAAAGGTCAAGAGCGAGCAGCTTCGAAACGTAAATGGGCCCAACACAAACAGCAATGCAAATTTCAAGACGATTTGCGGTGGCACCGACGAGAACAATAGGGAAGTTAGAGTAACCCCGGAAGGGCTTGTACTGCAAACCCAGGTAAGCTATAGGATTTGAGGGGACAAGAATAGGACTTTGTACCTTCTCCCGAGCAACAATTTTACTATAATCGGCAATTGCTTGAAGAAGGGCATCCCCCAAGATGCCCAACGTGTTCTTGAGCTCTAGAATCTGGACGAGAAACAGGTCATGCCACCAACAACCGTCAGGTTTGATACCATCCGCCCAAGCAAGAGCATATCCCCACTCGCCGTTCTGTCCGATAGCTTCGTTGATCAGGTCCATGATTGCCTTCTGGCGTTGGGCCTCGTCCTTGTAAAAATCGATGGCGCATCGAAGGTATTTCGCTGCACAGTCAACATCGTTCCAAGAGACTTTGATTTCTTCGAGGTTTTCGAGATTTCTTTGCAAGCCGGCAAGCGCGGGGCTAAATATCGTGGCTGGGGGTCCGTTCAGGTGGATGAGAGACTTGTCACCCAGTAGGCTGGCGACTTTATCAGGCGAATGAACGATTTCAGACGGAGATGACCCAGGGGTCAAACGGTCGAGCGACTGGTCAAGAGCTAGGGCGCAGGAATAAGAAAGGTAAGAGATTTCAGTAATATGCAGACCTTTCTTGAGCTTCCTTTGATAGACGTCATGTGGGTCGCCCAGATCTTCAAGTGACTGCAGCACTGACATGAGAATAAGTAAGATGGGATAAAGGACAGTGTACAACATACGTTCTGGAGTGGCTACAATGATATGTATTCTGTTTTTGGGAATAGGACCTGAGGGAAAGCTTGATTCAATTGTCGCTGTGACAGGGAGGTCGCTACCAGGTGGCTGCTGATGCAGCCATTGGAGAGCCCGCTGTTGAAGATCTGAGTCGGGTTGCAATGGAATATCTGCCTGCTGTGGGTTAGCTCGTCGTTTCCCAGAGGAGAACAAGGTTACCTTGTAAAGGCGGAGGTCATTCCGAGCGACCACTCGACCACACATTTGAAGCTCTTGTTGAATGGCCTTCACGAGTTCTGCAAACCAGTCATCCAAAGACGCATTGACAACGACAAAGTTAGGATGGTCTTGCGAAGGGAAATAACACGCGAATTTGAACAACATCGCGGTTTTGCACAGAAGGTAGTGGAGCTGACAGGAGCTGAAGTTGAGACTTTGTAACTCCGACTGGTAGCCGAGAACGAGCACAGATCGCGAAAGTAGTTGACCTACTCTTACTTAGTCTTTATTAAGCGGAGATGGATCGTTGGTGGCGATTCAGAGATGTGGTCAAAATAAAGGTAAGATTTCTTCTCTGTATTGCGGTATTCTCGTGATCATCCGAAGATCTGGAATGTTGCACGAAAACGAGCTTCCAAGGGCACAGCAGCAGTGTCTATTCTGTAGAATTCTCACCCAACGGTCGACACTGGCAAATACGCAAAGGCGTCAAGGGGCGAGGTGAAGGTGGAGAATTATAAATAGACAGAAATTGAGGTCGTGGGCAAGCCATATAGCAGGCATTCTTGCACTTGTGTTTTGTAACAGCGCCGAGGGCGGTCATTGATTGGTTGCAAAGGGCCAAAAGCCCGGTCTTCATATTTTATCACCACTACGGTAAGATGCAGACAAATAAGTAGGAAAGACGTGAACTGAGTGGACTCGCCGGATACTATTCAGACTTTGTGGAACCTGAGACATGTTATTCTTGTAGCCGTGTTTTACAGGAACGAGCACCATCCCAAATCTACCCAATTTGGGTATCGCAAACTCTTTTTCCATCTCGTGCCAAACCCTACTTGTTCCACGAAAGGAAACAGCTTCAGAGATTGTCAAAACGGAAAACAGCATGAAGATAGGCCACGTACCCGCACCCAATTCATTCATAGCAGATGGTGTACCATTCGAGGGCCTCTGTCTTCCCCAAGAACTGCTTCGCCTTCTCAATAACATCTAAACGAGGCTCCGTAGCTCGTCCGCCCACATTTTTGGCCACCACTATGGTTCACTGCCTTTGCTGAGATACACGGGCGCTATGTCATTGAATGCGATGCCGCAGTGTCTGGTGATTCGCTGACGGTATGTCATGAACGTTGCAAACATCTGGTTGTTGACAGCAGTGCCATCCTTGACTGATTGCTTGAAGACTTCTACAGGAGTCGTCATCAAGGTTGGAGTTTACATAAACTTGTTAGACGCACGCTTTTGAACTCCGAGTCCGTCTATGATTCCCCGAGGCGCGTTTCCGCTGATCAATCAACATCATGGCAGGTTTCTCCTCGAAAGCACTGTTTGGGATCAATCGTGCCCGCGCAGCTGCTTCTAGCACAAACTTCAACCCTCGCAACCTCGAGTTTCTCTGGTATCCATTCTGGAACCGCGTGGCTTCTCGATTCGCCGCTAAAATTGATATTGAACGATGCGCAGTAGGTCCTCAGTATCCGCTGTGGCGTCTGTGGTCGGAGGATGAAGAAGACCTTGGACAGATCTCTATTATCACCGATGGCACGGATAGGAATGATCTGGAAAGCGGAGATGTGGATATGGAAGAGGCGGAGGACAATGATATGGAAGACACGGAGGGCAATACTAGCGACACCACACTCAGCACCATCAACGAGACACTTCTCGATAAAGCTCGCTCTCGCATTAGACTTTGCTCTGCTCTATTGGATTGAAAACGCTGGGATCAATGTCTACGGGGACGATGAAGCAGATGAACTGTTTGCCATTGAGCAGGAATACATACCAATCTTAATTGAAGTTAAGCGTGCACCATCTCGAAAACTGGAAGGCAACGATCGGACTACCAAATTCAATCGTTTGATGTTTCGTGCCCAAGAGGACGTGTTTCGACAGGTAAGTGAAGATTGTAATTCCGAAGTACCCCGATGGTTCACCATTAGTCCGTACTATTATTTCTTCACGAGCAGTAGGTGGCGCCATCAGCAAAGTATTTTTGTGATTGCGGCAGTAGGAGACCACTGGACATATACCGTGATTTCGAGGATGCAGGAGAACGGCAAAGAAGTTGTGGATGGTGACAGTTTAGAGAATGATCCAGATTGGGAGCCCAGTTTGGAAGAGTGGAAGTTTGAGGCGGTTGAATGGTCTCCAATAGTGGTCTGGGGAAAGCAACTGATGAAGTGCACGTAGATACATTTTTCAGTTGGATCGAGGGACATTTCCTGAAAGTACACAAATAGGACTACTTCCCCGACTACCAGGGAGGATCCAATTACGACGCCGCATGCGACTACCTCCTCCATTGGTTCGTCAGCCTCAACCAGAGCACTGCAACCAAGCAGATATACGCGCATTATACATGTGCGACGGATGCACAGCAAATCAAGTGTATGTGCTCGTTTATAATTATTAGTCCTAATGGATCCGCTGACGTTGTCGTTTTTCGTACAGTCGTGTTGAGCGCCATTCAAGATATCCTGCAGCGCCGCCGGTGCCGTCGGCGCTGAATGAAATGGGGTTCTTTTTCCTCGTCTTTCTTTTATGTGATTAATATTGTTGAATGTATGGATGAAAGATTTTTGGGTTGAATTAAAGTGAATTTGATGTGATCTTACTTGTGTTGTTTGTTCGCTGATTTTCGTCGCTTCATAAATTCCTGAGTGCGTCTCCCCCTCGACGCGCGGTGCAGACCCAGTGTTTGACTTGGGAGCTCTCCCATGATGGTCTCGTGCACTTTCGTCCGTAAGTTCCGCTTTTACCTCCACGTATGTCGCTACATAACGCCACCCTCTTGTTCACTTAATCTTTTTTAGATAATCGTGCCGTTGTGTGCATCCAATGATTATACCACATCGAACCGAATATTCTTTCCGATGATCGACTGCGCCCTGTAGGCTCCGAGCTGGCTTAAAACCTCTATCCAACGATGCGACTTTTTCGGGTTCTTCAAGGTCTTCAAGCTGGATGGGCCCGGGTTTTGCTTCGAGACCGAGTTGAGGATGTTTTAGCGGTTTTACCTTCAAGGAACATTGGAATACCAATGGCGCCAGCACGCGTGAGATCTATTAGAATTTCGAAGGCAGCTTTATAACTGGGGAAGGAACAAAATGACAGTGATCGAGTGAATACACTATTGTATGGAGAGAACGGTGATACTGTGGTCGAGATATCGTACTGGCCCACCTCACGAAGGCCGACTAACCCTATTACGACGAGTATTTTTTTTTCCTACCTCATGTCTGCCACAGACGAGGTATGCAAGAGCGTATTGCTTGAATACTCTGAAACACCATCAGTTGGATTCAGAAAGCGACTCGTACTAACTTACATACCAACGTCCAAATCTATTGACTCTTAACGAGCTGGGGCAACGGTAATTTTTTCGCGAAGACCTAGGGTGTAGCGATGAACCTTTTGAACGAGAGAAGATCAGAAAAAAGTAGAAGTAACAAAATGCAGAGAATAAATAGCACACCGTCCTTGCACCGTCCCAGGAAAAATTCTTCATATGAGCCGTAAACCAAATTTTGTCCTCGTCCGACGACAATGGTGCACCATACCCACTGACCTCCAAGGAGTCGAGGCCTCTGTTCTTCCAGGTAGCCACGTCATTCATGATGCGGAAGCAGGAGTCCATGAGAAGTCGGTGGTGCATCCCGTGATCACACCAAAAGTCATCTGAGCGAGCCCGATCAAATATAAAGTCGGAAAAGGATTTGTGGTATGCCAGGACTCGACCATCTTCGGTGTAGAGAACAGGATGAAGATCTAAGAGGAGTTTCTCAGCGACATCAGTGTAGTCGGAAGTGAAGAGAAGGTCAGCAATAACAGAGGTTGATGT
>QDKV01004673.1_pt1 | contig 12162 bp, 17 predicted proteins | sample 1861101 | NCBI WGS metagenome assembly QDKV01 (sample SAMN04275158, study PRJNA302643) | Fungus metagenome, whole genome shotgun sequencing project. | isolation source: fruitbody | host: Mallocybe terrigena | place: Sweden | collected 2013 | reverse complement strand
CAAAGAGTCCTATACATAAACATAAACATATACAGTATAAACCATCTAAAACAGTTAGCTAGATAGAACAGTTGGAGTCTTAACTGAATTGCTGCATTGAGGAACAACTCGGCAGTCAGATGAGCAAGGGCCACATAATGATACTCAGGTGGCAGCAGATCGTGGGAAAAGGCTGAAGCGCTCCACAATGTTACGCGACTGCATCAACCCTTATCATTTTTTCTATACAATTGCTTGGTAACTTGGATCGCACTTATGCAAGCGAGGATTTGTTCTCTCCATCTGGGCACATTAATGGTATAAGAGTCCGATTTGCATAAGCATCCACGGGGAGCTATCCGGGTAATCAAGCTCAATGGATTTGAATTCCATGATAACTGACAATTATCGAGCCTGAGTTCTTTCTCCGGACTGACAAGCTTGCACTCATACATTTACACAAAAATAAGTTCCTTGGGACGTCCTTGTGTCCGTAAAAAAGTAACATACGTCATCCCGTTAACGGAACTTAATGCCGAACTGCCAACCAATCACATTTCCAGTGCTCGGGACGCTTGCCGAAAAGGCTCTGCACCTCGAGGCTACGCATGGCGCCGCCCCGCCTCCATGTCGATGTCTGTCGATGTTGGGCAATCGCGACCTGCGTTGCCTCATTTATACCCTTCACAATTTTGTCGTTAGTTGCTACGACGACAAGATTAGCCTTCACTAATAGGGCTGTAAATGCAGTGTCAGCAAGGGCAAGCCAGACACCTTAAATAACCTCTACAAGGATCACCAGAATGAATCAAAACTTCTACATTCTTTCTGTTCTTTGTCTGGATAATTCTTCTGGAAAGGTATGTCCGCCCGTGTCATATACGCCCTACAATAATGACAATCGAAATACTATATAAACGTAGTCCCTCTCCGATGATTACCTCGTTGCCTCCAATGATGTCGGACGAATTCTACGTCGACCCTCTCCTGCAATACTCGCAGGAAGTAGTTGCATCAGACCATTGCTGTCCATTGTTATGGGATGTACGCAGGCCACCCCAGTCGGCACGACGCATCCTCTTCCCAGTCGAATACATAACCCCTTTCTATCTTTCCCTACCTGCGACATACCTCCCAAAGAGGTTTCTTCGAATTGTCTGTGGCATGCTCCCCGAAGAATGGGTAATCGAAATTCGCCAACAAGAGGACATTACCATCGGCGACATTCTTGAAGCCATCTACACCATGCTCATGCGTCCCATTCAACGTCACGAATGGGAACGATTAACTGACAAGCAGCGTGATCGGATCGGCAGTGTTTTCAAAGAGCGCTGCGAAATGGCCGCAGATCAAGAACAATGTCGCTCGCGAGGGGTGCTACGGGTCGATTTTCTTCACCAGCACATTTTATTTGCAGGCCTGTCCTTATCGTTTGACAGGGATTCTTCTTGCGTTTTAACGTTGCGAAGACATCCAAGCCTCAAAGCCAACAACTCAGGTGGATAAATCGATTGCTGTGACTCTTTCGCATCACAAGATGTCCCATACTGCTTCTGGGACCACTCCCTCCTGATTTTCATCGAGTCGGAAATCCGTCATAAACGACTGTATTCATTATCAAAATCCTCCCCCAACATTTTCCTTGAGTATGACCGACTTTCTCCGACTGGACCATCTCCTAGAACACGGCCAAAGCTTGTTGGAATATCTCCGTCCGAGAAAATTGTATTGGTCCAAAAGACGATACGTTGAACTCTTTGAGGTAAACTATTTCGTCGATTCCCATTCCCCCACTGACATTTTGCTATCGTAGGACCGCAGATGGATAGTGTGTCTGTCCTGCAATCCCAGAATTTGTCACGATTTTATGGACGGTCAACCCCTCTGGACCCCACTCCCCAGACACTTATTCCCAGACACTTATTTATACTTCATTTATACGTAGAAAATTTTCTAGATCTAGAGTTATTGTTTGTTAGAGGACGGACGGGACAATTTAATCAGCGTTACGGACAATGTTTTGATGCACATTCTCAATTGCAACCAGTTGTTAATCTCCCGTTGCGCTCCGCTGCCTGTCTCATTCAACTCTTTCACGTACGTCAGATAATGAGAACAAGGCATTTCAATAGCAACTTCGACCTGCATTGTGGTCACACCAATCGGATGCTCTCGTTTTTCTTGATCCTCCAAGCTTGATGGAAAGGCATGACCTGTCGTCAATTCTCGTATTCGTTCAAGGGCGTTCGGATTATGATATGACGATGTCGAACCTTTGGCCGGAATGGGGTTGCTGTTCGCGACCTCTGTCGCCGATAAAGGCTAAGAAATTCACTATGGTCAGTCGATCGACTTAAGTTACCTTGACCACCACCAGAGCACCAGCAAGTGCTTACCATGATGTTCTCCCATCTCCAATGATCGCCTCGCTTCCGCTGATTCGGTGCCGCACATCCCCACTGGACATTGGTAGTCTCCGTCAAGACATCCCATAGTTTCGGCTTCCTGTTAATCAACATTCGTGTTGTCCTAATCTCTTCATCCAAAGGTGGTACAGCATCATTCCGCCGACTCCGATGCGTGTATTGATATCTCCGAAATCCAATCACAAAACCCATGGCCATCGTGAAGAATCCAAGAGCAAGAAATGCGAGGATGAGAGAGGGGCTAGATGTGATACCGCTGGAGGAATGGTTGTCTGTGCTTGAACGCGGATAGGCGGTGGATGAAGAGAGCGTCTCTGCATATTTGATAAGTAGCGACACCTAGAATATATGGCGAAACAGTCATGATAAAAGGCGCCTGAGAGTCGTTGTCACTTACCATAATGAAGATTTATGGACGAGGATACGATACCTTCATTACAATGTGCATGCATTGTCAATGTAGGTTATCAAGCTATTTCTAAAGACCCCGAGGATAAAAACAGAATAAGAATGGGACCCCTGACTCCTGGATACAAGGCTCCTTCAAGTTGAGGGCAAACCCAGATTTTGATATTGGCGTCGAGCTTTGAGGCAAACGGATGCCGTACGACACAAATCGTAGGCTACTTGTTTAAATCTTTGTACTCAACGACAAAATATTGAAGATAATAACGGGCAATGGCTTCGTTATGTCTGCGACTCTGAATTATTACTTGTAAACTGTAACATAATGGATGAACTTCGACGCAGAATTCCGTCGGGAATGAAAATTATGTTGCCCCTTCAACTCGTATCTCTCAAGATAAACATTTCACTGAAAAGATTCCTGCGCCTGATTATGGCACAAACTACATGGGATGTGTTTGACAAAGTATACAAAGACAAGTGAAAGTTCATACAATTGTCACTAAGCAAATATCTTGCAGCGGGCCTGGGGCCAAGATTGGTATGTTCTAAACCAAGCAGAGTATTCCTAAAAGTCACGCCTCTTAACGCCTAGCTTGCAGGCAAGCGGCTTCCTAAGAAAACCTTCACGAGTTTCAAGCTAAAACAATCAATTAGCAAATACATCCAAATCACAGAACACTAATTTCGGCTGACTTTCTGTCCTTCACGCTCCAACACAAAATCGTATCGACGCATAATTGAACCAATGATAATTTGTAGTTCCAGGAAGGCAAGATTCCGCCCGACGCAAGCCCTGGCACGACATTAGTTAAAGAGACTGTGACAGTTGACAAGGAGCGTCTGCGCACCTGGGTCCAATAGAAAACGGATTGAAAGTCTTCTGAATATCAGTCGAATCGCGCTCAAACCAGCGCTCAGGTCTGAATGACTCAATATCATCTCCCCAAATCTTTTCATCACGATGAATTGTGTAACTTGGGACACTCAAAACCGTCCCTGCGGGGAAATACCTGTCCATAACCGTCAGCCCATCTTCTGGCACAACCCTCGGCAATCCGAGGGAAGACGTCGAGTGCAGGCGGAGACCCTCGTTGATGCAGGCATCAAGATAAGGCAGACGTTTGACCTGATTTTCAGTTACAACTGTTTCATCTTCAGTGCCAAGTTGTTCGTCAAGCTCTTTATGCAGCTTATCCTGTACGCGGCGATTTCCAGCCAAGTAGTAGAGAATTGCGCATGTGGAGCTGAGAATGAAAGTTTACATTTCCCAAACTACAAAACTACGAAATGGAACACTTACTTCGAAGTGGTATCAGAACCAGCGATCAGTAACGTCAGAGCTTCTGCTGTCAGTTCTGCTCTTCCCATGGGTTTCCCCTCACTGTCTCGACCTTGCTGTAATTTACTCAAGAGATCGATTCTGTCCGTGGGCGTGGCAAGACGCTTTGCCACGGCCATAATGGCGATACCGGCCAAAGCCTTCACGTCTTTCTGCCCTTTCGAATACCAAGGCAAACGACGAACGAAAGGGCGCCACCAAGGAGGCAAAACACCCATAGACATAGCATACTCTCCGCGTCCATTGAGGATCTTGACTGCAGGTATCTCTTCGATCTCGACTGAAGGATTCTCGTTTCCGTAACTGTCCATTGCAGCTTTCTGGTCCTTTGGTACAGCAGCAGAGTCTTTGGCAGCCTTAATCATGCCAAAAGGTCCACCGAAAGCGAGATCGCCCACAATGTCGAAAGCAAGATAGTTGGCCCCTAGTTGCGTTCAAAGACGTCTTGACATTTGGGTTAAGATAACTTACAAGGTAAACAATCCAACCACAAACGCCCTTCCTTGCCGATCCAGCCACCTTCACCTTCTTCACCTGACAAGCCTTTGACTGCCATGTCACAAAGACGATCCCATTGCTCGATGAATTGCCCTACATAAAGTCGAATTTGCGGCTCGAACTCCAAAACACTCTTTTGTGAGAAGATGTGTGAGACGATTTTGCGCTTGCGTGCGTGATCGTTGCGGTCGCGGGTGTTAAAGACACCGCGTGTGATGGAAACGAATGCATCATAAAAGTTGGATTTCAGAGCGCCGTTACCGTGGCCGTAAATTACACCGAGTGCATCTGGCTCTGCAATGGAAACGTGGTCGGGTGCGACGCGAACAAACGGACCTATATATAAGGTTGTTATCGATAAATGTGAGACTCTGAATATCTACGGACCATATTTCTTGTGCATAGCATGGACCACCTCTGACCTGTGACCACTCTTGCTTACCCAGCCCAACCAAATGTCAGAGAATTTGGCAAGAAATGGGCCAGGATGCTTGCGAATATTGTGCGGATCGACAAGATATGGAATGAGATGCACCAACACAACCGCTGCCAGAAAAGTTATAGCAACAGTTTGCCAGTCCAAATTCTGATACAGCAAAGACAGTACACCAAGCATGATGAGTATCAGGAGAGATTTCAAGACCCGAAACGAGACCTTTTATATATGACTGCGGCGATGAATGAGACACCGGGTTTCGTCTTGAAAATAGCGCAATGCCGGGTCGATCCTAAGATTCATGCAACGTCGCTTCTAAAAAGGTGAAAGTAGCTCACCGTCGGATTTTGCCGTTCGAACCCATGATATTCTAGTTCCGGGGGAAAGAGACGATGTTAATCCAGAACGACAAGACACGGTAATAGGAAGTTGATCGACAGTGAACCAAAACTCCTCACAATTGTGTGAACCACCTGTCCCGGAACGGGGAAACCTGGGGGAAAAACATAGGGATGAAAGAGATCGCCCGGACCATAAAGCTCAAGAAATGGCTCATGACAACGCCTATCACTGGTTGCGTCATTTTGAATACTCGGATAACTTAGGTGAGTTTACCCTCAGTACTGGGATTTAAGCTTAAGTTTGAATTTACGACATGCTTGTCCTCGTAAAGGACTATTGTTTCATAGACTTAGCCTTCCATGGCATTGGCTATCCACACAGAAAAACAAAACTTATTCATAAAACCGTATCAATGAAATCGGTTCCGACGATCATGGAACAGACTCAGTTTAACAAAGCAACCGAAGAAAGTAGTCTCTACTCATTCCATTGCCACCAAGGTTGCACGAAAAATCATTTACTAGTAGCGGGGTTATACAATATGTCTGCGTCCAACAACCAGTTAACGAATACGCCCAATCACGAAGAAAAAGTATTTCAGCAAGATCATATCGACACATGATCGAACCTGTAATTCGGAGAAGGAGAGACTCCCCTGACGTTGGTGGGAAATCGTGACAATGAATGAAGAGTGGTGTATTTTCAGTGACACCTCGGGTAGAGAACATGAAGGTCTTTTAGATATCAGCCGGGTCGCGCTCTAACCAGCGCTCGGGGACGAACTCGTCATATTCCCAGTATGTGGTTGCTTTTTTCTACTACTGGGTCGTGTCTAAATGCCCTTTTTGTATTATCATGCTAAAAAAGTTTCTATTCGACAGATTACACTTGTCCGCGTTGTCAAAAATCGTTAAATGCAAAACATCATGCTCGACACAACAGGTCACAGCATCCGTTGGGATCTCTGAGTCTGTTGAGTTCCATGTTATGACTCAGGTGGTCGTATGTTGAATATTTTGAAACTATTTCATAGGATTCAGCTGGAGAGGATTAAAGTTTTGTTGCACAGGCGTCACAGAGCGTCTCGTCGCATATGATAGAATTATATGCCGACTACTGTCCAAATTGTTGATACTCTGAATCCTGCACTTGGCCCGTGCGACGCAGGTTGTTATTGACTTGCCCATCACCTAAACCAATCTCCCTCCGTAACCTCTTCTCAATCATCATGGCCACAATCCGCAATGGTAGAATCTCCACCACGATCAACTACAATAAGATCAAGGCGATACCCGACCTTGGGCTCCCAGCTTTGGTTCGCCCTCACTCTGGCGGCGTTCCCTCTGTCTCGTCCGTAACAAGTGACAGCAGAAAGATTAGTCCAGCCGAACCTTGTTTCATTACCAAGCAGCAGGCATATAGCCTAGAAATGGCTCATTTTGTCAATCCTGTGCGACCCGGTGCGGTCCTGAAAGGGGATGTAGTAAGTCGTTTGCCCTTCGAATAATGAAAGATCACGCTGATTCCGGAGCAGGAGCGAGACTTGGGATTGTCGAGGCACGTTTCACTCTGAACTCGGCCTCCAATCTTGCTCCTCGTAAGTCGCTGGGAAACTCACCTACTTCTATTCACTAACTTATCATCGCCAGTCCGCCGCGATTTGCATTACACGTTGGATAAGCTTGCTTTCTTTGCCATCACATGTTCAAAGGCAACTCTTCAGGCTATGATCGTCGAAGTCGACAGGGAAAACAATAAATGGCGACTTATGGCTTCCCGACGAGTTCACTATGCAAGGACTTTTTTCGTTAGTCTAAAATTATGTGTCTGGTTTTGCATCATTACCTGATCGCTTGTTCTAGCTCGACTCGCCGCCATTCTCGAATGCGGAATATGAGTTGGTTGTAATGAACCCTCAGTGTTTTTTGCCGAAGGGGGCAGGTTTGCTAGTCCATGTTGACCAGGACAGTGTTTCCCACAAAGTGTATGTAGCCGCACCAGACGGCGCCTTAAGGGCTGGCGGACAGAACGATCAACGACTTCCCCCTTTCACTGGCCCCCAAGCCCGCGTGGCTCCAGACATTCTCAACCCGTTTCTCGTCGTCATCAATGCAGAGATGGCCTTTCGACGCTTCAAAAGACATCCTCATTCTCTCTGCGACGAGTACACCGAACTCATCGATTTGACCATCAGTTTGGTGGAAAAGATTTACTTCCAACCGTTGGTCTATGAGATTGAAATGGAAACAGAAGAAATCCGCGTTCAATTCGCAAAAGATGCAGAGGGAGACGTGCGCATGGGAAGTGTGGATAAGTTCAGAGCAAAAACCAGTATCGACAAAAATAAATCCATCAATCTAAAGGACGCTGGGAAGTCTTCCAGATCTGGGCGAGTAGTCGAGAGACCTGGTCCCGGTGCTTCCCATGACAAGGTTATCGAGTATCGCCAGTACCTCATGTCCGGACAAGGTATGACTACTCATTTCCTTCATTTGTGATCTTATGTTTTGTGCATTAGATCATGAGCTCACCTCGGACGACGAAGAATTGCTGGCGGAACTTGATTCAAAATCCAATGGTAGTGAGGAAGATAGTGGGGACATTGAGTTTTGTTTTTGATTATGCTTGGCTGACCGTTCTTACATTATGCTCAGATTTGGCACTTGAATCAGTTGTCGGCATTGGTGAGAAGGTTAACCAATGGCAAATTGTAGTTCAGTAGCCAGCAAAAATTGCCGTGGTCTTGATACCGACTTTTACTCGTATTTTAAGACTCGTTACTTGTAAGATATGTAGGCCTCAATAATTTGCGAGAAAATCTTGCTGCAGATCGTGGGCATATTCTTTTGCTATTTTCAGTGACCGTGTCAAACATTTTTATATCCAACGACTCTGAGGCTTACACACTGGAATTGAAGGTGACTTCGACGTTCGCGACCAAGATTCACCTCCGTTCGTGCAGCTAGAAACCCAAACCTTTAAGCTTTAAGTTCTAGTCTCCGTCCTCAACGAGTACATGCGGCTCAAATACGATTTCGGAGATAACCCGAGTACCCGCAAACTTTTCAGGATCAACTACCAGTTCTCCTACGTATCTGGTGCCATCAATATAATTCCCCGCTCGGTTCAGCGATTAAAGCCTGCTTGCCGCAGAAATTTGCCACTCGTCGCAATGTTTTTTCTAGGTAGCGTGAGCTTCCCACGGAGAGGTTCCGATCTCTCCATGCTAGTCGATGAGCCGACGACCCGCTGATGTTTTACCACGCAACGAACAACTTGCCTTGCTGACCTCTTCTATCGTTTCATAGACGTAGCCCTCCATGATCTGGCGTCCAAATTCAGAAGTATCCTGTTCTACGCTATTCACCCTGATGTGATGCCGAAATCACTTGTTTCATTATTCAAGAAAACACGTATCAATCGAACAGACTCTAATTTTACATTTACATATTCGAAGGTAAAACGTACAAAAATTCACTCACTAGTGGCAAGGTTATACTTACAATAGGTCTCGTGTGAACAACCACCTCAGAAATCGCGTCTCTTCACACCTATCTTACAGCCAAGTGGCTTCCTAAGGAAATCTTCACAAGTTTCAAGCTAAAATAGCCAGTTAACGAACACTCCCAATCACGAAGAAAAATAATTTCAACTAACCTTCTGTCCTTCGTCCTCCAAAACAAGATCATATCGACGCATGATCGAACCAATGATAATCTGTAGTTCGAGGAAGGCGAGATTCCGCCCAATGCAAGCCCTTGGTCCGGTAGAGAACGGATTGAAGGTCTTCTGGATATCAGCCGGGTCACGCTCGAACCAGCGCTCAGGACTGTATGACTCGACATCGTCACCCCAGATCCCTTCATCACGATGAATTGTGTAACTGGGGACGCTCAAAACCGTCCCTGCGGGGAAATACTTCTCCATAACCGTCAGCCCACCTTCTGGCACAACCCTCGGCAATCCGAGGGAAGACGTCGAGTGCAGGCGGAGACCCTCGTTGATGCAGGCATCAAGATAAGGCAGACGTTTGACCTGTTTTTCAGTTGCAACTGTTTCATCTTCAGTGCCAAGTTGTTCATCAAGCTCTTTATGCAGATTATCCTGTGCGTGGCGATTTCCAGCCAAATAGTAGAGGACCGCGCAGATCGAGCTGGAGATGAAGGTTTAAATTCGGTATTTCATAAACCAGGGTCCAATATCACAAAACTTACTTTGAAGTGTTGTCAGAACCAGCAATGAGCAACGTCAGAGCTTCTGCTGTCAGTTCTTCTCTTCCCATGGGTTTCCCCTCGCTGTCTCGACCTTGCTGTAATTTACTCAAGAGATCGATTCTGTCTGTGGGGGTGGCAAGGCGCTTCGCTACGGCCATGATGGCGATACCGGTCAAAGTCTTTACGTCTTTCTGCCCTTCCGAATACCAAGGCAAATGACGAACGAGAGGGCGCAACCAAGGAGGCAAAACACCCATAGACATGGAGAACTCTCCGCGTCCGTTGAGGGTCTTGACCGCAGATATCTCTTCGACCTCAACTGAAGAATTCTTGGTCACGGTTCCATAGCTGTCCATTGCGGCTTTCTGGTCCTTTGGAACAACGGCGAAATCATTAGCAGCCTTGATCATGCCAAAAGGTCTGCCGAAAGCGAGGTCGCCCACAATGTCAAAAGCAAGATAGTTCACCCCTAGGTCACGTTTAACATTGCGGTTAAGGTCAAAAGATGCAACTTACAAGGCAAACAATCGAACCACAATCGACCTTTCTCGCCCCTCCACCCGCCTTCGCCATCTTCACCTGACAAGCCTTTGACCGCCTTGTCACAAAGGCGGTCCCATTGATCGATGCATTGCCCCACATAAAGTCGAATTTGAGGCTCAAACTCTGATACACTCTTTTGTGAGAAGATGTGAGAAATCATTTTACGCTTGCGTGTGTGGTCGTTGCGGTCGCGAGTGGTGAAGACGCCGTGCCCGATTGAAGCGAATGCATCGTAGAAGTCGGATTTCAGAGCACCGTTGCCGTGCCCGTAGATCACACCCAGCGCATCTGGCTCTGCAATAGAAACGTGGTTGGGAGCGATGCGAACAATTGGACCTGTATTTGAAAAGATAAGCTTGTGTTGAAAGATGTGAGATTCTGTATCACTACGGACCATATTTCTGGTGCATTTCATGGACCACCTCCGATCTGTGACCATTGTTGCTTGCCCATCCCAACCAAATGTCAGAGAACTTGGCAAGGAATGGGCCAGGATACTTGCGAATATTGTGTGGATCGACAAGATATGGAATGAGGTGCACCAGCACAACCCCTGCTAGAAAAGTCACAGCAACGGTTTGCCAGTCTAAGTTCTGATACGCCAGAGAGAGTACAGCAGGCATGATGAGCAAGAGAGAAAGTTAGGTACTTCAAAACCAGAAGATGAGACCCTTTATATATGCCTGCAGCTAGTATTATGAACGAGACACCTGTTTCAACTTCGAAAAAAGGCGCAATGCCGAATCGATCCTAAGATTCATTTTGACCAGCTGAGGGGCCTGAGCCCGACCATAAAGTTAACAGTTCGCCTCATGCCCCTAAAGAGGTGGAAGCAGCTGTCCCGGATTTTACCGCTCGGGCATGTTCCATATCACACATCACCAACGACGGTTACTTGTTTTGGAACGAAACATCAAAATAACATCAACCTCTACTGTGAAAATTTCTCTTCTGAGAAAGTGAACCCTGCTTTCTGCCCTATTTACCTCCGTCGTTTCGGACCTTCATGTAGTACTGTAGCACTATGTTTGTTACATTAGAACACCTCACAGGCAAACGCCGTTGGAGAAAGGTCGCATATGGAACAAATATGGAAATAACCAATTTGGTTTGTACGCGTTCTGCTGGTTTACTTACTTGCACTCAAAAGCGAGGACCCTGCTTTCTGCCCTATTTACCTCCGTCGGCTCGGACCTTCATGTGGAACTGTAGCACTATGTTTGTTACATTAGAACACCTCACAGGCAAACGCCGTTGTCGCATATTTGTACGCGTTCTGCCGAGCTTTTGTTATCAACTGTTTTCCAATCTTTCATCGTCTTTGGGCTTAAATAAAATAATATTAAATTAATTTGCCGCTACCGTTGGCATAGCTCCAGAACTTGAAAGAGGCGATGAGCCTCCAAACCAAATCGAGAGACCTTCAAAATAAGTTTTGTGCTACTGAAAACAATGGTAGACTTAGTCACAATTACATTACTAGCCAGTACATATGTTGGCTACCAATTAGAGAACACCAATCATTTGATATTAAGGTAATTCGACTGCAGTCCATATATGCTACAAAGTGATACACGGATACAGATCCTACTGGCATGGTGCAGAGCAGTCGCACAGTACAGATTTACTTGGCATGGTATACGGGATGAACCTTGGTGTATCCGGGTTTGACCCCATTGCTGTGTGTGGGCAGAATGCGTACAAACCAAAATGGTTATTTCCTATAAGCGACCCTTCTCCGACGGCGTTTGCCTGTGAGGTGTTCTAATGTAACAAACATAGTGCTACAGTACTACATGAAACGACGGAGGTAAATAGGGCAAAAAGCAGGGTTCTCGCTTTCTCAAAGATCTATGGAAGAGAAATTTTCACAGTATCGCGCTTACCGGTTGATGTTATTTTGATGTTTCGTTCCAAAACAAGTAACCGTCGTTGGTGATGTATGATATGGAACATGCCCGAGCGGTAAAATCCGGG
>QDKV01004674.1_pt1 | contig 12216 bp, 10 predicted proteins | sample 1861101 | NCBI WGS metagenome assembly QDKV01 (sample SAMN04275158, study PRJNA302643) | Fungus metagenome, whole genome shotgun sequencing project. | isolation source: fruitbody | host: Mallocybe terrigena | place: Sweden | collected 2013 | reverse complement strand
TCAAAAGCAAGGCGATGAAACAGGTGAAAATGGAATACCTCGCGCTAAAAGACAAGCTGGACAGTATGCCCGGAAAACCAGTCTGATTCATCTTTTGAAGAGTGTTTTCAGTTACTTTTTTTCTCTCTCTTTCCGGTATCTCTTTGAGTACCGGTATCGCTGTCTCTGCTTTGGAATATCAAGCGTGGCAGAGTATAAATAGTAAAGTCTAGTCTCCAGCTAGCGCATGAATTAGTTCAATGGTATTCGCAAATCCACTTTGTGCCCAATGCTCCTTAACAAGGATATCTCCTTCCTGCGGGGCAAAATCCGGGTGCCATTCCCCTCCCCATGTACCTTTAGCAAAGGCATGGCGTTCCATGATACCCAGTTGTGTGGGGTTACTCCAGTATTGATAATCTGCTGCTTCCCATCGTTTATGCGGAACAATAAATACCTGAATCCCAATTTTTCGTACCAAACTTACAATTGCCCGTAGATTTGTAAATTCGCCGGTATTATTATCATTTTTTTTGACATTGAGTTCCCAATGACCATGTATAGTGTTGCGACCGGCTAGGGTCAATAAATTTTATTTTAGTTGTCAGACCACGTTGAGTCGGTCAATGGCCTTAAACACCGGTTAAATTATTTTAAGATTTTAGATGGTCAAAGTATACAGTTGTTTCTTCCAGGATAGATCTCATCAGCTCAGCCGCTTTAGTATGCTTCAGGATAGGTGCAATCTGACCACCCCAAAACAATATCATATCTAATTTCTCCTGTTCAATAGCTGCCTTCCTTAAATATGACATAAATTGGGTCTGTAGCGGGAAAGGAAGAAATCCATTTTCCTGATGAATCAAGTCCTGTGCAATGCGGCTGCTGATTCCCCTGCCGAGCCGGCCGGTAAACACCCTTGAAAGCGTTGTATATTTCGCTGCATCCGAGAATAACATTTGTTTATGAATAGCTGTAGCATTAGATTCCTCGGTTACCAGAAAAGCAGTGCCAATTTGCGCCGCATCTGCCCCAAGGGCCAACGCTGCTGCAACACCTTTTCCATTAGCGATTCCACCTGCGGCAATAACAGGCGTCTTTACTTTTTCTTTAATCAATTGCAACAATACAAATGTTCCTATTGTTGAAGTTTCAGCAGAGGCCAAAAACGATGGACGATGCCCTCCGGCCTCAAACCCGGAAGCGATGATCATATCTACCCCTGCAGATTCCAGAACAATCGCCTCATCCAGCGTAGTTGCTGCACCGATGGTCGCGATGCCAAGTTTACGGCAAGCCTCCAGAATATCAGCTGAAGGCACTCCAAACATAAAACTGAACACTGGCGGCCGTTGACGCAGAATTACTTCGATTTGGTTTTCAAATCTGCTTTTGAATGGTGCAGGTTTTTCTGGAAGCGCTATTCCCAATTCTTCGAAATAAGGTTTAAACAATTGCTGAGTGCGCCTAAACTGCTCATCTGAAACCGAAACACCCAACGCATCGGTATCAGAAACCCACAGGTTAATATTGTAAGGCTTATTTGTAGCCAGCTTAATCTGCTGATCTACAGCGATCAGCTCATCAGGATTCAGGTTATAGGCGCCATAGCCACCGAGTCCACCGAGGTTGGAGACTGTCGCTGCCAACTCAACTGATGATAAGTTACCACCAAAAGGCCCTTGAAGAATGGGATATTGAATGTTCAATATTTTGGATGCTTTCGTTTGATACCACATATTTTTTTATTTCGACGTACCGGTGATCATTTTATTAACGATCACCCATTGATTATTGATTTTGTGAAATGACAGGAACTCATCGTAGTTGAAATCATACATCTTAACATGCACTTTTGCAACCGCTATGGCGTTGACTACATCTATTGAGAGAATAGTGCCCTTAAAAGGTTTACCTGAATCTTTTACGCTTTGACGGTTCTTTACCTCATCCAGGTACTTCTCTCTGGTTTTGGCATAAGAGACACCGTTTATATCCCCGAACAACAGACTGCCTGGATAAATAATATGGCCAAGTTTCTCTACATTACCGTCATAAATACCTGGAAAGTAATCGCTTTCGAGTGCGGCGGCGATTGCCAATGAATCTTCTTTCATAACTAATTTAGATTATGACCGGCGGCCATCCCACCGTCCACATTAATAATAGCTCCATTGATGAAATTGTTTTTTGCAATGGCATAAACCATTTGTGCAACATCCTCAGCCTCACCTACTCTGTTCAATAGATGCAGCCCAGCACTTTGATCCACATCCTCTGCATGCATTGGCGTACGAATGATACCCGGTGCCACCGTGTTTACCCTGATGTTATTTTTACCGAATTCTGCTGCTAACTGCAAAGTGAGTGCGTGTATTGCTCCTTTGGATGAAATTGGAGCAGTTGAAGCTGCACCACCCAGTGCATGATTGACCAGTGGTGTTCCTATATTGATGACCACACCGCCAGATTGTTTTAGCATTTGTGGCAGGATGGCCTGTGTGGTAAAAAACGTTCCCTTGAGATTGGTATTCAAAAAGCGATCAAGATACGCTTCGTCCACTTCCAGAAAAGGCCTGGTTTCATAGATTCCTGCATTGTTGACCAATACATCCACGCCACCAAATTTCTCAATCGCAGTGGCCAGTAATTGCTCACCAGTACTTTTATTTTTCACATTCCCCGCTACCCATGCCAGGTGAGCTCCTGCACCTAATTCACCATACACGTCTTCCAGTTTTTCAGCTGTTAAAGAATTGATGATGACATTATCACCCCTTTCCAAAAAGTAGCGGGCAATTTCTTTACCTATACCCGAAGAGGCACCGGTAACAATGATCGTTTGTGTTTTCATTTCATTTTTCATTAAAACCGTTACTTTTTATCCGCTGTAATTCCCCTTGCCCTTAGTTCTGACACCTGTTCTCCGTTATAACCCCAATCTTCCGGATCGTGTTCATTTATCACCACATGGGTTAGGTGCGGATCTTTATTCAATACCTTAGTGATCAGGTCTGTTACTCCTTTAATCAGGGCTTGCTTTTGTGTTTTGGTAACACCCTCACGCGTTACTTCTATTTTTACAAATGGCATAACTTATAAATTTAGATTAATTGGCTGATTACTCAGCTTTAGCAGTTATACTTAGGTTTAACTCAAAATCATTATAGATCAGGGTATCACCCAGATTTAGGAAGAAATTGCCTGATCTGAACTTCATACCGTATTTAGTGCGATCTACCAGGAGCTTCGCCCTTGCCGAAACCGTATTGTCTGTTAATTGCAGCTCGGCATCAAAATCTATAGGATGTGTTATACCTTTAATGGTAAGGTCGGCATCAATATGATTTCCGGAAACGGTGTTGATCACCAAATTTGCTTCCTGGAAATGCTCGGTACCGAAAAAATCGTCCGAGATCAGGTGTCCAAGGAATTGAGCATTTGTATCCGGGTCAGTAATATCTTGTATACGAATAGAGGTAGTGTCTACAATGAAATTACCGCCTGTGATTTTACCTTCATTCAAACTGATTTGACCAGCTTTAATACCTATGGTTCCGTTATGTGCTCCAGTTACCTTTTTACCTACCCAGTCAATACTGCTCTGTGCAGGATCAATGATGAATTTTTGATTTTCCATGTGATTTTTTTTAATTACACTACAAAATACGGGAGGAAAAACGAGTACGGCAGGTGACCTGCATCACATTTGAAAAGATGAATCATTAGGTGACCTACATCACATCTTACGTATGATTAAGCCTGCTTAAAGTCTCACGGGATACACCAAGATAAGCAGCAATAAGGTTTTTAGGCACCAAATTATAAAGCTCCGGATATAAGCTCAGCAATTCTTCATATCGGAATTTAACATTGTTATTCATAAATGACAATAACCTTTTCTGACTGGCAACATAGCCTCTGTTGGTTCGCCATCGGAAGAAGCTTTCGGCAGCATGGATTTCCCGGCAAATTTTCTCGCGATTTTCATTGCTAAGACACAAAACTTCTGCGTTGGTAATGCAGTCTAATGATATACTTGATGCGGTATGGTTATAAAGTGCCTCAAAGTCTGAAGCCCACCAGGTTGGCATCGCAAACTGAAGAATAAACATCTTTAATTCATCATTGATGAAAGAAGACTTCAGGCATCCTGAGATCACGAAATATTCACAGTCGACAATGCTCCCCTGGGAAAAGATAACCTGCCCCTTTTTGAAATTCTGAAGCTCAAAATGAGAATAGAAATAGTCGAACTGCTCATCTGTAAGTGCAGCATTTTTTGCAACATGCTCTTTTAAAACTTCCTTAGCTTTCATTTGATACTTATATTTCTAAAACAACAGTTGCCTGAAGTTAGTGTAAATATGCTTCTATAGTCTGATATTGGTGCGGGCATATTATTTTTCTGTGGTCACTTTTTTCAAAAATTGCTGCATCAATATTAAGATTTCAGGTTCGGCTTCATCCAGTGCAAAATGGCCTCCATCGACGATGTGTACTTCCGCTTTTGGAACATCATCCTTATATTTCCACACGCCGTCGACAGTAAATGACGGATCGTATTTACCCCAGATAACGAGCAGCTCAGGCTGATGTTTTTTTAACCATTTCAGCCATTTTGGATACGATTTAACATTGCTCTGGTAGTTCTCTTTATCAGCCCAAAATGCCTTTCTGGTTTCCCACAAAGGAGAAAGCCCCACGCCATAACCCGATTTTTTGATGTAGCAATCATTAAGATAATACATAGTAATGTAACATATATTAGTTTTCCCATAGTATGATCATTATATTTCTTCTATCATTCTGACTATGCTATGCTGATTTATAAAACTGGCATTTTTGATTCACTATTAATGGGTTCTTTTCAATTTTTCATCCATAGTCATTCATTATTAACAGGACAAATTTATTTGTATCATTACATGATTAAAAACAATAAATAGTGATATATATTTATTACTAAAAATGATTAATAAAGTCTCCAATGAATATCAATGATTTAAACATATTTATAAGTGTTGCCGAATATGAAAGCATCACAAAATCAGCCGCCATCAACAACACAGTTCAATCTAATGTCTCTGCAAGAATCAAATTTTTGGAAGAACAATTAGGCGTGAAACTTTTAATCAGGACAACAAGGAGGATTGAATTAACCGGGGAAGGAACTCAATTTCTTAAAGTCGCTAAAGAAATTGTAAATACACTAAACGATTTTAAAAATACGGTCAACAAAAATGGGTCTCTTACCGGGCAACTAAAGATCGGCTCTTTACCATCAGTTGCTTCACTTAGAGCACCAGACATTCTACAAAGGTTTGTATCCGGGTATCCGGATATGGCATTTGTTCTTAAAACGGGTACAACCGATGAACTGATCAAAAAGGTACTTTCTTTTAAACTTGACGGGGCATTTGTGGCAGGAAATGTAACACACCCGGATTTGGTCGTGAAGCCTGTCATTACCGAAAAGCTCTGTCTTGTATCATCATCTATATATTCTAGTATTGACCATTTAAACAAAAGCACAAAACCTATCAAATTAATTGTTTTCAGCAAAGGATGTTCATATCGTAACATTTTAGAAGAATTACTTTCTGAAATAGACCTTAAAAAGCTAAAGTTTGTAGAAATGGATTCACTTGATAGCATTATTCAGTCGGTGGAAAATGGTTTGGGAATTACCCTGCTTCCCGAAGAATTAATCAAAAAACATTATATGTACAGGAGCCTGTCTACGATAAAGATCCCGGCAAAATACGCCCAATGCCCTACTGTTTTTATTAGAATGAAGAACTCACCATTTAACAAAGGCTTGCAGTTGTTTGAGGATTCAATTGCAAATAAATAACTACTGAATAACGATCCTTTTCAGTTTTACAGATCATTTTGTACATCCTTAGTTGGGTATATTATATCATTAAAAACTTATTGTAAATGTGATGCAGGTCACACCATAGATTGTAATATACTGCGGTACTTTGTGCTTCCTGATTTGCAGGAGGTGCATTATGATTGATTAAATTATTATGAAAAAGACAAATTATATCAGATTTCTATTATGTAGTCTAGTATCGTTAGGAGCTCAGTCTACCAAGGCGCAGAGTTTACCGAATGACAAACCGGGTGATATTTATGCAGAAGACATCAAATGGTCGGCATTTCCTGCATTTCCTCCAGAAGCCCGCCTTGCCGTTTTGATAGGCGACCCAAAGAAGGAAGGCCCCTACGTGGTAAGGGTAAGACTTCCTTCCAATGTGGTGTTAATGCCTCATAAACATCCCGAAACCAGAGTATATACGGTAATTAGTGGCATATTTTATATAGGTATTGGAGAAAAGTACGATCCTGCAAAATTAAAAGCATATCCACCGGGAAGCGTAGTAGTACTTCCTGCTAATACACCTCATTTTCATTGGGCTAAATCTGGAGGTTATGAAACACAAGTTAGCGCTTACGGGCCACTGGGAATTAGCTATGTAAATCCTTCGGATGACCCCAGTAATACAAAAACAGAGAGTCATATAAAACAATAAAAAAAACAGAAAAAAAATAATCGAACAACCAGAAGGAACACCCATTATAGTAGTAGATATTGGAAGGAGATTATCTGAAACGCACCGTCATCTCTATCTTGACATGAAAAAAGCAGAAAGAAAAAGCGCTGCCCTCAAGATAGAAATGACGGTTGTCCCTTTTACCAGTTAAAAAGTGACTATAATAAAGGTAATTACCTTATCCAATCTCTTCATCATCAATGATTAAGAGTAAGGTCTGCTCATCATCAAGAATTGTCCGATGGCTTACCTTAGGCATATCAATGATCCTGAGCAAGCCTTTATTATTCAGAATTTCATTGATACCATTATCAGGAGCAGACTGGATTAAACTCTCTCCCCCAGCCTGCTGAACCATAGATTTCAGTGCTTTAAACAAAATGATTTCAGTAAATGATAATTTACTTGATAAGGCTTGTTTCCCCAGCTTAAACTCTGTCAGTAACAATGCTTTTGCCCTTTCTTCATAATTATCCATCTCCTGAAAATACATACGATTCTCTTCAATGGCTATAGCAATCTCATTGTCATTTGGCATAGGTAAATCATGCGTATAATAAACGGAATCCAGTAAATAGACCTTAATCTGTTTAATACCTCTTGCCTCCAGAATCGCCGCGATCTCTAAGGCCACACGTCCGCCTAATGACCAGCCTAATAAATGATAGCTTTCATCTTCTGTTCCCGTTTCAGCTCTGGTCTTATCAATTTCAGCTAAATAAAGACTGGCCAATTGATGCAAATCTTCAATTTTATTATCATTATAAAAATTATAAGAGTTGACTCCATAGCAACGATAAGAACTGATTTTTTCAGCCAGTTGGGTATATACCTCGCAACCTATCTGAGCCGGATGAATCATAAACAGAAGTTTTTTATGCTCAACATCATTCATTGGAATAATAAGCGCGTCCTGATCATTTGCAGTGATGATTCTGCTGGCGATCCTGGCAATGGTTTTTTCAGCGAAGATATCGGCGATTTTTATACTTGTACCTAACTCGCGGTTTAACCGGCCAATCAGTTTAATGGCCAGGATACTATTACCACCCAGGCGAAAAAAGTTATCATTAACTCCAATCTGATCAGCAGATAAATCCAGCACACTGCCCCATAGTTCCACCAATTGATGCTCCAGTGGGGTTTGTGCAGCTACATGATCCCCTCTTTCATACAAATCAGTTTCCGGTAATTTGCTCCGGTCTATTTTGCCATTTTGCGTTAAAGGAATCTCTGCGAGTGGGAACAACATTGATGGCACCATATAATCAGGCAGATTTTTCTCCAGATAGCAATAGATGCCCTGCTGAGACAAGGACGAATCTCCTACATAATACCCAGCCAGATAAGGGTTAGCAGATTCTTTAAATAGAACCACGGCTTGTTGTATTCCCGGATAATTGGCCAGGCATACTTCTATCTCCCCAAGTTCTATCCTATACCCTCTGAGTTTTACCTGGAAATCATTTCGGCCGATATATTCCAGATTCCCGGATCCATCATAGCGAACCAAATCACCGGTTTTATAGATTCTGCTGTTATAGTTATGCACCTTTTCCTCATCTGTTTGAAAAGGATTAGGTAAAAATCGTTCAGCCGTCAGTGCTGGCTGATTCAGGTAACCTCTGGCTACTCCTGCCCCACCGATATACAATTCACCTATGGCACCTGTTGGCACTGGTTGCCTTTGCTGATTGAGCACATAAGCAGTCGTGTTTGCCAGCGGACGCCCAATTAGCGTTCCGATAATGTGATCTTCATAGCACACTACCGTACTGCATATACTAGCTTCTGTTGGCCCATATTCATTTAATACCCGACCAGGAAGCGGGTTAATTAAGTTTTTCGTAAATAACTCACCGGCAAAAGTAAGGGTTTCAATGCCTTGCAGCATTGCAGTATATGATTCATCTGCCAGCACCACTTCTGCCAGCCGTGTAGTTAAAAATAGTTGGGTAATACGGTGCTCCGATACATAATTCAGCATATAATCCAGATCAAACCGCTGTGCATCTTCAGTAAGATATAAGGTAGCTCCATAGCTCATACTGGCCAGTATCTCGGCCACTGAAGAGTCAAATACATAGTTCGCTGTACATAATACCCGACTGCCGTGTTTAATCTGCCTGCTTTGAGCCAGCGCTTGCAAAGTATTAATCACCGTTCTGTGCTCAATCATTACACCCTTAGGGCGACCGGTGGTTCCGGAAGTGTAAATGATATAGGCCAGGTCTGTGGGCCTGGCTACCGGCAGATAGGTTCTGTCTCCATATTTATCCAATGCTTCCCGTACCTGCTCATCATCCAATGCGATGATGACACAGTGATATCCGGCGGTATGCGCTTGCAAATGCGCCAGATGACGTTTCTGCGTCAGGATAATGCGCGCCTCTGTATCTTCCAAGATATAAGTCAACCGCTCAACTGGCGAAGCTGGCGACACCGGTACATAGGCAGCTCCGGCTTTTAACGCACCCATTATACCCACCAGCATATCAACTCTACGGTCCATAAACAGCAGCACAGATTCATTACCATTCAATGGACACTGCTCTTGAAGGTAAAAGGCCAGCTGTCTCGACAAATTATTTAACTGCGCATAACTGAGGCTGTTTTCGCCGCAAACAATAGCGGTTGAATGAGGATATTGAACAGCCATTTGCACAAACAAATCATTTATTGTTTCTTCAGACAGTATTTTATCTTTCCTTTTATTCCATTCTATCAGGGCAAGCTGGTAATCTTCTGCTGATAATAACCTCAGCTCAGAGTTTTTAAGTTGTGGATTAGCCAAAAGCTGCTTCAAAACTACCTGCATTCCTTTTAACAGGCTTGTCATCTTCTCGTACTCAAATAATTCTCCTGCATATTTGAGTCTCAGATTCACCTGATCTCCACGTTCATAAGCCATTAGTGATAATGGATAGTCATCTTTTTCTATCGCTGCCCTAAACTCAAGCTTAAGCTCATTAAACTTGTCTTTGTCATAATTCACAGGATAATTTTCGTAAACGAATAAGCTGTTAAACAGACGTCCGCCATCTTTTAGATGGAGTTGGCCAAGCCTTACATCTGTACGGCCGTTAATTTCATTGATATCCGTTTGCAGGCGCTGAATGGTTGCTATTAAATATTCATCGCTATGATCCACTATCACTGGCAGGGTATTGATGAATAGCCCTACAGACTCTTCTATGCCATCTACAGGGATACTACGGCCAGATACTGTCATACCTACTACCGTTTGTTCTGCTTCTGTATAAAGGCTCAGCTGCTTGTGCCATAGGTAATGTAAAACAACATTAACCGTGACACCCAATTCAGTACACATTTTTTTTAGATCCCGGTAGGTGTTATTGCCGATGTTTGATTCCACAGTGCAATGTTCCTGTATCAAGCGACGGTCGTCTGTTTTAATACCCTGATGTGCCTTCTTTAGTAAATTGTTGAGGGATGCACGCGTATTCAGTTTACCCAGATAATCAGTCCAGTAATGATCTGTGTACTGACGCTGATCCTGTAAATAATGCTGCACATTGCTATAAACCAGATCCCGCTCTGCAACGATACACTCCTTTTTCAGAAGCTTTAAATATACTTCATGTACATATTGTAGTAATACAGGGACACTCCATCCATCAATAATGGCGTGATGAATACTAAATATACAGCTGTATAGCGTAGATGACCGCTTCAGCAGATAGACACGGAATAAGCCGCTTACAGAAAGATGATATACCTCTTTTCTATCCGCAGTCAATAAAGCTGCTTCTTCCAGTTGTTGAGCTTCTGCCGGTAAATGACTCAAATCTAAGTAACGCCAATCTACTATGCCTTTACTGTCAATTACCTGTAACAAGTCCTCCTCCCAGCTGAAACGTAAACGCAGACTGTCGTATTGTTCCTGCGCTTTGCTCCAGGCTGTCTTTAACAGTTCTACATCGGTAGCTGTGGTATAATCCCAAACCTGTTGCAGGATATAGGCGTCATCATCCGCACCATGATAAAGTGCATGATAAATAAATCCTTCCTGTAAACTATTGGCCAGGTAAACACCTTTGATTTCTGTTGTAGCCTGAAGTTTGTTTAACTGATTTTCGGATACAATGCAGGCAACATCAGATAGCGTTAAGAAACTTCGGTGAGTTTGACTCAGCTGACCAATCAGTGTTTCCAGTTGTGACTGGTAGCACTCGCCTAAAGCGGTCATCATCCCGGCTGATAACCGGCCTGAAAACCCAAGGGTTAACTGACCACCAATGATACCACTGTTGATACCCAAAGGAAATGCCTTTTCATTTTTTACCGAAATGGTATTGCCGGTATCCTCTGCCGTTAGTGTCCAATATTGCGCATTTTTAGTTCCTTGGTCAAATTGTCCTAAGTAATTAAACGCAATCTGAGGTAAACGTTCCGGGTGGTAACCCATCAATGCGTTAAATCCTAAACCATGGTTAGGAATACCTCGCAGGGTTTCTTTTACGGCAATGACCGTTTGCTCTGGATTTTCATTATTTGCAGATAGGATGACTGGATTCATTGTAGTAAACCATCCTACCGTACGGGAGAGGTCGTAGCGTTCACTAAAGGATTCTCTTCCGTGACTTTCCAGCAATACACTGTGCTGATGGTTTCCGCTTACAGCTGATAAAGCAAGAGCCAGCGCAGCCAGTAAAACATCATTGATCTGCGTGTTATATTTTTGTCCGGCGCTGCGCAATAACAGCGCTGTTGTTTGCGTATCGAGAGAGAAATTATAACTGTTTTCAACACCGTTGCATCCATACGGAAGCTTTTGTCTGGTTGCAAGCACCTGGGCTTCAATAGATTCCCAATACTGCCTCTCCTGTGGTCTGGCACCCGATGTGCTGTAGTTCTCTATAGCCGCTACCCACTGCCTGTAACTGGTACCTTTTTTCCCTAATACGTCTTCAACTTTAACAAACAATCGCTTAGCTTTTTCTATAGCAGCTAAGTGCGTATATATCCGTTCAAGATCCGTATTTAAAAGCCGCCAGCTTACTGCATCCACAATTAAATGGTGCAATGCAAAAAACACTCTGCATCCGTCAAAAAGATAGTTTTCAACGTATCCTATTCGCAATAACGGTCTGCCAAATACATTGAAATTGCTTTGCCATTGAGTAAATAATTCATGCAACTGCGCCTGATCCGCTCCGCTGGCATCGAAATATTCAATATTGATATCTTTATCAGCTTGGTATGATGACAGGTAAGTGCCATCTTCTACCTTAAATCCTGCCCGTAACATATCATGATATTCCAGTAACAGCGTAATGCTTTGAGCAAGAACATCTACCTCCAGATGAGGTACTTTTATCAGGAATGCCTGGTTCCAATGGTGATATTCCGGTAAGTTGCCCTGTTTTACATTATTAAAGAACCATTGCTGAATAGGTAATAAGTTAAAGTCACCACTTAACATACCTTGTTCAGTTTCCAGTTGTGCAGCATGATCAGCAACAGCGTCAAGATGACTACTTAAACGGGCAATTGTTTTATAGGCAAAAACAGCTTTAACACTACTATGAATACCAGTCTGCTGACGGATACGATTGGTCAGCTGTATACTGATGATGCTATCTCCTCCAAGCTGGAAGAAATCATCATCAATACCAATCTTATCAGCAGTTATACCCAGTACCGAGGCCCA
>QDKV01004675.1_pt1 | contig 12219 bp, 12 predicted proteins | sample 1861101 | NCBI WGS metagenome assembly QDKV01 (sample SAMN04275158, study PRJNA302643) | Fungus metagenome, whole genome shotgun sequencing project. | isolation source: fruitbody | host: Mallocybe terrigena | place: Sweden | collected 2013 | reverse complement strand
CTTTGCCCTCGTCCTAGGCCTGTCACGCCTTATGAAGCCCGTCTTTTCTTACCTAGCTCTAGTCAGCCCAAGTGGCCAAGTAAAAACGGGCTCGACTTAAAGTTAAAGTTATTATTATTATTCTGCAAGGCTAACTAGTCTCATATACAGGGTGGTTTTTTCCTATTTCTATATTCACATTCAGCAAGAAGCCAACATTAATTCTGACCCCTGCTGGATGAAATTTTAATGAAGGTGGTTTTTCTGACTGGGAAAGGAAAACTTCTAATATTTTGGGGTTGTGAATCATCAGGCAATTTATGACACAACTCACTTAAGTGGTGTTTTTATTGCCCAAATTTTACTACCAGTTGGCAGTAGACAGTGTGCATCTGAAATTCTGAAATTGACAAATACTACTAACTCTAGCACAAAACTTGACTAATACACTGGAAGCCACCTTCACTCAGTTCCTTTTTTCCTGTTTGCCTTTGCAACTGCCTTTGGTAAGACTGATGCATTTGTCCATTGTCCACTGTCAGGGTTATTCTTATAAATGCTGGAGTTACCTTTGATTGTGGATTGAGAATCATCTGCATCAATATGCGATGATGCAGAGTATCCAAATGCTGCAAAATTGGACACATGTGGATATCCCAGTGGGTTCAATAAATGATTTTCTTTAGCAATGGACTATTTTTTTAAAAATAATTTTTTCGCAATTAATTTGGATAATCGTTTGACTTACAAATCGTTTATTGGCAAATTCAGGCAAAAACCCTAGAAGTAGTTCATGATCGCGAGCCTCCACAACTAACTTGATCAGTAAAATGAAGTTAAAGTGAACTAAAAAACCCACATGCTTCTGTGTTCTTGAGTTCTAAACGCACATTCTGGTTGTCAAAGACGTCATCCTCATCTGGCAACATGTCAAGGACCATCTTGACATCATAGGCCATTCCGTACACAGCTTGAGGTCCTGATGCTTTGGCCATCTTGCCATCAGATATGATTCTGTCGCGATCAACTGAAGATTTCATTCTAAGATAAATTAGATGTTGGTGATACTAGAAACAAATTTGAAAGAAAACAAAAAACAAAAAACCCACGTTGCAAGACTTTGAGTGGAATGATATTGTGCACTAACATATTCATTTTCGGAAGAGAATTTTGATGATAGGTTTTCGAAATTGTATATTAAACCAGCAATCTGGAGAGAAGATATAAATGCTGAATAAGATGATGTTAAAAATAGACTCACTATCTTTTCTGGCTGGGGATCGTCATCATCTGGGCTCTGCTTCTGCCACAAAATGATAGGCCAAGTGGTGTCATCATCAGGTTTTGGAGCACAAATTCTATTCACTTTCTCTTCAAGTGAAATGAAATTTGCTGGCGATTCAATTAGGACACCAGACTGAAGACCAATTTGTACCTGTTCCGTTGTCTCTACAAGTCGCTTTTTGACAAAATTTGTCAGTTGGAGAGGGGGAATTCTAACGAAATATATTTTGATTCTCATTATTCAATCCAGTTAATTGTTGGACTTACTCTTCAACTCCTATCCACTTTGCTCTTTTTCGACAAGTCTTACCAGCTTTCTTGATTGACTTGAGGTGGTTGCGAAAGTACAACCCAGTGTCCAAGCACAATAAAACATTCTTATTATTGCTTCTCCCAGCATACGAAAGAAACCGAGAAAAAATTTCAGGAAGATGGAGCTGTGAATTGTGATAGTAAGTGAATAGAGCACAGAAATTAACGTAGCATGCACCTCCAAATTATCTCTAATGGATTTCAGAATGCTCACATCTGCCAAAATTCCTTTGTTTTCAGATCGGCAGATGTGTTGACCAAGAAAGTCTTCAAAAAGTGGTTTGAACCCAGTTGAATTGGTACAATAATAGCTGTATTTGGTAAGTTCACAATCCTCCGTAGTTCACTGCTCCAAAATTACAGCGAAGATATTTTGGAGAACACTTTTTGTCATTGTGGGGACTAGTTATGTAAGTTTGCATTGTTTCTAGGTTATCACAGTAATAAACTCACCATTTTTGGCAGGGTTTACCCTACTGGCCTCAGCAGTATTTGGGACAAAGGAAGATGTTCCTAATTCTAGTCACTGAGAATCAACTAGTACTGAGTATAGACAAATGGACTTACTATTTTGGGAAGGATTTACTTCATCCGTCTCAGCTGGGTACACTATTCCAGATCCTAAAGAAAATGTGATTGGATTGGATATGAGTAAATTTTTGATGTGTACCCTTGTATTCATCATCTGAAGTTACAGTCCAAAACTTGGAGTTTTTTTCTAGACGAGAGAGTTTTTCTTCTGGAGATTTCTCAGAGTAAGAGCTTGATAGAACACGCTTTGCCATGGTGGAGTAGTTCAAGTTGTTGGAATCAAAATAGTGACAAATAAACATGCTATGCGTTGTTTGATGTGCCCAGCTAAACCTCCACTGCACTTTGTGAACTCATCCTTGAGAGGTGAGGTCTGAGTGTCAGTCCCTGTGTTATGACTCCCTGTGGTCTCCTTGAGAGAGGATCACACGTCTGTTATCAGGAATGGACTTGGATTTGACCTTTCATGATATTGCTACGGCTGGCTTCAAAGTCGTTCGTGGGCATTCAATGATGTGCCTAAGAAACCATCATCAGTAGTGCACGTCACGGGTTTGCAAACCCACGTGGGTACCCGGGTATGGGTAGCCCGGGTACGGGTCCGGGTCTAACCTGAGTCACCCGCCGAAAACCCACACCCACGGTCGTGGGTTTGGCGGGTTTTTTAAATTAAATTAAACTATATATATAATAATAGATTGACTAAAATAAAATAAATAATATATGCCTCGAAACAAGACGGAGGGCAGATTTGGTCAAAAACCTGCCCTCCGTCTCTTGTTTCGAGCAGGTGGTGTTGGCAGTTGTAGTTGTTGGAGGAAAATAAAATGAAATATACCCCCTCCGTCTCGCGTTTCGAGCAAGGGAGGGGATAGGGTACTAGTTGGAGGAATATATACTCCCTCCGTCTCACGTTTCGAGTGAGGGAGGGGGATGGCGTTGCCGCAGTGGGTGTTCGGCGTGTTTCGAGGTGGTGTTGGCAGCTATAGTTGTTGGAGGAAAATAAAATGAACCCTCCGTCTCGCGTTTCGAGCGAGGGAGGGGATGGCGTTGCCGGGGTGGGTCATGTCGTTGGCAGCTGTTGTTGTAGTCGTCGTCCTTGTTGGCAGCGTTGGCAGCTGTGGTCGTCCTCCTCGTTGGCGGCAGCAGCGGTTTCGTGGGTGTAGTCAGAAAATAGAAATAAAGAAATGAAATTTAAGCGAGCGTACCTCGTACGCCCGCCGTCGGTGTTCATATCATGCTCGTACGCCTGCTGTCGTTGTTCATATCGCGTCGTGTGCATTGTCCTTGTTTGCGTCGTGGGTGTCGTCCTCATTCACGTTGGCAGCTGCAGCTGCAGCCTTTTGTCGTGCGCGTCATACTTGTTCGTGTTGCAGCTGCAGCCGTCGTCGGCAGTGGAGGTGGGCGGGTGGAGGCGTTAGAGGGTGGAGGAACAGTGGTGGTGGTTTTGTGTCGCTGTTGGTGTAGTCAGAAAATGGAATAAATAAATAAAATATTAGCGAGCGTACCTCGTACACCTGCCAAAGCTTGTCATTTGCCTCCCTCGTCACAGTGTTGTCGTTTTGTGGACGTGTCGTTGTGTCGTTGTGGTGGTTGATGCGGCATTGATGGTGTGATGGGATGTGACATGTAACCCATGGGTACCCGCATGTGGTATCCATACCCACGCGCACGGGTATGGGTTTCACGCGGGTTGGGTGCGGGTGGACCCGAATTTACCCATGGGTTACCCGTGACGTGCACTAATCATCAGGACCTTACCTCCAGGTATCTTTCGATCCTTTTCACTCGTCATTTCACCGTTGTCTGATACACGGGAAAAGATTCTTGGATGGCCGTCGTGCAACCATCAACGAAGGTGCAGTCAACGGCTCGACAATGTAGTTGCGGCCGCCGAGAAGTACGGTATCAAACTTATCTTCAGCCTTACGAACAATTGGAACCCTGAGAGGCCACTGAACAACACTGCTTGGAACCGTCGGGAGAATGCCAAGGTGGGATTTCCTCGCGGCTATCACTCCAATGACTACGGTATGTATGAAGATAGAGATCGACCTGTCAGGCTGCTGAGCATTCACATATTCGTAGGTGGCATGGATCTTTATGTTAGTAACTTCCATTCAGGCGGCACTCACGACTTGTTCTATACCGAACGCGACATTATCGATGCTTTCAAAAACTATGTTGGACATGTCATGAAGCGATTTGAAGCCGACGATTCTCCCTGGGAATCAGGTAATGACCTGCGTTGTTCATCAACCCTCTCTTCGTCTTCGAGATGCAATACAGCTATGATCACCAACTGGACCGCAGAAATTTGTGAGTGTTTCGTCGGAATTTTGGTTCTTAATCCAACCCCCGCATTGTAGCAAGTTACATCGAAAAGCTTGATTCCCAGCAACTCATAACTGCGGGGTAAGTACTCCTTCACCTAAATACATGATTGGATTTATACGTTTCTATGCAGTGATGGTGGTTTTTCCTGTGTAAAGTGCCCCAAACTGTTTGCCATAAAAAGTGTCACCACCATATGCTTCACTTCAAGGTCACTCGTTCGATGGTTCGTATGGCGTAGATACGGAAGACATCATTGGCATTCCTTGGATTAATCGGTACGGTTTCTGGCGAGCAGTTCGTTCAACTCCTTAATCTTTCTAAAAAGATTATCACACAGATGACGAGGCGATGGCAGACCCCAATATGGGGAGGAAGGAAGCTGAAATCAACGAGGATGGTGATGGACTATGCTCATAATATGGCAGTATACCCTGATGAGTATACAATACTAGATGTATTTTTACAAGGAATACCCTTGTCAATATTCACAGAGCTTTTGACGACAATCGGGCTATCACCCGAAATAAACTCATTAGAAGAGTTCGTAGTGTACGCAAAGGAGGTGGAGCAGCGTACGAAAACAGAGGCCTATTATAGGCAACTAAGAATGCCACGTAGCGAAACGAACGCTACGAAGGGACAGGATAAAACTGGCAATAAGGTTGCTCCCGTGAAACCAAGGGAGACAATGGCAAATAAACCGCAGTTCGAAAGATACAACACACCATATACGAACAAGCGTCCACAGTACAGGACGCACGACAAGAGGAAACAATTCCTCACAAAAAACAATAAAGCGCCAGTGAAATCACCAGAAGCACCTGTCGCACATAAGGCGACGAATGATCGCAGTTGCTTCAATTGTGGCGAGAAGGGACACTTCTCGTACGAGTGCCCAAAGCCTCGAAGGGAAAAGAAGGTAGCACTGAGAGCAATAAGATCGACAGTCGGAAATGACGATACCGACGAAGCAGACGAGGAATATGAATCCTCACATAAAGAAGATGATGACCAAGACGGACCTGACGAGCTGCCTGAGCCCCAAGACGAACTTTATATAGAGTTTGAAGAGCCAGACCAGCAGTATCACGAAGACGACAATTCGGACTTCGTGAGAATGATGTCAACAACATCACAAAAGATTTGCAAGGGAAAAGAAGTCGAGGCCACAATAAAGGACCTTGATACTGATGATGATAAGGTGGAAATAATAATGGCATTCACAGTCTTCCCATTAAGGGAAGACAAAGACACAGGAGAAGCGGAGGTAAAAGTCCGCAAATACAAATTACTAGCATCAGGGAAGCATAGGATACAACCGGTAACTAGACCGGACGAAAAGGAATGTCTTGCAACATGGGTCGAGATAGGAGGACTGCAAGCATGGACGTTATGGGACTCCGGTAGCACAACTACCGGAATAACGCCATCATTTGCTGAAATAGCAAAAATAGCCGTTGACATCCTCGACGACCCACACATCTTGCAACTAGGAACAGTCGGAAGCCGTTCCATTATCAAATTTGGAACGGACGTTACCATGAAGGTGGCCAATATGGACTGCACAACATATGTCGACGTAGCGAACTTCGATCGCTACGACATGATAATAGGAACCCCGTTCATGAGACGGAACAAAGTCAAGCTGGACTTTGAAAAGAACGAGGTAGTGATTAACGGACAATCACTACTGGCAATAAAAGCAACAAACAAGGACCTAGATCCTAGGCTCCGTTGCCATAGAGCAACGGATAAAAAACACGAATGACTAAAAACAGCAAAAACCGAGGTGAATGAATCAAACACAGCAACAGTAGCCACCTCGGAACGGCAAGACGTACACGTCGAAGACAAGCTCGACGTCAACAAAAAGGTAAAGGGGAGAAGATAGACACATCACAGGAGAAACAAGCAAACGAAGTGAACAAATCGATGAGAAATTGCTCAATATCATCGAAAACACAGGCACAATGCCTGATAAAAGACGAGGAAAATAACCCTCGTAAAGAAGAAAGAGAGACAACGCAACTTTGGGATAGCCCAATATTGCCCCGACAACAATTGTGGGTACATGACCCACAACTTCCAAGGGAATTAAACGAGCTATTGAACTCAATGTGGGCCATGAAGCAAAGAATGGCCCTCGAGATGGAACAATATAGAACACCTCAAAAGAGCGAGGTATCACGACCAAGAGAATTCTCGTCGTATATAAGAGATATACAACAAGATAATAAATGGGGAAATGAAAAACCCCCATTGAGACTTCCAATGATCAATGAATCAACAGCATCGATAAATGCTTTGAAGAAAAAGTACGCTATGCCAGTAGCGAGACTGAATGATCCGTCACATAAAGACAAGGGTAAAGCAATGGAATTGAACGACGAAGAAAATCAATGTCTTCGTCAACGATGGTATGACGAGTTCCAGGAAATATTGCAAGGAACAAAAGAGGAACTTCCACCATTAAGAGAGGTCAATCATGAGATCAACTTGATTGATTCTAATCGGCAATATACATATCACTTGCCGAGATGCCCAGTAGCTCTCAGAGAAGAGTTCCATGCAAAGATTAACAGATATGTGAATGCTGGGTGGTGGGAACCAAAGACAGCGACACAAGCAGTGCCGCTAATGTGTATCCCGAAGAAAGACGGGCATCTACAAACAGTAATAGACGCCAGACAATGCAACGAGAACATGGTGAAGGATGTGACACTGTTACCAGACCAGGAGATAATACGATTCGAGGCATGCAAGCCTCGACAGTGTGGAATAGACGAAATCCACAAACAAGTACACTAACGAACAACGAAACAAGAACATCAGCAACTAGTATTACTAATCAAATCTTCTGTCGAGCCTTCGAAAACATCGAAGGCCGACAAAGACGACAGCCATCACCAACACCAACAACAGAACTACCTAGAAGAGACACACTCACTGTGATAAGACAAAGAGAACCTGAGAGGAGAAGGACTTGCGACCCAGTCGGGGAGTCAATTATTGACAGGATAAGGGATGCAGGTATAGTCGTCGCCCTTCACAGCAACGACATTACCCCCAAGGTGGAACAAGCCAACTCTGCCAGGCTCAGGAGGAGCGAGACCGATACATGGCTCGGACTCTGCAATTACAAGAAGGGCATATTGCCCAGAAACGCCCTATGGGTTCGTTGGAGGACCAAGAGCGACACATGACTAAGAGTCGCGACATAGGAGAACGACAAGAGGGAATGCTATCATCTACTACGAATACCTCCATCGCCTTGGAATCCTCCCCCTACTCATACCCGTCCAACTTTGAACGGACGCAACGACAACCAACCAGGGACAGAGACATTGACATGGAGGATAACACAGTGAAACTATCGGGAGTAACGATGAGCACACAAGAACCAATGAGGCAATATGACGCCTCTGTCGAAGTAAGACCACCAGGGGAATTACAACCTGACCCCAGTATTACCCAAGCACCGGCACCACGGTCAACACCCCCAGGAGGACTGGAGGAAGAACAGGAAGAGACCGAGGAGGAAAGGAAGGAGAGGGAACACTGGGAATACTTGGGCGATACCGACGATGAGGACAAGTCAGAACAACTCGTCCAGCCTCAAAGGGAAGAGAAAGATAGAGGCAGCAAAGGCGGCCAGAAGGAAGGTTGACATGGCCGAAGCAGGACAAACGCCTGCGTTCTGGGGGGTGGTAAGCCCAAACAATATCCCAGAGCAGGACAATACCTTCCGTTATATGTTATCAAGGCACTTCTATGTCTCGAGATTTGGTAATACAGTATACGCCGGGCAATCTGCCGTAATGGCAGCAGAACGGGAAGCCAGGACTAACCAATGGGCGGGAATACCGCTGGACAGCGCAGTCTACAGAGTAGCACATCGAGGAATGCCTATGACGCCCCTCGAAGTCAGAAAAATAGACCAAACCGCTCGTAATAATGGGATGAGCCCATGAGATTGAGAAGAAGCCCACCAAATCCTCCTCGAGTTTTTTAATATCGCTTGCTCTGGAAGAGATGAGCACCGTGATCAGGCGATGCAGTATATACTCCAGCCGGGGAACTTTGACCCCCGGTACGTCCCTCACATTGATGAATGCTGGCTACAGCCTGCCCACCTCGTGTGGCATCCTACGGGACAATTGGACTTTCGTGTAATGGGAGGACAACGTGGGGGGTCGGGTATATCTATGCCGCTACCCCACGAAGCACTTAACGTGGATCAACTAGGACTGTATGTCACGCTCCATGGCAATCCTGGGATGACAAACCACTTCGTTGGTATAACCGTCGACTACGCGTTCTGGGTGGAACAATGATCTACCTTCGGGCATGGGCTGTGTCGCATGTTGGCGCCTGCAGGAAAAAACACGGTGTTCCGTAGGCTGTTCGCTTGCCTTTTAGCCCTCCCCCATCGATACCACGAGGCAATCATTCAATCAAACTCACCCTGACTCACCGTTTGTGCCCCAAAATGGGCCCGAACTCTCAACACCCAGCCTAACATGCAATTGCAGGACATAATAAATGTCCTGATAGACAACTGAATTCCCCCTGAGTGGGTTGATCATGGGTACCCCTATGGGCTTGCGTATCTCAATCATTTAATCACGGCACATTTTCAACACAACAACCTCCATCTCATAGACAACAAGCTAATAGCTCTACTAGCCAACTTTGGCACCCCCGCAGGCATCCCGCAATGGAGTGGGTGGAGGCATCCCACACGTGAAGAAATCGAACAAGTCCACATCAGCTTTGACCTCGAAGCGCAACAAGACTCACGACGTCTCGACTATCGATCATATAGGGGATGGACCTGTGTCGGAGAGAACGGAATACCTCACTTCTTGGAGAGTCGACCTCAATATGAGGCCAAGGAGTACCTACGAGACCACCCAGTTAACCTACCGGCTTCCAACCAGGCCGATGTTGATGAGGGAGGCCCAGAGGAACAGGTTGTAGATGGTAATTCGCTCCCTGACCCTCCTGCTCCTGAGGAGGTGGTTACCACCCCTCCGATGGATCTCGACGAAGCGTCCCCTCCTCGTTATGACAGTATTACCTCCATCCACGAATCACCTGCCGAAAATGAAAACTGATCGCACTCGTACTATACCGTGGCACTAAACTCCCGCCACAGCCGAAAAATATCTCTTTTACATTGTTTCACTCTATCATCAGTTTTCTTTGCTTTTCATCTGATTTTTATGTTAAGACCGTGGGCACGGTCTGAAAGGGGGGTGTGTAAGGGCTGTGCCCCTATGAATACTTACATGTTTGCATATGCCTATCTTCTTTACCGTTACGTATGTTTGGCGTCGTCATGTGACGACACCTGTATATAAGCTTCGGAACTCTACCCTAAAAGGGTAGAGTTCACCTTTGTATCAAATCACTAGGCTACAGAGAATATATATGTCTATGCTTAGTTGGATACTAGTGACCCTCTAAAAGCTATAGTAAAGCTACCAGCTTTACACAAGTGGTGTATCCTTTGATTTAAATATTTGGCCTTCCATATAAGCAATACGCACTATTTAAACATTGAAACAGGGCTGGACAATGATTTTAATATTTGGCCATCTGTGCAAGCAATGCACTATTTAATAATTGAAACAGTGGAATTTATGGAGGAAAAGTGGTTATACCTTTGATTGGATCTCAGGCTGGTCATATTGCCGCAGCTGATGGCCGGCTGCCACAGCAATTGGCTTACCGATGATTTAGATATCTGGCTATTTGTGTAGGCAATACTCAGTACAGCTATTTTAGCAGTGGAATTTATTTGGGAGGAATGGTTTATCATTTGATTGTATTTCAGGTAGTCATATTGCCACTCCTGATGGAAGGTTGCTGCGGCGAATACCTGGCTGAAGATTTAAATATCTGGCATTCCATGTATGCAATGCACAGTGCAGCTATTTAAACAGTGAAAATATGAGACAAGTGGTTTATCATTTGATTGTACCTCAGGCTAGGTTCATAGCTGCTCCTGTTTGCCAGCCATGGCAGCAAATGGCTGGCTGATGATTCAATATCTGGCAGTGAAACAGGGAAATTCATGAGAGACAAGTGGTGTATCCTTTTATTTTATCTCAGGCTAGTCATATTTCCGCTCCCTCCTGTTTGCTGGCCACTGTGGCAAATGGCTGGCTGACAATGTAAATATCTGGTCTTTCATGTACACAATATGCTATTTAAACATTGAACCAGTGAAATTTATGGGAGACAAGTGGTTTATCATTTGATTGTACCTCAGGCTAGGTTCATTGCTGCTCCTGTTTGCCAGCTGCAGCAGCAAATGGCTGGCTGATAATTTAAATATCTGGCCATCCTTGTTAGCACTACAAATTAGTGGTTTCAAGTTAGGTTAGTTAACTGGAAATTAACCAAGACCTAACCGGACCCTAACCAACCAGGAACAGAAAATTTCTTAACCAGGACTAACTGTAACTGTGGTCCAGTTAGTGCTAACTGCACATCTCAAACATTTCAAGACGGGTAAATAACTGGTTCTAACCGTTCTAACCAGTCTTATCATCAGTATTTTCAATTATGTTATATACTATTTCTACATACATAATAGCAATTTAAATAAAATTGAAGGAAGTAAAACATCATGAAGTTTAAAATCAATTGTATTATCACTAATAATAATAATTGAGTAATGAAAATGAGCCTTTGTGCTCATTTTTGGGGTTATGGGCTGTAGTGGAGTCTGGGTGGGGAGGCCACTGACGTCTTATGATGCATCGCCATGTTGTTGTGTGCTGCTGGTGGTGAGAGTGTGGGGATGTCATTGTGAATTGTGACGTGGTGGTGGTGGTGTTGTCGAACGGTAGTGGACTACTACTGTTCATTTTTTGTGCTGTAGGTTACATGTCATTAGTTAAAATAAAGATAAAGAAATGGCGGCGTACCTTGTATGCATGCCGTCTCTGCCTATTTGGAAGACGAAGGGTGGTGGTGTGTGAGAAGTCGACACACGTTTGGTGGCATGCATGCCCATATAAATTCCACTGTATGCGAGTCTTTACTGTGCCCCACGTATTCCTAGCCAGTCCGCGTGGAAAAGCATGGACTCCGCACAGACTCCAAGTAAGGTGTGACACGGGTACGGGTAACACCGTGAGTTTCTGGTCACGGGTACGCGCGGGTACGGGTACGGTGTGACATTTCTATACCCGCGCAAAAACCGTACCCGTATCCCACGGGTTACGGGTATGTAACTTGTCACGAGTCACACCACCTCCTTTCACCCAACCCACCACTGCCGCCTCGCCACCCCCCTTCCTCGCTTCAAACGCGAGTCGGAGGGGGGTTATTTGTAAGTTTCTTAGTATATTCCCTACTCAAACTAACTTTTTTGCATTAGGTTGTGGTTGTCTACCACCCTCACCCCCTCCCTTGCTCGGAATGCAAGACGGAGGGGGCTGTTTGTCCCCCAGGGTACCCGTTCCCCCTCCCTCGCTTCAAACGCGAGTCGGAGGGGACGTTTTAGGTCTTTACCCACCACGTCACCACCCGTTCCCCCTCCCTCGCTTCAAACGCGAGTCGGAGGGGACGTTTTAGGTCTTTACCCACCACGTCACCATCCGTTCCCCCTCCCTCGCTTCAAACGCGAGTCGGAGGGGTCTTGACCCACCACATCACCACCCTTTCCCCCTCCCTCGCTTCAAACGCGAGTCGGAGGGGACGTTTTAGGTCGTTACCCACCACACCACCATCCATTTCCCCTCCCTCGCTTCAAACGCGAGT
>QDKV01004676.1_pt1 | contig 12247 bp, 13 predicted proteins | sample 1861101 | NCBI WGS metagenome assembly QDKV01 (sample SAMN04275158, study PRJNA302643) | Fungus metagenome, whole genome shotgun sequencing project. | isolation source: fruitbody | host: Mallocybe terrigena | place: Sweden | collected 2013 | reverse complement strand
CCTGCGCCAAGTCAGACTGAAAGTACATCTCCAATCTTGACGTCCACCATTGAAACTACGCTTTAATTTTATGAACAACCCAGGAGAAGAAGTACGTGAGTTGCTTGAATATGAATTCCCTTGGAACATATTATTAATTGATTATTGAACCAGGATAACTAAGGTGCATATTCGCTTGATGTAAAAGAGTGTATATTCTGTGTCAACCACGTTTACCGGTATCCCAGCCTATGTCAGTTTCCAAAATACAACTCCAAACTCTGTTCCTGAGATTGCTTGTTTGACGGTAAGGTGTTAACGGGATAAGAGGGTTCTGTCGAATGCAACAGTCCTTGGATGGTTGTCACAACACAGGTACATCCAGAATGAAGAACTTCAAGTGCCACATGTTGCAGGGTTCACGTCGAACTGCGGCGAGAGGAATAGCACTCAACTCTTATCGTTTTTGGAGGGAAAGTTTGTTGACATGTGGTCCATGGGTTGGACACATTGACAACTGGCTGAAATTTGTTTCATTCTTGAAAACCTTGATGACATGTACAATTCCGAGTATAAACCAAGGATGTACATTTCTTATCTTAATTCATGTCCGTGCGCTTGCGACAAAATCATCTAGCGGCGTGTCGTTAGTAATGCCACCACTGTATTATGAACTTGAATCTTGATGTGTAAGTATAACTAGAATACTAATAGTTAGCGTATGCATCTCTTCGTCAGAATTGAAAAGTTCGGGGATATACATTTATCTTACACATCACACTGCTTTCCATGCAGACGCAATACACCGACGCGGCTTTGCTGAGGGGCCACAATGCCTCTCAACCGAGCACGATGTCTACGCTTATAAAAACAGGAGAATTGGCAGCGCTTGGCTTAGAGAATGTGAAAGCTTTGAGAAATCTAATATTTTATCAATGTCACGTTTTACCGAATTGTTATCCACTTGTGATCACGGGCTTGTGCAAAACCACTTGCGTACCGAACGCCAGGGGACAAGATTACAGGGGATTTATGAACTCCTACTTTCTCGAATAAAACATGTCCGACTCTTTTGCAGATTTGTGGTCTTCCTCTGCCCCACTCCCCCCGAAACCTAAGCCACAAACACTTGTTTCTGCCTCCTCGTCTTCCATCGGGGGAACCTCTACTCTTGGAAATCAACCATACAGATCTACAACAGGAGGTTCTTCAAAGCCCGATGTCTTCGCTTTGCTTGCTGGTTCAGGTCAAAGTCAGCTTCAACCCCAGCAGCAGAGATATGGCTCGCCGAATCCCTCGTTCAGAGTAGCAGGAAGCAGATCGAACGCTGACACACCTTCACCTGCGCCTGCTCTTCCACGTTCTGTCACATCTTCGTCCGGTTCTCGAGGGACTGGTTCTGCAGCAGGATCGGATGCGTTCAGTGACTTGTTTTCATCTTCAACACAGCGGGGAGGTGATCTGAACGGGAATAGCCAGGATATGACCATCGCTGCGCGGATGGCCATGGAGTCACAGACGAAGACCTCAAAGGGTGTCCGTGGAGATCCGCAACCATTAAAGGCTGATGTGGGCGCACAGGACACTGCCTGGGTAGGGTTGGACTCGCTCGCTGGTTCAGGCACTGGCTTTAGTAGGTACCAAACGAGAAACACCATGGACAAAGGAGATGATTGGGGGTTGGATGATTTCGGTCCAAGTGTTACTCACACGACGCGAACGAGTGGTCTCGTTCAACCACAACCACAACAACCACCCAAAGGCCTATCGAAAGGTTTGAAGGCGGTATGGGATTTGGATGAATTTACGCCTTCTGCGTCCGGTTCTTCTTCTGCCCAACAGTCTCGTCCTTCCTCTCAACCTAAGTCCTATTCCCAACCGCAACAACAGAAACCAACGAAGAACGTCGATTTTGACTCTGGGAATAAGGAACATGATATACCACGTAGATCTGAAGGTGTTGGACTGCTTGACTTCGATGATGATGTGGGTGTGTTAGATTCTTTTGGTTCTGGAGGAGGGCAGAGTGACGGTTTATTGCATGGCTACGATAGCCGTGAAGGCAGAGGAGACGAAGATGATATATTGGGTATGCTCGGCCAACCTGTTGAAACCGCTAGAGCACAAGCGGAAGCTCAGGTGAGTTTCTGTTTCTTCTATCTTTCCTGAGAAAAATTATGGTGCCCTTTTCTCGATTAATTACCCAATTTTCTATGTTTCTGCGTCACTGAACTACATTACAAAGGGAGAAACAGAGGATCCCAACTCTTGCTCTACTCTCTTTTCCCTTCAGTTCATATAATCTGAATCACTCGTCACCTTCTTCCTCATGGAGTGTCACAGACCTCGAGTAGTCTTTTTTGTATTCATTTTTCTTCCACCTTACTGTTTTTCGCAGTTGCTATAACGAAGCTGACTACTGGATCTAATTTAGAAACCCCCACTTCTCGAAAATGCTATCCCCAACGAAGCAAGCTACTCTGAGGACCCTGTTCGTCCCGTCGTTTCGAGCAACAAGAAACTCAAATCTACCACCATCTCATCCTCTCCACCTCCACATGTGCTTGGCCAGATTGTTGAGATGGGATTTAGTGTCGAACAGGCAAAACAGGCGCTCGCGAAGACAACGGACGGTATAGATGTTCAGGCTGCGTTGGAAATGCTGTTAGGTGGTTCTGAGGGCTCGAGATCCGGCGAAGGTAGACAAACGGGCGGTAGGCGAGGAGTAGAGGAACAGCAACAACAGCCGCCTGCTAGGACAAGGGCCCCACCAAAGGGCTTTAAAGAAAGGGAGAGGGAGAGGCTGGAAAGATTGCGCCAAGAGCGTGAGCGTGAGCGCGATTCGAGTTCGCCATCAGGAAGTGGAGATGTTGTCTCCGACGTGCAAGAACACGCGGATAGGTTGCTTTCGCAAGCCTCGGAGATCGGTTTGACTGTGTTAAGTAAAGCTAGTGCATTTTGGAAAGAGGGCAAGGAGCGAGTTGTAAAGGTGTACGAAGAACGATCTGTGGTAGCGGCAGGTACGCAGAAGGAGAGGTTAGATGGGCGACCGAAGTGGATGACCGATGTAGACAAAGGATCTAGGGATAATGGGGATGCGCACATGAGGTATAGTGAGAAGACGAAAAACAAGCAACAGCACAGGGTTCAGCCACCGCAGGACAGGATTTTAGTGGAAGAGACAGACTTGAACTTATTTGACGATGTGCCTGTTGATGTGCAACAAGCGCAGCAGCGACCTAATCGGCAACCTTCTGTGCCACCTTCCGGGCCTTCTAGTGTTTCCGCCGCTGCACCCCGTCCAGCAACCCGCGACCGTCCGCTTCCCACCGCTTCCCTATCCAGTCTTTCTACCGTGTACAAACACAAGGACGCCGGAACATCCCAATTCAAACTTGGACAATATGCGCCCGCTGTTGAGTCCTACACCGCCGCGATTAACAGCTTGCCTCAAAACCACTTGTTGTTGATTCCGCTTTTGAATAATAGGGCGTTGGCAAGGATGAAAATTGGAGAGTATAAGGGTGCTGGTGAGGATGCTGGAAGGGTTTTGGGAATCGTCTTGCTGGTTGATGAAGAAGTTGGTGTGGTGGATGGGTTTGATCCGAATGCGAATGGAGGGGTTGGTGTGCAGGTAACGTCAAGCTCGTGGCACCCCTCGATCGAGCCCCCGTCCCTTCTTATTGCCGCTCAACAAAAATCAAACGAGAGTGGGTTGAAGCACCCTCAGGGTTTGGGAGTTGATTTAGTAGAGGGCTACGTTAAGGCTTTACGAAGGCGGGCGGAAGCGAGTGAAGGAAGGGAAAGGTGGAGCGAGGCGTTGAAAGATTGGGAAGTGTTGAGTGCAGGCGACGGGGGTTGGATCAAAGATCAGGTTAAGAAGGAAGGTCAGAGAGGTTCAGTGCGGTGTAGAAAGATGATGGTCGACATTGATACTGGCTCTGCTACTACGGGAGGATCTTCCCTTGCTCCTACTTCTAAACCGAGACCGAAACCACCCATTGCGAAACCTAAACTATCTGCACCCGCGCCACCCTCTGTTGCTCTGCGCTCACTCCAGGCGACGACGGCGCAAGCTGAAGCGGACGAGAACTTGAAACATCAGCTAAAAGATACTATCGACGCCAAGCTTGCTGCATGGCGTACTGGTAAGGAAACGAATATCAGGGCACTCCTAGCGAGTTTAGATATGGTACTTTGGGAAGAGGTATTAAAGGATGTGAAGTTGAGTGGGCTACACGAACTTGTTACACCAGCCCAGGTAAAGAAAGGGTATGTGAAGGCTATCGCAAAGGTGCATCCCGACAAGGTTTGCTAGTTTTGTTTGCTTCGATCAAACGATGGATCTCATGCTCCCCCCCTTCTTTGTAGCTCAATGCACAAAACTCGACTGTTGAACAGCGCATGCTTGCGAATGGTGTGTTTGGGACACTCAATGAAGCGTGGACGGCCTTCCAGAATTCGTGATGTGGATGTAGAATTGGATTCTATAATTTCTAATAATAATTTTTTACCCCTTGCTGTTTGACCTCAGTACTCAACAAACAGGGCTTGTGTACTTTTCCAAGGTGAATATTGAGTACGTGGTCAATGAAATGTATACGAAGAAAAATAAATTAGTTGCCGCGGGACCAAATCATGAGGAATCTAATCTGATTTTCCGTTCAACGTCTGTCACAGCCGCAATGGCCTTGCGACGCTACACCATCTCTGTGGACGGCTCTATACCAGTTCAGGCTCTCCTATACGATGATGAAGAGTTATTAACAAGCCAGGATGGCGTTGGTATCTACGATGGGTAAGTTTGTGCCTTCATGGATATTCACAACATGACCCACCGAAGCAGAACAGTTCACAGAAGTCGCCTGACCATCAGAATGGGACTGTCAGTACAACGACACACCGTCTTTTTTATATCGATGCGCAAAAGGATGTTTTGCATTCATTCTCAATGGATCTTTCATATGTGTCTCAAACGGATTACTATGCTGGTCTTTTCAAGTCGTCTCCAAAGGTTACTTGCCATCTTGCTGGTGGGCCAACGTCGGGTTCCAATGAATCAGAGACACGGTTTGAAAGTTGGGAATGTGAGGTTTGTGGTCAGCGGAATCCACCAGGGCTAAGCCCGTCTGCTTCCAGCATATGTGTGCTGTGTGGAGTCCCTCGTACGGCGATGTCCCCGAACCCTACGACCCTTCCTTCGCAGCATTTATCAACTTCACTTCCGTCATCGTCAATATCTCTGTCCGCTTCTTTGTCTGCAGAATCCCATAGTGGTCGCAAGCAAACAGAGATCGCATGTGGAGCTTGTACCTTTTTAAATCACCCATCGCTTCGGGTTTGTGAAATCTGTGGAACAGAGCTGCCCAAAGCAAAGGCCGAGCTTAAATCTGCGCCATCTTCTCGTCCTCTTACTCCTGATCCATCCGACGACGACGATAGTCCCAAGATGATTAAACTGAGCTTTAGGAAGGGTGGAGACAAACCCTTTTACACCGTTCTTAAATCAAGTTTGAAAAGCAAAAATTGGGTTGTGTGTCAGACTTTTAATGATATCCCTCTGAATATTTTGACTGTCTTTTACGTATAGGGAAATCGATCTGCAGCTCAGACGGCTATGGCTTCGAATAGGAATGCCTCGGATAATAAGCGCCTCACTTCAACACCTGGCATATGTACGTGTGCTACTGTAACCAATACAGTCTGTTCTCATCAATCTGCTAGCTGGCATTCTAAGATCGGTAGAGTCCATGGTCCAAGAAAGAGAGGTTGAAATGAATGTTGCGTTTGGAGACATGGAAAGCCTCATGCTGAAAGCGAAGGACATGGTTAAATTGGCCGCAGAGTTGAATGAGAAACTGACAGCAATCACAGCAAATTCCAACAATATATCCTCGTCGTCTCTAGTCCTCTCAGGGGAAGAACCAGAAGAGGCAACCTTTATCAGGTCTTCTCTTTCTCAGCTTGGATTACAGATGTCCAATGTACCCGTGACAATCGATATGATGAAAGACGAGCGGTTATGGTTGGAGGAGCTGGCAAAGGAACTTGGCAAAGTGCTGCAGGGTTCTTTGAATGCGAATAGAGAAGGCACTTCCCGTGCGATGATGAAAGATAAAGGAATTATTGCGCTTGATGAAGTCTGGGGTGGTTGGAATAGAGCAAGAGGTGTCGGTCCGTTGTTTCATTTTTTTTTCACCTTGACACAACTTTGACTCAAGTTCGTGTATATATACAGCTCTTATTCCACCGTCTACATTCCTTCAGGTAATCCCACTCCTGCCCGCGTACACTAACCCTCCTATCCAACATCGTGCCTTCTCATCCGGTCTCAATGTTCTCCACACACCTCCGTACTCACACGCAGCCTTCGCTGCACGGCTTTCAAACCATCTTACGATAAACGGTCCAAAGACAACAACGGAGATTGCAACACTGGAAGATGAGAAGGATTTACCAGTCGGATTGGTGATCGAGATGGTGGATGAGGTAGAACGAGATGGGGCGATATGCAGAGATGATGATGGTGCTGGTATTGTGGGTGGAGGCAGTGGCACAGGTTCGGAAATTCGGTGGTGGGTAAACATATTTATAAGGTACGAGTGGGATGGACAGCAATGACCTCAGTCGGTTTACGTTGACCAACGGACTTTTCCTTCGCAATATACTTCTCCTGGAAGGCAGACCTATAAAAGCAATCATTCGGCCCAACCATATTTTATATACACTTCTGTCGATTAATTCTAATGTCGAAGTCTTATGCTGGTCCGTTACACTACAGAACCAGCGAGTGAGGCTAGTGACCTTTGCTGCCTTCTGTCTAGCTCGGAACTGCTTGCAGGAAGTCCTGCATCTTTCCAAGCCTTGTACCCTCCAATTACGTCGGTAGCATTTAGCAGGCCAATTTCCTGTAACGCATATGCCGCTAAACTGCATTACCAAGATTAGTCCCGACTTCGTAAAATCCGAAAATAACATGCCTACCTTGAGGTATACCCTTCTTGACAGAAGATGATAATTCGCAAATCGTACCGATCCGCAATAGCAAGTCTCGACTCGGACCTTGGGTCAAACCTCCACTCAAGCACATTTCGCTCGATAATCAGTGCTCCGTCGATTCCTCCCTCCCTCTCCCTCTGAGCTTGAGGTCGAATGTCAACCAAAAAAGTCGGCGCACCGACCTGGCTTTCCTTCAACTCGTTGTAGGCTTGAATAGCACTTACGCGTTGAAGTTTCGCTCGTGCTTCGGAGAGGATCTCGTCGATCCCCTTTGATCCTGGTGGAGGCAAGAGTGGATCCATTGGAATACGTGCCGCTTTGGACAAGACGTCCCACAGCGCGTCTTCATCGTATGGCGAAATTCCTAGATCTTGGACTGTTGCTATCCATTTGAACTCGGTCGTCCTAGCATTGGTGATTCTACCTATGAATTTTGAGCTCGCAAGCAAGACAGCTCGCTCCACGAGGTCCAAATTTGAGCCCGATATGATTAGCGTGCTCATGTAGGGTGTAGTAGTCTGCCATCCGATAGTAGCAACTGCGAAGAGATGTTTGTACAGAGAGAGCTGGTGTTGGATTCCGGATGAGACTTGTTCCAAGAAATATTCGTCTTCACTTTTAGACGAGACGAGTCTGACAGCGATTCGGACGTCTGTAGAAAATTTAGAAGAGGCTTAAAATTCCCCAAGGAGGTTTACCATCGACAGACTTGGCCTTTGTTCTGGTATTTATGGCTATCTCTTGGGCGACTTGCTCACGTACGTCGTCCAAGGTGCGAATTGTCGAGCCTATGTTTCTAGGAACAAGAGCCGCATCGTCAACAACTGAAGCTGGAGATGTTGTGCTGCTGTTCCTCGAAGATCTCTCTGAACTTCCTCCCGTGGATTGTGATATCCTTATGCCTATCATTATGCCCCAAACTCAGGAGATTCTCGAGTCACAAGATAATCCAAAGAGTTGTATGGTCGTTGGAGGGGTAACTTGTAACCGCTACTCCCATTTAAAAGCGACTGCGGAAGTATTCGGCGCTCGAGAATTCCACCAGTCCGTTTAATGTAAGTTAAGGACTACACGATACAGCCCGACTTATAGGGTTCTTGCATGATTTTCAGGGTCTCAATTGCCTTCCCGGTCCCCGGAGGGCCAACTGTCCAGTCACGCGTCACACCCAAAAAATCTCACCCAAAAACAATTTTCTTTTGATTTTTCAGATTTTTCAGATTTTTCTTGATTTTTAAAATTTCCAAATCTGCGAACAGTTGGTCGGAACAGTACAGTATACCCACAGAATGAGTCTGGTGTATATCGATTTGCTGATGTACTTATAAGTTAATTGCTGCACAGTTTAAATGGAAGCTGGATAACAAGCTATATCCACCACCACCACCTCGTCTAGCAAACTTTTTCTATTATTCTTCAAGGCTTCAATCACCAGATCATGGCTATGGTCAATATCTCTGTAGCCGCCACGAGTCCTTTGATTATCGACCTCCGATCAGTTGGACTAAAGTTGATGACGACAGCTGCTTAGATGCTAGTGGTTCACATATGCTGACTACAAACCCAGATGCCTTCGCAACAATAACCTTCAATTGTCTGTTCATAACTTGTTCTCATTTTGCAGTCATGTTCGCTAATATCGAGCCCTCCAAGTCACTTCTTTTTATTTTTTGGCACCACAATGGCCATATGAAGTCGCTTCCCAGATCATGATGGGAAATGAAAATATAACAGTGGACCTCCAAGATCACACCGTACCTAATTTAGGGATGGATAGCACATCAGGGCCTACTATCAAGTCCAGTGTTAGACTTCGCGGAGACAATGACCGATATATGGAACAGAGTATACGCATTTCCATACCCCCTGGTGGTAAAATTGCTGTTGTAGACATGTTCTTGTAAGTTTCTTCACCAAGTCAAGAAGCCTTATCCTTTGCAATCCCGATTTCTTGGTTGTAGATTCGAAGTCCCCGCTCCACAGTCTTCAACTGCGAGTGGAAGTATTGTTGCACCTACCGTGACGGTAACGTTTTGCAGTTCCGGGGTTTACTTGCCTGGCAGTCCTACGAGCAGTACCTTGAACTCAAAGCAAGGAGCGTCTGCTACTACCACCTCTCACTTGCACATCACCAACAGCTCAAATTCGATAAAAAGTCCCATAATATGGGTTATCTGCACAGTAGGAATTGCCGTCTTATTGTGCACTCCTCTGGCAATTTTCGTCCGGAAACGCTCCTCTACCAAACGGAAACGAGTTGCTCGAAGAACTTTCGACACTCAATATGAATATATTGTCGCAACGGAATCAATCGATCAATACACAATACCTTCGAATACCCCTGATGAGAACGAGCAAGTGCTGAACTCAGAGAGAGGTTCACCTGTAAACCCTTTTGTATACCCCCCCGCATGCCCTAGTTCAGACCCTGCACTTACAGCGCGTTCGTCAACTTCCGGCTTATTGGACACCACTTTGGAGTCTCAATTGACCCCCTTTGCGTCTGGGCCCGTCTCACCTAGTTGTTCCCTTCTGAAACGGAGTGAATACCATGTTGTTAACGAGGATGAGAACGCTTTTCGGGAGCAGAACGCGACAGAAAAACTACCAAGATACTCTCTCGTCGTTGGTAGGATGGGTGGTGCCATTGACGCAAGTCATATCGTCGGAGACTTTGAACGACAGGAAGACAAATTTGTATGTATCTTAACCGACATCTTGTAATGGCTTCAAGGCATCTGCTAAACAGCTACCTTCTAGTGGTAGTGCATTATTATGTGGGCTAATCAATTGCAATCGAAGGAGTTTGCCAAGGAAAATTTTCTCTACCAACAGAATCACAAGCTTGGAAGATGTTCCGTGCGCAAGCGGAAATTAAATGTCATTGGACTTACTATGCTGCCAAAACGGTGGTGCACCAGTTTCCAATTTCTGTCCCTATTGAACTCACGCATCAGATTATGGTCAGCTGCTGGCACTTGGTGTCACCAATTGTCATGAAAGGTTTGGTATAAGAATTGATAGCTCACTCCCGGTACATCCGCACGAAACCCCATGCCAGTGTCCCGAGAAGTCATCGGATTCTTCAAGGTTTAAGGATACATACATTTCCTTTTCTTATCTTTGTCCTACCCTAATTATCTAAGCGATACCTTCTAGTAATTAAATTGTCTGATAATAATGAAATAGAGCGAGCGCCACGAAATGCCTACGAAATTCCAAACCCATAAAGCCGGATCACAAGTCCTTTTACAAAGAATTCAAATGAGTGTGGATGGGGAAAGATGCGATAAAAATATGAATGAAGTTTAATGAACATCGGGGTTGAACCGAAAAGTCTAAAGACGGTTGGACATACAAGTTGCAAAAAAGTCCGAGTAGTATTGGTGCGGATTTAAGTATGTGATAAAATAAACCATCCCCTTAATCACGTCGAATAAGGGAACGCAGGAACAAAGGGAATGAACGCTAGGTGTCGCGGGGGTGATCACGACACTTAGCTTATAGGAAGTCGATGGGGAGCTTCCAAAAATCACGGATCAAATATGGCCGGAAAATGGTGCAACAGCAATAAACCTGAAAAGCTGTCCGCCATATTCCTCTTTACAAGAGGTTGAGTTCCCATATGTCTGATGCGGTAAGTGTTCCGGAAAGTCCCAGAAAAGTAGTCCGACCCATCAGCAGGTCGATCTTCTTGATGCCCTTCCTGAGCTCCAAAGAACGGACTTGGGTATCAGGAATCCTTCCACAACGTTCATAGTATGCAGCATCCACTGCTGAACGCACATCATTTTCTGGAAGTTCTGCGTAGTCCAATGGGTGTATGGCCAGTCGCAGCTCCCTGAAAAGTGTTGTAAAGACATCATTGACGGATACAATCGCGCCCGGCGTCGGATCTTTGGGTAAAACTTCAATGTTATACTTCAAGTTCGGGTGTGTGATGACGAGGGATGGCAGGGGTGGGCTGGTAGCGGGCTCTTCCAGAGTTTGTGATGAAAGAAGGTCTTGTTCACCTTCCGAGTAAAAAGAGGACGTGGGTGGGGGATATGACACGTCCCAAGTGATAGCTGGTTCGCTGAATGGCGAAAATGCCAGCAGGAAATGAATTTGCATTGGTTTGGGTACCATATTAATTTCGGGAGAGGGGGGATCGAGTTGTTCATGCGTCGTGAAAGGTGTGAGTGGGTATATAACGGTCGGTGAGTACTCTGTATCTTCTTCCTCGGGCGGTGGTGTCTGTAAATCTGTTGAAGAAGAGGAAGGGAGTGACGACACCGAAAGTGAAGGTGACGGTGTTGCTGACCCTGACGGGTAGATGGTAGCCGTTCTTGCAAATTGAACCTTTTTCAACATTGTATGTGGGCGCAAAATATGTGGTGGATGTGGTTGAAGAGAAAAGGAAAGCGCTCGCGGGTATGGTTTCGGCTCGCAGTGGTCTAGGGTTTTTGTATATATGGCAACCTGATTGTGAATCAACTTCAAACGCAACATACCGGGATACCAAATGGGGACAACGGATGCCGTCCTTGACAAAAATGAGTGTCGGGATTCGGCTGGGTCATAAGTGGAAAACCTCAGGCCACCTTGGAAGGAAAAAACCGCCCTTGGTGTATGGGTTGAGGGTTCTAAAGCGGCGATGGAATACGAGAGAAAAGGAGCCGCGGATGATCGAACCCAAGTTGCAACACATAGTTGCAAGTATTACAAGGTGTCAATCGCTTGTCTGGTTGACTCATTATCGCCGACTTCGCCAGGTGCAGTACTAGATTGGCATACCAACTAGGAGTGAAATGAACAGAACATACCCTGCAGAACCCGGGGCTATTGTACCACGGTTGTCCGTATGGCAATGAACCAAAAAGGAAAACTAGATCCGAGCGAAACAAGCTGGTGCTGTACAGGCAGAATTCTAAAAGGTGTTTTTTGTCACTGAACCTCGGTAGGAGCACTGAAACTAATTTCAGACTCTGCCCTGGGAAGGGGAAGGTATGAGCGCAAGAACTACAATACAACGGAGAAACCCGCATACCAAATTTCAATAGAACATCTGAGAGCAGTTGCCGAACACAGGGTGGTAGAAGGCTATTGCAAGACTTCGATAGCAAAACGAATTCTACTCTGCAAAACCGTAGTTAGGGTCTGGAAAATACACCCGTTTCTGCCTCAGATCGTTATACAAGAATGATAATTAAGACTTGCCTATATATCAATTTAAGGCCGACAAGTCGATCAGACTCATTCAAAAAGCAATACATTCCCTGAAGGGTCA
>QDKV01004677.1_pt1 | contig 12249 bp, 11 predicted proteins | sample 1861101 | NCBI WGS metagenome assembly QDKV01 (sample SAMN04275158, study PRJNA302643) | Fungus metagenome, whole genome shotgun sequencing project. | isolation source: fruitbody | host: Mallocybe terrigena | place: Sweden | collected 2013 | reverse complement strand
ATAAAAAATGGTACCTGTACAGTACTGGAACATGATGATTGTCGATGGTTGAAATCCTTCTAACACTCGGTAACGCCCTTTATAACTCTTTTTCCGTTAGAACATCAGACGTTCGTCCTAGAGTTGCCAGTGGTTACGAGTGATAAGGATATTCAGTCTAAGTCATACAAGCCCTTCCAGAAATGGATGCAGGTTTGAAATTGTATGCATGCATGCATGAAGTGAGAGTCAGTCTTAATACGCAACTTTCCAACTCGATATCAAGTTGCGCCGTTGCTCGCAAGTAATAATGAGATTATCTTCCGCTATTGCTTACAGTGCACAAGTGCCAGGTTGTGCAGTGTATTCACCTATTATGTAACGAGTCATCAAGTTTGACACGGCGGAGCTGTGTGAAAACTGCAAGTCCGATGAGTTCAATAACGCACAGCCTCGCTATGATAACGATCGCCATTTTTCCGCTCTTCAGAGTTCTACACGTAGCGAATAGTGAGTTCAGGGTCTATAAAGGCTGCTGCGCACAATAAACATGTATTTCAGTGGCACAGGTCATTTCTAGTTTCAAATCACCTTGTACACTGTACCAATAACAAACGGTAAAATTGTTGTGGCTCCTATTAGAAGTTCCTATCTCATTTTTCTCATTTTATTCCAGCCAAACTCTTTTCGTCTTAACCCACCACGGCCATTACGTTCTTGTAAAACCACCACTTTCCTTTGCATTCTTGGGCCATATTTTTCACCATGTCGTGCATGCCGCTACAAAAGCATGAAGTCCAGTCCTTTAATCAAAACTCGGTAGCACCACCATCATCAGCATCTGAAAATCACTCATCTTCATACGATGAACAAGCAAATAACCTCAGTACTGCCGACTCAACAAAGAGCGAACAACCCGACTGGGATCCGGCGAACCATGGCAGTACCAACAGGAAAGCACCCCAGGTGGCAAAAGGAACGATTCAGCTTCTGAAATCCCTTCTCCTACCCATCGTTGGTGAGGATATCCATCTTGGAAATGAACCGTCCATTCTCTGACGCAGTACTTCAGCCATCGCGTATCTTACCTTTTGCTACACTGTGCATGATCGGATGATTCCAGTTGCTGCAAATAACTTCCTCACTCTCAATGCGTCGCCGGCAAACATAGGTTACTTTTTATGCAAGATCAACTTTGCCATTCCTGTGATTTATTATGCTTCTTTTAGCAACCGTAAAGTCAGGGATAACCTCCATTTCTATTCTTATCATCACAATTGGACTCTGGCCGTTGAAAGACCTCGTTGAAAACATCAAGGTACGGAACAGTGATCTTCATCATACTCGTGCAATAGTTTCTTTTGATTTGAAACAGAGCGAAGAGTTTTTCCGTAGCTTGCATACGCACAACGGTGGTGTTCCCCTCGCTGCAATAAATGGCATCTCTATTCCGTCGTGCGGAATGTTAGACACCATTTTGGCAATCATCCGGAGACATTGTTCGCCTTATCTGGCCGCAGCCTTTATCGCAGGGTTGTTGTCGTTAGCGACGTCGACACTGACTCCAGCCGCTCGTATGTTTTTTACATCATTTGTTCGAGATTCTGTCACTGACCAACTGGCTACGCCGTTTTTATCGCCTACGTCTCTAGTATCTGTCGAAACAGTCTTGATCGACACGGACATGATGGCTTTTAGAGTTGGTTCCGTCCCTGTGGATTCTGTATTCAAGTGTGTAACTCGTTCTGTTCACGTCTTTGCACGACCAACGCATATGACGGTAGTATAACCGAGATCATCCCATCCGTGACCAACGCCGTATCCGGTAATACTGAACTCTCGGCTTTAATTGCATGGGCAGAGACTTTTCTCGGAATCCGATATTCAGTGAGTGAAAATTTTTACGAATTTTATTTCAATTTCTAAAGTTACTGCGTTTCGGTTGTAGTTTGCTCAAAAAGCAGACGCAGTTTCTCCTTATATAGTGCCCTCTCCTGTAGATTTGGATTTCGGCGTAACAGCTCGCTGGCTCACTGACGTCGTTGCTCTCCATCCCGCGTGTCTTTGGTCCAAGACGAACGTTAGTACTCTGGATTATCGGCCCTCCAAAATTGCTACCTCTTACAAGGTCTTTCTTTCGGATGTTGGTGTAGACCTGCTTGTCATTCCTTCTTTTTGTACGTTCTCCTACATCTTTTTGTTCGCTCGGGATTCTCATGCTATCTATACACATGCACCCCGCAGCGGCCTTTTCAACTCCATCCATTAGTATTTTGAATACAGAATCTACGATGTCAAACCACACCAGTCAAGGTCGTCTTAGCGATGGCAGCATCAGATGGCAAGGTTATCCTTTTTGCAGTACTACCTCATCGTGTAACTGACTGGTTCTGCCAGTTGGTCAATGTGTCTCGGGCTGCCGAGGCAATGGACCCGACATCCAGACTGTGGTAACCTACAATTTTACCGGCATCCCAACGATCCAAATTGTAGGTGCCGACATGACATGGGAAGTTGGTTACCTTGTGTTAGTAGCATGTGAGCCCTCTACCGTTGCCGATGGACGGTCTGACATGCGACCAGGTGTTCCCCTCATTCAACGATCGAGACGCGTGAAGCACGGAGTGACCCCCAGGGAATCCTATCCGTCCACGGCGACAAAAAGTACACTAAACAGGGCAATTTACATCCTACGCAGACGGCAATTCTTCTCTCTCGTGCCTTTGCGCGCTTTGCTGTCACGTCTGGTCCTTCTTTGTCTGTGGGTGACATTGGATCCAAAGCGCAAGCGGAATTGATATTTGGCTATGACCAAATCAATACAATCAACACTACCAGAGGAGCATTCACGATTACCCCGTTGCAGAATCATGCTATCGCGGACACGTACAGTCGTATTTTGCAATCCATCACAAAGGTACGTATGAATTTCCTGGAAATCCAAGTGAGCGTCGTACTGATTCGATTCAAGATATATCTGAGTGGGAAATTGGGAACGGCATATGTTCCTGGACGACTGTCGAAACCGGCCCTGGTATTCAGATCTTCCATGAGTAACCTACTCTCCTACTTTGCCCTCCGTTTTGTAATCACATGTTGATGCTTTCATAGTTTATACCGCGGCTTCATCTGCACTCTTTGCTTTGCTCACTATGTTTATTCTTTGGGCTCATTTCCGTGCTGGAAAGGGAGAGCAATTCACGCTGGCTAGGATCGCTACGGCTCTGGATAAATCGGATATCCCATCTCAGTTTGGACGGATGAAGCGAGAGGAGAGGAGAGGAGAGGATGCTGGTCATTGGGAGGAAAATGTTATCCGAGAGTATGGAGAGCGAATAGTGACTTTGGATAAGGGTGATGATACGTTGCGTTTCGTTGCGCCAGATGCAGGACAGGCTCTCTGATATATTATCTATACCCTATGTATTAGTTGCTTTGATGCACGCAGGGAAAATCTTAATTATTGCGAACTAAGAGACTTTGCGACGTTTATTTCTTTATGGAGTTATGTGGGACTACCCGAATACTTGCTCTCCTTCAATCCAGCATGGCGCCTGACCCAGCCTTAACCCAGCCTTAACCCACAGAACTCATGGGAGGTTCGACGTGTATCTAGACGACGACGTGGCGGCCAGTCTATCGATTGACATTGACAATGAGCTCGATGTCCAAAAGTGGAAGGACGACTACTATATTGGAAGTGATGGATCGAGAAACCGACGATCGAAGGAGGCTAAAATCTGTGGAGCATTGCTTGAACCATTACTACGATGCATATGCTGTTCAGAATGATAATCCGCTACTTGAACTTATCGCTGAACTGAGAGTACTATAACCCACTGGCATGTTTCCACCTCGCGTGTATAGTCTACTAATCAGTAAATTGTGGAAAGTGTGATAAGATCATACAAGGTCACTACATCAGGAAAACCACTGGGATTTCCTTTTGCCATCTTTAGAATGACTTTTTGAGCTTTTATTGCTTTAGCAACCTTTTCTTACTTACAACTTCCTCAAGAAAAAAAAGTCAAAGACCAGAAAAGTCAACATAAGTAGCCTAAGTAGATAAAGGTGGCAGTCTAAAGTTGCTTCAAAGATGATCTTAGTCTTCATTTTGTGGTAAGTTGTGCAAATATTCCAAAGGTAACCAAAGGACAGAATAAGTCAATATTTAAGTAATAAGGACACAAAGGGCCAAAAGTACATAAGAGAAAACAAAACCCATGCAACCTGGGTGCTCAGTATATGCAGAAGGACATCAAACATAAAAACGCACCCATTAAGTTGGTACCAATCCCCTCAGTAAAAAGACCTGTAATTTTTGAGAAAATCTAGTCATGCATCTCAAGCAATTAGCCTGTAAATTGGGTTCCACCTTCTGGTACGAAATAGATTCAATTTATCAAATTTATTACATGACTCTGAGTAGAATGAGAATACTACTCGCGTCGGGCTTGACAGGATTCCGGATCATATAAATTTAGCGTAAATTTCTCATCCTTGTTGTCTCTTCCTGGCCCTAAAGTACAATAAGAGCTCAGTAGTATTGGCGTCAGCATCCATTGGAGCTAGCTGAATGTCTAAGTTAGTCACAGCATGATGCAGAAAGCTTGGTGGGAATAGTGGGTTGCTTGAAGCCAGAGCTGCGTCCAATGTGAGCCCATTGCGCAACATTTGATAATGTCAATAATCTTATCCCGTAGAAGGCATCACAGCAGACCTCTTCTTGTGGGTAGCCGTGCGTTGTCCACACTGTTGCCATTGTTGGGTGCAGAGTCGTCAGATATCAAATCGTCCGACTTTGTATATCTGGCCCTGCTACATTTCAGACACAATATGTTTATTAATTCCGACATCGGGGTTGGTGATACCTTGTATTTTGACTAAACTAACTGTGCTTCACCTATAATGTACCACCATCTCCGCCGTCACGACTGCCAACCCTACCCCTGTCATAAAAAGGAGGGGCAATGCGTTCCAAATCGCAAACTTCACCTGAGTGATTTTGTGGACATTCATCTGCTGCAAGATCGAATCCCAGAGCAAACCCGCCAAACTCGCTGAAAAGGTAAAACTGACTGCACCGATGTTGCTTGCGACAGCCAACGAAACAGCTGCGGCCCGTGTAGTATTATTCGGCATATCAGCAGCATTAATGACCTTGGTGAGGAGGATTGTGGCGCCGATGTTCGTACCCGCAATATTGCACAATAATATGCCCATGACCCCGACAATCCAGATAGTGGGGATCATCTGATGACGAGACGCTTTGACGAGCCACCCAGCAAATATGTCTATCCAGCCTTGATTCACGAGTCCTTCGATAAGAATGAACTGAGAGAAAGCAAAAACGACGAGGCCAAAGGGGAGCCGAGGAATTGCAGTGAAAACAGTGGGAAAATGTGTGGCAAGCGAATGGAACGTTTCGTCTACTTTATACTTTTGTCGAGTTTCGTGGAATAGACGTTTTTCTTTTTCTGATATAGTTTTCGAGCTCTGTGAGTTAGAAACGGATGGGAATTGGTCAGATGCAGATTTCAATTCAACATCAGCTACCAAGTCCGGCTGCGTCATTGACCTTTTGATAATATGTTTGAGGTCTATTTCCACTGGCTGCATGTCATCTGGTTTTGCCTTTGCAATCAAATAACGATGGTGGTCCAATGCAATATCGATGAAGAACTTCGCCACAGCAAACGGCAAGACGACCATCCAAACGTCGACATGGAAGAAACTTAGCACAATAACGACAGCCAAGCAACTGGCCAGGAGGATGCTACCGATCAATGCATTACGAGGGTCACGGAGGACCTCGCGGGGATTGAGCTTGCCCGTAACTTTTAATACTCGAGGAACATATTTCGGGTCTCGGAACTGAATTGCGAGACCAATGAAGCAAGCTACACTGCAGGCAAGAAATGGAAGAAACGTGTAGGCGGTGAACGCAGCGTTGTTGATCCGAAAGCCCTCGCAGATTACTACGTTGGTAGGGTTCCCTACAAAGAGTACCATACTGGCTGTATTCGCGGCGGCGAACTCCGACATGAGCCACGCCACAGGGTTGAGTCCGATGACGTCTGTGTAGTAGACCAAGAACGCCGTTCCTGACACTGAAAGGAATACAGTTAGAACGACGTGTGTACGAAACAGTAAATGAGACCCACGAATGACTGGGTCATTTCCAACGACCAGACTTATCGAGGTGAGCAGGATATAGAAATAAAGAAATAATTTCCGCCCATTGCTTCCGCCTTTATTGCTAACCCAGAAAGCTGCAGCTTGCAAGACGCCACTGATGTCAAGAGTGATAGCCATGTACGCCAAAGAAATGAACAGGATGAGAATATTATATGGCTTGATGTTATCTCGATTTTAGGTGTCAGGAAGTGGGGTAGCAATTTTTAGGCAATTGGAGCTGACCTGTTCCTACTATTCCATGACGAATCTGAGTAGTACCAAGGCATCGCGAAGCCCAGAGTATGAGAATTGCAATTATAGGGGCGGATATGACACCCAGAGTGAGTTTCGTACGACCGATGAAAGGTAAGCGAACATAGAATGGTACCGGGCGAATAACCAATAGCGTAGAGAGAAGAAAAAAGATGAGAGTGACGATGGAGCGGTGGTCTATTGACATGGTGGGAAACGGAATGAGTTCCTACACAACGTGTAGGCTGAAGTTTTATGAGAACGCCAGGGCGCTGCCGTATTGTTCGACCTTTGTTTCAGCCAATTATTTCCCGACATGGTTTGGATGGACGATAATAGAAGTTGTCAGGCCTTTTTTATTGTAATCAGCGCACAATGCTTACCTCGACAATGCCAGCGCGACGGACAAGATACTTGGACCTTATCAATGAATATATACTATAGTCAGGGAGGCTGTGTTAATGACATTTATGATAGGGGATATTTTGTCATATAGAAAGTGGTGCAAAAATTTTACAGGATAATGGAACAGCCATCTTCATCATGAAGGTCTGCTAGGGCTGTACGGGAGGTGTAGTAGCGACGAAAATTGTGATTCCCGATAAATGGCATCCGATTCGGTAATTCCGGATAGCCTGTCAATTGAGAGGTTTTGCATTATTCGGAAATAACCATTCAGGGACTCCGCACGGTAGTCAGGATGAGTCTGATAACGATTAAGGTGATCGTACAATAGTCAATGTGTGTTCACCTGACAGTGCAAGGGTCATTCTTTGTTGGAACCAAGCGCACGGTCCTCTCTTTCTGACCTCCTCAAAACACTCAAGACTAACAGAGCGTATGGGCATGCGTGTATATGGGGCTCCCAATGGTCGTCCTCATTGGCACTGTGATCCTTGAGGGTATGGAATAGTTGGTCGGCCTGCAGGCGTGGGAAGCAAGGAGGAAAAAGAATTGTTAGAACTCATCACGATATCTGAAAGCGCTTTATAAATTCCAGAGTTATCTTGGCGGCGCTCGAGCCTAGCAGCTGGGCATGGAATCCCGATCACTCCGTCTGTTGTCTCCCACCACCACGTTCAACGACTTCAAGCTCATCATGCATGCGACGACGTCGGACAACATGAAATCCATCACCTTCATACCACCCGATTGGTTTAAAATATTAACAACATGCTTTACAAACGGAGTTAGGATTTTCCAGAGCACGCATGTCCCACGGTTTTCTACCTTGGGGCTTTTGACTTTGTACACCCTTGTGCACCCCCAATTTTCTCGGTCTCCGTCGTCGTTTCCTCCTGCTTTTTCAGTGAGAAGCGTGATACCCGTATCTTTCTCTTTCTCTTTGACTACGTTTACGATCACATACGATTCTCCACGACAAACAGATGACACATTTTTTGGGCATAGCCGGAGCCCTCACTGCTGTTGCTAGTCCAGAGAACGCAGAAGTCATCTCCATCAGGTCGACAGCCACAAGACCTGGGGATTCCAACCGCGTTCCCCATCCCTCTCATCGGCATGCTTCGCCTTCCGCCCCATGGCCTTGGGTCGACTTAGAGGACGGTATGCATGATACCGCATGAGATAAATCGATGGGCGCTCACCTTCATTAGAAGTTGACGAGGAGCAGCTGAATAATCCAGCGCCTCCAATTCCACCCCTCTGTCTTCACGGTGCTTCGTGCGGTAATTGCTGGACTGGATACCCCCAGTCCCGCTTCCCAAACTGGACCAGACGGCAGGTCTTCAAAAGCAAGATATACCATGCTATCAAATATTATAATACTGATAAACCATGTGTCTGTCATCTCGTTGATGTTGACTCCAATGGCCTCTTTCACAACGTAAACCCAATCGTTGCAGAACATAATAAGGCAGGCGAAGTCTGGCAGACTCTGATCGCCGACGCGGTGAGTTGTGTACTTCTTTTTAGCACCTTTTATGTATAGTGACGGAGCGTTCTCGCCTAGCGACCACCAAACCTCCGTGTGAGAGCAATTTTTCTCGAAAATTTGTCGGGTCCTGTTCTACAGATGCTTGGCACAAGGTGAGTAGCTACGTGATCTGTAAGGTGTACTAAACCCAAGGTTTGATGCTCAGATACAACATTGAACCCTTTTTTTGGTCATCGTCTCTCAACTGGATTCCTTCACGCTTCCAGGAAGAGATCGAGCCCAACACTGGCGATCGTAAGCTCATCGTTTTTTTTGGGTCTCACCCATTTCATGTTTCTTCTAGACATTACTATTACCTTAACATTCTTAAAATCCATGTCAGACCACGATGCGATGCAACTCAGTGCTCACAAGTCAACGGATTCCGTTAATAAACCTTCTACACTACTTGGTCAGTTCGTACCCTGGATACTCGTAAATTTTTGAATGAATACGTATTCTCTTAGGATCCCAAAACATCGATACCCATGCACCTCTACATTTATATTCCAGTAGGTCTCTTGACTTCAGCTTCAGGTTCTGCTAACAGTGTTAATGTTACTCAGATAACCGTCTGCTTTTGCTTGACTTATTGGCTGTTCACCTCATCCGTAATGTCAAGGGCAGCACGATCATTTCCTATCACCCCACAATGAATCTACCAACGACGACAGCGCAATATTTCCATACACGCATTCTGTTTGCAGGTAGGGACAAGCGACCAAAAATGCATTATGCCTGTTGATGCGGTAGTTCATAGGTCAGAGTGTATACTGGCAAAACATCTTCCAGAAGTCGCCCGACCCAACATTTGTTCTGCTTACCTTCATCTGGCATGCAATGTATGCTTGGGACGAGGCGCTAGAAAATCTCTATCAACATATCTGTCACTTGGTTTGTTCACGGCATCCTTCAATCTCGGACGCTGAGCGTAATTTGTTTTTTGGTACGATCAGGAAGCCCGGGTCATGGGCACCAACGATATGCGACTTACCCAAGAGCTCCATGTCATCCGTGCACACCATTTGCACTACTCTTCCCTCCTTGACGACTATTCAAAGCATGTGGACTTCATTCAAAATACAAAAAGCCCTTTATTAGACACCTTTTCGAATACGGATAGGGAGTATATTGAAAAAATAATGAAGAGGGAGTGCGACAATCTGCTCACAGAGGTCAAGCGGTTGAAAGTCGAGCTGAATATTCAGGAAAAGAGGCTGAAGAATGTAATGGGTTTGGTGAGTCATTATTACATTTGGCTTGCTCGGACAAGATGCTCATCAACCTTTTCTTTCTTCGCAGGTTTTTAGCAGAGTCAACATTGAAGATAGTGGGTATATGCGCAAGATGACAGCTGCGGCTGTACGAGATAGTACTGGTACGTGGTTTCTTATTGCGCAACCGGCGATGACCTGACACTGCTTCCCAAATGTAGCTGTACGTTGTTACGGTTAATCATTGGTATAGTACTGACGTATTTTTGATCATAGATGAAGCAAATAGCATATTTGACTATGGCTTTTCTTCCAGCCTCTTTTGTTGCTGTATGTCTTTATTATGGTGGAAATTTTCGGAAGGTTAATCACATTTTAATCTTAGGCCGTCTTTGGCATGAACGTTCGAGAAATCAATCCAGACACCTTTGGCACACTCTCTAAATACTTTGCGACCGCCCTCCCACTCACAATCGTCACCGCTTGGGTTGTCACCGCCTTCCAGTATGAAGGCATCTTCCCAGATGGTGCAAGCATCTTTAAACGTCTTGCGTGGCCTTTCTTCCTCATTATCAAGATGTTCAAGGAAAGAAGAGCAAATGCCAAGAAGGACGAAATCGAACTGGATTACTATTCCATTACGGCGATTACGGAAAAGGATGAAACAACTAATATTCAATAGAATGAGATGTTGGTTGGTCTCTGTGCTTTCATGTTGTTGCTTCGCGATCTGCATGTGTTGTTGCAACTTGCTATCTATAATACTTTCATAGATAGGGTATTTCTAGTTTTACATGTTCAATTGGAGTTGTAACACGCTTTTGACTTCATATCACTAGTACTATTAGTATTACATAGTTTCTGCGTTGCCGGAAAGCGTATTGAGGAGCTGCTTTATCTACTTACAGATTTTCTTTTTCGAGTTTGTAACTCACGACATGTTGGACATTTTAAAAAAAAGAGACCTGAAAATATATGGATTGCAAAACTGACATTATATATCACAACTGCCAAGGCGAGATTGATTGGGACCTTCACAATCTAGATGCGGCTGCTCCTCTCCCTCTACGTTTCAACAATTTTGTTGAGCTTTATTCTCAAGGTATATGGCAATTTACGTCAGCTGCGATTCTTTCTGAACCTCAGTTGAATTAAGGAATAGATGGGCGATTGAGAGTTCTTATTCAGTCTTCTATGTTCTCCTCTGCCTTGGGTTGCTTTACATCAAGCACAATCAGGTCTACAAAAGTTAGAGTCCACATGGAAATATTCGACTACACGAATACCGCCCAGTGATTGGCAGTGAATAGGAATCAGGATCTCCGAACTACCTTTTCCGTTCACTGGAGCGCCATAGAAGCTGCTTTTGCAAGATATGCGGCTATGAAACTCAGACGACGTCTCCTTTTCCCATTCCTTCGCCTGCGCAGCGACAGGATTATATTCACAGGGCACTAACAAAAGAGATTATGGTTGCAATCGTGTTATGATCTGCAACCCCAAGACACTCAATGACGCTTTCGAGAAGCACCTCCAACTAATCATGTGGAGATTTTCTTTTTGTTTTTGAGACTTCCAAGCAGCTAATCAACCTGACCCCCCCATTTCTTCACCGTCCAGCTGACAAACTATTTGAGACGCCCCGGTGACCAGGACTATCTCGGAAACATCAGGTTTCACGCACCGCTTCTTGAAATCATCGATTCGTACAAGCTCGACAACTTGAAGATGAGCTCAAGCGCTCAAGATCAGGGCTGTCGGCACCTTTCATTCCTGCTCATAAGTTAAATTCACACATCTCTGAAAGCAAGAAAATACTTTTCTGCTTCTCAGTCCAATTTGCGGCATAGAAAACCGGACAAATGCTAGTGGCAGTAGTGAATATCGTTTATTGTTGCTTTGGCCAGCCCCCGATATCCTCGAAGTCTAAGAAAGAAGCCGGGAATCAAAGTAGGGAAGAAAAGGCAGTATTCATCGGCTCCAAAATACTTTCCTTCTGTCTCGCCGGTCAACCTGAAGGCATTAGATCGAAGAAGCCAAAGAAATAGTTGACGCAGAAGAAATAGCAGCGAAGGTAAATGAGGGCGATCACAGTCCAAAATAGATTCTTTATCGACTTGAGCAGGAACTTCAACATCTTGAGGATGGGGATGGGACCCCCCGATGTCTAGTGGCGAGGTAATGATCATCCCAAAGCCCACCCCTTCCTGGGTCGTGGTACAGGACACCGTGGAAGTGATCTCATTCATATCTGAGGATAAAAACGGTGGAGGTAATTACCCTCGCACGACCAACTTGGGTATGTCCCGTCCAGCCATTGGGTGAGGGATATTCGTCTAATACGACATGACTTGCAAGCAGAGGTGTTGTGCCATGAAGCGCAAGGTCAGGGTGATTACGATGGTATGTAACAGAGGGTTATGAATTTTTGAAGGGGATTCGACATCGAGTTCCAATGGAAATCGTTGGAGTCGTATCCAAATATGGCAGTCCTCCGAAGCTCACTGCCATCCCAACCCACAATAGCTCATATGAGACAAATTCGGATCGTTGTCACAGATCGTGACAATGTAACTCAGACATGGACGATGATCATAATTTCAAGCAAAGTTGCTTTTCTCATGTCTGACGCTTTTAACAACCACGTTTCGAGACCCTCTTCTCACAGCCACCAGCAGATCTCTCAACCAT
>QDKV01004678.1_pt1 | contig 12303 bp, 18 predicted proteins | sample 1861101 | NCBI WGS metagenome assembly QDKV01 (sample SAMN04275158, study PRJNA302643) | Fungus metagenome, whole genome shotgun sequencing project. | isolation source: fruitbody | host: Mallocybe terrigena | place: Sweden | collected 2013 | reverse complement strand
GTTAGATTTGGTTTAGAGGTTAGGAGGTTAGGAAATATGATTTACATGAGAGCTGTGGGGAGACCCCCGAGTGCAGCCTTGAAGAGGAAATTAAATGCATCAAATGGTTGGCCTCCACAAAATATTTTCCCGCCAAGTTCCCGCCAAGGCGATGTCGAATTCCATATACAATTATTATTATTTAACATACAAAAATATTTTCCGCCAAGGCGATGTAGAATTCCATATGAAATTATTATTATTTAGCAATGGTTCTTAGGCGTAGCGTAGTGCTCATCAGGCATGACCAATCTTGGGTGTTGCCGCCGTAGTTTGATGGCATAGACTACGGCGTAGTTTCCAATTCCCGGATGCCCTCCAACGATTGCGTTTTGTGGCTCATAAACTTTTATTTTTATTTTTAGCGAGGATCAAGATGTACATTTGTTCATTGATATGAGTATGGCACTCAAGTCGATTGCGGTGGGTGCACATATTGGGATCCTTCAATTCTTTTATAATAAGGTTTTTGCAAAAACTCTTGTTTCCTTGAACGAGTTTCTAAGGATCATGTTGTAGGCATATGTGACAGCAGAAGCTGACATGCTCGCTGATTGTGCACGTCAAGCAGCATGGATAAATTCGACCGTTCGTGGACAGAATCCTTGGAACGCCGCCTTTTGAAGTGAGGACCTTCTGCAAAAACCATTGCATGAGTTTTAACCTTGTGTATCCTACTTTCTATTTACTTGCTTCAGTGAAGCTCTGAGTTTGAGAACTCTCTTGACGCAAGCAACGGGTCAGTCTTTTAAAATTCAAACGTTCGCTACTGATAGTCCTCTAGACTGGAGGGTTTGAGACACCAGCCGATGGGGGAATGTTGACAAATTTCGTTGAAATAAGTCAAGCCCGTGATAAAACTCTGTCCCTCAAGCTCGATCAGGTTCGTCCATTCGTCTGGCAATATTTATCCGTCCCTAACCGTAGTATCTGAAGATGTCGGCTGGTATGGCTAGCTCCTGCAACGTCCGTTGATCCGAAAGGATATCTCACATCGCTTGACAGTGTCATCATCAAGTCAGATGCCGAGATTGGTGGTATCAAACGAGCGAGATTATTATTCGACTCCCTCATCAAATCGAATCCAAAACATGAACCTGGATGGATTGCAGCTGCACGCTTAGAGGAACATGCTGGCAAGATGGTTGCTGCACGAAAGCTCATAAAGCAGGGCTGCGAGAATTGTCCGAAGAGAGATGATGTGTGGCTAGACGCCGCCAGGTTACATGTAAGAAATACCGTAACTTTCTCCTCATCTGGATATTCATTTTTCGACATAGAATAACAACGACGCGAAAGTCATCTTCGCCAACGCAGTTCATGATGTCGTTAAAGCTGTCATGCGGGACGTTGCAGGAAAACTGAAGGAGAAGGCGCGTCAGAAGATTGACAAGCGAAATATGTACCTCGTATTTCTAAAAAATCAATCTGCTGTCATCCTTCCCAATCCTCCTTCTGCTGAGACCGGCCGAAGTTGAATGGCAGACGAGTTCCTTCAATGCACGTCGTGCCCTCCTTAAATCCAACCCTTCTTTGTACATATCAAAGACACGTCTCAGTGTGCGGCAGATCCCGACCTTCACGACAGAAAAGATGCTCAAAAGACTGACACTGTATTCCATCAAAGCCTTCAATGCTGAAGTCAGGCAGGGCAAGCGACGTGCTCTCAGTGCTGACGAACTTGCCGATGCACCTATGTCGAATCTTAATGATGCCCTCTCGACGGTCGAGGAGTTCGAGAACATAAAGCGGAGGGAGAATAATAAGTTCAAGGGCAAGGAGAGTGCTGTCAAACAACCCAAAGTTGTTCGTCAGACGGAATGAGTTGACCCTATCACCAGCAAAGGGAAGAGCAAAGGATATGGATTTGTCGAGATGTATAACCATTCTGACTCGTTGAAGCTTTTGCAATGGGCGAACAACAACCCCGAGGTTGGCAAACTCCTTGGCGGCCAATGGTGAAAGGATGAATTAGAGAATTTACTAAAAGTGGAGAAGGCCAAGGACGAGACGGCTCGAGATGATGCTAGGTTGAAGAGACTGAAGGATGAAATCGCAAGGATCGCAGACGGTGACGATAAGGCAATGAAGGAGGAATGTTCAGCAAGTTTCATGCCAAGTTTTGGGGGAAGAGCATGGTTGATGAGGAGCGAGAATGGCTCAACTTGAAGACCCAGTCCCCGGACCACTCTACGGACGACGATGTGATTATGGACGATGGATATGACGAGGACACAGACGCGGATGGGGACGATGAATTCAAACCCTGTTTTGGATGTCTCGGAGATCTCAGGCTACACAGAGCCGAAATATGGCCTCTGTTACGCCGTGACGAAACGGCTGTCGTTGTGTCCTGTTAGATTTATGAGTATCAGTTGTGGCCATTCAAAGTTACGAAATACTTACTATTCCAAGAGCACCCCTGCAGATGAAGAAAAGAAATAAGTAAATGAAAGGATAGGTTTGCGGATCCGGGATAGGCCTTGGTGGACGGCTTGGCATTGTTGTTGATGACGTTGATGGGAAAGTAGATTGAAGGACACATGGAGTGAACGGGAGAGTTTGCGCTGGTGTACTCTTTTCGACTGGCAAAGCGTGTATTGAAGAAGGACTTGAAAGAATCCGGAATGTGAGAAGGCGAAGCTGAGCGTCGGAATTGGAGGTCTACACCACGAATGGGGAACGAAAGTATCGAGTCGGGGTAGTTTGAAGAGGGCGAGGAGGGACGATCCGAGAGAACCTGATGAGGTCCGTTTGGAAGTGGGCGTGTTCTGAGTCGGAGGAAGAAGAAATGGTCGATGCATCCAAAGCCCGCCTTGCGCCACAAGACGACGGCCGTGGTGCAGTCCTTGCTCAACACCCAAGCTCGTAGATGGAGGGAAAGGTATCTTCCTCCCTCTCACTGGCATCTCCATAATTTCTACAGCTTTCAGAGTACGACGGAAGCTTTGATGACGATTTGAAATCAGTTTGAAGATACTGAACTTACGATCGCAGACGTTACGAAGGCTGTTGCTGGTGGCGATTTGATCAAATTTGATGTGCGAGCAGAAACACTGGAGTTGAAAAGGAAACCGTTAACGGCACGAGTGTGTTTGCAGATGAAGTAACGAGCGCGAGAGAGGCCGGAACGAAAGCTTGGAGGACAGACGAGGAATGAACGCCACGATGATTTGAAGAGTTGCCACAGTTGTTCGAGCGTCGAAGGGGCATGTGTTTTTGATGTTGAAGCCGAGGGTTATAACCACTGCAGCCACGTTCGACAGAGTTGGGAGCGATGCCGCTGGTTGGTGTGTAGGCTGACCTATGAAGATATGGGTTAGGGTTATCACGTCGAAATCACCAGGTGCACCCTTCGTTAGAGTAATTGTTTTGTTCGAATCATGTTTTGTTAACAAAAGCGTACCATTCCCAAGCCCTTGCGGTACATTTTTGTGTTCGGCGTGTGGGAATGGTGTCGAACCGGACACAAGGCCGTGGTGATGATCAGTGGCAGGTTAGCCAAAGACAGCCGCGACTTACTGCATATGACGGCGACGACACTCATTCTGACCGGCGTTCTCTGGAAGACGAACTTGAATTGGAGACAAGGAAGATCGCTTACCTAAGTTCGTCCTTTGTCCCGAATTCCAATCTTGAAGTTCCCGTCCCTTAGTTCTCTGAAATTAACTCCTCTACCAACAACAACGATAGAACAGCACGACCAGGTGACTGTTGCGAAAATCTGCGATGTCGGTCAAATTCGCCTGTTATTTTCCTGCAGAAACGCCTCTTTTCATGGTCATTAAAATAGATTCTAATGCTTGGGTCGTGGAACTATCGAAAGAGATTACAGTGGAGCTCCACTCGCGTGGTCGGAAGGACGTTAAAATTGATGACCTCCGCTTTTTCAGGGTAAGCCTGTCCTTTTCTGGCGCAAAAGCCAACTAACATACGGCAGACGGATCTTCCCTTGGAGCCTGAAGAAACCCTGCAACCGCGTGCTCTTCAGTGGCTTCATCAACAACCAGTGGACGGTCAACTCAAAGAGACGAAAAACCTTTCATCTATCTTTCCCAAAGGCCCTGATCTGTCCTACGACAGGCTAGATATCATCGTTGCCGATGCTGAGGGTATGTTAGACTTTGTTCTTTAATTCAATTTTACTGACTTTGTGTCAGTTTTAGAGTTAATCGAAGGCTTGGGCGACCCAGATGACATCTATAAGAGGAAGGTCAAGAAAGGTACGCACGCTACGAAGACGTCACATAGATGATAACTTTTTTCATTCTTATTCTCAGCTCTCGACCAGCGTCTAAGTCGCTTACCTCCTGCTCATTCTCCATCCGAGATAGTCCATTCTTCCGACAAGCTGGCTGATCTATTGGGAGGCGACGAGCCTCCTATCCACCTGGGTCGGCCTGGTGGGGTCCCTGCCGTGATTTTCAACCCCGCCCTTGCCACCTTGCAGCAGCGCCTTGACCATCTCGAACAGGTCCAAGTTTCTCGTCAAGAAGTCCAGCGTGCTGCAAATTACCTCCGGTGCGCGGTCAAGTTTTACAAGAATGAAAGCCACCGCCAGGAGGTGATCAAAGAGCTAATTGATGAAGCAATCGGAGAGGATGGCGAATGGGGACTTAGTCTCGGATGGGCGGATAACATTAAACCTGACGGTAGCTGGTGGTATGACACATTTCTCATCCTGGTCCTGGAGCTGAAGAACACGTTGGGCCTATCTGGGGATGCTCTTTACCAAGCAGTTGTTGATTACAGCAAAATACTATCACGAGAGAAGGTTTGATGCTGCGTTATCTGCTAGCCTCTAAATGCTGTGGCTTACCTTTCTTTGCAGTACAAGCGCTTCCGGGAATACTGTAACTTCCCTATTGTTCTCGTTGGTGTCACTGCAAATCGCCTTGAAATTTCCGTCGCCGTTTGTGTCGGGCCTATCTACGTGAGCAAGTTACGCACGCTCGACCTTTCCTTGGGGTTCCATGCCTCTGATAACATCATCTGCCTGGCTCGTGTCTTTGGTGCCTTGTCACGCTGTCGGGTAGATCTGACAAAATATTACGATGGGGTCAGCAGCTTGGCATCTCCGAGTCCCAGGCTTTCTTGTCTGTATCCCAACCCGATACCTCTCGATCCTTGCAAAGCATTGCCCAAGCTTACCTACCGTCAGTTTCTATCACGAGGTCATCCTATCTCGGCCCTTGTCGACCTGGGGAACGTATGCACTACCATGTACACTGCCACCCTTAATGATACTAACCAGGAGGTTATTGTCAAGTTTACCGCGCGTTACAATGAAGCGGCACATCGCCTCCTTGCCGAAGCTCGACTTGCTCCGAGACTACATTTTTGTGGGCGTATCGTCGGCGAGCTATACATGGTTGTCATGGACCGTGTGGATGGGAAGTCCATTTGGCAGCTCCAGCAAGACAAAATGCCAGTTCCTGCAATCGTCTCGCACAAGGTCGAGGAGGCAGTGCGTCTCCTTCACGAGAAAGATATTGTCTTTGGGGACCTACGGGACCCCAACATTCTCTACGTTGCACCCGAGGGTCATGTGTTTCTCGTTGACTTCGATTGGCCCGGCAAGGATGGAGAAAGTAGATATCCAGCCACCCTCAACCTTGGTTCTGATGGCAAAACCTGGGCAGAGGAGGTTTCACCTTACAGTATTATGCACAAAGCCCATGATTTATGGCAACTGGGCCGGTTGAAATCCCTCTGTGAACCTGATGTTTAGCTGAATGTTCCGAAATTTATGCCTTTCGAATTCAGATTCTGGTACGAAGTACTCATTTCACAGCTACACATGTAAAATACCTTCATTGATACATTATGGACATACATCACTGTTCTTAGGCACAAAATTTCTCCATCATCAAACACCATTAGGTTTCCAGCAAATAAGGGAAAAAATCCAGAACAATCAATTGGATCCGTTTGCGGCAGAGCGATGCACAGAGTATTCTCGACAGAGTTTTTGGGCACATCGGTCTTCATATTCACATAAGAAGGATCTGCAAAATGCCCCGGCATGGAGAGGCGATAAATGAATGCAAGTAGGGGTTGGGAGATGGTGAGAAGAATGGGAGTCTAAAACTGAAAGAAAGAAAGAAAGACACGACGAGACGAGAAGGATGAACCTTCATGCAGCCAAAAAACTGCGAGACGAGGAACCCTCCCATGTGATCAAACGATGAACAGCAGATCGAGAAGGGTAAACCCTCGCTATCACCTACCGTCATGGAATGTAACAAAAACTGGTGTAGCTTTACCGTGCCCATGTCTGGTCGTAAAATTAGTGATAAATGAAAATGAAATAGAAATAGTGGCACGAACTCTTACGCCTATGCCGTTCCCTTCTCGCTTGCGAAGTTGCCCAATCTAACAACAGATCAAGGGTAAAACCCTCCTCGTCGTAACCGTTGTGAAATGCGGGGTCGTGGTTGTGAGAAGGTATAGTTGACGATCAGCAAAACCAAATATTGAGCAGATCAGTCTTGCTTTCCATAAATCAAATGAGTGTTTTTTTTTTTTTAAAAAAAAAAATCAATATATTAACGTGCTACAAGTAAACTAAGTACTAAGATGCACGGGTAGCATAATCCTACCGGAATAAGCAGTGGCCTGGATTCACAGGCGTAACGGGTTATGGTACAGCTAAAGGAAAAGGGGTGTTGTATAACGCAGGTGGGTAAAAGATGCAAAATGACTGGTGCGCAAAGGGCACTAATATGGTATAACTAAATGAGATAAAATAAAGAGGAATAAGGATACTTATCAGCGGTGGGTTGGTTCAGGGTTTGGGTCAGCTAGCGTGGGTTTAGTCGCCAGGGTCTGCTCGTGGATCATCGTCGTCCAGTGGGGGGAATGGTTCTTCGTCAAATGTGGGGAGGGCAGGGGGGGTGCTGGGGCAGGAAAAAGCGCAAATGAGTGTTTGAAGAACATGATAATGATAGCCAAATCAACGACAAAAGGTCGTGGACCGTTACACCTAAGCAACACGTAAGTTCTGCGAACGGCTGTAATAAATTTTGGGTTTGTAAGCAGGAGGGCAAAATATGAACCAAACATACAGTGTAAGGCGACAAAAATATAAATGGAGGGACGAAAAATTCACGCGGAGGACCAGAAACACCAGCGATGCCACTGGCGACGAACCAGGTGCAGTGGATTGATCTCCGTCATCGTGGCCTCACTTTTCTGATCCAAGCGAAGCTGTTCTTCGACATTTGACATATTGTTCCACTCCGTTGGCACTACAAGCATGAAGGTCGGGTGAGTGTCATGGTATGGATTGCCGACCCTTTGTTCGTTGTCCCGCCACAACACCCGTAGATAGGCGTTTCCGTCATGAATCCAATGACAAGCATCGACAACATATTGACCAGTGGATCCGTTCAGGTTGAAAATATTGACACTCGTTCCACAAAAGAATGAGGGAGGGGACTCAAATGTTTTGGTATCCAATGTGAGCCTCCAAGGTGCTGCGAGAAAATCCGTTTCTTCAGCGAAAACCGTCAACCCAGCCTGGCATGGCTTTGGAAATACAACCAAGTGGCCGTCAAGGACCATGGCATTTGGGTGTCTTCGCATTTCGGTCCACCGTAAGTCACCAAAGTATGCTGGAACTTGATACCCTCTTCCTGGGTCGCGGTAAGGTGATGGCGGAGCCAGACTGTGCTCATAGCGCTGGGCGCTGACGCAAAGTAGTCAGATAAGAATGTCGTGTGCTTCGTCCAATTTAAATACAACAGAAGTGTTTCGAATCGAGGCCGGTTGATTGTTCCGCCACCTTGTTCTGGGATTAATGTGTGGAAAATTCGTCATGTCTGGTGGACACAAGTTGGAAGAGAAAAGTAACGGAGGTGAAGAGATCTCACGTGCTTCGGAACCTTGGTATATTTGTGAAGAAGAAATACAAAATACAAGACAGATGCACATCTAGTTGGATGAATGGATTGTAGGTGTTAGAATAGGGTTTCAAAAGCGTGGTGGTCTGCAAATTTATTGATGTAGAAATGACAGAAGGTGTCCAATGACGAATACATTGTGATGGTACGTTTGACATATTCAGCAGTGCGATAGGCCGGTAAAAGATGAACGCCCCGATAAATGCTGTCAGTGTGAATAATGGAAAGATGAGGTTCTCCAGTTTCCTGAAAGTCTGGCTCTACCATCCACATTCCTGTGTCCTCGTCAGGCTCTGAGTCAACGAATGAAAACCATTGGATAAGAGCGCAGGTGTACACTTTGTCGCCGTGCTTGAAGGAGAAGAATAAGAAAACACGACCGACTTCGAAACCTCGTGCGCCTTCAAGATCTGGATGTGAGTTGACAAGAACACAATCATATCGAGCGGCAGCTTTTCTCCATGATGAGGTTGCCCGAATGTGCTCGCGACGCATTCCGTTGATGTTGCTAAGATCACTTGGTGCCCGAAATATTGCAACAGCAGAATTGAAAACATGAATCTTCTCTTCGACTTCAGGATATGAGTCCTCCAAAACGTCTTCCGAAGGTATTGTAGAATCAGGATAAAGTTGGTCATACAGAAACCTGCGAACCATAGTCGGGAACGACGGCAGCTCAAGGTTTGTTGCAGCAGCATGAAGAGACCATCTGCGTTCTATTAAAATTTGCCAGATAAGCAAAGAAGAAAAAAGTTGAGAAATCGCCGTGACTGACGAATGGTTGCAGCGAGTTTCACTTCAGCAAGTACATCCTCTTCAGCAACTTCCTCATTTGGATCCTCGTCTAATATTGATTCGTCACGACTCGGAGAATTGTCGTCGTCTTGCAAATTCATAGTTTCATCAGTTGAACCTGGCTCAAGAGGTGTGGATTCTGCTGCCGCTACGTTCAGAATCTTTAGTGTTACAATTGAAAAAGAATAAATCTTTGGTTGAATACTTACCGAGAGCTTGTATCACACTACCTAAACATGTTCCTTGGAGCATACCACGGCTTCTGAAATCAGTTCGAGCTGCCGCCAGCCTGGTGAGCGTAATAATCAAGTTGAATGATCCGTAAATACTTCCTCGCAAATAGACGACGCGCTTTTCGTGATTCTCCAATGCCTCAGTGACAACAGCAACGACTTTCACCTCCCAGTCTTTCTCAAGACTCAAAAATACATCCTCCAACATGTATCTCAGTCCCACGGCTCGGACTCTATTTAGATTAGCCTTTTTGGGTTTTTCCTGTGTCGACATTGGTGTTTTTGGGCTCTCATGGAAATTCCTGTAGAGATTTGGTCAATCTTTTTGAAGTTCGTTTCGATTCTCAGAGGTTACTACGTGCTTTCCAGTGGAATCTGTAATTTTTTGATGAAGAAATGGAATTTGAACTGTTCTTGGAAATTCACACCTACTCTAAATAACAATTACTAGTAGTATATATAACGAAAGGCACCGTACTAAAAATTTGGAATCAAAATTTGTACTGTGTGATACATAATTTTCAAGTTCTCGAGTGCTTTCTCTTTATTCATTATATTGATAACGTAGTCTTTACAATAGAGCAGATTGTCCAAATGATTCGGTTGTGGGCATTGCCAGCCCTGCATCATAAAAATCAACAAAAAATATATGAAATTGTATCATACTGTAGACTATATAAGTACGGTTTTGAAATAGAAGAAACTAGATATGTTTGACCAATAAATTGCATCTACCAGAATTGTACATATGTTGCAAACGAAAAAAATAAATGGTCTGAAATGTGTCAAAATGTATGTGAGATGTTTTCTGTCAAAATTCCGGAAGACGTGCTGTATTCATAGATATACTATATGATGATCAAAAGTAAGGGGTCGTTAAGAATCACAGGTAAGAGAAAAAGAATCATAAGATATCACAGAATGGTATATGCTTACCCAAAAGGGGTAATTGACTTGATAGAGGAGCTTACGGTTATACTTCAACATTGCACCATGTCCGTGGAGGAAAGTAAATCCTTCTACAATCTGGCGGAGGGGATTGTAGTGGCATTGCGCGGTTTACTTCCATCCAGGAAAAATGCCACCTTTTCAATCAACGACCTCAGCGGTTTATCTTCTCGTGGTTGCTCAACTATTCGTTCTCGGCAGATCGGACAACTCAGACGTCCCGCTCTGATGAGGCAATCATCACAGAATGAATGCATGCACCCTGTAAGACTAACAAATTTTTGATTACAAGTCTTAAAATTCAATCATGATTGGAATCTCACCACATTGGATGCCACATGACGTCTAGGCATAGTGCGCATTCAATGTCTGTCCGTTTCTGGTAAAATAAAATTTCCATCAATATGTTACAACGCTCTTTTTTTTCCTATTGCACACTCACAAAAATTTCCCTTGCTTCTCTAAGCTTTCCATTCTCATTCTTGAGCTGTGACCTCAGGTCCTTTACCTCCTGTTACGCCAGTTAGGTTGGAGGCAAAAGTTTCCAAAAAACACTTCACCTTTTTCTTTCTTGCAATAGCAGGGGCATAATCTTCGAGCCGCTTTTTCAATTCCTATTTGAAATTTAACCAATTAGATTCAGATTTAACTTTCAATATCATGAAGATTTTTACCTCTTCCCGCTTGCGGTTAAGACTCGCCATCTGTTCGCTAGTGGTCAGCTGTGTTTTCAGCCCTTTTATCTCCTGTTCTTGTTCACGAACTAGAGTTGCTTGCTCGTTTGCAGCGGCGAGCAACTGCTTGATCTCCTAATAAATCCTATCAAAATCAGAATCATGAAAAAAACTTGATGGGTTATTACGTCTTCCCGTTCGCGAACAACATACGCTTGTTGATTTGCAGCAGTGACCTGCAACTTCAACCGGTTGATCTCCTAAAACATCAAAATAGGTTAATTTATTAAAATTATTTTATTGCAAGCAAAAAGAGACCTTACGTCTTCACGCTCGCGAACCAGATTCGCTTGTTGATTTGCAGCAGTGAGCTGTGATCTCAACAGATTGATTTCCTGATAAATCAAGTTTATTGATTAATAAACCAAGCAAAAATGAATGAGACATTACCTCGTCGCGAACCATAATCGCTTGCTGATTTTCAGCAGTGATCCGCGATCTGATCTTCTGGTAAATCAAAACTTATTGATCAATAAAATTTATTTTATTGAAAGCAAAAAAAAGACCTTACGTCTTCACGCTCACGAATCAGATTTGCTTTTTGATTTGCAGCAGCAGTGAGCTGTGATCTCAACAGATTGATTTCCTGATAAATTAATATTGATTAATAAACCAAGCCAAAAAAAATAATAGGTTACCTGAACCATTGAAGAGATGGGGACTTGTTCCACAGGTTCCTGCTGACATTCAGTGATTAGGAACTGGTCAAATAGGTTAACGCACAGGTTCAGATTGACGAGCAGAATGCATTTGGGGCAACCATTGAAGAGAGGGGCATTCCGCCAACGGAACTGCAGGATATACTAACGTAGATTGCAGTCGTTCACTGTGAATTGATGGACGGTCATCGTCATCTTCTGCTTCCCTCATCCTAGCTCTATAATTTTGCCTATGATCAAATTCAGTGTTCGAAATCTACAAGCTAATGAACACAAACACTTACTGATATTCCTTGCGCTTTCTCTTGTCGTTTTCATGCGTGTTGAGAACTTCAATGTCCTGCTCGGTGAGACTTACGTTTGCCTGGGATTTTTTGGCATGATCAAGTGCCAGCCTTTTCTTTTCCCTGGAAAGAATTAGCAGGAGTTAAAATGATTACAAAGTGTTACCTGTATTTCCGACTTCGATTGGTACTCTGGTTTGGCAATATCTGCCTTTTTCTGGAGACCTCCATTTGGGCGATTTTCCTTCCACCATTGGCAGCCGGCCCTGGGGGAGACACAGAGGGAGCGAGTGGGTCAGGAACTGGCGCAGGGGCAGGGGGATTCAAGGGTCCTGAGCCACTGGCAGTTTGGTTGAATGACATATTGTGGATTAGATTAGAATGTCCCAATGCGTTCCGAAAGTGGCGGAGCTTGAACTAAACACGGACGTTGCACTACAGCGTTGACATGCAACGCCTAAATTTGGACGTTGCATTACAAATTTTGAATCTCGACACCTAAATTTGGACGTTGCATTACAAATTTTGAGATGCAACACCTAAATTTGGACGTTGCATTACAAATTTTGCGATGCAACACCTAAACCAGGTCATACTGTGTTCACGGTCTGCCAAGGTTCTCCACCTGGCACAGAGGTTGCGTTATCCTTATCGAAGTGGGTATCCAACTTTTTGTCTCCGCAATATCCACTAATACGATCTCTTTT
>QDKV01004679.1_pt1 | contig 12312 bp, 16 predicted proteins | sample 1861101 | NCBI WGS metagenome assembly QDKV01 (sample SAMN04275158, study PRJNA302643) | Fungus metagenome, whole genome shotgun sequencing project. | isolation source: fruitbody | host: Mallocybe terrigena | place: Sweden | collected 2013 | reverse complement strand
GTACCCCATTTCTAAGAGTCCTAGCCCACTCATTCGGGTCGTCTCTTTGTTCCGACATCGATATTCATTCAAGCCCCGATGTGACGCGTCTGCCCTCCGTTGGCTAAAAGACAGATTTTGCTAGGGTGAACATATGCATCGAGTTCAAATCCGCATGGAAGAATTCAAATATGCAGTTGGAACTTTTGAAGGGATCGAACCCACCCCCCCAACATCGGCAACATGGTTCGTATAGCTTTCAATTATAATCGTCTTCAAAGTTCAAACTTAGTATCATTATGACGCTTCGCCTGTTAGGAATTTGGACAATTTAATCGTACCACCTGCAGCACTTCACAAGCCCAGAAGGGGGCACCAGAGGCTCTGAAAAGTCGAGGCCGCTTGTATACAAACCCAAAGGCAATAATGGCAGTAAGAAAGACGTCAGTAGTAGGTAAAGATGCTAGTAGTGATGGCAGTGATGGCAGTGAAGGTAAAAGTGGTGACAACGATGGCAGTAAACATGTTAAACCGATGGCGTTCTTTAATGGAATGCGTTAGAAGTTACTACCCAGTACATATCTTCATGGTGGATTACGACATTACCGTTCCATTGCGGTTCCAATATAAGGGTCTACTGGAATGACACGTTGCTCGCACATCCAGAGGATACAGTCCTGAAAATTTTTACTGGGTCAACTTCTTTATACCTACCCGATATGGGAATTCCAGACGAATTCGTCAATCAGATAAAAATGATGGCAGAACGGTCAATTCCCTTTTTCAGAACTTCCGGGTGCGAGACTGTAGCCTAGCCGCCTTGAATCGGGTCATTCTGACAGTCAGATCAACAACAATCTGCCCCGGAAAATGAAATTACCCTCAGATATGGAAAATAATGATAAAGAGTAGGTTGGAGTCACCTAAAGTTGTTTGTTTATGTCTACATCCAGAATCTCTCAAAATAAATCTGGATTGCCACCTTGTGACCGTGTTTGACTCACTTTTAGAGTTCAGGCCTTCTGAAAAAGACATGCTTTCGCCAAGGATATTAACCTTTGCGATTAAAGCTTGACTTGGGTTTTTTTCAAACCCCATAATTGTTGTGAGTTTTCAACTGAAACGTATGTGCATTACAAATTCAAAAAGTTTATAGAATAATACATGATAGGTTAAGGAATATATGGTGGACCAAAACGCAGAGAAGGAATAAAAATCCATGAGATCATCTAGTTTCATCCCTCTGCTGGTTTTAGTCGCTTCGCCAGGGAATCCTCTGACGACGTTGATCCATCGTCCCGAGGCCGCTTGGTTGCGGCACCCATGATAGAAACACCACCACTTGTAGGAGTTGACGCCGTGGGTTTTACGGGAGGTTGCCGCAAAGGCGCAGCCCCACGACCAGGTGGACCACCTCTTCCTGCTCCTCGGAGCAAAGCTCCCCCACGTGTTGCGGCAGGCCCAGCTGGAGGCTTTCGAGGAAGGGGCGCATTGGATGCTGCTGCCGCATTTGCAGCGGCTGTTACAGGTATTGGTTTGGGTTGAGAGGGACCTGGCGGGACTTGAGTAACTGTGGTTGCTGATTTAGCAGTTGGATGACCCGTTTGTGCCAAGGTCTTGGCAGAAGGTTGAGTGGGAGAGTTTACGGCGGCGACAGGTGTGCTAGGGGTATTGCTGGTAGATGTCGAAGGCGAAGTGATGCCAACGGCTTGCCTTTCGTGAATTTGCGCTTCGAGTTCCTTCACTCGTTTTTGGGCTTTAACCAACTGAGAATCTTTGAGCTTGTTCTTTGCAGCCTGTTCCATACGACCTCGCTCCAAGGCTGAGGCAATCTCTTCCTGTAGACGAGATTGGGCTTTCTTCTCAACTTCAGCAATGGCGGCATCAATAATTGCCTGCTGATCTGCATTTGGTGATGGCGCTGGCCGAAACTGGAGGGCTTCTTGCACTGCAGCACCATGCTCTGACTTGAGTTTCGCCTCTAACGCCTTCAACTCTTCCGCATGGCGCTTAGAAAGTTCTTCCAAGGATGCAGAATCTGAAGTGGAGTCCACTTCGGCCTTTCCTTTAGCGAATGCTTCAGCGATAGCCAGTGCCTGTTTTCCGGAGTCGGCGGCTTTTGTCTTCATGAGATCCTGAATACGAGACTGGAATTTATCCTGATACCAAAATTATCAGTCACAAGGTTTTTTTTACTTGGAAACGAGTGAATTCACATTCTGGAACTTGATATTTTTCATATCATTGGAGGTTTTTTGTGAATCGGATTCCGCCATCTGCAATGCACTTTCAGAAGCAAATACAATTCGCGGAGATGAACAGCTTCACCTTAAGTTTTTCCAATGCCTCATCGCGTGATTTCACTAGCTCAGCTTTCTCTGCTTCCCAGTTTTCTGGTGCTGCGGAATTGGCGGGCTCTGATGCGGACGCAGTCTGTTTGCTCCAAGTTGATTTTTCCGCGAGTAATTGTTCGCGTTCAGATCGCAAGGACGCCTGAAATGTGGTCGGGGTGTGGTAGGATAATGCAAAGTCAAGAGACGTACAATAATTTCATTTTGTTTATGGATCTCCTCTGTCTGAGCAGTATTTGCGACAGCACCATCAGGTAGGGATGGCTGAGTGGTCTTAAGAACAGAAATTTCTTGCTCCAAACTGGAAATTTTCGTTTCTAGTTTTGACTTTTCTTCTGTAAGTGCGGATACCTGCTTATTCACTTCTCCCATTCTTTGTCTAAACCCATGTACGTTCTTCTGGATGGTTTCCTTATGAGCACGCAAACTAGCTTCTAAAGCTTCAACCTGCAATGGTAGTGTCAACAAACACACAGGATTGTATTTGTAAGGGGCAACCTACCCTCTTTAACGATGTATCCACAGCGGCTTCCTTCTCAGTAAGCTTTCCCTGCGCTGTCGCGACTTCTTGCTTTAATTGTGAAATCTCATCCTTAAGCGCTTGCACTTCCGACGGATCGATTCGGTCGTACTTCAAAACTACTGGTAAATCTTGATGTTAATTTGAAGTCGAAAGCTCCCACCTTTGAGAGAAGTTGGACATTCCGCTCTTGCCATCGTCTCGATTCTTGTTCAAGTCGTTGCATCTGGACTTTAGCAGCTTCAAGCTCTGCCACGGCCGACCGCGCTTGTTCTTTAGCAGGATTAAGTTCAGAGGATAGTCGGTTAAGCTTGGATTCAAGTTCTCGGGCCTTCTTCGTTGAGCTCTCGTGTTCCGTTCTCAAGGTGGCATTGCTCTCGCGCAGAATATTGAGTTGGTTGATACGTTCAAGATGTTCAGCATGCTGAGCAGCAGATGCAGTGTTCTGGATCGCACGTTCCCGTTCCTGTATGTGTGTTAATTGGTCAAAATGAGTATGAATATCGGAGAAACATACTTCAGCAAGTGTGGCTCGAGTCTCTTGTAATGTTGAGGACATGCGCTCAATTTGATTTTTGAGCACTCCATTCTCTCGTTTGGCCATTTCCAGCTGCAGATCAACAATGCCTTTCTCCTTGCGCAAATAGCTCACAACGGAACGGAGCTCAGACAACCTGTTGTCGGTGTCGTCATTTGCAGCAGCTTCGGTAGTAGCAACTTCCATGGGCGTTTCTGCAGCCTGACGAATACGAGTAGCTTGAGCACTGACAGACTCGAGGTGTTGATGTAACATAGCATTTTGTGTTGAAAGCTCTTGGCAGCTGTTTAATCGGTTTAGTAAAACAAAAATAGTTTGGAGTCAAAAATGTACCGAATATTTAAATCTGCAATCTCTTTGTCCAATGCATCCCGCTGTTGCTTCCAACTGTGCTCTGAGGAAGCAAGCTTGGCATGAGCAGTCTCTGCGGCAGTCCGCTGCTCACGAACGGAAGCTTGAGAAGCTGCAAGATCCTTCTTCAAAATTTCGAAGGCCTTCATGGATTCCGCATGGGCGATAATCTCCTGAGAATATCTCTGCTCGGCGTTCTGCACGAATGGCTTTCTGAGTAAATAGTAGAAATTGAATCAATGTCTCCCTCACTTTCACTCGTTCATCCAACACTCTCATCTCTTGCTCCCTCGAATTGCGATCGCTCTCTGTCTGCTTTTCAGACGAGCTCAGATCTACAATTGTGTCTTCGAGAGTCTTCTTGTCATTGATCCAGCTAGTGCGTTCAGCTTCGAACCGCTTCTGCGACTCGTTGGACCTCGCGCGAACCTCTGCGAGTTCATTGTCGGATTGCTCCACTCTTTCTTGTAGTGATTTGACTTCCGACTGCGAAAATAATACCGTTGAATATTTGTCTATTCCAGTCGTGCGAGATACTGACCTCGTAGCGAGCAAGTGAAGCTTCAGATGACATCTTGTATTCTTCGAATGTCGCATTCAGTGCAGAAAGGGCACCCTCGCTTGCCTGGCTGATCTCCTGGAATTGGTCTCTGTGACTCTTTGCGGTGGCGAGATCAACCTCTGCGATTTTCAAAGCCGATCTACGGGGAAAAAATGGACAGATCCGCAGAAGACATGGATTAAGAAAAAGTACCTGAGCTCCGCAACTTCTGTTTCGAGTTGTTGATCACGACTAATGTCGGGTTGAGATGTGGTAATCGATCCAGGTCGGCGTTCATAGACAGCGAGTTTCTCTTCATTCCCTTTCAGCTGCCTAGTAAGGTCTTCGACCCTTTCTTCCAGGTGCTTCCTGCTTGTTTGAGCTTCAACAAGCGACTCCCGTGTTTTCGAGAATTCTTGAACCTAGGGAAACGGCCGTTCGAATAAATTGCAATAAAAATGTGGTGAAAAGACACATACATTTTTTTCAATGCGAGCCTGAAGCTCCTTGAGCTCGATATCTTTCTGCAGAGTGATATGTCGGATGGATTCTCGTTCTTGAAGTAACTGGGTTCGGAGATCCTGACTTTTAAATTATTAAAAGTATGGTCGCTTATAATTTAATTTACAACGTACTTCTGATTTTCAAACATCTGCAGTTGCCCTTCAAGACGGCGTCGGTCGTTTTCACCCGACCTTTCGAGATCATTATGCATCTTTTGTACGTTATTCATGAGATCAGCAAGATAAGATCGCTCCATGGCTAACGACCTATTCTCCTCGGCAAGTCGGCTTTGCACACTCTGAATTTTTATGAGTGACCCGACATTAGCCACAGACATGGATTACTGACCTCCCAAATTTTCTTTTCTGCACGGAGATTCGCACATTCATTGCGAAGCTGTTCCAATCGTCCTATGGAAACTTGAAGTTCATCTGTGAGGCGCCCACATTCTATGTCGAAGCGGAGATTTTGCTCGTTGAGGTGTGCATTTCTCTTGCTGAGTTCGTCAATCTCGAAGTGGTGAACTCGGAACTGTTCTTCATGTACCCGTTGTCGGTCTGTCGGTTGATGATAAGTTTAACAGATATTTGCCCTGAAATGTTCTTTACCTGTCAAAAATTCAACCTTTGCATTCGCCTTGGCCAACGAAGCCGACATTGAATTTATTTCCCTCTGAGTAGCCAGGAGTTCATCGCGCAGCCGTCCGGAGTCAATACCCATCTCCAGCTTGTACGTGTCAAAACGACTTTGTACTTCAGCAAGTTCATTTTCCAAATCACCAGGTGTTGCAGCAGTTACACCATTTGCAACACCAGATGCATCTGAACGAGCTCCTGTCTCAGTCCGCGCAAGCATAGCTTTGAGAGCATCTCGGTCCTTGACGTAAGCTTTGACAATGCTATCACTGCTCTGTTTCTGTCGTTCAAGCTGGATAGCAAGTTCTTGCATGGCTTCATGGGCTTCTCGGACTGCCTCTGCTTGTTCCCTTTCCATCGTTTCACGGTATTCCCTCTCTTCACTCTCCATCTTCTCTCCGAGATCCCTGACAATCTTTAATAACCGTTGGTTCTGTTGTTGAAGCCCATCGATGTTTCTGAACAAGACGAGGTGATTGCTGATCAAATCAGCAGTATCGGAGACAGCTTCTATCGGAATAACTTCTAACTCTTCATTTGAAGGAATTGTTGGATCGTCACGGCGTGCAATTTCACGCAGGAGGTGTTGAACTTGACGACCAAGGTCATCCAGCTGTTTTTGTAGCAGGCTGTTCTCGTTCGTAGATTTGGACAATTTCTGGACCGTTTCCTGGGCGAGACTAGCTTGAGAATCCCGTTCCGATAGTGCTTGAGAAAGCTGAGATCCGAGCTGAGCAGCTTCAGCTTGCAAACGCTCATATTCCATACGCTGCTGCGACAGAATTGGCGCCTGACATACCGAGTCAAAAAAAAAATCAAAGCAGAAATATATATAAAGAACTTACCCTCTCTTCGATTTGGGCAAGGACGGACGAGAGAGTACGATCCATATGATCATACTCCGCACATTTCTTAACGTAATCCTCTTGAAGTCGCACGTAATCTGCATACACCTCCGTGAACGTTTTACCAGATCGTTGGACCCTGCTTGCAATTGCAACAGTGGGACTCAGTCCCATCATAACGTCAACCGTCGTATCGGATGACCCATTCCCTCTGAAAGGCGTGGATGGAGTGCTTCTGCCAGGAATGGGCAGTTCTCCCCGTCCCATCTTTTCGAGAACAGCTTCAAGTTGTTCTAAACGTTTCTCGGATTCGAGGCGAGTTTTACGTTCTTTCTCTGCCTCATCCCTCAGCAACGCTTCCCTTCGTTCTGCCTTCTCCCCAACTGTAGCCCATTCGTGTTCAACACTCTCCACTATCTCCTTTGCCTGCTTCTCTCGCTCTTCCATCATCGATACGAGACGTTTGAGATTGTTGACTTCATTAGAATATCTGGATTCTTGTTCTGCTAACTGAACATTGAGGTCTTGGACTTTTGACAGAGCTTGTGTCAGTTGGTGCCCTTGAGCAGTATGAGCAGATTGAAGCGCCTTTAGGGATGCTTCGGAGGATGCATTTGACTGGGAAAGCGTGTCAAAAGAAGCCTGAAGAGTCGCCGTTTCTGCATGTTTAGTGCGCCTGTACTTGGCAAATTCCTCAGTCTTCGCCATGAGTTCATTATTCGCCCGTTCGGATTCAGTCTGCGAAAGCTGCAATTGTTGTTCCAAAGAGTCAATTCTGAACTGAAAGAAAACGTTGTGAATGTCTCTCAAGTTCAAGTTCGAAAAAGCGGTACCTTTGTAGCTGTCTCCAACGATCGAAGCTCACGGATGTGCGTCTCCGAGGCCTGCTGCTCTTGACGTGCCTCCTTCAAACTTGTGCGAAGTGTATGAATCTCATCTTAGGAAGGTATGAGAAAAAACATGCGATAAAAAGACGACTATGCTGACCATCGCGTTGAGTTGCCTCGTCCTTCAGCCGACTTATAACATTCACAAGATCTCGTTTCTCACGTCCAATTTCATCCGCATTTCGTCTCAAGCTTTCGACTTCGGAGGACACAGAAGATTGAGAAGTGGAAAGTGTTGTGAACTGGCTTTGCAGTGCAGTCTTGGCTTCAACTGGAACAAAATTGGCATGAGCGCTAAATAAATACGTGAAGTGACAAATTTATATAAGAACCTAATTGATCGCGCTCCTGCTTAACTAAATTGAGCTCCTCAATGGCAGCTTCAACAGAGACCTCCAAGTCCTTGGATAGACCTTCTTTGTCTTGTAAAACCTGATCAAGTTCAATATCCTTTCTTTCCAACTCTGCACGTGCATCATCTCGTTCACGTTCGGAATTGTCAAGGCTGATTACTTGGGTTACCACCAGTCGAAACAGAGCTATGACATCTTCAGATGAGATGGAGGTTAAATTTGTTTCAGGCAGGAGACTGGAAAGCGTGTCTTCGTCAATGTCGGCAGGGAGTGTCACAGTTAATGGGCGTGATGGTTCGGTATCTTGTTCTGCGGCAGCCTTGGACTTCCTCCTAGTGGTGGTCATGACACCGCGTTGGTTTTACGAACTCGCTGGGGTGAACAGCGAGGTCAATAATATTAAAAGTCAGTGCGAAGGTCAGGCGACACAATAGTATTCACGTGACTATACATTATGTAATTCATCATTGTCTTTGAACCTTATTTCTGAAAACCTTTCTTTTGTCAACACAACTTTGGGTGAGTGCGATATTTCTTTAATCCTTTCGTTATCTGCTCTTACTTCCATTAAACAAGTCACCTTCTGACTCCAAAATGAGTTACGTTGCCAAAGGAGAAAAAGATTACGATGCTACAGGGGCACCAGTTCCTGCAGCCAAAATTCACAAAATCCGCATCACCCTCACAAGTAGCAACGTGAGGAATCTGGAGAAATGTTAGTAAGTTATGTGAGAAGACATATCTCAGAATGCTAACCCTTCTTCTAGTCTCGACAGATCTCATCAACCGTGCAAAGGATAAGCAGCTCCGTGTTAAGGGTCCCGTTCGTCTACCCACCAAAGTCCTAAAGATCACTACCCGCAAGACCGTGCGTTGTCTACTTTCTGCTGCTGAGTATTTCCTGTGCACCAACTCTTTATTCTAGCCTTGTGGTGAAGGTTCCAAAACCTGGGATCGTTACGAGTTGAAGGTGCACAAGCGTCTTATCGACCTTCATTCCTCAAGTGAGATAGTCAAGCAGATCGTGAGTAATATCTTCTATATGTATATTGATCTGCATCTGATACGCTTCATTGTAGACCAGCATCAGCTTGGAGCCCGGCGTCGAAGTTGAAGTCACTATCTCCACCTGAATATTCTTGGCCATGTAATCTGTGCAATATACGACTTTAGACACCTGCCTCCTTATTGTGATCAACGAGTTGTTACATAAAGTTATTGTTTGTGCTTTCAAGCAAAACGTTGTCCACCTGGCTTTCTGTGCTCAATCCACGAATTTTATCTTCGGGGACTATACCATGGTGGGAACGATAAAAATAAATGTTTCTTGGAGGTGTTGAATATTGAACGATCGTACCAGCCATCATCATGGGTAAGAGTGCCAAAGTTCATAAACGAATTGTAAGCCGAGTAAAATGTGTGATTTATTCGATTTTTTTTTTACCCATCTTCTGTAGCCCAAAAATTCAAAATCTTTATCTACAAATCTCTCCGCATCGGCATCCGGCTCTTCATCCTCTTCTCACATTCAAGTGGTCCAATCAGCCAAGAAACGCGCAAAACTCAAGGAAAAAGCTATTTCCGCAAAAGCTACCACGGCGGCATCTGACACCAGCTCAGACCTGAGCAAAGGTGTCTTGGGAGACGCCGACTATGTCTCGCTTCTCACAGGGGGAAGGAGAAAGGCAAAAGAAGAGGCCCTGAAGTTGCCGCAGAAGTCTCGTTAAACCATCGGAGGCTTCTTGTAAACAGTTGTCATAATGTCCGGTTATTAATTCGGGTGGATGTCCTCTACTGAAACGACTCTCGCTTGTACCACAATTCATGTTCCGTAAGGTGATGACCGATGGGGGTTGACTGTTGCTAATAGCGAACTCATAGTCTTTGGCGCATCTTTTCCCTTCCCTTCAACAATAGTTGATGAATGTAGGTTTGTCCAAGCCAAAGGCTAAGAAGGGAAGTATACTTCTGATCAGGACTTCCAAGTAACACTCAGGTCTGTAAAAGAGTGGAGTAAAGAGGCTTTCATGTCTGCAGATTGAAACAGGAAATAAGCTGCAAGCTTTGTCCAGTCAATATTGTCCAATGAGAATTACATTTGGTTGACAACATGTAATGCTTGTCGGCTTTAAGTACTTGGTTCAAGTTCTGAAAGTTCAAAGGCACAAACCTTCCAGACTTTGAGTCGATGCGCATCCACACCCACAAATATATTTGGATTTTTGAGCAGAATAGCGTCCTTGAGGTCACTCACAGTCTGACCATCAGACTTTTCGAGAATATAAAAAAAAAGTTCGAAAGTTCCTGAGTGCGGTCACTACAAGATCTTTTTCGAATTTAGTGATGCAAGTGTTCGAGACTATAAAAGAACCTGAACTCTTGCTTTAGTTAACGAAAATATCCTTAGTCTGAGGAGGGCGAATGTGAGTTAGTTTAATAAATGTTAAGTGGAAGAAAAAACGAACGCAGTCGAAACTCTATAGATTATGTTAGCATGCACATCAGGTCTTGGAACTAGGCGGCATATTTTACATAAGTAGTGTAGTTGGAAAAGAATAATAGCCTTAGACTAGACATATAATAAGTTTCCAGTAATTTACAATAGGCTGTACATATCAATGATATCCTGCCGCCAAGTTACAGTGTCCAAATGCACATAGTCATTGTCACCATAAGCCGCAGGCACCTGTCCTCTGAAGGTGTCTGCAAGTAGAATATAGAGGGGCGTCGCACAAAGTGTCCAATCATCGGACCAGCTTCCCTCTGCAGAGGCGTCTGCAGAGGATCAAGGGGGGATAGGGCTTTCCACAATTCAATCGTGAGCCTCGAAGAGTGCGTACTAAGCGATTTGTTGATCAAAAGAATGATAACGAGCTCTACCTGAAGAATGTCTGGTGAGTGAGTGAAAACATAAAATTCAGAAATCAGCTCACCTCGGGCACGTGCTCGAGCCAGTTTTTCGCATCGATTCTGAGTTGCTTAAGGCTTTCTGAGTCTCCAACCTGGAGGACAACACTCAGGAGCAAAGATTGAGCGGACACAAATATTTGGTTCCATCACCATTTGTCCAACGTGGAAGGCTGGGGAAGACAGGTAAACTGAAGCTTAAATGTGTTCTATCAAACGTACTTGTTCCTCCAATGAACATGCATCTTGGAGGCCGTGATTGGCGTCTTGGGGTGAGTTGCGCAAGAGGATACGCAAGAGCGTCGCGCCAAGACTGAATGGCGCAGTCGTGGACTGGACTAGGCCTGTATTTAACGATAAAGTTGTGATCGTCATTGTAACCCTAAAAGAAAGTCAGTCATTTGGGCATATGTAAAATTTAAACTAACCTCGTTCGGCTCCCAACGCGAGGAGATGATACAACCGATGAGACTTCCGGCAAAAGTCTATCGATAATCTTTTAGCTGTTACACTTCTTCTCATCCCCAAACCACTCTACGTCTCTATCTGCGAACTCTGCTGAACACTCTCGTCTACCTGCGTTAACCACTTCAATATGGATCCTCGGAGTGAGTCCTATGGTTTTTTCCTTCGTCTATTCCACACTGACCTTTTGAAGTTTTTGCATTCACCGAAGCTGAACTAAATAAAGCAGGTCTTCTGGGGGATGGCGAGTCCCTTAGTTTTTTTGCGCGTCTATGCCACACTTACCATCTCCCTTGTAGGCGTTTCTGAACTCGCCACGCAGGCGGTTGCGACCATGAAAAAGCACCCGGAGCTGTTGAGTGAGTCCCTTAATTTCTTTCCGTGTCTATACCACACTTACCAGTTTCCGTTCAAAACTTTCCCTTTTCGCTCTCGAGTGCATTAACTTCAGGGGGCACCAACGCAAGGGCCCTGGCTCCCGCGGCTCCCCGACCCTAGGCGACGTGTCTGCGGTGTCTTCCAATCTCTCCGCCCTCACCCTCGCCAGCGATGCCACCGTTGTCTCCCATCACTGGGGATGGCGACCACCCGGAACCTGTTGCCACGTCCTTCGCAGGGACACCACCGTCGAGTACGAGTACGGAGGCGGCGCACCCAAGGACCACGTTCGAGTTTGTGGAATGCGTCGACTCCAGCGGGCCTCGACGAGATCAGGAAGGTCATTGGTGACCACAGCATTCTCGCCAACCTTCGGGCCTGGGAGATTGTCAAACTGGAGGCGAAGGGGAGGCAGGACATGGAGAATGCGAAAGAAATCCGCGCGAATCGACGCAAGTTGGAAGACGAGAGCGATGCAATTGCCGATCTCGAGTCCATGTACAATGAAGTCACAAAATACTGGTCCGACATTAAGCTCCACCGCAACATTGGCCACGTTCAATACGCTGCAGCCATCACAGTCGACGTCGAAGGCGGCACACTGTATACCTCAGATTGGGCTGCGTCCTTGGCTGCTGAGGTGAAGGTCAAGAATGAGTTCGAGGGCAACGTCATTGATCTCGGTGTGTTTCGACTCATATTTCTCATATTTACCTCGTCTAACGAAAACAACCTTATTCAGGATCTAAGTATTCTCCTCCAGAACTTACGGTGATGTTCTACCCTCTGGGTGGTGGTGCGACCATGTTCAAGTTTCCCGAGGAGAGAAAGCTCAGGATCGAGGGAAGACGAAGTTCCATCAGCGGACGTTGTTGGGTTGGAAGGCAAAGCCATATAAAAAGACAAAGCATCACTTCCCTTGGTCAGGTTGGACTGTGAAAGCTTTGAGGCAAAATCCATGCTAGCCTCGATGCTCCGCCCTCTTGATGTTGATTTCCTCCTCCTTCTGGCACCACCTTCTCCGGAAGTTCGCGAATGCGCACTCGTCCTTCTTCGAT
>QDKV01004680.1_pt1 | contig 12328 bp, 14 predicted proteins | sample 1861101 | NCBI WGS metagenome assembly QDKV01 (sample SAMN04275158, study PRJNA302643) | Fungus metagenome, whole genome shotgun sequencing project. | isolation source: fruitbody | host: Mallocybe terrigena | place: Sweden | collected 2013 | reverse complement strand
TACGCACTGACTTCTCCAGGAAGACTTTCGCGTCTGATAGTGGCCGACATTGCACCTTCCGTCGGGAATTTATCGCCGGACTTTATTAAATACATCTCTTTGATGCAAGAGATAGAGTCTCTTCCACCTGGCACAGTGAAGACGCGTTCAGACGCGGATAAGATTTTGGCGTCTCATGAGCCTGTAAGCAATGTATCATATTTCTTTGTTTCACAATTAGGAACGCGGAAACGCAGGACACATCTATTCGACAGTTTCTCCTGACAAACCTACACGTTCCGAGTCGCTCCCAGACATCTAATCCTCATCACGATATACCCAAGTTCAATATTCCTCTTGATAATCTTTCAAAGTCGATTCCTTCTTTAGGATCTTTCCCGTATGAATACAACGAGAAGGATGGCACTGCGCCAGTCACCTGGAATGGTCCTACACTCGCTGTCAAGGGGACTAAAAGCTTGTGAGCATCCTTGACTCATTGAACTGTAGGGCGACGCCTAACGCTCGCATTAAGACATATCAATCATAGAAATATACCAATTTTGCGCGCATTCTTCCCAAATGTACGAATAGAAGAAGTCGACGCAGGACATTGGGGTGCGTTTCATCATTTCTTGTTTGATATGGCGAATTTAAACTCTGCACCGTCAGTGCATGCCGAGAAACCCACTGATTTCCGAACGCTCGTGGTAGATTTCCTGAACTACTGATAGAGCTGAATTGCTCTCGCAAACCATCTTTATGATTGTTACTTCAAGCAAGAAATCAGTTGCCTACGGTTCTTGTGATCGACGATTTATAAACTAGGATTATAACTCACGAATTTAATCATCATAAAGTAATGGAATGTCATCTGTTTCTTTGTCCCCGGATGCACCAAACATTTCAGGGACACTTGCCGCGAGTGTCACCATTCACTTGTAAATTGTTCTTGTGCTGTGCATCCCGGTTGCGCAAAGCAGTGTAACTAGGTATCCTATTTATAGTCGCTAGATCTTGCACCATCTTCTCCAATCTTGACTTCATGTCGCAGAGAGAGACATCGGCAATACAGACTTCTATTGCAGAGGTGTGGTATTTGAAAGAAATTAAATTCAATGGAACGAAATACAGAATAATTACCCAAAATTTTAATGGGTACGTCGCACCACTTTCGAGTATAATCTGCTGCACTGACTGAACAAGACCATGCTCGTTTATCGCGATATGTGAGTTGGAATATCGCCTTAATACAGTGTCTAATTACTCTTTACTTGTCTAGGTAACATTCTTATATTGCGCGGCGACATCGAAGTCTTACCGCACACTCGTCGAACCGTTTCCTACGAACTCCTCTCTCAGCTAGTTGCCGATTACCTGCTCAAAACATCTCCAGATGTTGATGTCTCTGCAGCACTTTCGGTTATGCCTCTCACGCAGAGTGTGTATTGCTATGGACTAAGGTGAAGTTGTCGTGAAATGCTTACGATTTACTTTCTTCAGAGGGCATGGATTTAAATCCTGTGTTTACCTCCTCTAATACCTTCCATCCATCTGGCTTTGGGGGTGAACTCAAGCTCTTCCATCACGTCGGCATTCCACTTGTCCATGGCTGGCTTGTCGACCCAGATAGCCCGGAAGCGGAAGTGTTTAGCCGCATTAATGATTATGATGCTGCCGTTGGCCTGATAGCTGAGGTTGATCATCTAACAAATGGCAAGTTCGTTATCAGTGAAGATGAGATGTTTCCAGCTTCTCATGTGGGTAGCTCTTCTGGAGCTGGACCTGCGAGTCCTCAGAGATATTGGACAGAAGAAGAACTTCTGAAAGTACAAGATGGTATTTTGTTTCAACTTTTCGGTTATTTTTTCCCCCCATATTTATGAGTATCTTACGTTAGCTATTGTCGTTCGCCGGTTCCTGGACTCAACACAGTCTCAGTTGACATACCATGGCCTCTTTCACCTTGCCACGGCTCTTCCAAGTGACTCCCTCTGTGCTCTTTTTAGGAATTCTCACCTCTCGGTATTGTACAAACATGCTCCTCGTTTATCACCTCAACTTTCGCAAGCTATACCCGATCAACTGCCTGCCGAAGCTGCGGAGCCTTTAGACAATGAAGGGATATCGTCGACCAGCCCAGTTGACCCTTCATCAACGGTGGGACCAGTAATAGAACAAAAGGGGGACTCGGCACTTTATTCTTTGGTCACCGACCAGGTCTTCCTGCAAGAACCCTCTGTTGTGTGGGAGATGTTAGAGGATATCGATGGTGGTTGGTCGACCTTCGTTGATTCGGACTTTGTCAGGTCAAGTCCCGCAGGAGGAGACTTTGCAGGCCAGACGGCAGAAGAAGCATTAAGGGTTGCAGAAGCCGAAACAGGTTCACAAATTGGAGATAATGGTAATGAGTGTGTCAACCTTTTTTTTCTTTTCCTTGTGTTGTTTTTCATACTCTTTCATTTCTAAGTCTTGCACTTGCACGACAGCTTCAAGCAGAGGAAGAATATCTTGCAAGACGGGAACATGAAGCTTACCTTCGTGAGGGAGAACGTAGACGAGTGGCATTGGCACAACAACAACAGCAACAAGCACGGAAGACAAAGGAGAAGAAAAAGGGGGATTGTATCGTCATGTAAATTATTGGTATTTTTTAGACCAGCTACATTATTGTGAAAGGATTTGGTGGTCTTCCAGCCGGTCCGGCTATCCGTAATATTGAACGCGGCAAACTGTTTACGACGTCACGTCGCTAACAAATTCGTGTGTCTCGAGCCTCAATGGTTCAGCTCAAAATTTCAAGTTCAAGGCAAGGCGGTCGCAACTTTACAGTCAATGTGAATGCAGAAGCTACCATCACAGATGTCAAAACTGCCATTTATGCAAAGAACAAGAAGGTGAATACGTTCGCCACAGTAATTTTATTCAGTCGATTGCCCGTTCTTTTTCTGAGTGAAATACTTTACTGGTGGAGAACACTAGTTTTGTTTTCTTATTTTCTTATTTTCTTGTTTTTCTTGTCGTTTTGTGATCAGAGACTGACTCTGCTTTTCTACCATCAGCTCTATCCCGCTCGTCAACGTCTTACATTGGCAGTGGACAGTTCGAAGCGTTTGACAGACGAGACAAAGCTCAGAGACTCTTTTGGTGGACAACTTGAGGATGGGTTGGAACTAACATTGAAGGACCTTGGGCCTCAGATCGATTGGAGGACCGTGTTTTTTTTCGAATATGTAAGCTAAATTGGAGTTCATTACTTCAAGGATATATAATCCGTTACCTTATAGCTTGGCCCTTTGATCATACATCCCCTATTTTATCATTTCCCGAAATTTTGGTATGGGCAGGAGTTCAAGCACAGTGCACTGCAGAAGTTGGTTTCAAGTCCCTTCACGAATTCAACAGCTAATTCCTTTTTTTTTTACCACTATAGATATGTTTATGCCTTTGTTATGATTCATTTCGTTAAAAGAGAGCTGGAAACTCTGTTGTATGTGCATTCATACAGGCCTCTGGATATGCTCAAACTTTGTTGTTTCCCTAGTGTCCATCGTTTCTCGCATGCTACGATGCCAGCCTTCAACATTCTGAAGAAGTCAGTGTCGAGCTACTTTTTATTTCATTACATTCTCTCATGCTGTTACTAGCTCGTTTCACTATCACGTCTTATCTGGTCTTTTCCTTGCCCTCGACGTATATCGTTTCAAATATTCGGCTACTTCTCCTTACATCACTAATACCATTCGTGATAACGAGCGATTCCTATGGATATTTGCGGGTATTTGGGCTGTATGTCTTATTCTCATTTGTATCCGCAATGTATTTACCTTCTTTCGCCCGCAAGTTTTTCGAGCTTTCAAACCTCCATACCCACCTAAATATGCGGTCGTTGCGACCCGCGGGAAGTACGAAACGCGCCATTCCATATGGGTACGGGTTTAGCTTGGTCTCCTGCCCAAATTATTTCTTCGAGTTGATGGGCTGGGTCACCGTTGCATTTATCACAAGCAGCATTGCTGGTAAGTTAATACGCTCTCTTTGATTGATTATGCACTCCTGTACAATTTTCAGTTTGGATCTTCACCGTTGTCTCTGCTGTGCAAATGGTTATATGGGCATTGAAGAAACACAAAACGTACAAAAAGGAATTTGGCAAGCAGTATCCCCCTCGAAGAAAGGCTGTAATTCCTTTTCTGCTATGATTTGTACTCTAGATTTCTAGGCGTCACAGATTCCAAATACTATGTATTGATCTAGGTACATGCCCAATAAAACGTATTTGCTCCTTTCAGTATCCCACCTACATTAGACGATCATTGAGTCGGACCTTATAGGTCATAAGGTTCCAAACGTCGGATACACTTGGGCTGTGGTCGTCTCCATTCCTCCTTATTCCCCAGGAAGAAAAACGGCCAAGTAGGCAGGTAGCACATTTCTTCGTAACCACATTCCGGATGACAGCGAACCCAGATACTCCAATCAAGCCACCCCATGAGGTCCGATACGGACTTGCTCCAGCTTGCGAGTAATATTTTCGCCTTTTCGTTGTCGAGGATGCCTCGTTGTCTAACGAGTTGTCCTTCCTGTTCGTTATCTATCCCCCAGATGTCCTCTCCTTCAGCCCAAATATTTACCAAAACCCGACATATCTCCTTAGACACATCCCGTATCGCCGTTAGCAGCTGCTTCTCGGAGTGTGAGAGGATGACTTCATCGAGCCAGAGGTATTCGGTGTGGCTGGTAGCGCAGTACTTGAATATTGGCGTGGCCCAGTTATAGACATTCTTGTCGCCGTTTTCCGCGTCGCCTTTCGGGGGAACAACGTCTATGAGCCTGTAGGGTGTGAGCATGATTGTCATATATCTGTGGGCTTTTCTGAGGGACTCCTTGTCCAATGCAGGATCTGCTGGAGTAGATTCGGGATTGAGAATGTGTCTCAACATTTCCAGCCTTCCCGAGTATCGGTTCGTTACAACATTGAACAACGCTTGCCAGTCTATTCCACTTCTGATATCCTGTTTCGCGAAGAGTTCGCCCACCTTGTCAAGGAACACTTCCACTTCCTCTTTGCTTACCACTTCCAGACTGTGATCCCATCTCTCTTTTCCAATTCTACTTCCCTGGAGACTGGGAAATAGATCCGCATCGTAAAAGGAAATAAGTCTCGAATAATCGATCTTGATGTGAAGTTCGCCAGGGAAGAGATTTGCCCAACTGCCTGCTTCAACGGCGCGAACGCTTTCTGGTCGATCAAATTCCGTATCCACAATTGATGATTTAGAGGTATAATGTAAAGTTTGATAATCAGGAGGAACGCCAGGTGGCGTAGCGGCTCGATTTGGAGATTTGACGATGTTAAGAGATGAGATCGGTTTTACACCCGCTGTGAAGTCGCACAGCATTATTTCGCTACAATGCATTACAAAATATTCATGTATACGAAAGGGGATCGGGCGACTCACAAATCCACTTCCATCCTACAGATGCAGAAGTATGTCGCGTAAGGTCAAAGGTTTTTCAAAGAAAAAAAACCATAACATATCTGACAAATCCGTCCATGCCATACTTCTTGCGCCACTCGCAAAGCCCATTGATTCTTTCTATTTCTCTGAAAAACCATTCCTCCCTGATCTCTCCCCAGAGTAACAAATCCTGAGAATGCATAGGGCCTCCCTTTATGTTTGCAGCGCTACTTCCATCGAAATAAAGCATATTCAATGGTCTGGTAGTGACTAATGTTTTCAGCCAACACCCCGTTTGATTGATTATATTCTGGACTGGCACCGAGGAACAGAGTAGATATGAGTACTCTGGGTCTACAGCGGCCCCTTGCGGACCTTTGGGCAACTCGGGTTTAGAGGCACCAACATGATAAAGTAACGTTCCTCTTGGGACCGTTGCCAGAGCCAATGTATGACCTTAAAGGGTTTCGAGAATGGTTTAAGGCCCTTGGGGGAAACACGCATAACAACAACGAGATTGAACTTACCATTTCGATATCTGGTATTCGGCCAGTGCTGAAGAAGAGAATTAACGGTTTCGAACACAAAGTTGCTTGTAGAGTTTATCCCGGGCCCTTTTGCGAGGTTCCAAGACTCTCCGGAATCGGCATTGCTGCCCATCCATAATTGTGCATAAGGATCACTGTATGGAATTGCAGTAGCTAGTATAGCAGAAGGAAAAAGGAGTAGCCTCATCCCAAGCCTCATCATGTGCGACGTATGCAGAGGGCTGACAGTCACTGGTTCGATTCGCTATCCGACAAAACGTAGGGATAAATTTGTAGGAGGCCGGAGATAGATACGAAATTACTTACATTTTATACTGTAAACTAGGCGAATAGTAGTTCGGGTCCAGGTCTGGGCCAACTGGCTCGGATTCCTCCAGAGCTTGTTTTCATGCGCGTCTTTGTGAAATTAATCCTCCTCGACTTCCTCACAACTGGACAACCACATCGGGGATCTGAGACCATGGATCTCAAATAAGTTATGTGAACTCCATACGAGGACAACGTTGATTGGTATGTTCCCATCTCCTCGTATTCAATACACATCGTCGGTGTCGGTGAGCAAATACACAGATCGAGGGTTTAACATTGGCAACTCCGCCTCTGGGACGACCTGGTCGATTATTAATGAACCATTTCCTACGTTAATTACCTCGACTCAACAAGTAATGAATAACTAAACCCCAGGAATAATGAGAGCGGCGCGATACAGCAAAAGCGACGAGAAGGCGTCCCCAGCATCTACGGTCGATTTCATCGGAAGCACAAGAAGGAATATGCCAGCGCTGGTCTATGTTGATGAAAATAATGTGAACAATGGGAAGCCCGACCAAAGATACATCGACACCATCGATATGGGAATTGCGGATGCCTTCACAATCCCACAGGAGTACGCTCAAGCCTCCGCCAAACTGAAATCTGGAGCAGTGTTTCACTACCCATAGTACAATGTGCTTCAACATAGGCTCATAGCTATGTTCAACGGCGTAGGTCATGTAGAATATGAGATCTGACAGATAGACTGTAGTAGTACTTCGAAATTGAATGCTTGAAGTGGTCATACCTGTGCATCAACGTTGCTAGTAGGCACTCCCGACTTTGACCGAACAACTTGTTTGGGATGGGGCGCCCACTCCCATCTGCTCTCCCATTCCACCCCACGTCCCAGGGAGTCTCTCCAGCCCAATTCCACGTGGGGGCTTGCTCGAGCCACGAGTGACAAAGCGACGAGAACGAAGCTGCCAGATGCTATGGGAAATTCTCACGAGAGTTCGAGCCTCAACGCCGCACAGCACGATAACCCAACACCTGTTGTCTTACTATGGCAAACGACAACTCACAGAGTCCCAAAGACTCCAAGGAGAACATTCTCTCCAGCGTCGTGGAGCCTATCGGCAGCTTTTTCAACAATCCCGCCCCTTCACAAGGACACTCTTCGAAGAACCTGATGCGGAAACTTTTCAGCAAATTCACGACTACGTCCCCTAGCCAGTCGACGTTGTCTCTTCCTCCGACTTCTTCAACAGAGAATCCAGGCGGAAAGACACCTTTGGGCAAGTACCGTATCTTCTCCATGTACATACTCAATTGATGGTCGTCGCAATACTAGATCATCGCACACCGCCAGCATCATTTGGGTCACACTCGTTGGCTACTTCTCCAGTGGTTGAAAGTGAGTAACCTTACGACTCAACGTCACTTGTCAGACCGATCGTCGTCCATAGATCAGAGCGATATTTCACCTCCGCAGGGTCCAACTACGACCGACTCTGCTGGTCAGTCTCCTGGTGAGAATACGTTTCATGACTATTATAATCTTTGTCAAGGTAACTCACGGTCAGCAATGCCGAATGCCGGATCGTCTATAAAGGAGAATCTCAGGCTTACAGGAAGGGCCCTCCAGACGCTCATCACGAGAGCGGCACCTATCGTGGACAGCAATCCCGCCAAGGTCGCTCTAGGTCTTGTCAAGGCGATCATCGAGATCAATAACGTTCGTTATCGCCTTTTCATACCGCGTTCTGACTGACTATTATTCCAGGCTGTGAAAGACAACAAGGATGCAGTCGCACGGCAGATAGCATTAACTGGAGGTCGGTTGGAGGCGGTGGAGGAGGCATTGCGTGGCTGGAAGCCAGACAATAAGGAAGGAGATCCATGGATGAAACATTTCAAAGCGTACGTGTTTCATAGTGCGAACGACAGTGAGCGTATGGCTATACAACTGTTTAGTACCCTCGAGGAAGAATTACGGAAGCTGGAAGAAGTCAGTGACGAGTCGAACTTTAGGAAATTCCTTGACCATGAAGATGTGCAAAAGCGGATCGAGGATATTTTTGTGCGTATCGATGAGGCCAGAGTGCGGTTTGAGGTACGCGCGATGACCTTTTGCTCATCCATATCCTCTCAACGTCACTTCTATGTAGCTCGCGCTGGGTGTAAGAGTCTTTAAGGCGGTGTACGAAGTGGACAAAGCCGTTAAGGTGCGTAAGATCACCTTTCTCAACCAATATGTCAGCTCATTATCCCAACAGGACCTATTCTTCGATCGTCTCAAACCCTCAGATATTGCCCACCACGATTACCTTCTAGAAGGCGAAGAAGGGCGGTTGTTGCGTCGTCAGGTCTGCACCCCCGGAACTCGTGTCGGTATATTGGACGACGTTGTTACATGGGCCAAAAACTTCTCGTCGGACAGTCCAAACGTCTACTGGCTCTTCGGTCACGCTGGGTCCGGGAAGACCACCATCGCCTATACTATTGCCCGCCGCTTCGAGTTCGCTGGTGACTCCGACGACACGATCATTTTGGGAGGCAATTTCTTTTGTTCGCGAGAATTCAAGGAGACGAGATTCTCCAAATACATCATTCGTACGATCGTGTACCACCTCGCTCTTAAATGCAAACCATTCTCCGACGCTCTGAATCGTTCTGGGAGGCTAGATACTATCACTCAGAATCCCCGCACTCAACTTGACGGTCTCCTTTTCGGACCGTGGTGGGAATCCAAAGATGCTCGTCTTGCAGATACATCGACTCCACGGCATTACCTTATTGTTATCGACGCTCTCGACGAGATTGATGGGACAGGTGGTTCTGAATTTTTGCGCGAACTCGTTGACGCTATCAACAACGATAAAGAGAAACGCCTCAGCGGTCTCAAGTTCTTCGTCACGAGTCGGTCAGACCAGGGTCTCGTCGACCATGTGAAGTCCCTGGAGTGGAAGCAGCTCTATCGTCTCCAGGACGTGAAGGAGGAGGAAGCCCGTGCCGATGTAGCAATATATCTGAATGCTAGCCTCCCGCACTTCGTAGGTCGTCCAGAAATGGACCAGCTTGTGGCACAGGCGGCTGGGTTATTTATCTATGCTTCAACGGTTGTGAAGTATGTGGAAGGGTATGCATCAGCGGAGCATGAGGAGCGCCTGAGTACACTTTTCGTCCCTGGCTCAACCAACCCGCGAAATCCGGAGGAGACATTGCTTGACAACTTATACCATCAAATTCTTTTGAATGCTCGCCGCCGTTTCAAGAGTCGGTACTACCTCGACATTCTGCACACCTTTCTCTGCAGTGCGGAGCGTACATCGACATCCCTTGTCGCCGAACTTCTCCTTTTTCCCAAAAAGACCAACCCTGCGCTTTCATACACCGCAATCGCTGATGGAGTTCTCGAGAGCCTTCACGCCGTGTTCTATACTAAGAACGATAAAGTCCTCTCATACCACAAATCCTTTCCCGACTTCATATTCGATCACGCTCGCTCCGGGGAGTTTTGGTGCGACAAAGCGACACACCACCAACGTCTCACCCACTCCTGCTTCCGGGTCATGGAGGGGTTGCGATTCAACATCGCCAATATCCCAACATCATTCATCTTTGACCGCGATAATCACACACTCGCAAGTGATGTCGAACGAAACATCCCTCATGTTTTGAGCTATTCTTGTCGAAATTGGGATCATCACCTTTCTGCCACTAAATCGACCACTTCCGATCCTCTTCATGAGACGTTATCGGAGTTCCTCAAGCTTCGCGCCCTATTCTGGATCGAAGTCATGAATCTTCTGGACTCGCGCGGACGCTGCTATCCAATGCTTCAAACGGCGCATGAGTGGGTGATTGAGTCGAAGGCAAGTATTGTCTGGAATGGATAATTCGTGCCGACCTCACCGGAATTTTTAGGGGAACTCGCCATTAGCGGAAAACCTCACTGAGGCAGGATATTTTGCGCTATATTTCAGTGGGAGTGGCGCGTGGTCATCAACTCCGCACCTCTACATCTCTGCGCTAGCGACCTGGCCTAGGAAGTCGGATCCCATTCAGGCTTGGAAGAGCCACTTCCCCGGAATTCCCAAATTTGCCAATGCTTCGATGGGCGGTACACTGTTGATGACTCTCAACATGGACAGTGGTGTGGTTGCAATTTCAAGGGATGGCAGCCGCATCGTCTCTGGGTCTTCTGACAATTCGGTTCGGGTGTGGGATGCCTTGACGGGCGAGGAGAAGCATGTGCTGTACGGCCACACAAATTCGGTCAAATCAGTCGCATTTTCAAGTGATGGCAGCCGCATCGTCTCTGGTTCTTACGACACTTCGGTTCGGGTGTGGGATGCCTTGGCGGGCGAGAAGCATGTGCTGAACGGCCACACAAATTGGGTCAACTCAGTTGCATTTTCAAGCGATGGCAGCCGCATCGTCTCTGGCTCTGACGACAATTCGGTTCGGGTGTGGGATGCCTTGACGGGCGAGGAGAAGCATGTGCTGGATGGCCACACAAATTTGGTCAACTCAGTTGCATTTTCAAGCAATGGCAGCCGCATCGTCTCTGGTTCTTACGACAAATCGGTTCGGGTGTGGGATGCCTTGACAGGCGAGGAGGAGAATGTGCTGAACGGCCACACAGATTGGGTCAACTCAGTTGCATTTTCAAGCGATGGCAGCTGCATTGTCTCTGGCTCTTCTGACAAATCGGTTCGGGTGTGGGATGCCTTGACAGGCGAGGAGAAGCATGTGCTGAATGGCCACACATGGTCGGTCAACTCAGTTGCATTTTCAAGCGATGGCAGCTGCATTGTCTCTGGCTCTTCTGACAATTCAGTTCGGGTGTGGAATGCCTTGACAGGTGAGGAGAAGCATGTGCTGGATGGCCACACAAATTGGGTCAACTCAGTTGCATTTTCAAGTGATGGCAGCCGCATTGTCTCTAGCTCTGATGACAATTCAGTTCGGGTGTGGGATGCCTTGATGGGTGAGGAGAAGCATGTGCTGAACAGCCACACATGGTCGGTCAACTCAGTTGCATTTTCAAGTGATGGCAGCTGCATTGTCTCTGGCTCTGATGACAATTTGGTTTGGGTGTGGGATGCCTTGACAGGCAAGGAGAAGCATGTGCTGGATGGCCACACAAATTCAGTCAACTCAGTTGCATTTTCAAGTGATGGCAGCTATATCATCTCTGGCTCTTCTGACAATTCGGTTTGGGTGTGGGATGCCTTGACAGGCAAGGAGAAGCATGTGCTGAATGGCCACACAAATTGGGTCAACTCAGTTGCATTTTCAAGTGATGGCAGCCACATCATCTCTGGGTCTTCTGACAATTCGGTTCGGGTGTGGGATGCCTTGATGGGTGAGGAGGAGCATGTGCTGAATGGCCACACATGGTCGGTCAACTCAGTTGCATTTTCAAGTGATGGCAGCCACATTGTCTCTGGCTCTGATGACAATTCAGTTCGGGTGTGGGATGCCTTGACAGGTGAGGAGAAGCATGTGCTGAATGGCCACACATGGGCAGTCAACACAGTTGCATTTTCAACTGACGGCAGCTGCATTGTCTCTGGCTCTTCTGACAAATCAGTTCGGGTGTGGGATGCCTTGATGGGCAAGGAGAAGCATGTGCTGGATGGCCACACAAATTTGATCAACTCAGTCGCATTTTCAAGTGATGGCAGCCACATTGTCTCTGGTTCTTATGACAAATCAGTTCGGGTGTGGGATGCCTTGACAGGCAAGGAGAAGCATGTGCTGAATGGCCACACAAATTCAGTCAACTCAGTCGCATTTTCAAGTGATGACAGCCGCATTGTCTCTGGCTCTTTGGACACTTCAGTTCGGGTGTGGGATGCCTTGATGGGCAGGGAGAAGCATGTGCTGAATGGCCACACACAGTCTGTCAAGTGAGTCACATTTCAAGTGATAGCAACCTCATCGTCTCTGACTTTGACCACAGATTACTTGGTATGTGTGATGAGTCAACACAGTGCCAAGCATCTCGCTACATTCGAGAGGAGATAGCCAAGTCCACACCTGGCCTGGAACACACTGGCTGGCTTCTCTCCCCAC
>QDKV01004681.1_pt1 | contig 12346 bp, 13 predicted proteins | sample 1861101 | NCBI WGS metagenome assembly QDKV01 (sample SAMN04275158, study PRJNA302643) | Fungus metagenome, whole genome shotgun sequencing project. | isolation source: fruitbody | host: Mallocybe terrigena | place: Sweden | collected 2013 | reverse complement strand
ACTTCAGCCTGAGTTCGCCCCATCAAAAAATTGCTGATTTTGAAAAAAAACCTCCCGCGCCCTAAGTTCTGCCCATGGCTGTAATAATTGCAAAACAGGATTTCCGAGTTGTGTGTTTCGCAAAGCTCAACTTTGAGAATTCTACAAAGTAACACATGTCGTCAGCTACTCGCTAGGATGCATTTGTGCCACCAGTTGGAGTGTTGGCTTTGCGAGATCCTTCGTTAGCAGAACTTCATCGAAAACTCATCCATGCTGAAGAGGTGCACAAAAGTTCCGTCGGTTTGGTACCAGAATATATACATCCTGTTCTTCGAGTGAGTACTCTTATCTGTCACTGCAGAAGCACACGCTCAACGGCGACGAAGATTGTCGTGTGCCAGTGTCTGAATTATGATGAGTTGTCTATGGCGTCCTGCATTTCTGATCGTCTGTGGAGTGTCTTGATCCTTTGGTCATCTTCAACTGTTTCACATATATAAGTGGACTAACTTTCAGTCCGCCGCCCACAAAAACATTATGCAGGGGATCTCTGAAACAGTGAATACAGCAATATCGTTAGCCTCTGGTGTCATTCCGCCAGCCCTGCCAGCAATAACTGCCGGGCCACAAGATGCGACGGCCTTCGCTATAGTTGTAAGTCACTGGATATTACTATGTCTATGTGAAGCTGAAAGCAGGCAACAAAGTACGGCCTCCCGCTTCTCTCTTATTCCAAACTCGCCGCCGACTTCGAGAAAAATAAGGGCGCGTTTGAGACGAATACCTTCTATCATCAGCAGCAGCTGATCAACGCTGACTTTAAAGGCGTTGTCCGGCCCAACGTGGACACGTACGTAGTATCCTTGAATCACAATTGGCCGACATTGACTCTAACGAAAACCATCAGTCTCTACTCCGAAGCCCTGGTGGACCTCTCTTCGTATGACCTGAGAATGACCATACCCGAGGTTCCAAGTGATCGTTTCCATGTCTTCCCGATATACGATGTGTGAGTCAACTACCAGTGTGCCCTAACTGTTCTGTTGTTAACCATATTTCCCAGATATGGAAACAATATCGTAAATATTGGTTCGGCGGGAGTCAGCAGCACCCCAGGTCGCTATCTACTCACTTATCGCCCTGCGGACCCTGGCTACAGTTCTGGTGATGACACCTATGCTGGCTATATTTACCTGCCGACCCCCTATGGCACAATTATCAATCGTATTCAAGTCAACGGTTCTGACGATGTGAAGGAAGTCAAAGCTCTTCAAGCCCAATTTTCCTTGAAGTCTGTGTCAAACCACATCCCACTTGCTCCCAAGCTTACAAAATCCCTTCTGTTTGACGACCTCTCGACCAATGCCACCGAAAAGCTTCTTCAGTTGACCGCACGCCTCTCACTTTTCAATCTTCCTGAGGTAGGGTTCGACATTTCCAGGGTGAATGACATCCTCCAACTCGCCGGCTTGTCCCGGGGATCCTATACAACTCCTTCGGGAGTCGAGCTCGCCCGCGCTATGGAGGATGCTACCACGTCTATGGAATCTGTTCCCAATGCACAGTTTGCCAAATATTTCCATGACCTTGGCAATGATTGGTCAGAGTTGCGCTACAAGTATTCGGGCGATTTCAAGAACGATTACCTTGTCCGAGCGTTCGTCGCCTCACTGGGCTATCTTCAGCTTAAAGCCGATCAGGCCATCTATCCGATATACAAAGTTTCGAGCGACCTCACCTCCGATAAATCTTACACCGTCACATTCAGCGGGAAGCCTCCAGTGAAAGGGTTCTGGAGCATTACGGTATACGATAAGGAATCGTTCCTTGTCAAAAATGAATGGAATGTTTATTCCCTTGGTGACCGGAGTGACATCGAATACCCGGATGGTAGTCTTGTGTATCCCAAGTCTGGGTCGTCGGACAACGATGGGGAGTTCACTATACTCTTGCAGACCTTAAACACACCTCCACCTGAAAAGTATCGTTCAAAGTGAGCATGTTCATTTATCTTCGTGTATTCCAGTATCTGACGTACGTCAGCTGGATACCGACACCTGGAAGCGGCGAAAAATTCGATTTCAACCGTGAGTGAAATTCATTTAAGTTTGCAACTTTGTTGATCCTTAGACTCCAGTCCGTTGGTATGGCCCGAAAAAGGAACTCGAAAGCTATGCATATCCAAAGGTGAAACAGTTGTCCGAACCGGTCAAGGCAGTTTAATGACCTTCGATCAAATCAAAATGTCCCGAAAGGGAGTACTTTTTACTTTTCTCTTACTCTCTTTTTTCTTCCTAAGTTATATGTTGGAAAAATGGTGGTCCGAGCAGAACAACCGATGTCATGAGTCTTCGAGTCTTCTCTACTATTCGTTTTTGCTGACCGTGTATGGATCTTGGTACTTTACACTCTGTAGATACTTGATCCAGTGTATATATTGCTGTTCCTACTATGAAATGTGACAGTTTCTACATGGCTTGTGAAAAATTTTATACATGGACTCTGTTAGGAAGACCAATCAAACCAGTTTAGCCTTTGACTAAGAGGGACAACAGAAGAGTTGAAAGTTGAAGGCTTGCAATGAAACCAACGGTGCGATTGTTCCCCTATCAGCTGGCACTCTGCATGGCATTTTTTGTCTTCTTCATCGTCTGGATAGGGATTTCCTCAACCTCATGCGGCCTCTTGTGGTTGACCTTGTGATTGCTGGCATCACCGAGAGATGATTGGGAAGGTTGTGGAGACTGGAGACCAGATGGCCCTGGACCTGGTACCTTGCCCCTGAATAAATGCTGATACTGTGACAGGACCATTTGGCGGGCAAATTTTGTGATCATTAAGAATCGATGGCGTGACATTTCATCACGCGTACCGGTAATCTGGCCCCATATCCGGCCATAGCCATATATGTCTCTAAAAATATAGCACCCGACAGCTGTAGTTCTTGAAGAATTAAGGAGATTTCAGACTATCTAAGGAATTTTTTGCACAAGAGGTTAGTTAAGTAAGTCAGAGCCAGCAGGAAAGTAGTTAAGAGACTTAAGGGACTCAGGCATGCCGCATAAAGTCACTAAGTGCAGAAAGGTAACTACAATTTTTATAATGAATTACTAATTCTCTTAAATTACTTAACTTGTCTTAAAATTACTTAAATTATTGACAGTGTCCTAATTATTGTAGGGAACACGAATGAGGAGAGTGTCATTCTGATTTGAAAATGATAGAAACAAAAGAAATACGAAGAGGAGGGTGTTGGCTCTCCCTGTCGCTCGGAAACAATGGAGAAGGGTTCTTTAATATTGAGATTTCTATTTTAAGTAATAGTGACGAAAAAGGTACTAAAATTTAAAGGTACCGAAGTGGTCATCACATGATTTTGACCATGCCTCTTTGTTTCCGCGACGGGTAAGTACATTGAACCCACTTATTTCATCTATGCTATTGACTATTAATCTAGCCCTTCACTAGTTCACTCGTCGCATGGAAACCCGGACGTCCACCCCTTCCGTCTGCTTCTGCTTTCGAAACAAGGGAGGGTGTCACCTCCTGCCGTCCGCCATTTTGTCTGGACTTTTCTGTGGCTGTTTCCAAGCTGAAATTTTCGTCCGGATTTTACCGGTATTGTGACCCTGGGCCTGAATTAGTTACCTATTGGGACGGTGTTAACCAAATCTGCCACGTTTCAGGAGTACTTAAGCGCCTTTCAAAGGACTTGCTTGGTTGCCATTCTTTCCTTCTCACAATGAATGACTATAAATATGGTAAGAGTCCAAGGTCGTTACCAGTCTATAGGCGATTGAATTCATTTGCTCTTGAAAGCTCAGGATTTTTCTCAAACTGGCACCACTTACAATACTCCGCAGCCTCTGCCTACTGCTCAGGTGCAAATCAATTTGACCCATGACTGCGCTTTATATTGATCCATGAGTCCTCACATTTTAGGTTTCGGTGTCGTCTCCCCCCTCATTCAACAATTCATTGAGGTAGGAGGCTTGTCTTTTGTTTTGGCCTTGTCCAACATCCTTTGGTTTCATTCATAGCCAAACTCCGACTGGCAACGGGTACCAATACGCCCCAAATGGCATTCAACCCAACCCTGGAGCCTTCCAACCAAATCAACCTCAGCTTGATTATTCCCAGGCGCCCCAGGGGACGGGACTGGTACAAGCCCAGAAAGTACAGCAGTTTGCCAGTGCATCACCGCTTGGAGTTCTCGGTTCAGGAGCAGCGGTGGTGGATTGTCCGAGATGTAATGTGAGGGGGGTCACAAGGACATCATATGAGGCAGGAAATACAACACAGTTTGTCTGATTCATGGATTGTTGTCATTTACTGATTCGATGGTGTTCGTTTAGCCTTTGGGCACTGGGTCTATGCATCTGTGTGCTTATGCCTTGCATCCCTTACTTGATGGATTCTACGAAGGATGTTAATCACCACTGCGGCAACTGTGGTGTGCGACTTGCAACGTGGCATCGTAGCGGAAATGTACAAGTATTGGCATGACCTAAAGCACCATATACCTAAGTTAGCGTCGCCTCGGATCTGGTCTTGATATTTAGAACTTGGAAAAAATGTAGTAGGACTTCTGTGTGTTATCATAGGTAGACAAGGGTTCTCTTTTCTCGCACAAAAGTGCCACCATGACCGTTGGAAGCCCCTGATCTCTGGAAGCTCGCAAAAAAGGAGCACCACGCAGGTCTGATCACTCAGTACTCAATTCTTATGAACGTCGCACCCTCGAGGGTAGGATGTATAACGCGCGCGTCTTGAGCTCAAACTTCTATAATAAATGAAGGAATGGCGAAGAAACGGGCCGGTCTCGTCTGGTTTTCATCACCTTCGACTCACACCTGTCCCTCACATCGGTAAAGGCATCGTAGACCGGTGACCGGTCCGTATAGAAGACACATGACATTTGGATGGGGTGGACAGAAACCCGTTTTAACGTCACGTTTCTTCTTTTCAGGCTGGTCACGAGCCTAAAGGCATCGGACTCCATCTACAAACGTTCTCTCAAGCTCACCTCCCGTTCTCGATCCACGCTCACCAACGGGAAATCTAGAAATCACATCTCCACTGACGTATCGCGCATCGACTTTTGGGCAGGATTGTTCCATATGTCACGGACCGCCCCAATCTCTATGATTATCTGCCTGGCTTTGCTGCTTGTTCGCGCTTGCTGGTTTCGCTATATTTGTCATCTTGACCCCAATACAGGGAAAGGAGGAAAGAATGATTTGGACGGATAAGAGAGTAAAGCTTGTCCAGGAGTTGCTGGGCGGGATAAAAATCGCCATACCTTGAACGCCTCACCAAGTATAGGAAGACGGAAATCGCATACATAAGGTCGCTTGGTTGTTTATCTTGTTTTCTGCTAATACTGGTACATCTGTTTTATCCTGCTCATCAAGTCTGCTAATAGTGCTATTGCGGTAAGCATGCCTACCATCGCTGCTGTTATTGCGTTCTTCACCTACTGGCTCACTTGGCCATCCGCTGGATCCCGCGGTCATTTTCACATCTTTGACGCTTTTCAACCTCCCTACCATCATGGCAGGAGTGCGACAGAGCGGCTGAGAGGCGTCTTCGAAGCCGAGCTATTTGAGGACCTATGTCATTGACGAATCCATCGACAACGCCAGCGAAGTCAAAGCTGTCCTCCTTCACCTAAGATGCTCACCTTCCCGATCCCGAGGACGACAAACGTCAAGGGGGCGGCAGTTGCGAGCATTCAATCACAGAAGATCAAGTCTTTGAACTCAGAGATGTCAGTTTGAGCTCGTAGCCATTGTTGGCGCTGTTGGAAGCGGAAAGTCGAGTCTGTTACAAGGCATGATTGGAGAGATGAGGAGGACAGACGGAAGCGTAGGATATTGCCTTCAAATCCCTTCAAAATCATCGTTGTCTCATTTCTTACCAGAACGCAACATTAGGGAAAACATATGCTTTGGCCGTCCTTACATTACTGGACGGCTGTCCGCGAATCATGTTTCCTCCCCGATCTTGCCATCCTCCATCATGGCGACCTCACCGAGAAAGGAATCTCGCTCTCTGGTGGCCGTCAGCATCTGCCGTTTGATCTACTCCAATGCCGACATTCAGATCTTCGACGATCCCCTCTCCGCGCTTGATGCCCACGTGGGCAAGAGGGTGTCTGAGAACGTGCTGAAGGAGGGATTGAAAGGTCACACGAGAGTACTGGTAGCCCACGCTTTGCAGCATGGTGGACTGCGTGTACGTTCTTGAAAAGGTAGGATTAGGGAGCAGGGGAAATTTGTGGAGCTGATGGCCAGCATGGGTGCGTTTGGGAAGTTTGGGTCGAGTCAAGATCAGAACGACCAGGAAGCGGAGAAAGGAGCAGGGGAGAAGGACGAAGGGGTCATCGAAAAAAATGCTGGTGTAAGCCAGACGATGATGCAGGCTGAAGAAAGGAATATCGGAGCGGTGACTTGGGATAACTATAAGGCATACATCAAGGCTGCGGGAGGAGAGATTGTGGTGCTGTTCCTGATCTTCTCCTTGTTGCTCATGCAAGGGTCCAATATTGTTGGCTCGCACTGGGCAGGGGGACTCAGTCATCAATCCTTTTCTCGCAATCAGGTTTTTTTGTCTTATATTTCCTAGCATGTCTGAGCAACCTCAAGGGTTCTATGTAAGATCTTTTCTCGTTGAGATCTAAGATTTTGAACTCAACTTTAGCACAGATGGGCATCTATGCTGCTCTCAAGCGACCTGGTCCGGGTCTCCGCGTTCAATGACTTGCAATTGATAATAGACTTGTGTGACGCAAATTAGGTATCTTTCCGGATTGTAACTCCATCTAGGGGTAGGGGATTGTTTACAGCAGATACGAAAAACCATGTCCTTCCACAAAATTTCGCTTGCGTTGTCTCAGTTCCCCAAATCGCAGTCTTCAATCTTGATACGCTTGAAATCACCCAATATCGTCAAATGAAAATCGGGGGTTCATCGCAAGTATATCTCCTTCATGTCCGAAGATATTTTTTTCCGATCATGATATCAACAGCAAAATGGATGATGGAATCATTCTCGGAGGTGCTCGAGTAATGGCCTTCGATGCTGCGGGTTTGGTGTGTGAGGTAGGGTCTTTCTGACTCCCCCACCAGTGTCATTTGATTCCCAACTGGAACAAAAACAGTGTCACTTAATCGGTACCTTATCACTCGCAGAAGGCCATATATTGCTGAGGGAGTGTAAATCCATGGAATGACATATGGCGTATGGCAAAGGACAGCGACATAGAAGGCAGCGCCAACTGAAAAAAGGAAATAAAACCTCTGGAAAGAAGAGAAAACGGAACTCGCTGAGGTCGCAGTATCGCGGCGACACATGACCCCACTACCGATGCATAAAGTTTAACATTTCAATAACCGACACAAAACAAAAATACGACGGTAGTTGGACCACACCGAGAAACCCTAGGCAACATGATTAGAAATATTGAAATGAAGGATGGAAATAGTAATGCCTGCACGATTCGGATTTCCCTCGGTTTTGAGTGTCGGATAATACAAAGCAAAACTATCGCAGTGCAAGCAACCAGCAAGATAACTGCGAATGATTGAGTTACTCGGACATGAAATAGGTTCGAGGAAAGGAAACTGACTTTTTTGGCACAGAACTCCCGGAGAGAAACCGCACACAGCCACAATGGCAAAATCCCATCTAATATGCGAAAAGATGTTGTTCCATTCATACATCTTCTTGAGAATTTGGAGGTTAGTATCTCCTAGCCATTTGACATAATTCTTCATTCGTTCATTCTGCAAGGTGTCACTACAAGAGAAGGTCCCTAACATCGAAGATGACGTTTAGGGAAAAGTCCTGACATGGCCAAGTCGTTATATCTAAAATCATAGGTTCAAATAGTGTTGTTATAAGTGATAAACTTCGCCTTCAAGCCCAAACCATAGTCTGCATACTGATCCCAAGTTTCGCTGACTGGCCACCCATTTACGACGGCTCCACTAATATGGGCAAGAATCGACGTTGTAAGTTCAGTCACATACAAGCTTCCACCATGAGATATGACACGATGAGTATGAGTCCAACTCCACTGAGTCGGCAGCATAATCGTATTCTGGATGGCGATTCTGGGACCTGTCGAGCTACCTTGGGTACTGGTATCGATCGTCACAGTAAACACGGCGTTGGGACCAGAGGCATCGGCCGTCGACGAGCCCAACAACCAGAACCGAGAAGGATTTGTGTCAAACGCGATGTGGATCAGACCGGCGCTCTGCCCGACGTTGGAGGTCAAGCTGAACCAATCGATGGACGCGTCCGAGTTGATGCGTCCAAAGGTGCCGGTACCTGTGGTGGAGTTACCCAACAGAGCAACCCAAGCATTTCCATCTGGTCCGGCTAGAAGACCGACGGGTGTGTTTCCCGCTGATGGAGGAATGTTGATTTCTTCAGCAACTCCTCCGCTCTTCAAATGCCATATTTTACTACTCAAGTCCGAAGTAGCGTAGACATCGTTGCTGGTAGGATGCACGGCGACGAAGATGGGGCGACGACTGACGGCATACACGTTGGTATCGCTCGTATCTGCGATGCTGATGCGAACGACATGAGAACTGTCCTTGCATGTTACCCACAAATTTCCGTTGTTGACGAGGATACCGTGGGGTCCTGAAGCAGGCGAAGGAATGGGGATGGTTAAGACAACAGTCGGAGCAGAGTTGATGTTGTTCTCGCCGGGATTGACTTGTAGGACAACGTTGTCGAATTGAGCAGTTGCCCAAACGCCAGAATCTCCGAGGACGAGGCCATGCAAACCAGAGAAGGGAGTCGTCAACTGCCACTTGGACGATCCAGTGGGCCGCCCGTTGTCGTCCAACACGACCTTGACGAGACCGTCCGTCTGTTGTGAAATGAGAAGAAGGTTCTCGTTCACGGCTATGATTTCGTGGGTTTCGCGAGCAGCTGGAAGAGAGTATTCCGTGACAGATTTCGGGGGCAAGGACTGGGCATGAACTGGGCTTGTTGAGCAGTGACGCACCATGACTGGTGCAACAATGATTGGCTGACACAAAAAGACGTGTTAGAAACGCTGGCACAAGTGATTGAGAGACCGAACATGCAAGTGCTTTATGCTACTTTGCCGCATTGTTTACTCGTGGTGCAGGCCGGATAGTGATGAGTTGTATCAATCAAACTCGCAGCAGGAGCATGTAGGTTGATTATCATTGCATATGAATGGATAGGATCCAGAGAGCTTCTATGATCAAAAAACCATACATTTCCGTATAAACGAAAGTATGTGGGCAGCTTCTATATCACGTCCACGTCTTCGCTGCACCCATCAGCGTGTTTGCCACCTGTCATTTACAATTGAGCGCCTCATAGGGTAATATCCTACCAAGGTGTAGCATATCCGATCAAATCCACATTGTAACACGCCGGAAGCCATGAAGGTGTTGAGTTGTTGGAAAGTAACAAGGAAATAGTTTCTAGACTTCAGTACTTCATCCTTTAGACAAAGAATTTGCTCTCTTTTGCAACCTGATCTTTTACCAATGGCTTCGCCTGAGCATACTTCAGACATCGACATCACAAGATATCGCCAATACCTTTTCACACAACGCCGTGTTTCCGAATGGGTGAACAAGACCCACCCACAGGCGGCTCCTACCCACTTTTCCAAGCTAAGGAAAAGGTCGAATGTGAACAGCACTGGCAGCAGGTCATTGGGCCGTCGATCTGGCAAAGCGAGCCGGAAATCGAAAGACCAACGTTCGGCTTCAAGAATACATCATACACTCCACACGACGCCGGACATTGAAATGACCACCGTTCCCCCAGTCGTCGCTCTTGTATCTTCTTCTTTGGTGGTATGGTCGCTAGACCTCCTACCCCTGATTTTGGCGCTTTGCGTTTTTGCATGGCTTTTGACGCTGGCGACAAAGACAATAAACAAAAGGGTAAGAAGTATTTGTTCCGCATTTCAGATCTCTCCACGAATTACTGCATCACAGCAACTCGAAGAAAAGTCTTCGTCCGTTTAGAGTCCTAGTTCCGCAGAAACTTGCTGCGGTCGCTCAACGTTTCGTCAAATTCCGTACGATACTTCCTAACATCGACGATCCGATATTCCAACGTTTGAGAGTCTGAGGCAACAGATATTTCCCAGCTGGCGCGGCGCTCGCGGACGGCACCATTGAGGGGTGCATAGCCGATCTAAATGTGTAGATGAAGGCTGGCACCCACATTTTCGTTTAGATAAACAGAACAATCGTAGCACAGTTATCACCTACGACACTACTTGATAGTTGGTCAAACACGCAATATGTTCCTTGCACCCTTCCACAAAGTCTAGGGGCGGTGGGCGCGAGTTTCCTCGTTGCACTTAGCATGGTGCATAATCATGACTGTGGCAAAAGTTTACTTTGACTTGAATGAACTCAACATCAAGCGACGAATAAAAACATGCGCCTGAAAATCAATTTATATATCTAGCACTGTTTACTAGGTCGTCAGAAACCAGTTGCGTTGTGACGGGTTCAACTCACCGACCATTGCAACTTCCGTCAACTCTTCTTCGTTTTCTTATTCTCAACGAACAGAACACGTTGTTTCACTGCAAATACAGTGTGTGAGTGATCAATTATTCTTTAAACAGACAGGTCCCCCACCTCGTGGATCATATTTGACAGCAGAAAGCTTTGGTCCTTGACGGAGCCTCTGCGTAGTGTAGAAATACCCAGTTTGTGCTGTTGAAATCAATCGAACAATGAGAGTCCTTGAAGGAGTGATTAACACCTTCGAATACAGAGGAATGTAGGCGCAGGGACTGACCTAGCCTTTGCCTTTGCAGCCATGGCTGTGATCAAAAAAGTCTGAAGGAGTCGGAAACTGCCGTTTATTTGCCTTAACTCTTTCCGTTGACCACTTTTCTGGTCTTTCGGCACAGTCACTCTAGAGTTTTCTTCCTGTCAATCTCAACTGCACCTCAGAGTTGTCCATCTCTTTCAATGGAGACGTTAATGCAAGCTGGACAGGCAGTAAGGTCCCCTTCCCAAGATTGAAGAACCAGTCGAGACCTTGGCATTTGTTTTACTCCTGGTTTGTATAGCCGTCGTCGTCATATTGGACAATCAAACTGTCGAATCGTGGACGATTCAGCCCGCGGTCCAGTTTGCTATTTTGCATTTTCGGAAGCATTTGTGTACACCTGGTGAGTGCCGCAAACGGTGCCTCACTTGACGAATTACACTACATCTGGAATAGAGGAGAAGGGCTCACCTTTTCCGCCTCGCCGCAAGTCCCTCTGCTCGGAAAGTCGCTTGAATAATGCTTGCTATTATCATTATCAAGGTCACAACTGGTCCACTGTTACAACGAGCGACGCGCCAGGAACTCGAGGAGATTGACACGCCAGAGACTATCAAGTTGAATATAACTCAACGTCTTCCTCGAGGCTGGACAGGTAACGTCAACAGTGCTACAACCATAGTTGGATCTTCCAACGTCAGACGGATAATCAGAGCTCGGTGGCGCAACACTACACCAGGCTCTTTTTTTGATGGAAGAAGATGTGAAGGAAACGTTCTAGGAGTAGGCATAAGCTACGACTGCTCCTCGACTACAAGTCCACTATCCCTACTCACACCCGATCGTCCTCTTCGAAGTGAACCCCACGGCCAGTGCGCCTGTCGTTATTCTGAGGACCCCATATTCCTTGGCGGTTAACAACTGCATTGCCGATCTCACTATCGATACTTGCAAGATTGAGGCCGGTATTGTTGAATATCTCATTACCCTTCGGAACTCGATTATCAAGCTCAACTCCAACATGTCGAACGATGGAGTTCGCTCGACATATAACGATTCTGGGGACTTGCCCACCTCAGCTTTGGAGTCACCCGCTGGTCCACCATGAGGTCTCAAGCACTTTGCCAGCAATTTTGATAACCGTGCCTGGGTGGAGAAGTCCTTCCACTTTTACCCGGAGAACCAAACATTCCGCGTACGGCGTTCGAAACACATGCTGGTCTTCCACACCGTGCACACCTTGCTGCAGCATCGATCATCACGCTGTTTGGGACGTCCTTCGTTCTGATCGGGCTGCAGGGCTGGTGGTCGCTCAGTCGGACTGTGAGTCCGAGTCTGTTAGAGACGGCCAGAGCATTTTCTGAATGTGATAACAACAACACAGCCGATAAGATATTAGATAGATTTGGAGAGATACAGGTCAAATATGTCGATGGGGTGATGGAATGATAGTACAGCTGAACGCCTCTTAACCCACACTAAGGCGGTCCAGGAGTAGACTCCTCAGCGCGCTTGGGGCCATGATTTTAGTTACACCGGATAATCAGTCAGTATACAGCAATCA
>QDKV01004682.1_pt1 | contig 12369 bp, 9 predicted proteins | sample 1861101 | NCBI WGS metagenome assembly QDKV01 (sample SAMN04275158, study PRJNA302643) | Fungus metagenome, whole genome shotgun sequencing project. | isolation source: fruitbody | host: Mallocybe terrigena | place: Sweden | collected 2013 | reverse complement strand
GTGCTGACTTGAGGGCCGAAAATACCCGTGGGTACGGATCCGGGTGATCCGCGAGTGCACTCGTGTCCAGCCTTATCTGGAAGGAGATGGTGGCATGGTGTGAGAGCACTGGAAGAGTGAACTACAGCTATCACGAACTCACCTTTCTTATATATTGTACCGCAGTCCATCTGAGTCCAATCCGAGTCATGACGACTTAGTCTACGTATTAGCCAACGATAGTGGTGACAAGTCACAACGTAAGCGTGATTTGAATAGAATAATTATCTAACCATAGTAATTGACACGAAAATGATTTTCATTGAGTATGATTTATAGACAATCAAACGCGTTGACGAAGGGGGAAAGTAGACCAGTAGATATTTCACTATGAAGGGAGATACAAGTACATAGTGTACTATGTGAGTAATTTCTGCGGCGGTGGAGACAATATTTTTACACTAGGGTACAGAAAATACAAAGTTCAAACCAATCAGGGACCAATAATCACATGAATAGCACTGTAGGACTGTTCAGAGGTGGCAAAAGACCATCCCCAAGACACATAAATATGGGGCGGGAAGGTATAGAAAACGTAACCATATCAAGAAGAGGAAAATGGTAGCCATAAGATGCGCGAAGAAGCACACGCGATGTGTAGTAGCACTGAGAGTGTATCCGAAACCATTCACATCTGAGTACAAATCAGAAAATTTTATTTAATCGATCAAGTTTGTACGTACCTCTTTGTTCTTCCGAGTCTGCTCTTGAATTTTCTTCTCAGCCTGTTAAGAATTTAACAAGAGGAAGTAGTAGATGAATATCAACGTACTCTTGAATAACACTCAGCAAGTTCGATGAAGAACTTCTTAATAACAACGGACAATACGACCTTTTTGCAAGCCGAGATTTTCAGCCCGTTCCAAGTGCCACCACTGTCGGCTGACAAAGAGGGTTCGAACGGTAAAAAAATGTGATCCAATACGTCGACATCAACCTCATCAGGTGGAAGTAGACCGCAAAGAGTCATGTCGATGATGAGGGCGGCATGGAAAAAAGTGACAGCGAACCAGTAGCACTGGTTCTTGAAAAGCGAATATAGGGGATATTCGCGATGCAAGACGTAGGCAAGAACCACCAAATGTAGAAATTTTAGGCTCTTCGGAGTGAAACTCGCCACTTCGGATGCAGTGCGGTATTCCTGTGTGTCGAGCAAGTCCGCCCCAGCGAACCGATCAGAAGCACGCCCGTCTTTCAATGGCAAGCTGATAAGACTTCTTGAGATCAAGCGTCCAGGTGTCGTCTGGGACATGAGGTGCAAAAAATCGGCGATGCCTATAGTAATTTGTTGATGGAAGGGAAATTGGAAAGTGGAGGGTCTGGAGGTGTTGGAATAAGATGGAAGGACAGATGAGGGAATGTTGGGCCTATCTTCCGATGAAGATTGTGATAGTGATTTGCCTACGGGTAAAATAACTGGTAGTGTGGCCGATGCCACCGATGCCACCGCAACGGCTGGAGGAAGTAACGGTACTACCAATGCCGCAGTAGGTGCTGCGATGGGGATCACAGTTTGCGAATCCAAGAGAGCGTCGAGTAGTTGCCCCCATTCCGGATGAGCAAAAAACTCTGCGAAATCGTTGTCCGTCGGGTTATGGGTTACTTGCATGCGTTCCAGAAGCATTCTCGTCGCCTGGAAGAGATTACTCTGGATAAACTCGTGTTCCGACTCTGCCAGACACCTCTTTATCTTGCGATGAAATAGTTTTCCAACCGGATGAGCATCCACGGCCCCTTGGAAATCTCCTCCGATACACAGAGCTCCAGTATAGAGTGTGTAAAAATCCTCTACATCCCACTGAAGACGGGTTGAAAAGAGTATGTCGAACGAGTCGTCGGAAGCCATGGGCTGGGGGTTGAAGAAGGAGGACAAAGTTCGAAATAACGCCGGAAAGGGATTCATCTGAATTTGAGGGTGAGTCATTTGTACCCGCACAAAGCATCTATACGCAATCACTTATCAGCAATAAGGATGTGTCCAAACTCTTGGGTTGCACCTGCAAAAGTCGCTTTAATCACCGTCGTATACGTGTCATGGGTCACCAACCAGGGTTTCTATGAGAGCCGTCCAATCACTTAACCGTGACAGCGATAAGCCTTAGCCGAGTGAATAGGATGCTCCTCGTGCGTCGAGTTGGCTTGAACTTGAATGAAATTAATGCAGATAAGGGACACGGGCATACCATGGTCCTCTTTCTCCTCACTGAGGGCCCCGGTTTGGGCGTTCATTGGAATCAGCCGCGTCTAGTAAACAGATGAAAATAGAGGGGCACACTCACCTAAACAGGATCTTCCATGGGTTTTTCGAGCGTGTCTCGTCCTCTTGGAGCACTCCAGACAATGGTCGCAGGTCGGCGTTCCTGGCAGATGGTACAACAATGTTCCATTCTCGTTCTTCAACAGAACCAAGCTCCGATCATACTCGTCCTGTTCCTGGATGTCTGAACGAGCAGCATCGCCATTTTCGAGCCCATTACCAGCGCAGGCCATTCTCGTGCCACATTGACATTGAGCCGCTCATCAAGCCCAATGGTTGGGTCCACACAGCCTGCCACAACTAGTAGCAGTTACGTCCCCAGTAGTTACGGCTATAGTTCACGCCCTTTGTCGCTGTCCAAATTAGGTCGGTCCTCTGCAGAACTTGGCACCCATTCGAGTCTGCTTTCCCTGCCTATAAGACCAAGCACAAGTGGATTCAGGACGTCGGCAGGAATCCGTTCTGGCACACCGAGTTATACAACACCGAGTTATACAACAGCGCCGTACACGGCCACGCCTGGTTCTGCCTTCTCCAACACGATCACGCAGACCGGATCGTACACAACGCCTACCACTGATATGAAAACAATCCCAGGATCAGAAGCCACTTCCTCTCGAAGCACAATCACGCCAACCTTGACCTTATGCAAACCTCAAAGTCCGCCAACATCTCCAGTCGCCTCGGTTCGAAATATTGTTGCTTCATGGAAGGAACGCACACCAGCATCTGTCCACGCAGACAGGAGTTCAGCCTTCTCTCCTGCTTCTCCTCCGACAACAGCATCGACCGTTTCTCACGACGTTCTGGTATTCGTCGTAGACTTGAGGGAGGTCGAGCGAGATTTAGAGAATCCCGTGAAGGGGAGACATCGACGAGTGCTCTCCGGCACCTTCTACCGCCAGATGACTTCCAACTTCTATCTTCAAGACCTTTTCTTTGGCCAACCCTGAGACTGTCGTTCCCTCGCGCCTGCATTCTATCTATGGGACTCGTTCAACCACTCCGAATACATCCAACTCTCAGTTTCAAAACACAAGGCACGATGACAACTCGGTCGTTCGGGCCTCGTGCAACCCTCACTAGCTTGAACCTGACCTTTTTTCAAGGCTGTGAACGACTGTGTGATTGTAGGGATCAGTCGAGCAATGGACGGGTCGTGTGCACAAAGTGTAAATTTATTGTTACACTATTGCTTGCTACTAACTACCTTTGCCTCCTCAACCAGAACCTGGCGTTGAAGTTTTCGTTGTCCAATAGAGATGTTGCCCTCTCGACACACTGCTTACAACCGCTTTCTTTCGGTCTGCTGTCGCCAAGAAAATATCTGGCTGCATTGATATTGATAGTTGGGTGGGTGACAAATATTTCCGACGGCAGTCGCGCGAAGAAGACCAAATGAACATAGCAGTTTGCATCTATATCTTAATATGTCTTCGTACATGTCAATTACAATAACACCAATTTTAAATGATAGAAAACGAAAATACTTGTCAATGTGTTTAAATTGCTTGAATATGCACGGATCATGTGACGCTGTTAATGCAACTTGAATGAATCAATTGAACTTACTGACATCCCTCATGCCACGAAAGCGACGAAAGACATCAAAGTACGAGGTCGAGCATCTCTATCGCAAGTGCCATTATTGTAAGACTCACCGAGACGCACGCTTATTCGATCGCCATGAGACTTCTTGCAAGGCGCGATGGACAATTCAAAACGAGAATCAATGTTTACCTCTGGTGGCCATAGAAAACCCAGGTGCAGTTCCCCAGGATCGGTTTGAAGTCGTCATAGAAGAATCTAGCAAAATGCAAGTAGACAATGCTGTGGAGGCGCTGGCAGACAAGGGGTGTCCGGAATGTTGATCCGTGACCCGGGGTTAGGGAGGGGGGGGTTGGGTGGGAGGTCTTAAAAAAATTTAGTATTTTTAATAAAACAGCTTTAATTTCTCTAAATAATGGTCTGTAACATGCAAAATCAACTGTTTTGCCTAAGTTTGAGGGCAGAAGTGCTTTTATACCATGAAACTCACAACTATTCTATGTTTTATAATAATTGTGACTGATTACATAGACTACTCAAGTAGAATAAATCAATAAATACATGTATAGAAATTGTCAAGAACCATTTTTAACACAGTATATATTTATTAATCTACTTTTTAAGTGTTTGTATTTGTAAAATATTAAAATATTACCTTTTTAGTAATATATTTTTCTTGGAAATACCCTTTTGTGGTATGTTATTCCCACAGGGGGGGGGGGGGGTTAATCAAATTGGCTTAAAGAAATTTACCGACCCCGTGGCATTATTAAATTTCCGGACACCCAAAGTCACACTCAGTCTAATCTTAAGTCGAGTTAAGATACATCAAGTCATCTTAAGTCATTTCAGGGGTTTCAGGCCATATAAGAGTTCAACAAATCATATAAAATGAAAACTATATACATTAATTGCTACTGTAGAAGAGTGCCAGACACAAAGACACACCCTAGTGGGTGTGTTTTCATGTAAGGCATGTGGAGAAGGGTGGAGCTTGGTTGTTGCATGGTGTGAGGCAGGGTAGCGAGGGAGAGGTTGGTGGTGGTGCGTCGACAAAAGAAACACCCCCTCCATCTCGCGTTTCGAGCGAGGGAGGGTGGAGAGGGTGTGTTGACAGAGAACCCCTCCGTCTCGCAATTCGAGCGAGGGAGGGGTTGGTGGTGGCATGGTGGCGTGTCGACAGAAGAAATCCCCCTCCGTCTCGCGTTTCGAGCGAGGGAGGGGTGGATGGGGTGTGTCGTCAAAAGAAACCCCCCCTCCGTCTCGCGTTTCGAGCGAGGGAGGGGTGGATGGGGTGTGTCGACAAAAGAAACCCCCCCTCCGTCTCGCGTTTCGAGCGAGGGAGGGGTTGGTGGCGTGGTGGCATGTCGACAGAAGAAACACCCCCTCCGTCTCGCGTTTCGACAAAAGAAACCCCCCCTCCGTCTCGCGTTTCGAGCGAGGGAGGGGTGGGGGGGTGTGTTGACAGAAGAAACCCCCCTCCATCTCGCGTTTCGAGCGAGGGAGGGGTTGGTGGTGGTGGTGGCATGTCGGCAGAAGAAACACCCCCTCCGTCTCGCGTTTCGAGCGAGGGAGGGGTGTGTTGACAGAGAACCCCTCCGTCTCGCAATTCGAGCGAGGGAGGGGACGGAGAGGGTGGATGCAGCAACACGACGAAGAGAGAGACTCTCTCTTCGTCGTGTAGGTTCTGTTGTCAGCAAATTAAATTATAAGTAAGTAGTCGCAGGCGCACCTTGTACGCCTACGTCCTGGTGTTGAAAACGAGCATAAACGCTCGTTTTCGGGGGGTGGTGGGGTTGACTGAAGAGAGGTGGTGCTAAGGGATGAGTGTCACGGTTGAACGTTGAACGTTGAACGTTGATGTCGCACGACTGTCAACGCGCGTGAGTGTGGGAAGTTGGACTTAGGCATTTCAATCTCATTTCAGTCAATGCCTTTGAGCCTTAAATATTAAATACTTACCTTGTATTTTACCTTAACGACTTAATAACTTAATAAATTTCAACCTTATGCACTTAAAATTTCCTACCACCACTGCCACCCTCGAAAATGAGCCACACACATTTAAATGTATATAATATTAATAATATAATATTTTTGTGCTTTACCTACCTGAAAATTATGCCAAGCCGAGCCCAAGCTCAACCTCAGCTCGGCCTACAGCTTGGGCTTGACATTTTACCAAGCCCGAGCCCTGGAAAGCCAAGCCTAAGCCAGGGTATCCAGGCCAAGCTAGGATTGCGGCTTGCCACAGGTAACCCCAGGGTATCTCAGCCCATACCCGTACCCGTACCTGCAGAAACCTGTACCCTTGGTCACGGGTACGGGTTTTCGGTGGGTACGGGTACGGGTTTTCTGAAAACCCGTGGGTACCCATCGTAATATATTATAAAATTTAATTAATTATATTATCTACATACAAAACATAATGACCCCTCCGTCTCGCGTTGAGGGAGGGAGGGGTAGTTGTGGTGTGCCAACAGAGGAGACACCCCCACCATCTCGCGTTTCGAGCGAGGGAGGGGGTGGTCGATGAGAGGGTGTGCCGACAGAAGAAACACCCCCTCAGTCTCGCGTTTTGAGCGAGGGAGGAGGTGTGGTCAATGAAAGGGTGTGCCGACAGAAGAAACACCCCCCCGTTTCGAGCGAGGGAGGGGGTGTGGTCGATAAGAGGGTGTGCTGACAGAAGAAACACCCCCTCCGTCTCGCGTTTTGAGCTAGGGAGGGGGGACAGCATCCTAAATAAGAAAAAAATTCGGAGCCCTTCTCAATGTAGCCTGTACAAAGGTATTAGCATATGTAATTTTTGATGAAAATACATACCTGTTGAGGAATGGGTGAAAGCACACCCATTCCTCCTCAGCCTCTTGTTGCCCTACCCTCTTATTTTCGGCTGTTGTGCTGGTGGTGGTGGCCAATGGACAGGTGGAAGTGGAAGGGAATGATCAAAAACGAGTGACAGGTGGCAGAGAAACTGCGCGTTGATGTTGTTTCAAGCGGAGTTTGAACTCTGATCAAACCCATCGTACCCGTGGCTGGGGTACGGGCTTCTCTGGGGTACAATTTTGGCTACCCGTACCCGTACCCCAGGGCAACCCGTGACATTTACCTGCGGGTTTCTCATACCCGTGGCAATCCCTATCCATCTCACAATTTGAGCAAGGGAGGGGTATGTCAACAGGGAATGGCCCCTTTGTCTCGCATTTTGAGCAAGGGAGGGGATGGAGGTGGTTGACAGGAGGGAAACCCCTCCATCTTGCAATTTGAGTGAGGAAGGGGGTAGTGGTGGTGTATCAACAGAGGAAACACCCCCTCCATCTTGCGTTTTGAGCGAGGGAGAGGGTGGTGGTGTGTCAGTGGAAGGAACATCCCCACCTCACATTTTGAGCAAGGGAAGGGGATTAAGGGCAGTTGGTGGGAAGGAAACCCCTCTGTCTCGCATTTCAAGCGAGGGAGGGGGTGGTGGTTGGTGGCAAAAAAACCCCTTCGTCTCACAATTTAAGTGAGGGAGGTGTGTTGGCAAAAGGAACACGAACCCCCCTCCACCTCACATTTTGAGTGAGGGAGGGGGAAAGCTATTCTATGAAAAAATAATATTAAATTTGAATATTTTTAAGAAAAAGAAAAACACCTTGTCTCACTTTTGAGCGAGGGAGGGGGTCCATTATATTGTAAAATAGATCTCAGTTGGTATTTGGGGTAACAACTGATATTCGGAATAGTCCTAACCTATTGTAAAATAGACTATCATAGAGAAACATAAGTAAAGAATAATATTACGAAGGTATATAAGAAACTCACTCTCAGTTGGTATTTGGGGTAACAACTGAGAGTGGTTTAATGTGGTAACATCGTAGATATAATGAGTCGGATAAATGGAAAATCACAAGCAATCACCAAAAGGTACTGATATATCCCAAAAGGGATAATGGGAATGATGGTGATATAACAAGAGATGAAAAGAATATAAATGGATATTACGGTCACCTTTCAACACTCCCCTATGAACGTAAGATCCTTAGGCAATGTTGAGAAGAGTTAAAAGGCGATGGTGATGGTCACGAGCGAGTGGTTTGGTAAAGAGGTCGGCGAGATTGTCAGCAGAAGTAACTTGTTCGAAGAGAATAGATTTAGATTTGACAAGCTCACGAAGATAGTGGTGGCGGATGTCGATATGTTTAACCTTTCCATGGTCCTTAGTGGTCTTCGAAAGAGCGATTGCTCCTCTGCTATCTCCCTTGATTATACCCGGCAGCATATGTTCCACCTCAACTTCATCCAACCATGTCTGCATCCACGTCATTTGTTGAGCGCATCGGGACATTGCGACGTACTCGGCTTCAACAGTGGAGAGTGCAACCGTCGCTTGTCTCTTACTACTCCAGGTCACCGCACCTCCAGCCATCGTGAAGACAAATCCAGAAGTCGACCGACGAGTATCGCGACATCCTCCATAGTCAGCATCAACGTAGGCAATAGGAGTGAGGTCCATGTCCCGAGAATAGGTTAAGCCATAGTTCATAGTATTTCGGACGTACCCTATGACATGTAGTAACGCTTTCCAGTGTTCGATTCCGGGATCGGCTTGAAAACGGGACAAGAGTGAGACCGCAAACGATAAATCAGGTCGCGTTGCTAGCTGCCCCCACATGACGGATCCGAGTACGGGTCGATAAGGTTTGTCGACCATTTGTTTCTTCTCGGAATCTGTTTTGGGAGACATATTTTGATCCAGCATAATACCCATTGGGAGTGGAGTATTCCGTGGGGGAACATGTGTGAGGTCGAAACGGTTGAGAACGTGTTCCCAGTAAGGTCGTTGGGTGAGTCGTATCGTTCCAGAGTCAAGGTCTTGCTGGACACGCATACCGAGAAAGTATTCATTCTCCCCTACATCCTTAATCTCCCATTCCTTCCCCATCTCATCCTTCCTCCTCTTGATTTCCTCATCCGTTTTCGACGCACCAAAGACGTCGTCGGTGTAAGTGTCTGTGATAGTATAGTCGTCTCCACCTTTCTTGTACCTGACGCAGGGATCTGCTCGCGACGTAATATAACCCAACTTAGTGTACGTGTTCGTGAGGGTCTCGTACCAGTCGTGGGCACCTTGCATAGTCCCATAGATAGTGTGAACGAGCTTACAAACGTGGTCCTCATATCCAGGTTCGACGAAACCCTCCGGTTGCTTCATATATATGTCTTCCTTCGTAAGACTGTTCAGGTATGCTCCTACGAAGTCGATGCGCCATAGTTTGAGGTTGAGTTTGGCTGCGACGGCGGCAGTCATCCGAACGGATTCGAGTCGGGTAACGCCAGCCCACGTTTCGTTGTAATCGACGCCGAGCTGTTGTGTGTATCCCTTTCCGACGAGTCGTGCCTTATCCTTAATGCGATTCCCCTCACCATCCCACTTGATATCGTAGACCCACATGGAGTCCATGACGTTCGCTCCTGGTGGTGGTTTGACCAAGTCCCATGTATGTTTTGCCTTGAGAGTTTCCATCTCGACCTTCATCGGGACCATCCACCGGTCGGAGTCAGTAGACATCGCATGACGGTACGAACGCGGAATATGATGAGAGGCCTTGGTTTCGGCAAGACACGCGATGTAGTCGTCTTGGTCGTCCAAGAGTCGGTCAAGAACTAACCCAGCTTGGGGTAACCGCCGGTCAGTGGACCATTCCTCACCCTTGTTTCGGCCGGTTTCCTCCCGTTGTTGGTATTCCCTAGACTGAAGACTACCAGTAGACGGCTGTGGGACTCTAGAGGAGCGACGGAGGTTAGGTTGGACTTGGACGGATTCTGCGGGAATATCGTCACGCGTCGCGTTGGGATCAGTCACGGGGTTGTATTTGTCGGACTTTTGTTGATCATTGGGCGTCTGTTGATCAAGAATCGTTTGTCCTTTATCTACGTCCGTCTTCGTTCTGCTATCGTCAAATGTTTCTCCCCCAAGTGTGTCGAAAAGAGGTACGTTCTCCCCTACATTTGGCGATGTGCGGTGGGGCTGACCTTCCTCAAAGACGACGTCCCTCGAGACGAAAACGCGCCGGGAAACAAGGTCTTGGACTTTGTAGTTGCCGCTCCCACCCGCATAACCCAGTAGCCGGCATTCAACAGCCCTAGGGTCGAGTTTCGAGCCGCCCGTCACTTGGACACCGTGCACGGTAGGTATCTTCGCCCAACACTTGGCACCAAACACTCGGAGGTAGGAGACATCCTGTCTCTTTCCGGTCAGGGACTCAACAGGTATTCGTCCAGGGTGACGACGCGAGGGAATGAGATTGCGGGTGTGGACAGAGTAAGAGGCGGCTTCCGCCCAGTAGGAGTGACCCAGGTTGGAGTCACGAAGTAAGGTACGTACATCGTCCATCGTAGTGCGAATTGCGCGCTCAGCCAGTCCATTTTGTGCGGAGGAGTAGGGGGCGGTGAACTCATGGACGATACCATGGTGCTGGCAATATGTACCCCAGGCTGAGGAGTCGTACGCCCGATCAGTACGAAGACGGCGAACCTTTCGTCCAGAGATGGATTCAACCTCAACGCGGAAAGCATCGAAAGCGGCGATAGTAGAGGAATCAGACTTGTCAGAAAGGTACGCGCCATACTTGTATGAGGTTCCCCCATCTACGATCGGCATAAAGTAAACTTTCCCCCCTACAGATTGTACTCGGGACGGCCCCCAGAGATCGAACGAAACAAGCTCCAGAGGGTCTAGACTCCTCTCAGTTTTCCCATCGAAAGGACGACGGGTTTGTCGCCCGAGAATACAGTCTTCGCACTGTCCACGAAGATCATTCCCCGAAACGTTCAACCCATCGACAAGATTTCCCTTCGACATCTCCATAATGGTCAGGGGGCTACAGTGCGTGAGACGGCGGTGCCATTGTTCGAGCGAGGTGGGTAGTGACAAGGAAGTCATTGCGAGGGGAACTCCTGATACTTCAGGTAAGCCTCCATTAACTTCATCCACAATGTACATTCCCTTTTCACACCGAGCAGCTAAAACTACGGTACCGTCTGACTTCCGAACTACACCACGTCCTCCTCCAAACGTCACTGATAAGCCGGCCCTGTCGAAGGCGCTCACTGATATAAGGTTGGCGTTCAACGTTGGAGCGTGGATCGCACGGGTATAAGTAATTTTCTTCTCTCGGCCGTCCACGATATAATGCTTAATAACAGTGCCCTCGCCAATGATCTCGAATGCGCCATCGACGGCTTTTGCGGAGTCACCGGAACGGGGTGTCACCGTCTTATAGACAGTGAAGTCTTCCTTCGACACAAACATAGTATCACTTGCACCGGAATCGATAAAGGTGGGTACTTTCCCATTACGAAAACTTCCGAACGTGTTACTAACAAGTGCCACTGTAGGAATCACATCATCGTCGTCAACGATGACTTCTGAGTTCCCTCCGATAGTGGAGACTCTGGCTGAAAGTACGAAGTGTTCGGTCACGGCAACCTGAGGGTTGGAGGAGGCGACATTCGCTCTCGCTCGCTGTCCGAAGTTAGGCGGAAACTGGCCCTCTTTTCCTCCTCCCGGCCAATAGCAGTTGGCAGTTGTGTGAGTCGAGCGTTTCTTAGCTTTACAATTCGGATTCTTACAGGAGTCCGTTGTCGTCACGACCAGGGCAGTATTAGAGGATCCCGACGTGGGTTTGTTGCGTGTTCCCCTATCTAGGATCATGCCATGCGCTATGAGGCTCGAGAAGATGTCTGCGACAGAAGTCATCGCGTAGAGGGAGGGGATTACTGGAAGCCATTTTGGCGTAGGCGGTATCGAACGTATGACGATCCCCTTCCATGTCTCGGCTGTCATCGTGGTTGCACTCAAGTTATCGACAGCAGCCTTCCTGGTTCGGAGAAGTTTAATATGTTCTTGGATATCCGACTCCTCAGCATACACCGTCTGATTGAGTGCTTCCTGTGCATGGGATCGCCTCATGTCGGTACTTTTCCCCCATTCCGACTTAATTGAGTCCCAAGCCTCTTTAGCGGTTCCCGTAGTCACTACACCAAGTCCGGCAATGTCCGTACAATTCAATGCAATGTGGCCTCGAGCCAATTGGTCACGGAACACCCACTCATCGTAGTTCGGTTCGGTAGAGTAAACTGGGGTAGAATCAGGGGCAGTGGTACCAGCAGGTGGTTTGGCAGGCTTCGTAACCACTCCGTCGATATATCCACTTAGTCCTTTAGAGCCAAGTAGTTGTAGCATGTTAATCTCCCACTTTAAGAAGTTATCTCCGTTGAACTTTTGTTCATCGGAGAGTATCGTCAGGGTTGGTATGCCCGACATTGTGAATAGGGGTAAGGTGTCGAGAAGTGAGTGCTCGTAAAGTATCGAGAGTAATTGTTCGCAAACTCGAGAGTGTTAATGTCTGAGTCGTTTTATCCCTTCTATGGTTCAATAACCAGTACCGGGGCCCATAACCTATTGTAAAATAGATCTCAGTTGGTATTTGGGGTAACAACTGATATTCGGAATAGTCCTAACCTATTGTAAAATAGACTATCAT
>QDKV01004683.1_pt1 | contig 12370 bp, 17 predicted proteins | sample 1861101 | NCBI WGS metagenome assembly QDKV01 (sample SAMN04275158, study PRJNA302643) | Fungus metagenome, whole genome shotgun sequencing project. | isolation source: fruitbody | host: Mallocybe terrigena | place: Sweden | collected 2013 | reverse complement strand
GCAAGTGCCGTGCAAGTGCCGTCGATTTTGCAATGGCTGTAATTGATGCGCTGTCAAAATCGTGAGATCCCCGAGATCCGAATCAAAAAAGTGGCAGCCTCTCTATCGCGAGTTGTCTCCTTAAGTTTACGTAATACCATCATGATGATCACGTTTGTCCGTCTGCCTATCATAAAACGAAGCGATACGAGAGGCTGCTTCTAGGAGCCTGGTTACAACCCCGATTTGGTTATACCGCAAATCCAACAACTTTCAAATGGAGATGCGAATGTTATATGCCGGTCAACTTTACTTATCGCTACCAGACTTATCCACGTAGATCTCTAAATCTTGGGGTCAGATGTGCAAATGTATTTAAAGTGGCCGCGTTCATAGGGTATTACCCATAAACCATTCTTTGCTTGTTCCATGTCCGCCAACCTCAGTTCAGTCATCCAAGACTCCTCTTTGCTGGACGGTGGTGTCACTACTAATTTTGGGCGGGCATCCCCTTCTCGAGCTCGTGTCTTTCCGCTGCCAACCCCCAGTGTAAGAGGTCATGGCCTTACACTTCGACATGTAAGTCATCTCTATTCGTTATTCCTTTTCTTAATGGCTTATTCGTTAATTCAGGCCGAAAATATCGTTTTTGTATTACAACCTCTCACGCATTGAGTTGCTCTTTACTCACCTTACTTTTACAGAATGGACCTGTCACTCTGTGGGCTACTGGTCCTGGATGGATCCTAGGTACCGCAATTGCGCTCATGAAATTTATGGCAAAGGTAAAATAAGTCGAGGCATTAGCGACAAATATATGAGATCTAACTACAAATTGTTTCTTGCAAACAGCTTACAGGCAGCGAACTGAGCATCGAGCACCTACCGTCGGAATGAGCAATAGACCGGGGAGACGCCCCGTTTACCCTGACAACGACTGTGACATTGGAACTTGGTATTCGTATGATGAGGAAGGAATGGGTCAAATCATTTTTGTAATTTCTGTAGTAATTGATCGCGCCTTTCGCACAACACTGGCAACTTTAAGTAACGACTACAGGCAGCAGGTGGTTAATTTAGTGATTCGTTGGAGTGTACTTCCGAGTCTGTAACGTCGCATTGTAGCTAGACAAGGTGTGAAAAGTCCATAGAGGGGGTGGTTATTATTACAGTAACCTAAAGAGTAGTCAGTTAGTAGCTGGTGGAGTTTGCGTGAATGTTGTCAAGTGAGTATTGAGGGCAAGTCGTGTGGACTTTATCAAAATGAGTTCGCTGACGACTTCCCTGGGAGAAAGTAATGTGTGGTTGGGCAGTTTTTGTGTTCATGTGAATGAGTCCGTCCATCATTCAGCCGATTTCAAAACGATAGGCCCTCCCAACTTTGTTTGTTTATGTCGGATCAGGCTTCTATCAGTGATGTGAGCCCCATAGTATAGTTGAAAACGTAGCCAACCATAATGCATAAGGTTTTGCCTCCGCTGGGCTTTCGATAGGAAATTGATCCACTGTAAACAAAGGAACTCAAGGGGCCTATCGTTTTGAAATCGGCTGGAATTGGTTTTCTGTGAGAAAAAAAACATGTCATATAAGATTGCTTTGATTGGTCCGAGGACCCAGGAATGATGAATCAACGTCTTTTCTCTTCTCTGCCGTCGACTTAGTTTTAGACCATGTGGTGCCCTTCCAGGTCCTCGATGATAGCTCACACATTTAGGCGCTCGTATGCTACAACGCACACCACTGGAAAAAGGTAATTGATTGTTTTGCTTTCTACGTTCATAATGTCTTACACCACTTAGTCCAACAGGTTGGCTTTTTCTTTGAGCTTTATGGCCTCTATGAGATGTTTGACGGACTTGGTTAGCGGTCGTAATGTTGAACATGGGTGGTCCTTCGACGGTTCGTAATACAACAGGAGTTCTAGGTGTTGATGTGATGTGTTATTTACCCGTTAGGTTGAGGAAACGCACGACTTCCTGAAGAACCTGTTCATGGACGGCGACCTTATTCCACTGCCCTTCCAACGATTTCTTGCTCCGATCATTGCACGTAGACGGTCCCCTAGAATCGAACAGCAATATGCCGATATCGGCGGTGGTTCTCCCATACTACGTTATACACGTCTTCAAGGTGACGGAATGGCGCAGCTTCTTGATGAGCTTCATCCGGAAACAGCCCCCCACAAAGCATATGTTGCATTTCGATATGCAAAGCCTCTGACGGAAGAGACGGCTCGGCGGATGAAAGAGGATAAAGTGAAAAGAGCTATTGCATTTACTCAATATCCACAGTACAGCTGTAGTACTACTGGAAGTAGTCTGAACGAACTCTACAGACGTGGTAAAGCCGGAAATTTTGGTAAGGTGGAATGGAGTGTTATTGATCGATGGGGCACACATCCAGGTTTCATTGAGGTTTGTAACGAAGTCTGTCATGTTCAAATTCACTTGCTGAACAAACTTCTATCCAGGCAGTCGCCCAGAATATTGAAGCCGCGCTGGCAAGGTTTCCTGAGGAAAAACGTTCCGAAACTGTCCTTTTGTTTTCGGCACATTCACTACCAATGTCAGTTGTAAACCGCGGAGATCCTTACGTGTTGGAAGTTTCTGCGTCCGTGGCGGCCGTAATGCAAAGGTTGAAACACTCGAATCCTTACCGGCTGGTGTGGCAATCGCAGGTTGGGCCGTCGGCATGGATGGGCATGCAAACGGGTGAAGCTATCAAAGGATTGGCTCGTTTGAAGAAAAAGCAAGTTGTGCTGGTCCCCATTGCGTTTACGAGCGATCATATCGAGACTCTCTATGAACTCGACCTGGAGTACATAAAAGAAGGGAAGGAGGTAATTTGCAACACCAAATCCTTTCTATTTCATACGCTGACACCAAACTCTATGAACAGCTTGGGCTAGAAATACACCGTGCGGCGTCTCTTAACGACTCGCCTGTGTTTATTCGCGCTCTTGCGGACATTGTCGTGGAACATCTCCGTGAGACTGCCGCGGGGAAGGGCCCAACAAGCATCCAAATGGGCTTGCGATGCCCAGGATGCACCAACGCAACGTGTGGACAACAAAAAGCTTGGTTTAAGCGAGGGGGCCGATAGACTTTTATAATGTATAACTCTATCTAATTGAGCATGGCTTTTTTCGAGAACAAAAGCTTGGGGAGGTGTAAGTACTGTGAAAAATTACGTTGGAAAAAAAAATAATGTACCATCTGCCGCGGTCGTTCAGTCATCAGACGATCATGACGATTTTTTACGAGGGTCCCTGCAGAGTCTATAAAGACCTTCTCATATCAATCCTGCTGGGTACCTTGTCGCGTCGTTCCCTCTCATGTCTTCAACAACCATCGTCTCAGCCCCAGGAAAGGTCCTAATAGCAGGAGGGTACCTTGTCCTCGACCCAAGTTATTCTGGCATAGTCGTGTCGACTTCATCACGCTTTTACACCGCTATCCGAGATGCGCAATCTCAACAGGCCTTGACCGTCCAAGTCCGATCTCCACAGTTCCTTAACGCGACTTGGTTCTATTCCATTGCATTTAACGACACTGAGGTTGAGATTAGAGAGTCTCAAGAAAAGTATGTCGATAGCTTTGCCTTGTAAAACTTTGATCACATATTTTTGCCATAGTGCCAGCAGGAACAAATTCGTTCATCTCGCTCTTCAGCACACAATTGCGCTAGCCGTTGAAACGAAGGGTGCTGCTAGTGTTCGAGAAAAGCTCTCTCAGGGTGTCGATATCACCATCGTCGGGGACAATGATTTCTATTCCCAACGCGCCAAGGTTTGTATTTGGCTTTCTCTGAAATTTATATGCTTTATTCTGATCGTCGTTCAAAATCGCAAGCTCGAGTCGATGGGGCTTTCACGGACAATCAAGTCCCTGGACAGGATCCCCCCATTCAATCCCACAGGCGTTTCACTCTCCGAAGTTCACAAAACCGGTCTCGGATCCTCCGCCGCATTGATCACCTCGCTTACCTCGGCGCTTCTCATACACCTTTCTGTCATCCCGTCAGCTGCATTGTCATCCAGGGATGTAAAGAGACCTTGCAAAGATGGCATTAACGATGGCCGGCGTCTGGCACACAACCTTGCTCAGTTTGTGCATTGCGTTGCACAGGGCAAAGTAGGTAGCGGATTTGACGTATCGTCCGCTGTCTTTGGAAGCCATCTATACACGCGTTTCGATCCGTTGGTCATTCAGGATTTAATGGGCGAGGCTTCTGTGAGTTGAGAAAGCCTAAAAACGCATTTGGGCTCCCATGGATAGCTGATTAATTTGCAAATTTTCTTCGTCTTTTTAGCAAAGGTTACTCCCCGTTTTGTCACCGTCCAATTCCGCATGGAATTATCGTATTGAGGGCTTTAAGCTTCCCCCATACACGCGGATTATGCTTGCCGATGTTAATGCAGGGAGCGATACACCTTCTCTCGTGGGGAAGGTGTTGAAGTGGCGCAAAGAGAAGGCCGAAGAGGGTCAGTGTAATATTATTTTTTTTCTGATTCACCTTTCGTTGAGATGTTTTCTCTAAATAGCCGAAGCATTGTGGAAGCATCTTGATCAACTTAACCAATCACTGGCGCGGACTTTACTCCACCTTTCTAAACTACACGACGAAGACCCAGTAAATTACAAGAGCGCTGTCAAGTATATCTCTACGCTGCAGCCATTGCAGTGGGAAGCAAACCCACTCCAGCCTCCCGCCGAACAGCCTACCGTCAACACTTTCTATCAAGCACATAGAATATCTCAGGCAGGTAAACCATCATCCTTCTTTGAACTATGTAATTGAACGTTTGCTATGCAGGAAATTCGATCTAAAATGAAAGAAATGGGCAAGCTCGCTGGTGTGCCCATCGAACCTGACGAACAAACCCAACTACTTGACGTGTGTGTTATGCAAGCAGGCGTCGTTGGGGGTGGAGTTCCCGGAGCAGGGGGTTATGATGCCGTCTGGGTCCTCATTTGCGATCCAGAGAGCAGCAAGTATGAGCAAACACCTCTCGAGCGGGTTGAACATATCTGGAGCATTTACAAGGAGCTCAGTGTCTCACCGCTTTCTTCCAAAGAAAGTTTTGCAAAGGGCATTCGGCTTGAGGAAATTCATGATATTCCGGGGCTCGAGGAAGTACTTAACACGTCATGAACTTTTCTCGAAGCATGAACGAAGTCGGCATAATGGACAATTAAGTAATTACATCTTGTTATTACCATATACTTTGGTCCGTTCTTGATGTAGATATCTAAACTGTGCGTAATAAATACAAACGACTCCATCCTCTAAAGACATCAGCGAAAAAAAAATCGCATTATGTACATATTTTTGCAGCTCCTTTTGGTGTCCATGACTTGGCGAGAGCGAGATACAGCGAGATGACCATGACGACTACTCCAAAGGTTGCCATTAAAACAGCTGGCAATTTTGTTCGGCCGTACCATGGCAGTCTCTTGTCAACTAGCTTGATGTAGCATGCCGGTGGTAATATAAACGCTAGTGCGGTAGCTGAAACACCTCCTGTGATTTCGAGCATGATACCTAGGTCGCAGGTTATCAGGGCGACTAAGAAGAGATCGGGGGTGTGAGTCAAATAGAGATGAAATCAGAGAAATGAAGTGGGGCCCACCGAACATCGAAGCGTACAGGATAACCGTTGTGAAAAAGACGTGTCGTTGCTGGCTAAATGTTTCATGCGAGAAAAAGTATTGCTCGACAACCTAGTGAAGCACAAAAGTCAGAGGTTAACACGGTCGATCAAATTAGGTTAATCAAATTTATATTACAGACTTCTCTGCACACGAATAGTTCTAATGGTAAAGTTGTGAACATGTTTAGTCCAAACGAGAATCGCGCGATGTTGATCAAGATATTGTCCTTTCAACGGAAAATTTAACGTGCGAGAGAAATTGGCATGACAGCTAAACTCACATGAGGGAAATTGTTGAGGATGTTCCCCTGCGTTTTATCGGTGAAAACAAGGTAGCCACTGACTGCCAGTGTTGCACAGGCAACCAACGAGAGGACCATAGAGATATGTGTGACTTTAGCAAATCGGTCAAGTGTTGGTGTTCGCAGGCTTCCATAAATGAGGAGGGAATTGTGATGACATACTGTCAAGTTCTGAATTGACAGGATTGTAATGACAATGGGTAAATACAGGACTCACCAAAGGCAAAGCTTATCACACCAATAGCTTGGAATACACCCGAGTGAATGATTGAAAAGCGTCCTTCTTGCTTGCCTTTCAGCTGTGGAGGCACATGAGGACCTTCTATAAGGACGGATATAACAATAATAGTCATCCCAATAAGAGCAAGGGCAGATGCACGGGATAGTTTGTGAATATCTCGATGCAATGAGAGAGGATACGAAACACAAGTTGTGCATAACGCAATAATAAACTGTCGATTAGCGAAGATTTTGAGGATAGGTATCGTGGGTAGAGTAGGAAATACAAAGCGAAGAACGGACGGTAATGTATCGCCAATGATGATCCCATAGGCGCACATACCTAGAAAACATTTTATCCGCTGACTTGAACGGCGTCAAGAGTGACAGGCGCAGTAACGTACCTCCAAATGCAAACGAAAATTGAAAGAAGGAGACTGCTGCTCTTCCACTTGAACCGAAACAATGGTGCAAGATATCAATGTAGGAGTGACTTCCACTTAATTTCGCGTTGATGGCTATGAGACATATCGTCCAGTCCGTCAAGACACATAGAATAATAAGAAGTATGAGACCCGTGAAAAAACCAGCTTGACAAAGGGCATATGGTAGACCTGCAGAAAAAGGTTAAAAGTCATAGACGAAGCTGTCGATAAACTGAATTCATACCAATAATACCTGCAGTGCTTTTAACTTCCAGAATAGAAAGAATAGAAAAGAAGGGAACACACCAGCTCCGAGAATTGAATTGGCCATGTTAGCTATCGAGTCGATGAGCCCACCTCCTGCCGTACGTTTCGCAGCTATTTCTTCCAAGTCTAGACTGTCCTCTCCGATCACAACAGAGTTGCCATTCGTACCACTCATTTGTATTGGTCTACTAAGGCTTCTCTGTGCAGCAGAGGAATCAAACAAGCCAACTAGCAGAGGCATTCGTTGGTCATGGTGTTGGGAGGTGGCATGATGCTCAAGCTCATGCACAGAAGCCTCGTCGAGTTCGTCCGGATCCATCTCAAATTCTACAAATATTGGTGAAGTGTCATGACCAAATGAAGAAGATATACCACTCACCAGTCTCCCTACTTGAAGTCATCGACCTAAGCGGAGGTCCTATAACTCTGACCTGCACATCTTCCTTAAACTTGACAACTTTTGAACCTCCAGCTGTCCTTAGAGCGCCTTGCTCGTCATCGAAGTCATCTTCGCCAATATGATTGCTAGCTTGAGCCTCAGCATCGAGCAGAGGCTGTCTGTACTCGGTATCCGACGAACCATTTCCTTTTGACTTGTTGAACATGGCCGTTCAGGTGCAAACGCATCTGTTGCAGACTCCGGCCCGACTAACAACAAATATTGCTTCCTGATTTAGCAAATGCCTGCGGCGGACACAAAGTGTATGATTCTTTAATCTGCATGTGCAACGACCCGAGGTCGGTCCCGACCTTTGTTACTCTCATTTACCAACGACCGCGATGACTAGCTCAATTATATCCTTGTTATTATTATTATCTACCACATTCGCTGCCACTAGCACTAAAATTGCTCCTGATACTCTTGCGACACAGTTCGCTCTACCCACGAGCACATCATTACCCTTTCCAACGGCTACACTGTCATCCAACGAAACGCAAAAACTCCTTGTCTCTGGGTGGTCTTTAAACAAAGGCCACATACAAGACGGCCCACAAAATCTCGAGTTTGTTAACGACCCTTTCCCAAACCAGTTACCATCAGGCGCTCAAGGCGTCTCATCCCCTGCCGGACCAGTCCTCAGGGTTACCTATACAGAAGGCAGCTTTTCGCATGATACTGGAGGCGCTCAATTTTACTCTCTATGGAACACGACGGACGGGTCAAGCTTCAAGACTATGATGCTGTCATACGAAATCGCCTTCGATTCAAACTTTGATTGGGTCAAAGGCGGTAAATTACCTGGTCTTCGTGGTGGCTTGAATTCTACTGGATGCTCTGGCGGTAATCAAGCCGATGGACTCTCCTGTTTTAGCTCAAGGCTGATGTGGCGGACAAGTGGACAGGGAGAGGGTTTGTCGAACATTCCCCCCAGTTTGACGTTTCTCATCGCCGTTATAGTCTACGCGTATATCCCAACTTCGAGCAGCCTCTGTTCGCAAAAGTCTGTCCACTGTAATTCGGACTTTGGTGTTTCTATCCAACGGGGAAGTTTTAGTTTCGCCAAAGGACAGTATGTCATAATCATTCGTCTATATTACATCCTCTTCATCTCCCCAGATGGGTGCGACTCACTCAGATAGTCCAACTCAACAACCCTCCCAGCATCCCCAATGGAAATATCCAACTCTAGTAAGGCAGCGCACTCCACGTAGAAACGACGCTAATCGATCTTGACATCAGTTTCAACGATCAACTCGTGATATCTCAAACAAACCTCCAAATTCGTGTAGCTGATACAGTTGCTGCAAACGGACTCTACTTTTCGTGCGTCCCTTTCGAACCTTTCTCGATAATCACCTCAAAGTTAAAACTTTTAGAACGTTCTTTGGAGGGTCAGATGCGAGTTGGGCTACACCGGTCACTACCCATACGTACTTCCGCAACATTCGACTCTGGGGGAGCAGTAACGCAGCGAATATTAGTACAGGCACAGCTGCCAGTGAAGGGAGTCCTCGAAGTGCACTCTCTTGGTCGTTATCGGTGACTTTGACAATTTCTTTTCTTGCAATCATCGTTGGTTCGGCTCTATTCTGATTTATATGACAAGATCTGCGTTAGCAGATTCGAAAGAACGAATGTGAAAGACGTAGAAGGCTTGTACACACATGTGTAATAACTTCTGTATGAATGGTTGAAGTTATACGTCTTGAATGGCACCCAACCAACGATGATTATTGACCACTGAGAATGCTTTGCTACTTCGAACACACAAGTGTGGCAGTGAGAGCATAGTGGGAAGGAATTGCTTACACCTTGACAAGTTACAATCTTCCATCCTATTAGTACCTCTTATCAGATTGCTGTCGGAAAAATCGAAATTAGTCTTGGTCCACTTCAGCTACACATATGATCAGATCGGCTTCAGTCAACGTTTATAACTCCAAATATACGCATATACTTTAAATTCGATTTTTCCGACAACGTCCATTGTCCAGGACACCTATAAATTGTCGGACCGGAGCTGAGTGAAAGGAGTGGTGAGGAGGCAGACGTAGTAATATTGATGTGCGAGGATGACAGATGCCTGCATGGCTCGTTTTAGTACAGCTGTCGTTATACAATATGGTTCTGTAAAGTATGTAGATCCTCCGTTGAACGCCCTGTACCCGTCCAATCTGTTATAGTGTCCGTTAGATCACCTGAAAAGAGCTCTGCGCGGGAGGCTGATGTCCTATCCTAAATAGATATTCCCCAGTGAGTAAAGCTATCTCGCGACCCTCCCCTAACATATGTCCGGAATCAAGGTTCCGCCACCCCCTTAATTGGGATCCATACGTTCTATACGCCAATTATGATTCTTTACTTCGCTTTCTGAATTTGCGCTCAGCATCTCTAAGGGTGACGCGCACACCGTACTTTGATTCTGGAAAACCAGATAGAGAAAAGTTAGAGAGGTCACAGCGAAAAGCGAAAATGTACCTTTGTCGACTCAGTCGAGGGGTCGAGACCAGGAAAATGTCTTGTCGAATAAACGTTGAAGGAGCCACCATATAATTCCGCTACGACTGGCATATCCTGAATGCCACTGATGCTGGAAAATATGTCGAACATCCTGTACCGCAGAATGAACACGCCTTCCCTTCGCACGGTGATATCCTATGACAAAATCCAGAGACGATAGAAAATACACAGTCAGAAAACCGTTCTGTCAATTATCCATCATCGTGTCACGACATGAGAGCACCATGTCTGGATCCTTTGTCATGATGCATTTGACCATTTTCAACAGGCAAACGATCAGCGCTCAGCGCTCAGCACCGACGCGTCGTTAAACCATGGTGGTCGCGACTGCAACCCTTTCCAACATAACACAATCACAAGTGGACATTATACTCACCCCGAAGACGAATATCAGAGCCTTGCGTCCGTTGTAATCCACTAGCGCTGGTTCGACAACTTTCCCCTCGACGACTGCAGGCGATAAGTAACACCCGAAGGAACTTCGGATTCCCTCAGATGTTTCAACATAAGTTGCCTACGAGGCAACTGGAACGGCAGCTGCAACGCTCGGGGGCCACTTCCATTTGCGCTCGTATGAGGATGCAGTACGCCGGCTGGCTGTCGATCACTGATAATTTCCCCCTCCCGAAGATTCCGGGAGTGTTGTGAGAAGGGGGAATGTAGTTGGTAGGTGGAATCTAGCGCAGGAAAACAAATAAATCGTACACATCAAGCCGACGTTCTGTATATGCCTGAGGAATGAAGTCATCTCTGCCCGAAACGATGAAAAATCAGACAACTATTACTCGCACGCCAGCTCTCGCTCCCATTGTCCTGACTCTGCGTCGCGAACTTCAAAAATACGCAAGAGGACAGCAGGGGGCGGGTCATCTGTACACAGTCTATCAGGGTCCTTTAACAATGGACGAAAACTTTCTTCCTCCCAGACTCCGCTTTCTGCAACTCTTGCAGTTCAAAGCGTATTGTCCGTCCAGCGAGCTGGCCAGAGACAAACGATACAGGATTATTAATGAGGATGAGGATTATTAGTCCCAGTGGTATGGCGGTGAGGTTAATTCCATGGAAAACGACGAAGAGTCGCTAGTGTGGGACGTCGGAGAATGATTAATGAGTACCAATGATGGTTCGAATACGCCACCATTAACAGAAAGAGAAAATTGTAGAAGAAGCAGGGTGACTTATTTCATTCTGTTTTCTGTAGAGATCAACCCTGACGAGTGACGGGTCAAGCCAAGATAGGGTTCTAGATAATGCATCTATGAATTTAGCCCGATACAAGATGATAACAACGTGCAATCCACTTTTCACTTCTCCGTCCAAGAACAGGAAACAGCATATCGAAACGTAATCGACCGCCGCCGTGAAGGTCGGACGTAGATGCAATACACCGTTTTTGACTTTCAATTGTCACGGATCTGAAGACTTAGGCACTTAGTATCTTTTAGGGCAAAGTGATGGTGACCGACGATTGAGCGACAAATGTTGTGTTGTTGACACCGAGGATGGTACCGCGGGCTCGACTGAGCAAATTGACGGAAGCGCGAGGATCAAAAGCAGCGGAAACAAGAACAGAACCTAAACGAAGGCGTGAACTGCGACGAATCGATTGCACCTAAAGGAGCGGTCTCAAACCGCAACGACAATAAGAAAGATCTAAAACCCGCTTTCTTTTGTTTTCAGTTGATCTACTCCACGTGCTCAGGATCAGGAAAACCGATCGCAGCGGAGGCTAATTTACCATATATGAATAGACACGTGATACGGTTTTTACCTCTCAAGATTGCACCTCACTGCTAAGATGTTGAACACAAATTGGTGATGTTGGATATCAATACCAATACCTGCACACGATGAGTAGAGTAGCGAGTTGAGAGGAATTCTCATTGAAAGGGCGGCGCCGACAACCGGATTGGAAATTTTCGGCCCGGTAACTTCCCGGGAGGTTAGGTCACTGTTCGCAACCGTTTCTCTATCTTGATCTTATCTGTATATCAATGTTTGGTTGTGGACAAGTTTATCCGTATATCCATGTTTGTGTGGGAATAGCTCTCAGTGACCCAGGTCTCTTGGGAAAGTCGCGTCGCGCGACGTGACCCTTCTGACCCTACCTTTCTGACCCCCGCGTCAGGCTACCTGTACAACACTGCCATTCACCAATAATGTACCATCTGTATTTTTTGATTTTACCACAATCAGGAATAGAGCGATTCGCTTCCGTTTGGATATACCTATCCTAAAACCATTTGGAAACTGAAATTCATTGGGGCTATGCGGAAGTTACAAAAGGGGAACATGACAAGATTGACGACCGACAGCCTGAGAGGTCCGGGCAAGGGACTTGCCCCCCCCACTGAGCGCCACCAGCCAAACCGAGCTCGTTCCTGTACATCACACACAAAAGAAACGAGGCGTGACTTTTATTAGAAGTGTACATCTCGGTATTGTCACGACTTTTAATCCGTCAGGTTGCTAGCCGCTTTCAGTTTTGTAACCCAAAACGCAACCGAGACCGCGCCTGCTCCTGTGACGGGAGTTCCGAAAGGAGTATTATTCAGATCCTTTC
>QDKV01004684.1_pt1 | contig 12397 bp, 13 predicted proteins | sample 1861101 | NCBI WGS metagenome assembly QDKV01 (sample SAMN04275158, study PRJNA302643) | Fungus metagenome, whole genome shotgun sequencing project. | isolation source: fruitbody | host: Mallocybe terrigena | place: Sweden | collected 2013 | reverse complement strand
TTTTCCATCCAGTCACACTCGGAATATTACCCGTTTTCCATCCAGACACAGTCCTGTCACACTCGGAATATCCCACTTATACAAAACAAGTTCAATTTCTCCTTTCACACTTTGTGGTTTCTGACTCAGTTGCTTCCAAAATAACCATCCCATTACAGTCACATGATCACTGATCAATCCAATATATATACAGCACATAAATATCAATCATTGTACATAGTATCAGTATACCACAAGAAGAGTGCAAAGATATTGTTTTAGCTGAAGGTTTGTCCATTATACATGATGTCAGACCACAGGAAGATACACTACTTGTCCAAATACACAACAGCACAGAGATTGCAAGGACAACCATTTTCAGACATCTGAGTCCTCAAGCTGTCCAGTAGACAGAGAACTGAGGAGATAGTCACCCTCTCTATCATTTTCACTGCTTCTGCGTGATCTTTTCGTGACATGTTTGACAGGAATATCTTGATCTGATTTGCCAGACTCCTCCTCTTCCTCCTCCTCATCTCTATCCTTCCTTTTTCTTTGTTTGTTTTTTCTGGGTGTATCTTCAACCAGAATATTGCCTAGACCAGACTCTGACATGAAACAAAAAGGTCTGATAAATATACAACAGGAATATATCAGGCACTTACGTCCTTCCATTTCATCTCCTGCATTTTCTTCTTCTTCGATGGAAGGGCTTTTCGTCCGTATTATTCGTGGCAAAGTATTGCGCTGATTGGACTCTGACATGAAACAAAAAGGTCTGATAAATATACAACAGGAATATATCAGACACTTACGTCCTTCCATTGCATCTCCTTCTTCTTCTTCTTCTTCGATGGAAGGTCTTTTTGTCCATATTTTTCGTGGCAAAATTTTGCGCTGATTGGACTCTGACATGAAAAAAAAGGTCTGATAAATATACAACAGGAATATATCAGACACTTACGTCCTTCCATTCTATCTTCGTCTTCAGAAGAGGAAGAGGAAGAGGAATCCATGTCTGGCTTATCTTTTGGATCTTTCCCGTCCTCTGTGTCGGTGTCATGCTTTTCAAGAAGCTCCTCTTCCTCTCGAGTGTTCTCCTTGGCTTTTCCTTTGGCCCTCTGCCTCACCTTTCCAGCTTTGAGAAGTTTCTCTGTCTGTCGTGCAGCCTTGGCCTGTTCGCGTTTGACCTTGCTAGCCTCTTCTTTAATTTCTTTTACCAAGGTTGGCTGCTTGCGTTCGATTCTTGCAAAGATATCCTTTTTTGTCAGCTTGTCCAGATATTTTGTCTTGTCCACAACATTGGCACAGGCACTGAGAGGCGGAATGTTGATCTTAAAGGTATCCTTGATCACCTTGTCCAAGATTTCTTCCTCAATCTCATACAGAGGGTTGTGCTTCTCATCAAATTGGTATCGATGGTGTAAGCTTTCCTGTGCCAATGCCTATGATATTGGTAAGTCCGATATATCTCTGACCGAGTTATATCGGAGTTGACTCACCCGGAAAAAGGCCACACATGGTTTGTGAAGAGACGTTGGCAACAGATCCTCCGTCTGATCTTCTGCTCCAGGTTTAGGGACAGGAATGGCAGTCAACTTGAACATGTTCTGCCATATTTGTGTTACGCCTCGCGACATATTCAAGTCAATCTCCATGGCTCCTGCAGCTCGATAGGATTCGAAAATTTGCTCGTCAAGTGGACCTGCATTTTCATCGGCCACCCTTTTTTGGCGCTCCTCATGATCAATATCCAACCATGGCCGCCAACAGTCAGAATCTCTGCGGATGATTTTTGCGACTTCATAATAAAGTGGCCAGATTTTCGGATCATCGAGAAGCTTTGCATAAAATGACTCGTTGTAAGCAGCGTATAGTGTGTAGCGTATCAGGTAGTTGATATTTTGAGTGATGTTTGCTGACCCCTTGGAGCTCCAGTTGTGGTGGCTGTCTTGAATCAAGCTGAGAGCGCTACGGAGAATGGGTTTGTCGTCTGGGTTCAGATAAGGAACAGTGAATTCTTTAGGCATGTTTTTCCTGGCTGGAATGTAGTACGACCCTTGTGGCTTGGGTTTCATGCTGTGGAAGATGCCGGCTTTTGAATTCAGTGGATTCTTTTTCTTTTCCTTGTCTTGCTGTCGATTGATCCAGCTTTTAAAGAATGTACCCAGATATGTGCGAAGAACCGTGTCTGCTTCCATCTCGCTGGACACCGCGACGGTTGCTTTGTAGTTAGAGGTGATTTTTGCTATAGGTCGACTTTTTGGAACAGGGACATTCAAAGCTCTCAGAGTGGTGTGTCGATGAGCCAGAAAAATTGCCATTATCTAATGTATATATCAGTAATTGAAGTTATCATGTTTGACATCAATATGGACTTACCTCCTCATTGCCACATTTTACTTCTGGATCCATTTCATGAAGATCCTCTTCACAATTGACACCATTATTTGAAGTTCTGCACCATGAAGAATATAGGTTGTCCAGTGTACAGCTGGGCTCATGGCTTATGGTTTGGATGGCATAGTACATGGGTTCAAACAGTGTGAAGGCCTATAAGATATTGTATTAGTGATTTTTATACAACATCAGGTCCGATATATCTCCATCGTATATATATCGGAGAATTGATTTCGATTGCTCACCTCAACAATGCCATCTGACACACTTTGGAACGACTCGGCAAGATCGATGAAAAAATATGGACAAAACACAGGAATACGGCCCTCAATTTTGCGGATAAAGGGGATGTTCGAATAGGCATGTTCAGAAGTCAGGAAGTGGACACGAGAAGGAATGGATCTAATGATATCAACGTCCAAGTCTTCGCTGATGCCAGGCGTGTTGAGCTTCTTATTGACCCATTCCTGAACAGAGGCAAGAAGGTTTTTTCGGTATGTTTTGTACGCTTTGTTCCAATCGTATGTCGTGGGTGAATTGCCGCTTCCTTTGATTTCAATGGTGGCATTGCTGCCAAAAGCTATCATCTCCTTTGATAGATCGTCCTTGTAAGTGTTGTCAAAAATGGACAGCAGGGAGCTATCCAAAAATGAGACATCGGTAATGGGAAGTTTGGTTTTTTGAAGCGGTGCTGGCCATGTGTCAGGGCTGTGAGTATTGTAGTTGGCTATGTTGGGAATGGAGTCCATGGATGCAGCCAGAAAGTGATAAGAAAGTGCCCCAAGTTCAGCAAAAGGATATATGAACTAATATGGATTCAGAAAATCTGTCTTCTGTGTGGATTAATTAAACTCACCTGGTTTGTGGTTTTTCGCCAATTGTACAACTGGGTGTAAGTGATGAATTTATTATCCCTTAACATGGGAATTGTCATCAGGCGAGCATAGACCATTAGCTGGGATGTTTGTCCCAGGACATTCTTGAATTCTGCACGAATCTTGCTTCCTCCAGATTGTCCTTCGAGGTATTTTTTGACAAAGTCCGACACCTCTTCTTCTGTTTCCAGGTTCATAATTGCTGTGAGTATGAGCTGGAAGCTGTCGTTCTTGCTGTCGGCAAGATTATATACATCTTCATTTTTGGCAATTTCCGCAAGGATCAATTGCGAATCCGCCTCTTTCATGATTTTTTCTGTAAGAAGCATCCGATAAATATACAATGGAGAAATATCAGGGTGTTTACATACCAAGATCATATACTTCGGCTCCCCAGTTGCACTGTTCATACAAGACTTTCAGAATTTCGGTCCTTTTCTCCCTGGAGTGTTTGAGCTGGTCTGTTCCGCTCTCTTTTGTCTTGACATTGGTGATAATCTCGTTGTGTTTGTCATAGGATTCGATGAGATCTTTGAACTTGTAGTGTTGCGCGTAGAATCGATGATGTCCATTACCCATTTTGAAGCTTCCTTCAGTGGGGTATAAAAAAGCCAGATCTGGGAAATTCTCTCCTCCATATGGGGCAATTGATGCCATGTTGACGTGACTTCCCTTGACCAGGATCTTTACCAAATGGGAGGCGTCAAAGGGTTTGAACAATACCCCTTTGTTCGTGTTGTCAAGGAAGCGTTTGATGTTGGAATCGAGAGTGGGACGCGGATTGAATTCATGTTTTTCGATTACTGGCCCAGTAACCTGGTAGAGATCTTGTGACTCCTCTCCTGCTTTGAGAATTGTCCCCATATCGCTGCAACTGATCTTTGTCTGACCAAGACGGAAAAGGGGCAATTTCTTCTGTATTTCGTTTGCCTTTTTTTCTGCCTCCAGCATTTCGCGAACCTGTTCCAGGGCCTTGTTGGAAGAAGAAAGTGCATTTTCCACCTATTTTGTCCAATATTTCTTCAGTGAGTAAATATCAGGTGAATATGTATGTTTTTACTTGCCTGTTTAGTGGTCTTGACACCAGCAGATCCTTCTTTAGACCCAGCTTGCTTCTTTTTCTTTGCCTGAAGTAATAAGAATTGTAAGTGATATTTCTCCATTGTATATATATCAGAGCTTACCAGAGTGGTGCTTGCTCCAGCAACATTGATAGCATCAGCCAGATCCTGTGCAGGATTCTGAGCATCCTTGAACAGAAATTATTAGCTCGATAAATATACGATGGAGATATATCGACTGCTACCTTGGCAGACTTATTGGCTGCACTCTTTTTTCCAGAGGCAGAGGCAGTAGCAGCAGAAGTGGTCTGAAAAGTAACATGAGACTCCGATATATATACATCGTATAAATATCGAGAGACATACAGTCTTGTTGGGCTGGACAGACAGACAACTTAGTAAGCAGAAATCATGTGATAATAAAGAGGTTACTCACTGCCATTTCAAGTGTTTAAAAAGCTTTGATGAGATTTCTTAATTAGGAAGGTGGTGGTTCAAGATCAAGAGATTAACTCTAATATTTCCCAGGCTCAATGCAGATATGTATGATGGCATCAACATAGGCAAACAGATCAGCACAGCCACCCGATATATTACTGTTGTATATATATCGGGTTATAATTCACACTCACAAAGCATGTATGTGGTATTTGATTGTGTCCAAGATGGACAAACTTGGTGCTTGAATGTCGGGTTAGGTCTGGTTATTTGGTGTCCAGGTAACCTGTATTTAGAAATATTTATGATGTTCTACTACCTTCATGGATTTGACAGTAACTTGGTCAATTTTTGACTGTTTTAAATGTTTGTTATTGCATTTTGAAAAGATGTTATAGGGTGTGTTAGAACCAGTTAAAACTGGGCTTTTACATGTTTATTGAACTAGTTATTCTGTGATTAGATCATTCTCAAGATCCATTGACCTGACCTGCCCTTTGGTTATTTTTTGGGTGATTTCTGGTTAACCCAGACAATGGAAATTTTTGCAAATTGATAGCACAGCCATAGTGTCATATAATCTCCAATATATTCACAGTGGATAAATATCAAAGATTGTACATGATATCAGCATACCACAGGAATAATGCAGAAATGTTTGTTTTGGCTAATGGTACTACAGGCCCACTGATCCACTTTGAAAATGAATGCAATGTTGGCCACTTTGTTTGAAAATGCCCTTCTGCCTGAGAACGTAGGTCCATATCGTGAAAGATTCCAAATGCAATGGGTGCCACAATATCAGAATATTGACAGTTTTCGGGCCTTGAGAACGCTGGGTGAAGTTGGTCATTGCACTGCGGCACATGACAAAAATAACATGATGGTGCAGAACCTTTACCACCAACTCTGAGATTCCCCTTCCACTCTTTATAGTCAGGAATTTGAGGACCCAAGGTGGGACATCTGATGATGGCGTGTGACGTTGTATGCTTTCCATGCAGCGTGCAGAAGGAACAAGATGATTGGAAAAGTGCCAATGCGAGTTTGAAGCGGTTTACGTATTCAATGTCTTCCATTTCCCTCTCGACATGTGCACGTTTTGCATTCTGGAGTTGATCTTCAAATGCTCTGGTTTTTCCGCCAGCCTTCCGCTTTTGTCCAATTTGACTGTAATCCACCTTCCTCTTTTGTCCAATCTGGTCCACCGATTTATCTTCGATGGATTTATATCGGTCAGCTGGAGGCATCAGTGATACCTGTTTTGATTGTCCTGGAGAAAGATGACGAGCTGCCTTGCAGTTGCCACACAGCTGCCTTTTTGGATCGTCGTGACAGAATACTCCCTCCCCATCGCTGAATTCGGTGATAGCGTAGCGTAAGCAGCTTGTTGTGTCCCATATAAAATTATGCATCGCCTGTACTCCTTTGTGGTCGATTTCTGATGGTTGGATTGTGAGTTTCTTTTTGAACATGGGAATAAGATAGCATTTTGCTGGCTCTGCATCTCGTCCCCCTCGAGAGATTTCCTGCACATAATTGATCATTTCCAATGGTGTATTGGCATGAATCACAAGGCGGACATGCTGATGGTCATTCCCCGCACTGAGTGAAGATGTTGCGATCAGAATAGTTTTTGATCCTTCGAACCATCGGAGATACATTGCTTCACGATTTTTGGGATCCTTGATTCCTCCATGATAGAACTCGCAGTCGAAAAACTTGGCAAGGGCATTTCCAAGGTCAATGTAGGGTACGAAAATGAGAACACGATCATCTGGCTTGAATGTCTGTTGATGCTGAGTGAGCAATTGCCTTATCACCTTAGACAGATTGTCAAAGGTTGTGAGTTGAGGCCATCGAATGTAACAAAGTTCTGGTCGATCGGTTGGGCCTCGAAGAATGATTCTGTTGCTCCCCAGACCAAAGGCAGTGCACAGTGCATTTTCTGCAGCAGGGGGTATTGTTCCGCTAAGAAGAATAAACTGCATGCTAAGTTTGCGCAGACCGTCCACGTGAGTTAGAGATTCGCGAAAGTCACTTCCTACTAGCGCCAAGTGTGCCTCATCAAAGAAAAGCCTTGTGACTTCAACCTTGTCGTTGAGATCCATTAGGCATTCCGTCCATCGGGTGGTTTGAGCCATGTCTGCAGATACGATTATGAAATTTACATCGGTGCGCAGGGATCGTGTTTGACTTGTGTAATGATCGTATCGGAGGTTCATTTGTGCAAACTTGCGTTTGTAATCCGTGATCAGCGAGTTCAAAGGCAGAACTAGAATAGAAACATCTTGATCCAAGAGAGTAGGGATAAGTGCGACCATGGTTTTTCCTGCACCTGTGGCCATTATCAGAAGGATGTCTTTCTCCAAGTTGTAGACCTGTTGTATTGCTTCCCATTGTAAGGGACTTGTCCAAGAAGCCAGTGGTTTTCCAGTCAATTGTCGCAATAACTTTAATGCCTTTGCTTCGTCTGATCCTATTTAAATATGGGTTCAGATTTGATGAATAACAACAAATATATATTGAAAGATGTACCAGTATCCGTGTGGTCTGCACTATTGAGTGGCCTTGACAGCAATGATCTGGATGAGACGGGTTGCCTCGAGTTTTCCTGAGTGAGTGGCTGATATTTCTCCATCGTATATTTATCGGCTGCAATTGGCTGAGATCCTTGAAGATCAGGCTTCTCCTGTAGATCCCCTTGTGTGTGTGAAACCAAAAACAATTATTAGTTGTGTTTTGTCTTTTGAATTGATGATGCCTACATGGTTTCAAAAGAGATGTAATTGTAAGATCCGCGCCTTCTGACATGGGTTGTTCATCAAGTTCGTCAATCTGATTCTCATCTTCCTCTTGAAGACCAGCTGGTTGGTGAAACATCTGTTGTGGTGGAGAAATAACTGGCCTCTGCAACTCAGAAACTGTGCCATAGTGAATATGTTTCATATTTTTATTTTATTGACGACTTACAGCTGTTTCTGATAGTTTTCTTGGGAGTGGTTGCAAGAGGTGTGTTAAAAATCGGATTCTGTCTCAAAATAGGTGGCGAATCAATGATCCTTCTGCCAGGTTCCATCATAGGCCTGGGTTGATTTCGTGGTGTATCTATGAAAATACTTCTGAGTCAGGTTGCATTGCAATGATATTTGCTTAAAGATATTACCAGGCTGTGTAGTATTTGTGCATTTATTTGAAAATTCTGCAATGATTGTGATAAGCCGATATTTCTCGGGTGGAGATATATCGGAGCTTTACCTTCCATTTTTGACATGATTTTGTCCAGCCCTGTGCTCATCATTTTCTCAAACTTTGACTCTAGTCTTTCCGCTATTTTTTCCATTTGTTGTTCTAATCGAGCATCCAGGGATGCAAAAATCTTTTCGGTCATTTGTTCCATGGTTCCAGCAGATGTAGCATAGTTTGCTTTGATCGATTTAGATGCGGCGAGATGTGTAAAGTGTTCCATGCGAGCTTGATTGTAGGGGAGTAGATGTCCACCAGGCACAATTTTACAAGCGACCTGCCAGTCTGTGCTTGCATCCAGGTATAGAGGCAGAACATCTTCTGCTGGTCCTGCTAATGATTCAGGACTTATGCCATATATCCTATTTTCAGTCTGACGTGTATGACCAGCTTGTAGAGCAGGGATCGTATCCTGGTTGTCTTCTTCAATCACACCATCAAGTGCTGGGCACAGTTTGCGTCGGAAGGATGCACTGATATGCCGCCAATCATTAACGCCAATTCCAAATTCGAAGACAGGGAGGGTGAATGTTCGTGTGATTGTTGTGAGCTGGGAGGTTGTGAAGAGTTCTTGGTTGTTAACAAAGAGGTAGCTGTTGTATCGTCCTTGAATGTCTTTATCCTGTGGATAGCATATAAATGCTGCGAGCTCTGCAAATGGTCGAGCAATAGCAAGATCTTGAATGACTAGGTCAGATGTGACTGCATCAAGTGCGTGTGGAATGATCTTGTCCTTTCCAGTTATTGAGCCTGACTTGTGGTACTGGCAAACCACTGCAAGATGGTCGCCCATCATATACAAGCTGCGCTGTGATCGTGTGCGTGTATTGCGATACTCGAGACTGCTGAGTTCTGTGCCACGTCCTGGAGAGCCTGCTTTCATTTCCACATTGGCCAATTGTATGCCTTCAAATTTGCTGTAATTAAATAGCCATTTTTGCAATGCGATAACATTCCAAATCGGTTTTCCTTCGTCATTTGTGAGGCCAGTGAGAAATGTTTTGGACAGAACAGGATGGGAGATGATTGCCTTTGCCAGTTGATCACGGTCAAGAAACATTGTGTTGCGAGGATCAGAGAGAAATGAATAGTGGACATCGATATTTGCCAGGTCGTCATATATCGATGTATAAGAGATATGAAGTGGAAGGCCAAGAAGAATGTCTTTCTCCCACAACTCGATTGCATCGTGCTCCATCTTTCGAAAGACGTCTTGGAATTTGTTGAATTCGACTGGATGTCCATGATAACGCATTGATTGATATGTGGTATGATCTGTCCAGATGACACGTGGCATGACTGTGGCAGATCGAACAAGACCTGTTGCGCGATGCTGAAGAGACCGGATGCTGTTGAATGTGGATTCGACCTTTTCCATGAACCAGTGCTGGTAAGTGTCGCAAGCCTTGTTCATTTTGGATTTATCGCCATCTTTACAAGCCAGATGAATGGCAATAAGAAAAATGAGACGCATGCAGTACTCGAGTTTGGCAATGTATGGTGTAACTCGTGCAGGTGGAGCAAAGCTACCATCTGGCTTGAGCATCACAAGTGCAATCAAGCAGATTGTAGGATCACCTAAGGAGTTGTCCTCAGACTTCTCCCAGATTCTGGTCCAAATGCGGAACAAGGTATCATGACAAGCAAGAACAATTGCCTTTGTATCATCCTGTGCAAGTTGGGTTTCTAAACGCTCCACAGAGGACGAGATCTTCGCAGGAAGAGGCAGTTTATAGGTTTCCTTTTGGCGTAGAAGAAAAGCTAATAGCTGCACACAGACAGTGCTGTACTCCTTGAGAGTTTCAGACCGTTGATGTCGTTTGAGTGGGTTATTGTTGATTCTAGTTGATTTTTTAGCCGATATATTCCGGTTGTATATATATCGGAGAAGCACTCACCCTTCTTTGGCAGGATCTGCAGAATTTAATTTTTGCAAAACAATCTCATTGGTCACATCCAAATAGCCGTATCCTTTTTCCAGCAGACTTAGAACAGCAGTAGAAAGCTTATCCAAGTGACCTTCGTTTTTGGGAACCTTGACCAGATTTATCAGTTCTTCGGTATTGTATTCTGTGACATGTGAATGCCATCCTGTAGAAAGAAGCCATGGACTAACTGCTCGTGCGTCGATGTTATTTGGAATGTATTTTTGAATTATGGTATCACGATCGTTTCGCAAGTTTTCGACGATTACATTGGCTGGAGTTGTTGTTGTTGTGTTGGGTGTGACAATGACTTGGAAAAGAGTTTTATAGATGCCTCGATTGAGCTGTTGTGCATAGCAAGTAGGAAGGGAATTGCTGTTAGGTGTGGGAATAGTTGAGTGATCACGGCTATAGTGCATGCGAAGACTGTCTTGGCTGCAGATTTTTCCACAATCAGGGCATCGAACACAGTTAGGAATTAAGGCAAGACCATAGAGTCTAGGAATAGGTCCAGATATTGTTGGCATTTCAGACTGAAGACTATACTCCTTTTCTATTTTGGTCAATTTAGCCATGTCGAGTTTAGCCTTTAAATCTGTGTGAAAATGGTAAATGTGATCTGGAATTGCAGACAATGTCAATGCCATGGAACATCCTTGACACAGGAAAAGTTGCAGAACTGGTTGAATAACCAGTCCAAGAGGTAAAAGATCAGAATGATCAATAAGACTTTCAGATTTCTGTTATATAAAATTATTAGAAACATGTTGTATCAATTTGAAATGAGTGTATACCTCTGGTACTTCCAGTTCTATCTTCTCATAGGTGTGGATGGAATTATCTTCATCTGACTAATAAAATATTTGTGATTGAGATATAGATATTTTTTTAGGAAGCTTACTTCAAGAATTATCATGGGATCATGAGATTCCAAGTGCAAAGAGTCACTGGAATTTGGTTGCAGAGGTGTGGAACTTGTGAAAGTCTTTTGCAGTATTACTATTTTATATGTGAAGAGTGTTTTGATGGAGCATACCTTATCTGGACCAATCCAATTCATGCCAGTTTTTTTTGCATGCTGAATCAAGCCTTTGGTAGTTGCAAAATATTTGGGACAAGATTGGCTTTCACAATAGCAGCAGTAGCCTTTTTTCTCTTTAGGTACAACTGCTGTCTGATTGGCATAAGTCACCACAATACTGGGTTCACATTTTCGCTTGTGAACTAGGAGTGCATTATGAGAACCAAAGAATTTTGAACAAAATGAACAAGCAGGCATGTTTGTTGTCTGTGAAGACCTCGATAAATATCCAGTGTAGAAATATCAGAGGATTTGGCTTACTAAGCAATGCTTAAAGAAGAAGGTAGTGGTTCAGGTTCAAGAGATGATAACAGTGATTTCCCAGGATGCTTTAGTCATATATATAAACCAAATATATACAAACAACTAGTGTACATTGACTCTGATTGTATCTCACCAAAAATGGGTCTGAATCTTATATCTATGATTTGTTACAGCATGAAAACAGTTTCATCCAAAAGGCTTGTATTTTGGCAGAATATATTATATAAACACAGCAGGGATATACAAAAAGACTATTGCTGGTCTGATTCTCATATCCCAGTCTTGCTAAAAAGAAGAACAAATCTCATATCCAGCCTGGGGATGAAAGGAAGGGGCATTTTTGATATAACCACAGCAGGAATATATACACCACCTCATACCTCAGCAGGGTATGAGGGGGAGCATTTTCAATATAAACACAGCAGGAATATAACAAAAATAAGTGCATCATACCCTGGCCTGCTAACCTGGCTGGAAAAGACCTGAATCTCATATCCCAGCAGGGTATGAGGGGAGTGTGTCTGATATAAACACAGCAGGAATATATCAGAACACACCTCATACCTCAGCCTGCTAACTCTGGCTGGAAATGACCCAAATCTCATACCCTGCTGGGGTATGAAGGTTTGGTTCACCTGAATAATGGTCATTTCTCATACCCAAGTCTGGCTGGAAATGACCCAAATCTCATACCCCGCCGGAGTATGAAGAAAGGCACTTCTGATATAAATACAACAGGAATATATCGAGAATGACCACATCATACCTTGGTCTGCTAAGTCTGGCTGGAAATGGCCCAAATTTCATACCCCAGCAGGGTATGAAGATAGGGTTCACCTGAACAATGGCCATTTCTCATACCCCGGCGGGGTATGAAGGTAGGGTTCACCTGAATAATGGCCATTTCTCATACCCCGCCGGGGTATGAGGAAAGGCACTTCCGATATATATACAACAGGAATATATCGAGAATGACCCTGGCCTGCTAAGTCTGGCTGAAAATGGCCCAAATCTCATACCCCGGCGGGGTATGATGGGATTTTTCAACTGAAAAAAGGCCATTTCTCATACCCCGCCGGGGTATGAATCATTAGCTGATTCGCAACAGTATATATATAGGAGTAAATC
>QDKV01004685.1_pt1 | contig 12401 bp, 16 predicted proteins | sample 1861101 | NCBI WGS metagenome assembly QDKV01 (sample SAMN04275158, study PRJNA302643) | Fungus metagenome, whole genome shotgun sequencing project. | isolation source: fruitbody | host: Mallocybe terrigena | place: Sweden | collected 2013 | reverse complement strand
ACTGACTTTCTCACTTGCAGTTCATGTCGTTTATGTCCCAGTTCAAGATCCTGTAGTTTGATTTGGCCAGGGAAATTGTGCCGAGGTTCCGTGTGCAGACGTAGGGTGCCAGGTAAGAAGCCATCGTATCTCCATCGTTTTTGCACCGTAACTGACTTTCTCACTTGCAGTTCATGTCCTTATAAATGAGCAATGGGCATGGGATCGGAAGTTGAGCTAGTTGAGCAATCCAGACGACATTTGAATAGCTGGGAAGGGATGTGCGGAAGCGACACAGAGGGTAGATAAGTTGAAGGAGGGGCATGAGAAGATTATTGAGTTGTACAATCACTTGGTTGGCGATGAGGTCAGGATAAACTTGTTTCTCAGAGCTCGTTGTGGGGAAAAAAGGAATGTGGATGACCTTACGCCACGCGCTCAAATTGAAGAACTTGTGTGGTCGAAGGAGCAGCATATTCAGACTCTGGACCAGGCTCATTTCGCTCTTCAAGCAGCATCTGCTCGAATTGATGGAGGTTGATATGCATTAAGAGATTGGAGGCTGACGTTGCTGAGATGCAAGGCAAGGCGAGTCGGAGAAGAGAGACGCGGAGGCTGACGCTGCATAGGGCTGGTTGACTGAGGTTGAGGGGAGCAAAATTGATTATCTTGAATCGACGAATTGTTTACCACTTGCCATTGTGCCGGACTGAACAGCAGACTCATCCAGTTGACAGCGAGTGTGTCGAGCCAATATGTGTCCTCAATATTACTTTGTGCGCCGTATGCAAGGGAGTCTGTTATTCTTGAATTGACGGGCAGTCAGGTCATATCGCAGCCGCATATTGATTTGACCATTGCGATGATGAAGACCTTTGGCGTGGAAGTTTCCAGGAGGATGGACACGGACACTGGGAAGCACCTTGATGTCTGCGATATTCCTACAGGGGTCTATATCAACCCAGGGGAGTACAGAATCGAATCAGATGCATGAAGTGCCACATACCCAAAGTTGCAATCACAGCTATAACTGGTACTTTGTGCACTATCGAGAATATTGGCTCAACCTCTTTACATGGCGATGCCAAGTTCGCGAAGGAAGTCTTGGAGAGAATGGGCTGCAAGGTCGTGCAGACACCCACGGAGACAACTGTTTATGGGTGTCCCAAAGGATCGTTGAAGGTGATCAAATCAGTGGACATGGAAGAACTGACAGATGCTTTCTTAACGGCTACTGCTTTGGCTGCTGTTGCTAGCGGCAAGACACAGATCCTTGGAATTGCGAATCAGAGGGTGAAAGAGTGTAATAGGATAAAGGCTATGATTGACCAGCTTGGTGAGTCCTGTACGCCATAGTTTGCGGTGACATTTTTATATTTACTTGGATGTTTGCGTCGTAGCGAAATTTGGTGCAGAAACGGTTGAACTAGACGACGGACTGGAGATCATAGGCAAACCAATTGAAAATCTCAATACTGGCGTGTACATTGCTACGACGATCATCGCATCGCAATGGCATTCAGCGTCTTGCCCACAGTTATCGAAGGTGCAATTCTTGAAGAGAAGAGATGCATAGAAAAAACCTGGCCTAATTGGTGGGATGATCTTGAGAGCAGGGTGCGGAACTTCTCTGCTTCCGTTTTTCTATTGTCAATAGATCAGCATCGAGGTCGAGGGCGTTCATCAGGAAAACAGGATTTTACTTATTTTTACTTTACAACCTTATTTTTACTTAAACATCTTAGGTCACTTACATATACTATGGAACCAAAATTTCCAAGTATTTCCATAGTTTTTCCAAGTAAATCTAAGTAAATTCAAAAATATTAAGTAAATTTAAGTTGACCAAAGGAAACTTGCTGATCCTAAGTGAAAAAAAAGAGAGTATAAAATATGACGGAAATCTAAGCAAGACAAAGAAAATATAAGGTGAAACTAAGATAATATGAATAACTAAGTGAGACAAGGAAAATATCACCACAGAATGAGAGCATCATGATGATGCCATTGGTGGTGAGATGTAGTATTAAAGAACGGGCATGTCATAGTCCGAGTCCCTAGTAGAGACAGCAATGAGGGAGGAGCATGCGGGGGTTCGTGGTGATGAAGAACATGGTGATGGTGATTTCTATGGTGGTGAGGTGAATAGTGATGGCCATCAACACCCAGACCAGGTGTAGGAGCACCCGAACCATGTCCATATGGGATCGAAGATGAGTGATGAGATCCCTCGTACGGTCTCTGTCAGGATCTGAGTCCTTTCCCCAATAATCACGCCTTTCCATGTTGTCGCGTTCTGCTCGTTTTCTGTCTCTGTCCCTCGTTACCATCCGATCCCGTTCGTCGTCATCATGCACCGTCCTCATGTCTCGATCGCCTCCCTTCCCAGTGCTACTCCTAATCTGGAAAGACCCCATACCAATATTAGAACTCATCCGGCCTAAAATTAGGCATTCCATTCGCCAAATCCGGCAGCAATGGTGGCGAGCAACTGATGCCCTTCAGTCCATTACCATGCGAGGACGGCGCAGGGAATGTGGGTGGAGGACCAGGTGAACATGCCCGAAATATGGAGGGTTCTGCATCACTTGATGTACTCCAGGTGGCATCATGCCCATTTTGAGCTCAGTCAGTGGCTATCCAAGATTAGGTGTTGACAGATGTGAAGGCCTCTGGCATCTTCAATAGGTTGTGCTCCTTCGTCTGGGATGCTTCAGCCTCGTCCTCCTCTATTTCCGGGTTGGCATTCTTTTCCACATTGTTAACCTCGTCCACATCTGGCACGTCCGGGCCCACTTCCACATCCTCGGTATCAGCGGTGATGAGTTCGACAACGGGTTCGTTAGGGGTGTTGCTCAACACCGTATCGATCTTCAGGTCAATGGAGAGTTTCTTGGGGTTGGGCGACCGGACGGGTGGTATAACCAGTCGCCTCTGAGTCCAATCATCCGAAGGCTTCTTAGACTGTGGTGATGCGCGACGCGTCGATCTCCTGGTTCTGTAAGCAGGTTGAGGTTCGACGAGTTCTTGAGTTGTCGGGTGAGGCGGTTCTCGAACGTAATACAGCAGGTGTAGCTACAACTCCAGATGAGATACTCGTTTCCAATGGAGGGGGTCGTGTATGGGTGACTTTCTGGTGATAGATGGTGTAGAAATTAAGGCGGTATTCATCGAATCGAAGGTTTCGGCGCTGTTTTCGACGAAGTCGGCGATGATGGCATAGGTGCCTATATGAAAGTTAATTGAACGGTCCTTTCTCTCTAGAATTCATTCGCCTCACTCGCTTTCCACGTCTTCATTCGCGAGATGGTTAATTTGCTGAAGAGTAGCATGTAGATATACGTCCAGGAGATTTGGATCGTTGGAGAATATGTGGAAGGTTGAATTACTAGCAGGAGAGGCCATCGGATATAATATTAGAGAAAACAAACAGTACGAATGAAATCTGGTCGGTGGTTGGACGTTGAGGTAAATCAATCACGCGGTCGGAAAAAAACACCAAAGATAATCAATAATAATTTATTGCCTCTACGATGCGACATTATGTCGTTTGCAAGCTACAGATGTGTGCCTTATGATAATAGAACGATAAACAAACCATGAATCCGATGCCAAAGGTCGAGCTTCAAGGACACTGAACATTATGAGCTTTGTATTGACAGCATCGGCAAAGCCACACGTTTGTCTGGCGGTGTGCCATTGGCCTCTCTTGTCAGATTGGAATCAGTGTTTTCAACCTTACGTTTGATGCCCACAACCTTAGACTCTGGCGATGCCTGACTGAGATTGAGATTTCCTTGATTGTGTTGGAGGCGGCGTTAACCGCAAAGTCAATTGAATACCAGTCATAAGATGAGCCTCAGGTGTAGCTGATCTGCTACCATGGGCTTTCTCAAGTCGTAATCTCGCAGCCAGATTACTTGTGGAAGCGAGAGCTTCGGCGTGACATGTTGCATGAAATATCTGGAATTCATAAGACACGGGATTATTCGAAAGATTGATTCTACGTACTTTGTCATCCTTCTTTACGGCATTCCTCCAAACCCACTCGTCGTCATCTTCTAACAACTCTGATTTAAGAGCCTCTTTGCAAATTGGACATGAAATTAATTGAGCCTCAGCACCCGGTGGAACGACGACATATTGGGCTTGCAACTTCGCTTCACGCTCGGTATCGCTCATTTTTGCGTCGATTGAACCCGAATCATCTGCACGCCCTTTGCCTTTGCCATGACTAGAATCATGAATCCAGTCCTAAATTCACTCAAAATCAAAGTCATTCCGGAAGTTTGAGACAACCATTTACCTCAAGCCCAATATACCAACTGCGACTGTGACCACGACCTTGATCAACTTTGGAGTTCTGTCTGAAGTGCATATCCAGATGATCATCCATTTTCTGTCTGCCCAACTTCGTCTCGGCAAATCGAACGACACATTGCTTACATTGAGACCCTTGCGAATAATATAAGTAGTCTACGACCCGAGGGTTTGCCCTACAAGCCGAATGTGAGTGGATATTGTAGAAAGAGCCATCATCACCGTACTTCACAAGATCCGAAGTGGTAAGCTTCACAGGTTCCAAGAGAACCGCGGTCCTATATTCACGGATAGCACATTCCAGGGAACAAGGTGATATTCAGAAGCAAGGTGTAGACAGTGTCTTTACGCATGACTGATACACTTTGTCAGAGAATGAGATGTAAACGGAAACAGTAACGACATACCTAACCGAGCACCCATACTATCCTCTTGCTTGACGTTCAACTTCAACACACCAGTTCCTCGCTCTTTCCATGAGTTACCTTGCAGAGAGAACAATTTCCCTCGTACTTGATGGATCGTCTCTTCCTCCTCTTCCCCTGTGGTAACTGCCAACGCGCATCAGTCAACTCTAAGAGAACTTTCAGCTACACTTTGGAACGACATACCTTCCTGTTCAGTTAACTTGACCTTTTCATCCTCCTCCAGACTTTCATCCTCATCATCCTTAGCCGCCCTCAATCGCTCACTAAAACTCTGTGGCTCATCATCCCCTTCTTCTGCCTCATCACCTGATGCAAATTCAGGTCTTTGATGTGCTCCAAAAACAGTGGCGACCGGGACAGCTGTTTGTCCTAGAACATTTAAACTAGCTCCATGAGGTGACTCTGCTCGATGGCGCTTCGGTGGGGGGAGCACGAATCCATGGCCTGGACCTGCATACGACTTAAATGCATTTGTTGTCAAAGATGAATTTCCAAAACTGCGGGGTGGAGACTTCGCTCGGCCCAACACGGGAGGTGATCCCAGAACGGGGGGTTTTGCACGCGTGAAAGAAGTAAAAGGGGATGAGGAGGATGTGAATGCCGCGAACCCGGACCGTTTTGGAACGGTGGCAGTTGAAGTAGAGGATCCGAAGAAAGGACAAGTCTTATTCAGAGGTTTCGGCGAAGTTTTAGAGGGAGCAGAGGTTAGAGGAAGTTTGTTTGATGAAAAAATGTTTTGGCCCTTGACGGCTGCAAACGGAGAACTGGTTGACGCGTAAGCTATGAACCCGCTCTAAATTCCAAGTTCCGTGAGGAAAAGAACTCAAATGAGGTAGATAAGACTCTTACCGGCTTTGATACTTTCGGAGGAGAGGATGGACGAGGAGGAGATGGGGGAGGAGATAGTCTCTTAGCCTCTCGAGGATTATCATCCTTATCAGCATCATCGCGGGGTTGCTTGAGTGGTTCACTGGGACTTTCTTCACTGGGACCCTGACTTGTACCTCTTTCCAGGAACTTCCTTTTTAAACCTTTCTCGTTGCTCTCTGAAAAGGCACGAAGACGACCCGAGTCCTCGATCGGCCCATTTCTCACAGGGGATTGGATTAAGGCGTCGGGGTTTAGGTTCCTGATATCGGGAGCTAAATGTAACAGCGCCGAATCCTCTGGTGTTTTGGGGCGACTTTCTTCATCCTTTCCCTGTGCTTCGTGCACTGCAACGTTTCCGTTCGGAATTTCCACAATTGTGGAGGCAACAACATCGTCTAAATCGAGGTCTTCCTCGAACTCCTTGTCTGAAGAGGTGTCATGAGGGCCCTGCCAATTAATATCCTCCACACCCTGGCTAATTTGCCGGACCTTCCTTCTCATCTCTCGTCGAGGTGAGGTGAGAACAGAGTCAACGTCCACCGTGTCAGGAGACCCAGATGCTGAGCCAGAGCCACTACCACCAGAAGCGACATCCTCCTCCTCTTCCGTCGTGTCTAAAACACGCCGATTTTTCTTCAAAGGTAGACCAGATGTCTTTCTGGCACGAACAAGTGGATCAGTATCCTACGATGCAGGGCAAGAAGTCAGGATAATCGTTCGATCCTGCCAAGAAGAGTCATTCATTTATACGTACATTACTCCCAGTCGGAGTGGCGGGTTCGAGAGATACCTCTCGCTCTCTTTTTCTTGACTGTTTAGACTCTGCAGTGGTGTTGAGAGCTTATAAGACAATACGTAAACCCAAAACTTTCAGTTCGATAAGCCAAGAACATTACCTGAGTCTGGTGATGGTGTAGACCTTGGTGGTGTCAAGTTTTTGTTTAATGTTTCATTTGGGGAAGCACATTTCGCCGTCGCTGCGTCAGACATTATGGTACAGGATGAAGAACGAGTCGGAGACTTATAGGAGTGTGGAAGCCCAGCAGTAACACCTCGGCTTTTCCCGAAAATTCCACAAGGGAAAAAAACAAAATCTACATGCTTGTCAGTTTAGAAATAAAGAATGCCTATTGTATTATAGCGTTTATTTGAATAACAAAGATGGCGATGGTAAAGGTGTTGTACAATGATCAAGACGCTAAGATAATCGTGAAATACCCCAAGAATATCCCAAGAAATATGTACAATAAGAAATAAAGAAAAAAGTCCGCTATGATTCTGGGGGAGGCTCAGTACAACGTAGAGCTTTCCTCCTTCCATCGGCTTCAACGAGTATGTCTCTTAGATACCTTTCCATGACTGGTTTTGTCAATACCCTGTACAAATCATATAAGCCATAAAATTCAACGAGATGAACTGTAAAATTTACCGATCTACGCCTGCAGCATAATATTCTTCTTGATCTGCAAGTTAAAACGTAATTAACTATCGTTCAGACCAAGGGGGAAAATCGACGTACCAGTTAGCAATGCATTACCCGTCACCCCAACAACGAAATCCTTCCTATGCATCTCCCTCAACTTCTCAACTACCTCCAACCCAGTCATCACAGGCATTTGGTTATCCAGAAAAACGACAGCAAACTTCCCTTCATCGTGGAACGATGACTGTAGCAGCTCAGACTCTGTAGCAGTCCCTGGAGCACACCTCTCAGCACTTGTCACCGGGCCAGAGCGAAGTCGTTGACTGAGCAATATCTCTAGCGCTACTCCCCCATTCTCTGCGCAAGTAACTTGACAACCTAGCCGGGTAAGGACGCGCTTCATCAACGTCCGCGTGATGGGGTCATCGTCAACGACGAGGACAGGCAGACCTGCTTCAATATTGAGAGCAGTAAACGAAGTAGAGGGAGTCCCGCGGACGAAGCTGTCATCAAATTTTTTGAGATTCAAAGATGACCTATCGCTCAAAGAGGTGTTGGTCGTCATGTCCGTGAGAGGAGGTTGTCCTTCTTCAATCGCAAATACCTTCGGGCTTGGAAGTTTAACATATCTAGGCCGTTGGTGTAACATTGCACCTGGATTTAATAACTCGTGTCTATCGTCATCGTGCTCACCAACGGATTCTTTGAGCCCAGTCCCTTGTCCAACCTCTTCAATGTTTGCATTCGGTGGCAACGAAGACTGCGTTGAAGTAGACGCGACTTGAGTCTGAGGCGACTCCGACGTATCTTGCTCCACGGGTTCAATGACTAACTTGGGTAAGGCCCGCCCGTCGAATGGTATTCCCAATTTAATCTCAAACAAACCCCCCTGTTCCATGATCCCTTGCATTGCAGTATCAAATCCCCGCGACCTTCTCACACCGCCACTCGTGACAATTGGAACACCACTTTTGTGATCTATAGTCGATTCTTTGCGAAGGCGACGATTAGGTTGCATTGGGTCAAAATCAGATGTCTCTGAATTCCCATGTTGAGAGCGAACAGTTTTGATACCCACCCCAAGAGGCAGTTCGACCCAGAAGGTCGACCCTTCACCCGTTTTGGAACGCACGCCCAACCGGCCACCACTCAACCTCACAATCTGCCGAACAAGCGCCAAACCAAGTCCGGTGCCTTTGCCACCTTGTTGACGGCCCTGTTCAGTTTGATTGAAGGCCGCTATGGCGAAATTAAAACGCAATTTGCCTGATTGGACAACAACTCACAAAATAGCTTCGACTCGGCCATGTCTTGGGGCTTAATCCCAAATCCGGTATCGGTAACTTCAATCCGAACGACAATGTACTCCAACGCTGATGTGGCATGTTGTTGATTGTGTTCCATCAACAGCTCGGTCGATAACGGCTTTCTAACTCGCTTTTCATCATTCTCATCCCAAAACGCATCAGCAACACCATTTTCGTTATGAAAAGAGTCTCCACTTCTTGAATGACTGCTGGTATGATGAGACAGTTTCTCAACATCTCTCTCGCCGTTCGGGTGAATTTCGGGCTTTTCAATTCTAGGAATTTTAGCCGTCTCTATGTCCAGAGGATCCATGCCCTCTGGTACATCAGGAAGAATGAGTCGGGTGGAAATACTTAAATTGCCACCCGAAAGCGTGAATTTGCATGCGTTGCTTAAAAAATTACTAAGTATGAAAAGAGAGGCAGAAAGGCTGGTATACACACCTGGTAAGGTTCGTGATAATTTGCCGGAACCTTGTTTCATCACCTAATACGACGCCATCCACATCAGGATACTCCCTGATATGATTACGGACAGCGTCTTTGTCTTCGCCAAGTGTCTCATATCGTACTTTACGGGCAATCTATTCGGCTTGTAAACACATATACTACATCAAGAAAAACCTGAGAAAACGTACGATGTCAATATTGGGATCTAGATTCGTTTCCAAGTTCAATCCTCTTGCATCAGTCGCCATTCGCAAAGGAACAAATAGCGAGCGCATGACTTGATGAAACGCATAGGGCTGCAAATCATAAGGATAAGTATAATCAGGTGAACTTTGAAATAATTTAACATACTCTTGATGCGGATTCGAATTTACCGCTATCCATTCGATTGCTACATACGGCCATCGTCTATATCAGTCTTAGTGGCACAAAAAAAGCACTGCATACAAATCGAGGACATCGTTCAGGACTTGCTCAGATTGTAATTAGCCCAAAGAAAAAATTAAGAAAAAGTTCTATATACCTTTAGACATCATGCTCAGGCTTCCACAAAGAGCGCTGAATTCAATTTCTTGACCCTTGCCCACCATGCCAGAAGCTTCCATGTTTTGAACGGCTAGCACTACACGAGAATGAGAGGCAAAACAACTCATGACGAAAGACAATTACTTACAAGCTGTGTTCAGTGGAACACGGACTTGTGGAAACCAGACAAAAAAGTAAGCTCCTGGAAAAATAACACAAATGCGGATGACAACTTATCATGAAAGACGTAACTGGGGAAAAGGTTTGAATGGTTGTTTCAATTAATGAACTTAGGCAGTGGCTTACGAAGTGAGTCTTCTTTTCGATTCTGCTGCTTTTCGCTCGTTTATTTGAGCCTTCTGCGTCGCCTGTGGTATGACGAATTGGATAGTCCTAAGTAAAACGAAAAAAATCCTCTTACCTTGTATTGAATTTTGAGCTGGTCACGGAGGGTGTACAACCTTCGTTCAGACTGAAATTTATTTCAACACGAAGGGTGAAAAGAAGAACTCAATCACTCACACTCTCGCGCATATAGTGCAGATATATCAGGACTACATGAAGTGAGTCAGTTTGTCGCGGCATAAAAACCTGGTTTCAGAGCATACAAGCCTGAAAAACAAAAAAGTTTATCATCGTACGTCCCCATGACCCCTTCAAGGGAATAATCGAAATGGAAGTGCTAGGAAGAGAGTTACCATGATCAGAATGCATCGTGAACTTAACAAGTAAAACTATTACAAAAGAAAGAAGGAAAGAGCGCCGATTGCCGCAGGGAAGCGGTTGAGTTTTAAGCCAAACAGGGCAATCGTTTGAAGGGCCTATCAAATGTCGTCAAAGCGGAACAAAAGATGAAAGTACCAATTGACCAACTGAATTGTAATAAAACAACTGCACAAAATCACGGCCTCCACAGTTTGGCGTCGGGCTATAAAAGCCACAAGACAATCTATTGAAAAAAATTTAAGCTGCATTTGGCACAATAAAAGGTGTACTAACATGAAGATTACGATGTAAAAAGACCTGTAAGAACAAGATCCAGAGACTGGACACACTGAAAGAGGTTGCATACTCACCAGCACCATACCGACAAGAGCAGGAAGATCTGGTACAAGTAGGGGCGATCCCGTGGCCAGTCGTACATGACCATAAATCTGAAAAAAAAGAGCAAGATGAAGCGAAACATGACACCAAATCCACGAATTAACATACACGACGGGGATGCTTAGAAGAGGAGCGACCTAACCCGAAAGGTAGTTTTGAGGGCAGTTCGCTCAATTCATGAGAAGAACTCACAGCAAAATAAAAAACTTTATCAATAAGAAAGACTTTGCCACTGTGTACGAAAATGCATCCTAATACCCAATTACATATCAACCACAGGGACGCCCAAAGTGCAAGAGATTTTTTTAAAAACCAACTCTCCTACAACGAAAAGTTTCTGTGAGACATGCACGAATCATCATAAGCTATTGAACTACGGGCAACGTACCTGAGCATAATACCGCTCGGTCTTGTCGTCGGCGAACCTTGAGCTAAAAACTTCCATAAGGAAAGGCCAGGTCCGCCATCTGATAATGGCAAGTGGTTTCCAGAAACTCCAAAGCCCTTCATAAACGATACTCGCTGATTCGACGGAGCTTTGAATATGCTGCTGACTTGGAGTCTTTTCAAGGGTAGGCACGCATTCTGAAGAAACTGACGTCTGAATTTCTTCCGTCCAGGTGCGATCCACAACAATCTCATCCACGATACCATCGTTGTTCCCCTCTTCATACTGTTCCGCCGCCCTGCGCGTATACGCACGTTCAGCTGCGCTTTCTCCAACAAGAGAGCTGCTTGACGGCGCAGTACCAGTTCCAATCCTCTTTTTAAACCGGGCCCAATAAAAACTAAAACCGCCAACTTTTTTCCGATTGCAGAGTTCGATTGTTGTGACTATACCGCTCTGAGTAACAGGAGGTGGAAGGCCATGATGCTCGGTCGCAGTGGAATTAGCTGAGACAGGCACAGTCGTTCCATTGGACGTCCTGACATCGATCTCCGTGAAGGCAGTGGAGGGGACTATTTCCAATTTTTCATCACCACTTCTGTTGAGTGTTTTTCCAAGATGGATATTCGAAAGCCACTGAGACATTGCGCTTCTTAAGCGAACAAAGCAAAACAGATGAGGGTCCAGTGATGAACACCGCTAAGCTTCAGCATTGGTGCGACGGCGCATTTCTCACGCTACATTTACGGCAACAACTAAATATTGTGACATCACCGCACTTCATTACAATTTCAAAGATTTGATACCACAAGGGGCATAGCTCAATACTCTGCGCAAATTAGGAAAATAGTATGTAAACAATTCTGCTGATTATAATTTTTGTACTTCGTTTTAAAGCATTAAATAAGTATTAAAATTCTATTTTCATGTTCTTTCATTACTCTAAACATTCAAAATAAGGTTTTAATACTCTGAAAATATTTTGTAACAAAGTATGAAAATTATAATTGGCATACTATTTTCCTATTTTGTGCAGAGTATTGAGTCATGCCTCTTGTGTACTATTTTGATTGTCCCAGATTGTCCAATTTACAAACCCATCGAATAAATTAGGAAATAAAAGCGTGGGAAACCCTGGGGTAAAACCCATGACAATCCCTAGTTCAGTCCAGTTCTCCTCTACCTTTGGCTGAACTGAGAACTGAACCAACTAGTGTTGCTGCATCAGCAATTCCTAAATTTGGTTTTCGGCGGAACAAACCGATACTATGTACTGCTGTACTGCCATACCATGGGTCCCTTGGGTTTGCAGTGCCGGCTTTTAATTATAGAACTGTCATCTGTTGTTACATACTGGTACAGAGCTGGTTAGGGTTGGTACAGATAGGGATTGTCGTGGATAAACCCCAGACGTATAATGGATTTGATTTGGTATTTTTATTACGAGTCCCCCCAAAGGGGATTCTGTAAGGGCGACTATCGGGTCGGAAGCGGAAGCAAGCCGAAAGTATAAATACTTCGGAAGTCGCAACTAACCTCAGAAGACTGACAGGATGTCCAAAGTGAATATATAGTCAATCTAACTAATACAATCAAACCTTACCTGA
>QDKV01004686.1_pt1 | contig 12424 bp, 14 predicted proteins | sample 1861101 | NCBI WGS metagenome assembly QDKV01 (sample SAMN04275158, study PRJNA302643) | Fungus metagenome, whole genome shotgun sequencing project. | isolation source: fruitbody | host: Mallocybe terrigena | place: Sweden | collected 2013 | reverse complement strand
ACGTCGTGGACGTCGAGGCGGATGAGAAGTGAGATGTACTCTTGAAGCTGAAAGGCGCTGTCTAGAGAAGATAATGAGGGCAGACTTTTGATAGGGTAGAATGTTGATATCCGTGAACCTCGTAAAGGCCGTTGAATGATATGCGCGGCAGTCATGTCGAATGGTGAGGACGATGTGGTCATTACATAAGTGATGAAATGTAGCTCCCACGACAAGCTACTCGACGAGGCAAATGTACTTGATACAGACAACTATGTGGCCTTCGGAAGGAAACCTATGTTGTGTGAATTATCTTATGTCCTTCCCATTTCCATCTACATTTGGACAGCCCTCATACTTCCAAAATGGATTCAAAACTTGGTGTCATCAGTCCTCGGGATTCTCTCGAGGTTTCAAGCCTGTCAAGTAGGGCACTCCCCTTTATTCGATACACCCTCTCTCCTCCATTATGAACCAACCCGATATCTCATGCGCATGTCTTGCCGCGATATGGCCTGAACAACCCGAGCATTTCCCCTCTATTTACTTGGACTCCTTCGAGGATCTTCCTATGGATTTTGACCATGGCCACGATCATCTAGGTCCTGCCGCACCCTCTTCTACGTATACTCAAAGTTGTATTCTTGGTTTTACTCCGTCCCAAACTTCCGAAGTGAGGGCGGCTCCTACTCTCGATTATTCATCTCCATCTCACGCGCGACTCTTCACTGGGTACTCGTCTACTCCCAACATCTCCTCGCTCCATCACCAGGGGACATCGCAAAGTCATCTTCTTTATCGCCATATTCCAGCTTCACAACCTATAATCACCCATTTTTCTTGCTGTCGTCGCAATGTCGAACAACAACCAGACACCGCTGTGCAACGAAGCGCCTCTTCAAGTGGTGGCGGTCTCCCTTCCATCAGCGCATCGCTTTCACACTCAAACTCTGGTCAAGGAGGACCGACGAACTTTGTTTCCCTATCCAGGAAGAGCTCACACAAACGCTCATCTTTCCTCTTCTGGAAACGGAAGGCCAAACCTTCGTCCATCACAGGCTCCTTTGTCATCGATCCCCTTCTTCGTCTACCAACAGGACTCCTCAAGGTTATCGATTCAACCCTTCTCACACCAAATACCCATACACCCGCTCATCAAAATAGGAAAAATCTCGTATTGGAAGTCGAAAATGGTGGTATCGACGTCGATATTCATTTGGTGCCATCTAAAATCCCACGGCGAGAGGCCGCCGTTACCGTCCACCCTGGACTTGAACAGAAGAGATATATCGACGTCCGTTATTTACACCCCGATTCTGCACGGACGCGCGTTGATCAACAACAGATGATGCGAAGAAGGCTGGGTATCGTCCAAGACAGCGATTTGCATGCCCCGACTCGCATTGATCTTCGACTGAAAGAAGGAAGACCAAGTTCCGGGCGAAAATACGGGTTGACTGCTCGAATCGTAAGCATTTTTGCTATACCTCATGTGTTATATCCGACTTTTTCAAAAAATATTTTACTCTTGCTAAGGATGCACCGAATCCCCGACCACCGTTCCACGTCTTGGCTTCGACGATTGACAACGCATCATTGATGCCACCCAAAGTCTATCATCCCAATACCAACAGCAACATCCCTCGCCGTACCAAATCACGCCGCCACACCCTGACGAAACCACAGTCCAAATCGCCCATAATCCTCCACCTTCCACGGACGTTCCATGGACCTCTCACGATCCAGGTCATACCAGGTAACATCGACGCGCACGTCCGCCTCTCAAGGGAGCTCAGCAAAGTCGCTGTCATTCTCAGTGAAAGCGCCTTGTCCAGGGGATATTTCATTTCTTCGAGAGGGCTTGGATTTGATGTTGTATTCAAGGAAGAGGAGGAGAGAGATGTCGAAGGCTGGGTCGTCATCGAGGAACCCCAGGTACGATCACCCAGCGGAAATCGTGGAGGAGACGAGTGGTATGGCGATAAAGTTGATGTGATTGTCGGGGACGGGAAAGTATATCTGCAGTTCGTGGACGAGCTTGCACAAGATCCGTTCAGGCGCAAGAAGCGATTTTGGCAGAGTCTTGGATGTCGATAACACACACATAACTTGAGACGACCTAGAACTGCTTATCCCCTTGTGCGTAACAATTTATTTTTTTCCCATTGTCCCGGGACTTTGTCCCAACAAACCCCTCTTATGGAGCCCCAAGTTCCTGCTGTCCGCCTTGCGGAACTCGCCCACGATAGATGGGGATCCCACTACTTTATGTGTTTCCTTCCTAGTTAGAACGGCTTTACGCGGCAACCACAAAAGAATCTTTCATTGTTCGTTTTTTCAAGATCCATATCGAATTCTGCTGAGTCGACCTGAAATAAATGCACATTTACCCCCCCCCCCCCCCCCCAAGCACAAGTCCCTTCTCTACTGATTTCTGATCTGTTTCGATTCATCTTCTACTTAATCCCATGCCAAACAACAGTCACACACATCTCTCAAAGCCTTTTTATCTAGAGGAACGCCGGTCTTGATATCGCTTCACCACCCGGGATCTGTTGGGAAATCCATAGTTGATTGGATGCGCCGCTTCCAGGGATATCATTAAAAAAAAAAGCACATACACAAGTTACCCTTTTACCAAGCAAATATTGTTTGACAGCGTTAGGTCTTCGAATTTAGTTTTCGATCACTTGATTGACGCCCAACCTGCCAAGCCCCTGAGACCAGTGCATCAAATGCGGAGTACAAATTCAAGGCTTCTGCTTCAAAGGGAGGAGTGCCGGGCGCTTTTTTTTTTATACTGAACTCGGGGAAAGCCATTTAAACGAGACGACTCGGACTCGGGGAGGGGCCCCCAACTCCCCCAACTCCCCCAGGTTTTTTTTGCAATTTGCCGCCTCCTTCCTTGTCGTCTACTTACTACCTGGCTTTACCTACTATGGGGTAAGTTATACAACGTCTCTAATAGCAAATATCTTGTCGAGAGCTAAAAAAAGCTTGGCTTCCCCCCTCCTCACAAAGTTTCGTATCGCACCAGCTCAACGCGTCTCAGCACTGCTGCTTTGCTCCAGACGCACTTGCCTTTTCTCTTCACGTTCTTCATCAATCGGTCTCAACTCCTCCTCCTCCTCGTCGTCGTCCTTGGGACCGCGTAGATGGCATACGAAGCCACATGGAGTCTGGCTTTGAATTCCTCCATTCCACAACCGCTCCAGGCGATCCTCCATTGTCCATTGATGAGCTGTCCGAATGGAGACTTTCCTCCGTCAGCGAGTGGCAATCGACCTGCCACCACGCTGGCACAAATGCTCAAAAAAAACCTGGGTCCTCGCAGGCCTGCCATTGTTCTGCGACCCATGTCTGTGGTCCTTATTTCGTAGTAGAGCTAAGTAGACGATGTGGGTGCTATCGGTCAATTCAAGTCAGAGCCAATGGGCACAACGAGCGATTTGTTTTTTTGGACGACTTGCCTTTCTCGACCGACTATGATTCTGGCGATCCTGGAGCAGGAAGTGGTGACGTCCGTATCGAAAACATCCCAGACAACGTCTCATCGACATCCCCGATATCGTCTTCCTTCAAAACCACAGAATCATTCACCAAAGACCTATTCTCATCCAAACCGTTCTCCTTGGTCGATCTCGCATTTCTCCTTGGCGCAATAAAGCACGAACACGCCGAACACAGATGGACGGACGCTTACGCTGATCGCTCTCTAATCGACTTCAGCATCGCCGAGGTATTCGTCTTTCTGCGGTATTTCTTTGAAGGAGACTTGAGAAGCCAAGTGAAGGAACACAGAAGATCAATTGCGAAGACGTTTTATGATCGGCGTGTTGACACATGGAACTCGGTCAGTAGTCGTCGTCGTCGTTTTCCTGATGTACTATCTATCGACACTTATGAGTTTTTCTGTTTGTCAAGTGGATACCTTGTGTTACTCCAGATACATTCGCCCTATCATCGAATTTCCGGACAACGCAGAGTATGGAAGAAGAGATGGAGGCTATAGACCACGAGCGACATCTCCTATCGTGCATGAAGGAGCGCGTTTCGTTCGTGAGTGATCATTTGCGGCTGCTGTGGGCTTCGATTGCAGCACAGCAATGCGCTTTGAAAGCATCGCTGCGGTTCGTAATGAGCGAGGAAGACTAAACCAGTACACGTAGTTAGTAGTAAGTATATGTGGACCGTTTTGATCCTCAAATGTCATGCCTTGCACGAATTCGGTGTGGCGATATATATGATATAAAAACGACTGCATGATCTGTAGACCTGAGCCTCCCAGCGAAGAACCGTAGATGACCATATATCCTGCAAAACCACATCTAAATGTCAAATGCCACTCGTTTCGAAGTAGTATGATGGTATGATGCCAGTCACTAGAACGGATGGGAACGAGGCTAAGTGAAAACTTAATTTTCGACTGGTCAAACCTCGAAAAATTCGGCAGACTGATTTTACTGCATGGCAGCCAGTGACCAAGTCTGATTGCGCACATGACGGGCATATGTGCTTTCTGATGTTTCAATTTATCGGCTAAGCGAATGCCGAAACTGTGTCGCAGCAGGTCGGAGCCCATGGATGAACATCCTTGGTAACCCATGTACATGAAAGGATTTTGGACCTGAATCCAAAGGACGAAGACAACTAGTCCGAAAAATCATTTATTATCGATGTGATACTGTGATGCATCAAGAATCTTTGCACCGGTCGTTAAGCAGACGCATTGTGCACATGTGTCATGGACTCAGGGCTCCGTGTTCTGAATTGATAAATAGGGAAGTGGTTCGCAAAGATAACCTAGAACTGGTTTCCGCCCACATTTTTTCTTATAAAGCTAGTACCGATTCAACCTGTACCAAGATGATCATCTCGCCGCTTTCTTTTTGCATTGTGGCCTTTTGCCTTATCAGCAATGTCGTTGCACCTAAACGTACGTTTGTCGATTGCATAACTATCAAAACTTGCTTTTGACGTTTACTTTCAAGCTCATCACGTTCGGGAGGTCGAATTGGCCGCCAAGGGCGGTCATTTAGAAGCTGAAAAGGCGCGAAGGGAAGCTGCGGCTCACAGCACAATTGCTCGAGAGCGGGCCTCAGAGCTTCAGAACCACGTAAACGACGGCCGTGACGAGGATACTCTTAAAAAAATTCGTCAGATTGCGAAACATCACAAAACTAACAGTAGAGTGCAAAATGAAAGAGCAGATCACCACTCGCAACAAGCGAATATACATCAGGACATTGCTGATCAAAATAATTATGGGGATGAAAGACAGAGGAAAAGCGCCATGGGGGCAGCTGAGCGGTCGAAAAAGGCTGCTAAGCGGGGGGAAAAAAGAGCTAAAAAGTCGTATGCACATACCGACGCCACCATCGGATTTCTGCAACTGGGACAGGGCCATCTTGACTCTATGAAGGGTATGGGTCGCAAGGACCCTGACTATGAAACTCACCGTCAAGCATTTCGGAATTGCGTCGATAATGCCGCCGAGCCAGAACCCTCACAAAGGAAGTTGAAAAAGGCGCACGAGAAGTATAAGGGTTTGACAAATCTCGGCTTACTTGGCCAGGGGTCCTGGAGTAGTTGAATCTGTCTTTTTTACTTAGTCCTGTATTCCTGTTCACGGTTGGATTATGCAAGTTTTGTTTTTTTACATTAGGACTATCACTGGCTGACATGTTTTGAATTGACAATATTCTTCATTGCACTGACAAGAAAGCGGAATCAATTTTTTGTTCTAATGCGTGACAACTGATTACGCGTGACACCGCGTTACCATCAAAATCTTATTTCCCTCCGGGCCCTTTCTGCGACTTCATCTTATGTGCCTTCTGATCAGGGAGAAGAGAAAGGAGTGATGTAGTATGAGTGCAAGTTGTTTAATTCTCCGATTGTGTTTTCGCCTATTGGGGATCATCATGATCCACCAGAACGAGAGTGGATGGATATGAGGACGAGTTGAATGGAGAGGAGGATGGAGGGATGGAGGAGATACCGTTCATGTGGTTGTCCATGCCACTGATTCCTAGCCCAGGACTGAGGTCGCTCGTCGTTGGCTTTGTCGTCTTAAGCGTCCACACCCGCACCTAAACACGCGTCCGCTCGCACTCGCGTACGCGAAGAGAAGAGTCTTTAGATTCTTCGTCCTCCTATGTCCTTACATCCGCCCACAGATGCGAGGGTACCCGTTTTTCCTTCCACGTCCAGAACTACCCTCTCTCCACAGACAAGCACGGTGCTGGGTCTCACCGTTGGCGGAGTCAAATCCTCCCATTCCGTCGACGACGACGACGACGACGAGAATGACGGGTGCGCGTCCGTTGGCTAAGAAGCCTGTTGTTCAAGGGCAGGGAGAATCTTCATCCTCGAAGGAGCTAAAATTCAAACCTTTACGACTACCTCTGCCTCCTTCGCCCCGTGCTATTGGTATTATATGGCTGGACTTAGTGTCGAGGTGACATTGGCTGCTTCGAAGGCACACATAGCGAGCGTTCGACAACTCTACCTTCGAATATCTCTGCGAGTCATATTCGAATGAGGGAATCGAAAGAGAAGGAGTTAAAGAGAAAGGCGATGTATCTACATTGAATTCATATCGAACCGCCTCCAGCTCCATAGACCCCAATATCGACTCCCCACTCGAATTCTTCGTCGATGGACCAGAAACGGACGTGTTGAGTGTCAATCGACGGAGTCTCATAAGGTACACAAGGCCTCCATTGGTGTTGGAGGATCGGGAGGATGATGGTTGTTGAGGCAAAAGCCACCTTCGGAGCCTATGCCCTCCGTTGCCGCCTTTGTGCATCGGGGTCGGGGCAGCCTATTGCCATCAGCACCACCATGTGCGCGTTGATTTGTTGGAGTCTGATTTGAGGGATAAAGAAGAAGAGGAGGGTGCTCAGCTTTTACCTCCGAGCTTGATGTCCCGCACCGTCGCTAGTGCTTAGACTCTGATGCTGGTTTTGGGATGAGTCTAAGAGGGAGTGGCTAGTAATACGAAGGATGCGGGGTTGAGAGATGTCGATGGGCTGAAGGAACAGAATAATTTATTGATAAAATAAATATAGTTTACGCTAGTCTATGTTCTTGTCTTCATTTTATAAATGAATATCATAAAAGGGTTGATTCGTTTGAAAGTGGACATGTGTATTCACAACGTCGTGGGTCGTTTTCTCTATCCGTCTCTCTTCCAAAGTTTCCCATGAAAACAACAGAGCACAAGGCAGCTATTCGTATCCATTCAGTTCGTGTCCCTAGGCAATTGAGTGAATTTTTTCAAGTCAGAATTCAAGAACGTGTTCCAGAAGGGTGAATATATTGTGGTCGACTCCCTTTGGTAACCCGGCCCCATAACCGGTAACCCCTTATATCGCATAGCTGTGGGTGTCCACCAAATCCAAAACTTCAGCCAAATTGCACCCTCATAACCCATAACCTCTCATAACCCATAGGCTGGACTGTCCACCCAGTGGGTATGGGTTAAGAGGACTGTAATTATTTAATTTCTTTTAGAAAAGGATTCATTGAAAGTACTTACGTAATTACTGCATCGTGTTTTTCTCACGTGGTAATTCTGCTCGTTACTACGTGGGTCGTTGTCGTCGTCTACGAGTTCTCCTTCGATCTTTCCGGGAAAACAAAGGAGGAAGAAAATCACCAATGGCAGCTAGTTCTACCAGAGCTTCCCTTACCTTCATTCCCCAAAGCGCTCCTGCAGGTGGCGTTACCATCACCAAGCCCCCTCAAACCGCCACTTCCTACTTCAAAATCGCCCCAAGCCAAACCATCACCTTTGGGTGGAACATAACCTCCGTCCTCGTCACTCCAACGCACCTCACCGTCTCCGCCGTATGCGACAACGGGAACACCTACCCCGTGGGTCCGACGGACGGTATCATCCCCGGCACAGCGACGAGCGTGGAATGGGATGTGTATTCATATCAGGCGAATAATCCGGGGAAGCCACTGGCGCAGGCGACGTATACGTTGCATATTTGGGACGATCGTGGGCCCGGGGCGGCGAGGAGACCAGGCTATTTGGCGGAGAATAATCAGTTGAAGTTTGCGTTGTACACGCCTCAGGCGTATACCCCTATTGCGAGTGGTGGGTCTTTCTATTTGGATATTGAATATATTAAAAATGAACAATTCTTTTTTGTAAAAGGCTGGACGTGTGCAGCTTGTAGCGGAGCATTCTCAAATGCAACACATCCTGCCGTCATCTCACTCATGGTCACATTTTTCATTCTATTCTTCTCTGGATACCACCTCCTCCGAAGCACGGCAAGATCAGGGCATTGACTTCCGCCCCCCTCCCCTTCCTTTTTTTCCTCTTCCCTTGTATGTGACCCTTGTCGAAATTGTGGACATATTTTCTTCTTGCTTTCTTGAAAGCGACAATTTTCAATGTTCCTCAGAGGACATGCTTATTCTCTTCTCTTTGGTCGTCTTTCATTCACCCGCCCACACGCGATGATCCCCATCCTATCCCAACCTCTTCTTTTATCAGAACAGATTTTTTCCTTTAGATCCTCAGCACGGACCCTTTTGCACAGAAACAATACTAGCATTTTCCATCTTATACAAATATATAATTTGGTTTCTAAAATCTGCAACCGCCTCAGCTCCGTAATTTTGCAGAAACGTCTTTTTTTTCGTTCATCCTCCCACCCGCGACGCTTGTTGGCACTTGACGAGGCTATTTTTGGTTTCCCACACCCCTTGGGAGTTGAAACCTGTGGAACGCAACAGATATTTCTATTTTTTTGTACATTTTTCAAGACTGATTATGAACAATTGAAAACCATGTTGTCGGTTTTTTTTTTCGTAAGTAGAAGGTCAAACGTTTCGCGGCCAAGTCTAAACCTTTTTTAGAACCGATTATCCATCTTGGAGTTACCAAATTAGGTAATCCAATCACAGCATTTGGAGCTGTCTCACCGTTCGTCATAGTTTTCTCAAACAATTCTGTCTTTTGAACCCACTCCAACAAACCAACTTGGTACCACTATGGCTGAGAAGAGAATTCAAGAGGGAGGCGAACCTAGCGAAGGTGACACTCTTTTGTGATTCCTTTTTCGAAAATATTTCTCAATCGGAATAGTGCAAAGGGGAGCGGACCCCACTGGCGTCGTGTCAGAGATTCAAAAGGAGGGTAAACTTAAGATCAAGCCGCATGAGAACGCCTCTCCGGAAAACGAAACTGTGCATATGGCGAGGGAAGGAAACGACGTGGTCAAGGAGCTGGAAAAAATAGGCGAGGACAGTGGTGTGGGCGAAGAGGGGACAAATGGTGGCGAAGAGGGAGCTGATAAAACGAAGAAAGGCAAGGAAGCAGAGACCGGGGAGAAACGACAACGCCCGACTGGTATCCCTGAGAAAGAACCGCAGCACGTAGAAGAGCATGGAAAGGAAGTTGAGGCTGAAAAATCCGAGGCAAAGAAGCCAAAAAAAGATTCGGAAAAAGTTCAAGAAGAGAAGCCAGTCAAGAAAGGTCGCCAGGCCAAGATGAGCGCAAAAGCGAAGATCCAAACCGCGGAGACCACTCCAACCAAAAAACGAGGAGTTGGCCGTCCCAGAAAATCGACAAAGGAGACAAGAGCGGGGATGAACGAACCGCCTGTTGATGACGTTCAAGCTGCAACTGCAAAACCGGTCAACTGAAAGCAAGGAAATGTACATGTATCACAGATAATGATGATTGTATAAAATACCGAGTAATGAGAGGTGCTACACCTAACAAAGGTAACAGAATGAAGCAACGGGGATTGGACTGATGAAAAAAAAGAGTGACAAACCATCGACTATGACGAAGAGGTTTAATTCAACTCTCCATCTTTTTCGGTTCTTCAGGTTTTCGCCGTTGCAGTACCTCCACCCATTTTTTCGGGAACCAACCCTCCCTTCCGTCCCTTGTTCGGCCTTTCCACCACTCTCCTTCCACTTCCAATCTTGGATCCACCTCCGCCCCTGTCCGAACATCAATTTTGCCAGTGATGGCGACAATCTCGTTTTCCTTGAGCGCAATTTCGTTGTTATTTGAGGGTGTGAAGGGGTAGAGCGCACGAGCAAACGTGAGCGACGAAGGATCAAGTGGGGGCAGTTGTTGTTGCCCCAGCAGCCGGCTATCACCAGCCCCAGCAGCCTGAGCCTGGGCGCGCTCTTGCAATGCGCGGATGAGCCTGTTCATTGCATACGGGATGCCAAAAACAGCAAGAAGGAAGATGATGAGGGGTTTCTTGCTCGGTTTCGGCGTTGGTGTCGTAGGTGCGCCTTGAGGACTTTGCACAGGCCGGCCGTTGATAAACTCCCTAAACTCCCTGTTAAGCCCCTCTGCACCACCTGCATCAGCACCCGCGCCCCGTCTACCCAGCACCGACTCCTTCAACCACTTCACCAACCCAAATAACCCCAACACACTCCCCAACGCGTTCCTTAGCTGACCGAGCTGATCAACCACACCGACCATCGCGAAGAAGGACGAATGGGTGGCAACAAAGGTCGATTCAATCATTTGTGCCACGCCTGTGAAGGTCTGCACGATGGAGTGGAGGAGAGCGAAGGTATGTTGGGTAGTGGATTCGAGGGTTTGAGTTAACGTTGGAGGGAGGGGTTGGCCGTCTGGGCCGATAGGGACACTGTTGGGGCCTAGCATGTTCCCTACTCCCATACTCATGCCCATATTGCCCCCTAAGCCATACGAGTTGTATCCAGGCCCGCCATAAGTGCCATAAGCGCCTAATCCCCCATAGTTTCCATAGCCATAGGAAGACCCTAAGCCACCGTACCCATATCCTGTGTTAAATCGAGAGTAGGGGGCGCCATAGGATGAGGCGTATGGAGAAGATGTGTATCCAATCGCCGTTGATGAGGCTAACGTTGGGGGTCTTTCAGGGACAGCGGGAGGTATGGCGGAAGATGATGACAGGTTAGTCGCTGTGCCAACTGGTGTGGTGGCCGTAACACCAGAGATGGGTACCATCTTTGTTGTGGGTAACGAAGCAGCCGATGTCAGTGGTGCTCTTTCCCAAGGTTTTGGTGGGGAGACCATATTTCAAGTCTTAGCAAGGAGAGAGATGGCGTGACATATGTGACACATTTGCAAATAATATTATTAATTATGATTCACACGTTCGATTCGCTTATCCTATTCAGTACGTCGTTCACAATCCTTACTGCGGTGTGTTACTACGATAATGGGACCCTCCTTGAGGTGCAAGTGATGAGTCAAGCAACAGGAGGGGTGAGATGTACGACTTTGAACAGCTGTTCGACGTTCATGGCATGCCTTTGTCAGCGGGGGATGAATATTGAATTCCAGGACTGCTTGGTGTGCTCTATATGTTGGTCGCCTTCCAGGCAAGACGGATTTGGCTATCTTCCTCTCCTCCTTTCAGCTGTTCTTCTGCTAGTAATGAATCAAGCAAGTAGTCTGATTGTTACATTTTTTCATGTCCACAGAACTATCATGATCTCGCACGTCAACCACGAGTGTATCAAAATGCCCTTAAATGCTGAGCTCAGCATTCATTTAATCGCCATAATCTTTTGTGCGAGTAAAAAGGGTCGACGATCATGGTTCTTATGTTCATAGAAGCACTCGACACCGGCCTATTCCCTCGGACACATCTTCGATGCCGTCTCATTTGCATTAGATCCTAGCTACTTTGATTGCTATCCAAACAGAGAGATCAGGTTGAGCAGAGAATGCTATAATGTCTGCGGAGCCTCCCCCTTCTTCATCCCTCAAATCATATTCCAACAAATCAATACAATAACGCTGCAAATGGTAGTTCGACCGCAGAGGAAAAAGCGGCATAAGGTGGTTTTTGCTTCGACAACCCTCCTCCCTTATACCATTCTCCCCCCATCCTCCTCGTCTTCATACCACCCTCACTCTCAGTTTGATAGGTCGTGGTGATCCACAATAGCCGAAAATAAGAACTCCATCCTGTGCCCATCTCCGTGGGTCCCTTGTACTCCTCGGTGCCCACACCAACAACAACTAAGAAACCTTCACTGAGGTGGATGTGCCTTAAGCTTGTGTTTTGTCAATCTATCCTTCCTTGAGTAATGCATGCCACAACCATTGTGTTCACAATGGTCTGAATAGGGAACCAGCATACAGGCACATCAAATTAGCAACAAATAAACATGTTCAGAGACCTTCACTCACACCTTAGCTCGGAATGAACACTGTCGTGGTGGCTCCTCATCAAGGATGGGTATTCGAACATTTGGGTACAACTCGGTTCATCACAGTTGATGGTTCTACGTTTTGGTTGACCTGCTCAAAGTTTTTCATCATTTAAGCACGACGTAGTACTAAAAAAAGCACTAACCGGTCCCTTGTACAGGCCATATTGTCGCTTAAGTCTCATCACAACCCAAAAATACTGTGGAGACATTCACCTTTTTTGGATTTAGCTGTTCAAATGTA
>QDKV01004687.1_pt1 | contig 12443 bp, 18 predicted proteins | sample 1861101 | NCBI WGS metagenome assembly QDKV01 (sample SAMN04275158, study PRJNA302643) | Fungus metagenome, whole genome shotgun sequencing project. | isolation source: fruitbody | host: Mallocybe terrigena | place: Sweden | collected 2013 | reverse complement strand
TAGTCGCGCCGTGCATTGCCGAAGTGACCAAACATCGGCTGAAGGCGAAAAGTGAAGCTGGCGGGTCCCTGTTGCCATATACGTCGAATAGCATGCTGAATAGTGGAAGAACTTGCTAGGATGAGGAGGGAGGTCCAAGTTGCCAGTGGCAACTCTCTACGAAGTCCAACAATGATTCTGTCTTCTTATTTTTCCTGGTGTCAGAAGATTTTTTCCGACAATTTCTCAGATGGCGTTGGGGGGATGTCGCAAAGCCCTGATTGCAATTGGAGCAGATCAAGTCCGTCATGCCTATGTGCGCCTTCAAGTGATCTGCGTGTGACGAACGCGCACTTCGTATTTAGCACTCAACGCACGACGTGATTAAATTAACCCACTCTCTAGATTAGCCTTCCTTGTGAGCAAACTATCACAACCGTTGATCGGACATTCGAACTTCGCTGCGTGTTTGCGTTTCCCAGCGCTAGCATTAAGGTTCTTGAGGGAGGCCACCTTGTCCTTAACCTTCTTTCTGAACATCTTGAGAACCACGCTTTCATCCATAAAGGTCTGATAGTAATTCATCACGGCTTTTCGCACGGCTTTTGGATCTAGTTTGTGATTTGGATTGTCTTTAGCGCCCACATCGATGGGGCTGTGCCCTGCTGAATGCCGAGTGCCAGTCACAGTCACGGTGGAAGAGTTCAAATCGATGATACTCTGCACTGAAAGTGGTTGTTGCAGACGGGGAGTTGTATCTAGCTCATGTGGAGAAATGGCGCCGTTCTCGATGTCAACGTCCCGTGCGCCATTGGATTCATCAAGGACGGGAATATCGCCCCCACTATTGAGATATGTATCAGCTAGATACTGCTGAGGGATCGCAGGTGAAGATTGTGATGGGGAGATGGCATTATTGGATGGTGTGGAAAGTATAGAGGCCCTGAGCTCATCAAATGGGGGGCCTAAATACCAAGTCGGTGCTAAAAACATGGATGAATGTAGCAGAGGAATAGAAAGGAAAGTATTAATACATACATTGGAAATTATTGGGAAACGTGAAGGGGCCTTGCGGCATGGGAGGGGATGCCTCTGGACTCAAGGTACCGGTCAACGAAGGTGAGGAATGTGCACTCTCTGTCGAAGAGAGGTCGGCTGTCTGGCGATATTCGTTCCACATATCTGTAAAAAGCGATTCACATGGCAACCAACTAGGAGATTGGTTGGAATCCATCCGTGAAGACGAGGGAACAGCCTGAAAGGCGAGCTCAGAAGTCGCAGTCTGACACTCAGTGGTCTTATGAGGTATAAATGTTTACACAGCAACTGGAATGGGGTAAAATTCAGTGAAACCGTGCAATTGCAGGCCTTTGAACACAGCAGCTCGAATAAAAATGGAAGCATAAGTAATTCCCGTTAAATGAATTTTCATGGAGTTGTTGACCGTCGAGCACAAGTCGATCTTCGCGGATCACATAATTGGTACTTATAAAGTATGTCTTCAAAACGTTAATTTTGGAGGACCGGCCCGCTTTAATCCGAAGGTTGCACTCATGCCAGTTACCGCAAAAAGGAAACGCACATTGGGCAATGAAGAAAAACAAGACCTCCCATCAATTTCCAATAACGATATATCCTTGGCTCTCCTGCGGAAACGGCAAAAAAATTCACAAGCGGAAGTTGACAACGATGACGATCTCTCCAGCTTCATACAGACATCCATTGCAGAACGGTCTATCAAAGAGGGTACTCGAATCGTCAAGAAAGCAATCGGAAAGGAAAAAGTGGCGAAAGGAGAGGTTGGAGGTGGTAGTTTTCAGAGCATGGGTAAGTGGCCGTTTATGATTTCCCTCTAAGTGTCGGTCTTGTTGACGGGGTTCCTCAGGCCTACACCCATCTTTGCTGAGATCTCTGACACTACAAGGGTACCGCATACCGACTCCAATCCAACGATTGTCTATACCGTCCCTGCTTACAAATCCACCGAGAGACCTCGTAGGCATGGCGCGCACAGGCTCAGGGAAGTCTCTTGCATTCCTCGTTCCTCTTGTTCATCGCTTTGGAGGACGACACTCAACGTCCTTTGGCGCCAGAGCTTTGATTTTGCTTCCCACACGTGAATTGGCCCTTCAGATTCTCAAAGTGGGAAAGGAACTATCTAGGGGATTTCAAAGCGGTCGAGGAGAGCATGCCGGTGACAAGGATGACGATACTTCAAAACAGGGTGAGAATCTGCGATGGGGCTTGGTTGTTGGTGGAGAGGGACTCGACGAACAATTCGAAATGATATCAAACAACCCAGATGTGTATGTTTAGCATGCGTTTTACCGTCATCCTTCTGATGATATTTTCGCTAGCATCATCGCTACGCCTGGACGATTACTACATCTCATCGTCGAAATGGATCTAGACTTGAAGTCTGTGCAGTATGTTGTCTTTGACGAAGCCGACAGACTGTTTGAAATGGGTTTTGAAGTTGCCCTGAACGAAATTCTGAAGCGGCTTTCTTCCTGCCGTCAGACCATTCTTTTCTCCGCTACGCTCCCGAAATCCCTTGTCGAATTTGCAAAAGCAGGGCTCCAGGATCCTAAACTAGTCCGGTTGGACGCGGAAAGCAAGATAAGCTCAGATTTGCAAATGGCATTTTTCTCAATCAAACAGGCGGAGAAAGACGCGTGCTTACTGGGCTTACTCCGTGATGTCATTAAAGTTCCTCTTGGTTCAAACCAGAATGAAGAACCGGATAGGAAGAAAAGTAAAGCCAAACAATCAGATCAACTCACAGCATCTCACCAAACCCTCATATTTGCCGCCACAAAACACCACGTCGAATATCTTCTGAACCTCTTAAATTTCGCAGGCTACGCCGTTTCGCATATCTACGGTTCGTTGGATCAAACCGCTCGTACCCACCAGATGGATCAATTTCGCCGCGGTATCACGAACATTTTGGTCGTTACCGACGTCGCCGCTAGAGGAATCGACATTCCTGTCCTCGAAAATGTTGTCAACTACGATTTTCCGCAAGGTGCTCGCGTCTTTGTGCATCGGGTTGGTCGAACCGCTAGAGCAGGACGTCGAGGTTGGGCATGGTCCTTTGTCACCAACTCGGAGTTGCCTTACCTTCTGGATCTTCAGCTATTTCTTGGCCGACCCCTCGTCAATAATGTTGACGGTGACACTCTCCATGTTTATACCGAATCTTTGGTCTTGGGTACATTCCAACGGGAGAGGATCGATGACGATGTAGAATATGTCCGGTCGCTCGATGATGTTCACCATTCATTGCCCACATTGAGGGAGGTTATGAGGAGGGGTCACAGTATGTACGAACGCAGCAAGGGTAAGGCCAGTCCACAAAGCTACAAGCGGGCGAAGGAGATGATGAAAGATCCAAAATGGCTTCTGGCATGCTCCTATTCTGGCATTCATCCTGTCATATTCAGGGATCCTGGTACACACGATAAACGAGAGCAAGAAGAAGCACGGAAGAACCTTCTGCGTGTTGTCAATGATTTCACACCGTCAGAAACCGTATTTGAAGTTGGTTCAAAAGGGAATTCGGAGACTGTTGCGTTGATGAAGGAACGACGCAAGGCTTTGCAAAAGTCAGCTCAGAGGGCTGTTTCTTCCGGTATTGCAGTGCATGAAGAGCATGATGGTGTTGCAAAGTCAAAGTCGAAAGTTATTGAGATGGCAGACGAAGATGACATTGTGGTGAGTCTCTTGGTGTCTACACTCAAATTTAGAGACTGAAAGTCTCAAAAGGCTGTTTTTGGTGCACAAGACAAAAAGAAAAATAGTTTCAGGGATGTGGAATTCTATATGGCATACGCGCAAAAGGATGCACAGACGGAGAAAGGGTAACTATGCTCCCATATGTCCGAGATGGGTGATCTCAATTTTTCTTCAGGTATTCTCTGAGAGATGGCGCATCTTCATTTGCCAAGCAAGCTCAGACACTCACTTTCGATCTCACGAACGACGATGGGGACCCAGGGCGACGAAAAATGACATGGGATAAAAAGAAAAAGAAGTTCATTCAGGGAGACGGTGCTGGGGCCGACAACGTCAAGATGGTCAGAACTGAAAGTGGAACCAAATTGCCAGCCACTTTTCGAAGTGGTCGTTTCGATGAATGGAAATCAAAGAGCAGGGTCAGCCTTCCCCGTGTTGGTGAAACCGAAAATGCTTCTTCGCGTAGTAAAGTGTTCAGACAAGGTGGTCGGCGATTTAAGCACAACAAAGTCGTCGTGGCGAAGCCTTTAGATAAGCTTAGAGGGGATTACGAGCGGAAAGTCCGACAAGTCAAGAAAAAGGACGTGGGTGCATCGGAGGACAAGGAAGAACCATCACCTAAAGGGAAGAAAAAACTTGGCGCGCAACGCAACGGCAAGACAATTAGACGTGTTAAGACGGAAATCAAAACTGCTGAGCAGATCAGGAAACAGCGCAAGATCGCCGAGAAACGCAAAGTAAAGAACGCGCGTCCAAGTCGTCCTAGCGGCAAGAAAAAAACAAGACGATAATGCCATAGATATAGTTTTCTTTGCTAGTAACACATTACTTAACCTAGATCAACCGTTATGATGTTGCGTACTCCCATTTGGCACCATTCCCCTGAATAAGTTTCTCGTTGGGGTTTCCTTCCAACAAATCGACTCCAACGCTTCGCAGAGCATTCACGCACCATTCCGGATATCCTGTGTCACCAAAATATTGTGCAAAAAAAGTTTTCAGGTGTTGGGGAAATGTTCCTGCCAAGATGGCTTCTCTTGCACGACCCATCACTTGGGCTTGAAAAACGACATTGTGAATTGTCAGGGCTATAAGGTTACGTCAGTTTGAAAGCAATATGCATAGTAGTTGTACCTGCCATGTGCTGCGGCAGTTTCGTGTGTGATTGTGTGATGGATTAGAGCCCTCGAAACCTTATCTCTGCAAGTTGGACATGGACACGTCTCGTCTATTGGTATGAACTCTTTCGCATGCTTGCTGAGTTCTGAAGAAGGAAGGGAAAATCAGAAAGATCGTGGAAACATCCAATCGGTCTATTTACTCAGGTTAAGGGGACCAGTATGCGTCAGAGCAACACCGAATCGGGCTGTGCGAGTTGGGAAAACGCAGTCGGCCTTGGCTTCGGGTTAGAACATGGGAATGATAAAATTGAAATTAATGCACCATATCTACTCCGAGTGCGACGCAAACGAGCAAATCTTCTGCGAAGCCAATGCCCATAGCATATCTGGGCCCTAGTGGAAATTAGAATCAATGGGGGTTAGTTAACTTTCACGCGCAAATCTACCCACTATCCTCTGGTAGCTTGTCTGTACATTGTTTCATCCTTTATCATAATTAGACGGAACTCGAAGGAGATTTGAGATGTGGTACGTACACTCTCCAAAAAATGTCTGAAGCATATAAATGTCAAAAATGACAAGGTTGCAGATAGCAGGGTATTACCTTTCTCTTCGCCACCGCTCAAACCGCCGATTGCATAACCAGCCACATCGCCCTTCCTTGCGATCATCAAATCAAGACACCGATCTCGTAAGGTTGCATCCAGCCCTCCTTGAACAATCGCGAAAAGGTTCTGAGTGTCTTTTTTACCTGACTTTTGATGATGAGCCACACATCTGTCCAGCCATCGCACAGATCTTTCCATTGATTCTTCAACTCGAGGACCCATTGTTAAACTTGACACTAGATCGTTGAAGTCTGCTTGTTAGCATTGGAGATGGGACTGAAGTGTATGCACAAACCTACATCGTCCAGTTGCATGATAATATCAGCTCCGATAATGTGCTGTATTGACATGCTCCCTTCTGGCTGTGGATAACTTCAGGAAGACGAAAGAAAAGAAGAACATTACTTGCCGTCAGCATGGTAGGTTCACCGGTAAATGGGCTCGCGAACAGAGCACCTTCCTCAGTGATCGTTGTGAATTTGCTCAAGGAGACTAGTTGAAATCCACCACTATCCTGAATGAATAATTAAATTAGAACTCGTAAAAAGGCTTATCGTACGAAGATGGGACACGGACAGTCAGCAAATTGCGATTCCATCCCTGAAAGTTATGCGCGCCGCCAATTGCTTTCAAAACTTCTAACCCAGGACGTAGATTGAGGTGATACGTATTGTTCAAAATCAAGGTAACACCAAGGGATGTCATCTGCTGCGAAGTAAGGCCTTTAATAGCAGCTTGCGTTGCAACTGGCATGAATGTCGGAAGCATAGTGACACCGTCTACAACCGCAGCAAATAAGATTCCAAAATATAACCAGGTAAATGGAGAACATACGAGCCATTTTCATGCGGGAAACGCGAGCGTTCGTTGTAGAGCATTTTGCAATGACCTCAAATTCCATTGCGACGCGTCTGACAATGTTTGCAGCCAGCTTTGAAAGACGGGGCTAAATCAAATTGGTGTCCAAATTAGTATCAGCGGCCACCGCAAACTTCCTGTCAATCCGTTCTTGTGTCTCATTTACCATGTTTCGCGCTGTCCTGACTGCCCAACTATTACTGCTTCTATCGCAAATTCATGCATTCTACTTGCCGGGCGCTGCCCCTCATAATTATGCAGAAGGCGACAAAGTCGACCTCTACGTCAATGCATTGACACCCATGCTTTCAGGCTCGAGCGATGCGAAATTAGTGAGTTGTCTTTGTTGTACGTGCGGTCTTTTAATTTATTTCGTTCTACAGAAATCTCTTATCAATTGTAAGGTGCTTTCGATGTTTTATACGGCGAGAAGCAATTAAACATCCGACAGACGATTACTACAATCCAAATTTCCGTTTCTGTGAGCCGCATGGTGGTCCACAGAAGCAACCAGAGTCATTAGGTTCCATTCTGTTTGGTGACAGAATCTTCAACTCACCCTATGATGTCCGTACTTCTGCGATCAATCTCATGGCTTTGCTGACCTTGTCCTTCACAGATCAATATGTTGAAGGACAACAGCACATGTCGAACACTATGCCTCGTCCCAGGCGTTACCGGTGCAGAAGCAAAATTTATCAATGATCGAATTCGTGAAGATTATGCCATTAACTGGCTTATTGACGGCCTTCCTGCGGCGGAAATGAAATTAGATATCAGGACGAAGGAGATTTTCTTTGACATGGGTTTCAATCTTGGTGACAATGAGGGAAAACACCAGAATTTACCTGCACTTAACAACCATTACGAGATTACGCTCAGGTACGCGATATGACTACCTCTTGTAAGGTTCTGTTTTCCCTATCCCATCTCAGGTACCATAAACCTACACCGAATACCTACCGCATTGTAGGAGTCATTGTTTGGCCTTCAAGGTATCCTTATTTTTTGTATTTAATTATTATAATACTGATTGTTATTTTTAAGCATTGGCGGACCTCAGACAGAGACGCCTCAGTGTAATGTTGACAGATTCAAACCTCTCATCCTGACCGAAGACGGTTCCCAGCCAATCCGTTTTACGTATCGTGTGATGTGGAATGTGAGGTCTTTCTTTCCTACACTATATAGAGGATCTGATGACAAAGGAATTTCAGGAATCTGACACGCCTTGGGTGTGTCCTCCCTGAGCTGACTTTATGAAAAAAGTTGTCTGAATTTTATCATAGGCAACCCGTTGGGACAATTACCTCCATATTTTTGATCCACGCATTCACTGGTTCAGTCTCATAAATTCTATTGTCATTGTTGTTCTCCTTTGTGCAATGGTGTCTATGGTTCTTTTCAGGAGTGTCTCTCGAGATGTGCGTGATCTGGCTTGGTACGCATTATTATTTAACTTTTTTTTCTAGATCAATCGCTACAACGCTATTGATTTGAGCGTAAGTCTTCGACTATATGCTGAAGTTATTTCGATTAAACATACGTTTATGTTTATTACAGGAGGATGTGCAGGAAGACTGGGGTTGGAAGCTTGTCGCTGGCGAAGTCTTCCGTCCACCCAAGTATCCGCTCTTGCTTGCCGTCATGGTCGGAAACGGTTCCCAGTTGTGTGCAATGGTTTCTGCGACTCTTGGTAAGCTGAATTCTCCGCTAATGATCCCAGGCTTCTTGATCGACCATTTTCTCACTATAGTATTCGCATTACTTGGATTTCTCTCGCCATCGAATCGCGGTTCACTAGCGACGGTGATGATGATTGTCTGGTCCTTCTTTGGGAGGTTTGTCATCCACAGTAAAAAAGAGAGGAGTTCACTCAACAATTTTTGCAAACAGCATTGGGGGTTACGTATCAGGCCGCACATATGCCTCTCTTGGTGGAACCAATCGCAAGAAGAATGTTTTCCTGACTGCAACTGCGCTTCCCACGTTGGTAATCTCTCTTGGAAAATTTGTATTCCTCTCATTCTATTGCCAGGCTCATTTTTGCCATCGTCTTCTTGCTTAACTTCTTCCTCCTGATGGCAGGATCCTCCGGAGCTGTTCCATTTGGTAAGTTTTTTCATCACTTTCGAGTTCTGGTAATATTTACATTGTTGCAGGAACGATGCTATTGATCATCCTGCTCTGGTTCGGGATTTCAGCTCCCTTGTCAGCCATTGGATCCTATTTTGGCTACAAGAGTGGTGTAAGTGATCGTTCAAACTGTCCTTCAAGCTCAAGTATGGACTTTTGAACAGGCTATCCGGCACCCTGTTCGAGTAAATCAAATTCCGCGCCAAATTCCGCCCGGACCCAAATACTTACAACCTTGGGTAAGAGGAATCAATGCTCGTAACGTTTTATTTCGACTCATTGCCTTGTTCAATTAGGCAGCTACACTCCTCAGTGGAGTTCTTCCTTTCGGTAAGGCTCCACTTTTGCATGCAGATTAATTAACAAAGTTGTCAATCAAATGTTGCAGGTGCCGCTTTCGTGGAGTTATACTTTGTTCTCTCAAGTCTTTTTGCCTCAAAAGCATACTATGCATTTGGCTTCCTCGCTTTGACTGCCAGTGTTGTTGGTCTAACAACGGCCACCGTGTCCATCCTTTTTACGTATTTCTTGCTTTGCTCCGAAGAGTATCGGTGAGGACCTTTGTTTTCCTTCTGGTCTGCTTGGATTCATGACTCGAGATAGGTGGCACTGGAGATCTTTTGTCATTGGTGGCGGGAGTGCCTTTTGGGTGATTGCCTATGGTCTATTCTACGGGATTTCCCGACTCCGACTAGGTTCTTTGTCGAGCGTGGTCCTTTATCTGGGGTATCTGCTGCTTCTCGCACTGTTGGACTTCCTCGTCACAGGTAACGAAATTCATGTTGATAGTCTTCCAGGTGTCTGAATATGAGCTTTTTCACAGGAACGATCGGCTTCCTAGCTACATATTGGGCTGTTCGAAAATTGTATACCGCAATCCGAATTGATTAGTTGTTTGTCGTACAAGTTATAGTATAGATAGGAATATCAAATGGGTACAGCCTTTTGGACAAAATGACGTGCGCAGAACGCGTTATTGTCCAGTTAGCTGAAACCGAGGAGTTTATCCTTCCCAGCATGCAAAACAATGATTTGGTTGTAATGACTTGTGAAAACACAAGAGGAGATACCCATCATCATGAGAGAGTTTCGCCGGATTGAAATTATCCATATATGGATATAGCGCCTTATGGATGACATCATTCACCGCTTGTTATCCTGCGCTCCGGAGACTACAGGCAAGCTTTGCCCTCAAATGCTCCAGCTATCAAACAAGAACTTTTGACCCTTTCTGGTGAGTTTTCAACAGAACTTTTCTCGTGGTTTAAATTAATGGTATGCTCAGTTGCTGCATGCCGGGCGATGGAAAATGCACTTGGTCTCCCCTCTCTTCCGGGGGCTCTCATTGTGGCACGTCGACAGCAAATAATTAATCACTTGGGGGCTGCGTTGCAGATTGCGAATGGAGCTGATGATTGGTGCCCAATTTTAGCTGCCACCGGCCAATTCGTTCTTGTTTCTCATTTATCATGTTTTTTGCCGTCTCGAATGCGCAACTCCCACTTCTACCGCCAATCCATGCGTTCTACTTACTGGGCGCTGCCCCTCACGATTTTGCAGAAGGCGACCTCTACGTCAACGCATTGACGCCAGTGAGTTGTCTTTGTTGTACGTGTTATTTTTTAAAAGAAGTTATCAATTGTAAGGTGCTTTCGATGTTTTGTGGGGCGACGACAGACGATAACTACAATCCAAATTTCCGTTTCTGCGAGCCGCAAAGTGGTCCACAGCCTGGGCCAGAGTCGTTAAGTTCCATTTTGTTTGTTGACAGAATCTTCAACTCACAAGTTATAATGTTCGTACTTCTACAATCAATCTCATGGCTTCACTGATCTTGTCATTCACAATCGATATGTTGAAGGACAACGGCACATGTCAAAATGACAGTATGCCTCGTCCCGCGCGATACCGGTGCAGAAGCAGAATTTATCAATGATCGAATCCGTGGAGATTATGCCATTAACTGGCTTATTGACGGCCTTTCTGCGGCGGAATTATTAGGACGAAGGAGATCTTCTTCGACATGGGTTTCAACCTTGGTGACAATGAGGGAAAAACACCAGAATTTACCTGCACTTAACAACCATTACGAGATTACCCTCAGGTACGCGAGATAAGTATCTCTTGTAACATTGCCTTTTCCCTCACTGCCCACAACCAGGTTGCCACAAACCAATGCCTGCAGATCAAGTATGCCGATGACGGAAGAACAAAGTAATTAAATCAAATCGAACGCACGCGTTGGGAACAAATAAGTACACCGTGACTCTGCACTGAAGCCTGTTAAGTTTGCGTTCGCTGCTCAAGTCAACCAATGGAAATCCCGTTCGAAATCCTCGACCACATTTTTGGCTTTCTGATAACGCACCCAGCGTCTCTTGTTGCTTGCTCAGAAGCCCATCATGTCTTCTCTCGGATGGTCGAGAAATATCGGTACTACCACATCATCACCCACACTGGACGTACCTATTTCAAGTACAGCATCGAACCATCACACCTCACCAAACTGCTTTCTGACAAGCCTCAAATCGCAAACTATGTTCGTGTCCTCCAAGTCGAACTTGAATATCTCTGTCACAAAAGTGAGATGGCACCCTATTTGGAACAAATTGCCGCGATTTTGCCGATGTTTCCAGTATTGCAGTGTATTGTGCTTGTGGCTCCGTACCGTGGTGGAACTGTATCATGGGGAGAAGATCTGCCCCAGAGCTTCAGAAAAGCTGTGAAGGACTGTCTTCATTTGCTGACGCTGCAGGAAGTACATGTCAGCGGTTTTTTGGATTTTCCCCTCTCTACGCTCGATAGTCATGCAAACATTGACTGCTTCTCGCTGCGTGGACCCCCCCAAATATCTGAATTTGCAGATACCACTTACCCTCAGCTCAAATCACTTTCAGTCGAGGGATTCCATAGCCAACACCATCATACGTATTTCAGCGCTTGGGCGATACAACATATTGCCAAGCTTCAGTCACTAAAATACGACTATTCAATTGACTATTCAATTGATGAAACAATTCCAAAGCTTCTCGAAATTTGTTCAGATACGCTCAACAATTTGGACCTTAATCTTGAGGATTCAATAGGTTCTGAATGTGAGTCGTCAGTGGTAATCTCATTTTAAGACCTAGCATTCTATTGAATATATCCCAGTTGCCACAGTATATCACTTCAAGCGCTCCAAGAGGGGAGATTTTCGACCAGATGATATCCCGATGTCGATTAATCTCTTATCTCTCCCTCACCTCCAACACCTCACTATTCGTGCGGCGATATTTTTTTTCCGTGGAGACACGTGCGACGTTTACGAAGACTGCATCACCTTTCTCCCCGCAGCAATTGAAATTCTCAAAACTGCCTCCTCACTGCAACAACTCACTATTGAAATCAATGTCGATCTTTCAAGCGGTTACGAGGATACAAGCGGTTGCGGTGAACACGCAACCATTGATGATGTCGACCTTTCACCCCTCACAGCTTTAGCGGAACTTCCTGCATCGTTTCACCATATCGATCTTCATTTTAATTTTGACTGGAATATCACCCACGCGGAAATTGTTTCGTTGCTTGCAGACTATGGAGGTCTCACGAAGTTGATTGGACAAGGTGTGCTGGTCATTCATCTGGACAATGCCCCGACATTTCTCGATATGGGTAGTAAAAGCACTATAGTTCAACATGAAGAAGGAACGGTAAGGGTCGTAGGCTTGTACGAGGAGAAGGCTTGTATGGTGTAAAGATGAACAAGTGGGCTTTCCGAGTTGAGCGGGGCTGAGAGGGTACGGATACGTAAAAGAATTATTAACAATTCCAAATTCTAACAGTCAGAATTACTAACTTAGGTTAAAAATAGAGCAAAATCCTATTTGTTTACAGTAAATAAGAGTTTGTTAATGATTGTTTCTAACCGTACCATGGAGTTTGCGGACACTTCGGGGTTATCAGTATTTATATGCCATTTATATTTGTTTCCTATTGTTAATTAAGTGTTTAAAATGTTGAA
>QDKV01004688.1_pt1 | contig 12448 bp, 8 predicted proteins | sample 1861101 | NCBI WGS metagenome assembly QDKV01 (sample SAMN04275158, study PRJNA302643) | Fungus metagenome, whole genome shotgun sequencing project. | isolation source: fruitbody | host: Mallocybe terrigena | place: Sweden | collected 2013 | reverse complement strand
ATCATATCACTGCATTGTGGCAGTGATCAGCAAGAACAAGGATTGCAGCAAGATTATGGCAGCTATATTAAGGAAGGTACCAATGTACAAATGTCAATATACTGAATGCTGTAATCTTATTGAGAATTGTAATAGCTGGTGGCATGCTACACCAGTTACACGAAATTTGTAAGACCTTATCAAAATCTCCACAATTTACTGATGCCACTGCCAGCTAGGTCAACAAAACTTCACACATAGGCATCCTTTCTACAGAGATTGAACACATAGTTGGTAAACTTTGAAATGTGTGGCACAGTATTACTGATATCAAAGTCTAGCCTTAGAAAAATAAACCAGTCCAGAGACCGTTGAACTAGTTAAGGAGTATAACATTCGCACCAGAAGGTCCCTAATTTGCATTCCTCAAAAGAAATTGTCACAGAGCCACTACGAGATATGATAAGTGTGTTGTGTGGATGAATCAGCACATTGCAAATAGTTGATGGCAACCAAACAAGCCTTTCTGTGCCAGAGAGGATCCAGCCATCTTCATTTACAACCCACAACACAGAGGGATTCAGATTAGCTGAGACTCGCACTGATTTGTCATCAGAACCAGAGACAATTTGGTTTCCATCCAATGAGAATGCAACCGAGCTGACTTCACTGGTGTGACCTTGCAGCTGCCTCAGCTGCCTGCCTGTCTTTGCATTCCATACCCGCACTGATTTGTCCCCAGAACCGGAGACAATTTGGTTGCCATCAGGTGAGAATGTGACTGATCTGACCCAGGAGTTGTGTCCTTGCATCTCTCTCAGCTGCTCACCTGTTTTTGCATCCCACACCTTCACTGATTCATCCTTGGAACCAGAGACAATTTGGTCACCATCAGGTGAGAATGCAACTGAAGTGACCCAGTTGGTGTGTCCTTGCAGCTCCCTCAGCTGCATGCCCATCTTTGTATTCCACACCCGCACTGAGTTGTCATCAGAACCGGAGACAATTTGATTGCCATCAGGTGAGAATGCAACTGATCTGACCCAGTTGGTGTGTCCTTGCAGCTCCCTCAACTGCTCGCCTGTCTTTGCATCCCACACTCGCACTGAGTTGTCATCAGAACCAGAGACGATTTGATTGCCATCAGGTGAGAATGCAACTGAGTTGACATCTTTGATATGACCCCACAGCTCTTTCAGCTGCTTGCCCATCTTTGCATCCCACACTCGCACCGATCTGTCATCAGAACCAGACACAATTCGGTTACCATCAGGTGAGAATGTGACTGATCTGACCCAGGAGGTGTGTCCTTGCATCTCCCTCAGCTGCTCACCTGTCTTTGCATTCCACACTCGCACTGATCTGTCATCAGAACCAGACACAATTCGTGTGCCATCAAGCGAGAATGCAACTGATCTGACCCAGTCAGTGTGCCCTTGCAGCTCCCTCAGCTGTTCACCCGGCTTTGCATCCCACACTTGCACTGATTTGTCATCAGAGCCAGACACAATTTGGTTACCATCAAGCGAGAATGCAACTGATCTGACCCAGTTGGTGTGTCCTTGCAGCTCCCTCAGCTGTACGCCCGTCTTTGCATCCCACACCCACACTGATTTGTCCCTGGAACCAGAGACGATTCGGGTGCCATCCGGCGAGAATGCAACCGTGTTGACATCACTGGTGTGTCCTCGCAGCTCCCTCAGCAGCTTGCTTTTCTCGGCATCCCATACCCTCACTGATTTGTCATCAGAACCGGAGACGATTTGATTGCCATCGGGCGAGAATGCAACCGATTTGACCCAGTCGGTGTGCCCTTGCAGGCCCTTCAGCTGCCTGCCTGTCTTTGCATCCCACACTCGCACTGAGTTGTCATCAGAACCAGACACAATTCGGTTGCCATCAGGTGAGAATGCAACCGAGTTGACACAGTCAGTGTGTCCTTGCAGCTCCCTCAGCTGCTCGCCCGTCGTTGCATCCCACACTCGCACTGATTTGTCATCAGAGCCAGACACAATTTGGTTACCATCAAGCGAGAATGCGACTGATCTGACCCAGTCGATGTGTCCCTGTAGCTCCTTCAGCTGCTCGCCCGTCTTTGCATCCCACACTCGCACTGAATTGTCACCAGAACCAGAAACAATACGGATGCCATCAGGCGAGAATGTGACCGAGTTGACCCAGCCGGTGTGTCCTTGTATCTCCCTCAGCTGCTCGCCAGTCTTTGCATCCCACACCCGCACTGATTCGTCTCCAAAACTAGACACGATTCGGTCGCCGTCAGGCGAGAACGCAACGCAGTTCGCAACATATGTCGTACGAATAGTAAGCAACGGTATTTCGATAGCACCTCTCCGTAAAATTCGCGGAATAAACTCAAACCGGCCTTTCCAGTTTCTCCAGATTGGTGAATCCTGATGCCACGTGGACAATGCTGAAATGTATAAATGTGGTGTTGATTTCGACGCCGGGCTTCCTGCAAAGAAAGCCGAGAAACTCATGGCATCTGACAGTTGCACCATGAGATCAGGACATTCCTTTCCCTGCGATCGTATTAGATGAGATAATAGAGGTAACTGTGCATATTCTTACCCTCTCCAGCCATGTTTCGGCGTCCTTCACTAATGAAAAACACTCAGAATTCGCACCAATCAAATTCATAGCCTCGATCCAGAATAGCAGTTTGTTTTTCAGAAAATCCTTCAGCCCACAAATTAGGTCATCAGCCGTGGGCGCCGCCCGAAGTAGATGCCTCGCCCAATGCCTTGACACATATCGGAGAGTCGGAGAGATTGTCTTATCGATGGAAGAAGAATCGAGCTCAGAATCGAAAACATATGACGAGGGAAGGTTACACATGTTGAAATGTAGGGACGCCTGCATAACGGAGAAGCACCGTCTAGCAAGGAACCCATGGTGAGCGGACGCATCGCAGTATACGTCAATAACCTGCTGGACTGGATTGTTTCGAGGGAGGGAAGCACTGAACCTCGCTCGTGCTTGCGAGAAGACAAAGTCCAGAAAGGAAGCATGGTACCAATAGACACAGCCATCCTTGGGGGAGACGAAAAGGACTGCATGTAGAGACTCGACAACTCTCTTCACTGTATCATAATCGGAATTTGTGAGGTCTGCCAACACAGACATGTTAATCCCGGACTTTGCACAGACGATTGTATGGAGGATCCGCAAGCGTGAGCGACGGACACTAGCGTCCGAAAATGCTTCACCCAATATCCGTTCGTACAACTTATCCAGTACATTGTCAGCATGAGAGGTCAATGGCTCAAGGTTGAGCATTGCTTGCAGATGGGAACGCATCTCGGAAACAGAACGAGGAGGGGCGTCGAGAGGGGATATGAATCTCACAATAGTCGTCGCATAAATGAATAATCCAGCCGCCTGCTGTGACAGTAACCTAAGTTCAGGCTCGTCCTGTAATTCTGGGAGTGCTTCCCGCAGGTACTTCTCGATGTCGTTTTGGACATTGGTAGTATCGACCTCGTGGAGCTTGCAAACCGCATTTGGAGGAAACGATTTGCACAAGTCGGCGATTTTGGGGACCGGTCGACTTGTCACAAGGAACTTGACCCCTGCAAGCTGACCGGCATGAATAACGCGGAGTAGTGCTTCCAGAAACTCGGTGCCACGGTCGCTTTCATCAAGGGCGTCCACGACGACTATAGGTGTTGGTAGATCACGATCTTTTCCCTGGACAATACGGGCTTGCCACGGCTTGACCAGCAGTTTGTCGATTTGAATACGCAGGCGAGCGTCGTGGACAATCTTCGAGTTGGTTTCCAGGATCGACAGAACGTTGTCCGCATAAGAGGTGTAGAGTTCGGCAAGGTCATGGCACAATGTAGGGACGAGAAGCATCGAGTGCCTGCTGTCGAGCTGGAGTGAGCAGAAGAAGGAGGCGAATGGCAAGTCGGCTTCTTCAAGCAGCTCGCAGATTGTATATGCGATGGTGGTCTTGCCCAGACCAGCTAATCCGGTGAGCCAATATACTGGTGGGGCGTCCTTGTCGTTGACCCAAGCCAGGATCTCTGAGATGATGTCGACACGTGTATCCTTCGTACACGAACGACGGGCAAGGTTGTAGAGGGTGATGGAAGCACTGAAAGCGGCATCACGAGAACGAGGTAGGGACTGTTGAAGGCGATTACTGATATTGTGAATGAAGTTTCCACCATGGATGTGTAACTGTTCAATGTCTGAAAACATGGCAGTATACCCGATCCTGAGTCAGTGAACGACGTCAATGGTTTGCAGATTAGTAAGTGTATTTTGATATGGTCGCGCAGTGCTGGCAGACGCCCCAGCTGACGGTATTGTTGGGCGATGGTGGGCGGCTTCTAAAATATCGAAACAGAGAGGACTGTACTGCATGAAAACCTTGTTACCTCTGCCGCTGGTCTGACGCAAGTTCCAGTATCAGTGTGGTCGTGTTGCAACCTCAGTTGAGCCTCGGGTGACTGTTGCTCAATCAGGTAATAAAGTATCCGCTCGCAACTGGGAGAGGGCTCGCTTCGAAGTCTGAGTAGGCACATACCTTCCGCAGAGTAACCTAGAGGTAGATCCTAGTAAATGAGAGGCTAATTTGGCGCCCACGATGAGTGCCCGACAAGGATATCAACGAACCTACATCTTGCTGCATCAAAACCGCATACAAGCATTGGATCCCACATTCCGCCACAAAAAGTGTTGTTTTTTTGCCTCAAATCTGTTCATTGACGCTACACAGAGTGAACTACAAAGGCCTAAGGGGCCCCCGAGCCCCTGAAGACAGATTCTGAGGCTCGCAAGCTCGCCCTGCCAAAAAGTATCAGATTATTTTGATATATTTGTCCATCCTCCAGTGAGGCTTTCCATTTACAAAGACCTGCCCGAGATATCTCCAAAAGGGATAAAGGCGCTCTCGTTCCTAAAGGACACAAGAGCCTTCAAAGCGCCCGGAACGAAGATCACCCCAAGGGACGAAGAATAAATTCACTATTCATTTCTCCTATCTAATATACATGTTTCCCTCCCCGCTTTTGCCAGTGCCACACCTCTGGAGTCTGCCACACAAAACAAACCCAAACACCCATGCTTAATCCCAGCTATATTACACCCAAAGTAAAACCCAAGCTATCCTCCGGCCCCTAGCCTCGACATATTTCTCAGCTATTAGACACCATAAGTGTTCGTGCGTCTTAGTACTAGTATACTCGTGGCACGTTAATCAATTGATCCAAAAAAATATAAAATCGGAATTTCAGTCAGGCCTTTTCGGTTGGGTCAAAAGGGTCATGATAATACTGAGGGGAACATCTTTTTCTTACTCGCAGACAGCCTGCCCAATGGTCCCAGTTATCAGATACAAATCGGATACGTCCCATACACACTTGAGAACAAGACTCTCTCCTTCATATTAGAGGTGTAAGGCTCACTATGCTAAACCACCCCGAGTCGTAGTATTCCTATTCCCTGGGGAGTTGCCGCCAATGACATATGAAAAATTTCTTCAATTGCAATGTAACTGCCCAGGGATTCATAGCCTGTCCAGGTCTACGCGCCCCTTGTATTTAACAAACTATGGACACAAGATGGTTGCTTCTGACCTTACAAATTCTTTGTGCCTTGGATATCGTAAACGGGACTAGTTTTCGGCAGCTTTACAAAAGAATGAAGTTTCATTCGAGAAACATTGGTGATGGACTGGAGCGGCCGATCATCGATACCAATCACCCTTCGTACACCCCATCCCAAATACCTTCTTCCATCGCCTTGATCTGTAACGCGATGTGGGTCGAGTGGAAGCGACACATCGCTAGATTTCCAAGCATATACCACAGTCCAGGAACTCCCAATGCGTTATACGTCCACACTCCATTGATCTCGCCTTCTGAATTCACACCCCAGATTGGCTTGATTTTCGCGATCAAGGCTGCGGTTGCCGAGTCGTTCGATGCGGACAAAATACTGGCAACTTTGTCCTTGGTTTCTCCAATTCTGTCGGATAAGCCGACCTCAGGACAGAACGACGATAAGTGGTACAAATTATATCTCACCCGGTAGCGAATATAACGACGTCAGCTTCGAGTTCAGATCCGTTGTCAAATACGAGTGTTCGCTCGGTAAAGTGAGATATTTTGCTGTCGTTCTTGAGCTTAATCTTTCCTTCGCCAATGAGCTGGGACGCTCCAGTTTCTGTAGGGAATGTTCGTGTTTATAAATCATAATGTGTCAAAGAAACGTACCAAAATAATATCCACCGCACTGATTCAGCGCCATGGGTAGAAAGCCAGTACCATCATATCCAAGATTCGTCCGGAACCCAACTTTATGTAATTGGTCAATGATGTCCTTGTCCACCTCTACCATGAGACGCGTGGTCCGGCGACTCGTCTCTACAGATGAAAATAAAGAAAACGAAGAAGCCAAGCGGTCTGCGATATCAAGTGGGGGGGCTTCCTCCGAATAGAATGCTACATGCGGGAAACACGTGAGTCAGGTGAAAGAGAGTGGGAGGTTGGATTGAACCTTTCAGGGCTATCTCACGCATACTCTTGAGCGAATTTATATAGGTCGAACTGCGTTGGATCATCGTCACGTCTGAAAAAATTTCAAGTTAGTGACAAAGATGACGTTTCTGTGGGGACAACCTACCAATACCATGTTCATGGCAATCCATGGCGATATCGTGTGCTGAATGTAATGATGATTATCAAGTTACACAGAAAAGAGAAAATACAAACCTGATGTGCATGCTCCTACAACGACTACCTTCTTTCCTTGAAGGTCAATGGCACGCTTGTATCCCGTCGAATGGAGCATTTCGCCTTTGAAAGTGTCCGATCCTGGGTAGGAAGGTATGGGAGGATTTGGACTACCAAATCCCGTGCAGAAAATGACATGCTTCACGACAAGCTTGCGCTCTTGCTCGATAATCTGTCCTGCAATTGAACGCCTACGAACGATGGTAGCGTGCCACTTGTGTGTCTGAGCACCTTGTGTGAGAGAGGTGATCGTAGATGATGTCCAGACATTTAGATCGAGTGCGTCAGAGTAGTATTCGAGCCAGTTGGCGAGCTAGCGGGAGTCAAGACAATTCATTTTTAGGTTGATGATCAAGACACATACCTTCTGGGCAGGGCAATATGCTGGCCAGGTTGGTGGGAATGGAATGTAGGGCATGTGATCGTACCCTTTAACGAAAGAAACAGAATGAGCAAGTTCGTTGCGACTAGAGTTGGTAACTTACAGACAGGATCATGTAAGCTGAGCGAATCATATCTTCCTCTCCAGTTATCTCCGATACGTGCGTTCTTGTCCACGACAAGAGCAGGGATACCCAACGCTTTCAAACGGGCAGCGATTATCAGTCCACTCTGACCAGCTCCGACCAGCAAGACTTTAGGACCCTTGCTTGCGTCTCCTTCTGCCCCTGCGAATTCTGCAGTTGCGTCCCGCTCGGCCGCCCACTTCGTGTGAGTGGACTCAATATCCCTGAGTGACCCTATCTTCTCCGGGAAACCAGTCAAAGAATCAAGGTTCATGAACACGACATGCGACTTCCATTCCAAATCGTCCAAGTTTGTGATAGCGCCACTTTCATTGGTATCTGATCGTTTGGAGAGAGGTATAAGCCTGACCACTCCCGTGCATTTGCCAATCTTCGTCTGAAAGTTGAACACCAGTTCTATCCAAGCGAGATCCGGAAATGGTTGTTGGAAACCGGTGTAAGCCTTGTTGAGAACGAAATCGGATAGCTTTGCATTGGCTAAGCGAGCGTCAAGGAGAGCCGCGATCTTCAAAGGTGAGAAAAGAGTGCGAAAATCCCAAGTGAGAGCAAGGATGTCACGCCAGAACGGAGTTGATGGGTGGAGAAGGTCGAGAATTCCCTGTGTGTCTGCATTGGAACAGGAAGTGGCGAAGGATGTAAGCCAAATCTGAGCAATAGATTGCGCTTCCGATGGGTCAATTTCAGGAAGAGAGGTAATTCCTGCACGATCGAGAGTGGGCAGTGGGATATCTGGAAATTGGATCATCTTGCAATAGTTATCTGATACTCAAATGAGCTTTTATAGACAGCCGCATCGGACTGTCTTGGGAGGATAAGCTACGTTTGTGCGGACTTCATCTCTGCAGTGTCATGAGAAATCGGCGGGCAGGCCGATATCCGAAGTAAGGACTTGGATAGAAGTCACGGTTGATAATCGAGGTCAGAAAGTTCGGCGCCGGCCCGGTTCACCCACTCGATTTCAAACCTTTTGTTGAGGGAAACCTCGCTCACAGAGTCGAACGAGAAAAGTCCAAGTCGCAAACAACCTACGATGGGACGGCCTTATGTAGCTTCCATCCGCGGGGTTATTCTTCTTGCCAAGGTAGATGATCTTTTGTTTAATCTCACAAGCATTATAGAGTTACACGAGCCGCATTGACGGATTAACGTGTTGTATACTAGTAGACTTGTACTGTTTAATTAATAATAGCCCTTTTTTTGCCCATTGCTTTCACAAGTTGGGTTTTATGGTAACAATGTGTCAAGAAATTGTGATTTGAGAGAGGAATTCACAGTATCTAACGTAGAAAATACTCAGCGCAAGAGGCCATTTGAAGTTAGGAACTTGAAACAGTTAGATGAGAAATACAGATATATTGGACTCTGTACGACAAAATTACATTACAGTAAGAAGGTTCTCCAAACGCCATGAAATGTATGCACTTGCCAACTGTCAGAGCCCGACGTAGACCGGTTGTTCCCTCTAAGGTTCTGCACTGCTGCCTGAACCCGACGTTTCATCCAAAAACACCTAAGCGAAAAATGAACTTACAGACGTGAGTAAGCAAATAGAGATATGTCCGACAATGTATCTATATTCCGAGAGAGAGAAAAAGTCAACCTTGTTATTTATGCAATGTGTTTGTGATGACAGAAAGTTGAGAGAGTTGAGAAATAGTATAAGCATTGAAGGGCCCACAGACGACAGCGAATCACATAGCAGTGTTGAAAGCAAACCAAGAAATAGGTCGAAAAATTTTAACATGAGAGGGTCGACCACAATAATTCAAAAATGTCACGATGTAGACTGGGGAGATTGAGGTGAGGGAGATTCTGTGTTCTTTGTTTTGGTCCCCATCAACCAATCCCGGAACAGAGGGGGTATGTTTCGTAGTTGGACTGCCACATGCTTCGTATCAAGTTTCCCCTGCAAGTCCTCCTGGAGTTGATAAATGCGGTGTACACAGGTGATAAAGTGTAAAGCTTGCAGCGGTTGTGTGAGATCAAACTTTTTACAGTTTTGGTCGATGAGGACGTTGTATCGAGGAAGACCTTGTCTTGCCGAAACCTTATCGTAAAGTGAGACACGCTGGCTGAAGACCTACAAAACATCACGAACTTACATTATCTAGTTCATCATCTTCGGCACTCTTAGTTGATTTCCATGCCATCACAATCTCCCCCTCAGTCCCAGCTGTTACGATTCCCCACACAGGGAAATCAGTAATTCCCAGAGACGCGAGACACTCCACGCCAAAAGTACAGTACATCTGAATTTGGTGAACCGCTTGATGGGTACTCGTGGAGTTTCGCTTGTATTCCGAAAAAATGAAGGGAAGGTACAACCGGGGAGAACCATCTGCAAGCTGCTTCGAAGGACTTTGGGTTTGTGCAGGAAGCCGCAAACTCTCCGTTACCTCCGGGCACATCAAGCAACGAGAGTGTGCGTTGTCATAGGTTAGCGTCTTTTTCTCGTTCTTATCTGGAATTTGTAATTCCAGGATTTGACCTTTCCTCTTTTTGCATTGAGAGCCGTTTCCTCGTCGCTTCTTGAACTTCTTGATAAGGGAGGCTAACCAACCCGAAGGCTCTGGGGTTTCGTTTTGGATCAAGTCCGTTGGACGAATTGTTTCCATGACATATTCCAAGCAGTAGACGCCATCAACAATGGCTTGTGATGGTTCGAATGATCTATTTCCTTCATTGGCCTGATAGCCCTTGGCTTCGATGGCCTGCAAATTGTTTAGTGCGTGACTGATTGACCCCAAGACTCCAGATCGAATGGCAGAAGTGTGTTTCTTTGTGTTCGGTTCTTGTTTTCCAAGCAATTCGTAAAGTACCTGGGCTTGTTCTGTGGCGTTAAAGTCACTTCTATGTCGAACGGCTCGATTTAAGGGAAGAGGTATAATCCTTTCTAAACTTTAATAATGTCAGCAAAGAATAAAAATAAAGGGAAGAAAAAGTACAAAAACGATTTCGATAGAGTTTGGTTCGGGGGACAACAAGCTGCTTTGAGGATATCATCCCAAGCGCTTCTCATCGCGCTCTCAGAAGTCCCACTTATCGCAGCTTGTTCTTGGGTGACTTCTGCATTTGCAATGGCCTTGAAAAAACTGGATATATGATTGGTGATGGAAGAATAGGCATCGTCCTCAGTCTCTAGCTTAGGCGTGTTCGAATTAACGCTGGATTTGTACGCTGCATAATCCCGAAATAAGCGAGTTCGAATATCGTCGTAGACTGGGTCGCTGCGTGGTATGTGAGACTGCAGAAATTATCGTCAGAAATTCTTGGCAGACATGTGGTGTTTAATGCATACGACTTCCATCCATGCTTCGGGCCAGCAAAATTGAGTGAGGCGGTCATAGAGGTCAATCATTTCGTTGATTTGCCTCGACAAGTCCGAATTCGGCTGTCGCAACTTGACTCGATGGAGCCTGAGTGTACTACGATCCCAAAGCCATGTATCGGTTCCGCGTTCCATTGCTTCGAGTCCACCTTGTGGATTCAACTTCGCAAAACTAGGCATGTACGAGATAAAACAGACCATACGGAAACAAAACACAATTGCCTACTCTGATGCACTGTAACGGCTCTTTTTGCTGTTGCCCCTACTGGAAGCGACTGACGAAGGTGCAGTGGACGCTTCCGGAACTGTAAGCAGTCCATCCGATGTAGGCACCTGGTTGGTCGTCTGGGAGCTGACCGGCTTCTTGGGCATGTTCTCTGCAAGAAGATGATCGCTACGCACTGAAGGAGAGCGTCTATATGAATCTATATCAACAAGGAAAAATCGTTATCGATGAGATTTTGGAACTCAGATACTCACTCGGGGTTTTCGGCAGAAAGGAGACCACCAAGCCACTTCTCAATCTTTGCATCCTTTTCCGATGGTGGTTCATGTTGCAAACTTGAATGATCACAATTAGTGTGGTCCAACCGCCAACAGAAATCCTTTGTTTCAGGATTTTTAATGTACTCCTTGACAGAAGAGAAGTAAGGTTGCAGTCCGAGGATAAACTGCGCAAAGTACAGCGCACTAGCAGGATCCATCAGGTCGTACACACCGAAAGATGGATGGATTTTCGTTCTGTCCTGTGCACACACAATATGAATGGTAGGCTAGAAATAGTGAATCAGATTCTGTCCCATGTAATAATGACGACCAGAATCACCATCGCGTCCTGATCGCTGTCACCAATTTCCATCCAACCGATGACTATGCTTGACGTAGTCCCAGACCTCGAAAGAGAAACTCCAACGACGGGCAAGCTTATATTCCATGCGTGGCGTTGGCACACGACGCTGATCACCAATTCGTGAATCTCGTCTTCATCCGCCGCACTGACTACTGGCAAACAACAGTCGACGCGTTTTCCACGTCCCGGAATTACGTGTGCATCAAAAGAAATGTCCAGCGTCACAAACGAGTCGTCTGACGCGAAAGTACTGCCTGCAAACGTCGAACTGCTATTAACATGGTTGAACCCAACAGATTGACGATAACCACCCACTGTCACAATAGGACACTGATCTATCCTCTTCCACGCGTTTTGGCGAACGTTCAAGAAGACGACGGGGAAGTAAAGTCGAAAGAAGAATGGCAGCGGTTCCTTCCAAGTCGGCTTCGCGCGTTGTTGTCCTTGTCCTAGTTCGCGGCATTAAGAAACGAACATCTTCCCTGTGGGCGAGTCAAATATGTAGGAACAAAAGTCATGAAGGTTGTGTTTCATACGAAATAAAGACATCCTCTGATATAGCAATTCCGAGTAACGCAAGGAGAGAAATCCAGCTTGTTCTAGATTGTCGACGTTCATTGGAAAAAGAACTAGCTGCCTTCACCATGCGGACAGATGAAAGAGCGGTATCAAGTACGTCCGTCACTGGTCTTCCTGGCCGGTCGTCATTCTTGTTGTCCAGAGAAAGAAAGGGTGAACGCAAGGCTTCTTCGTACATATCCTGCGTACATGAGATAACTTGCCGAACTTCATCCGACGTGAGGTGCATTGGCAAAGGTTGCGACAACCGTGACAAGATCTCAAAAACATCCTGTGGACATATCATTGGCTCCTTGATGTCGTGGATGACGACCTCTGGAGCAGCCATCGCATTTGCCGAAATGAACCTCAGGTGAGGTCACAAGCCCTTGCCAAATTTGGAGAATTTATTTGGCAAAGTGATGAAAGACAAACACTATCGCTT
>QDKV01004689.1_pt1 | contig 12466 bp, 17 predicted proteins | sample 1861101 | NCBI WGS metagenome assembly QDKV01 (sample SAMN04275158, study PRJNA302643) | Fungus metagenome, whole genome shotgun sequencing project. | isolation source: fruitbody | host: Mallocybe terrigena | place: Sweden | collected 2013 | reverse complement strand
AAGGTTATTCAGCCACTTAAGTTGTTTAAGTAAATTTAAGTCAGTTTAAGTAAATTTAAGTGACTTTCAGTAATGTGCAGTTTTCCTGATGAAGTCTCGCCACAAGTCTCAAGACGTACCTCTTCCAAGGTTGGAGATACGCTCAGACAACCGGAACGGCTGTTTTGCTTTCGCAGACTCAATTCGGTCTTGAAGACCACAATGGGGATCACGCTCAATCGTATACTTCCATCATTTCTACCTTGCATGGTATGCCTGACAAAAAAGAGCTTTTCCGGTTGAAGTCTCTCGAACAGCACAACGCCAGCGTCCGCAGTAGACTCACTTGCAATCCTCCTCCCAAACTGATTGTTGTACCTGCCACCTCCGATAATTCATTTTGGGATGTCATCCTAGGAATGTATCTTGTGGGTCACCGCACACACCTGCAGAATGTAGGGAAGAAGGCCGTTCTAATTTCTGATTCCACGTACGAGATCTGGCAAGTGGCGCAACAGTTTAGCCTCGCCTGCAGGCGTCCTGCCAATGGCAGTCTAGTGGAAAAACACCTCTTCCCATTACTTGCCGTCAGAAAACCACCGCGATCTTCGAAGGAGAGGGAAACATTGCATGCATCCGACTTCACGCCAAAAGATGCAGTGGTTGGCGTAGTAGACGCCCAAGTCCCTCCGACTACACTTCTGGAAACTCTGGAAACTCTGCTTAATATCTGTACCGATGAGGCTGAATTGCCCGTGGCCATGGTTCATGCGTCTGACATGAACAGCAAGTCCGCTGTGGGAACTAGTACGGCTGAAGGTGCTGCAGCCCGCAGTTCGCTACATGACCCTCGGGGATACGTAGAAATCATCCCATGGGTGGAGCTAGAGCCCGTCTCCCCTACTGTGCTGGAGAAAGCTCATATCCCCATCTTCCTTCCCCACCGCACCGCTATGGCTCAGGAATCAGATGTAAAGTGGATGCTTTGGAAACCTCCGAGCTCCAATTTCTTTGATTGCCATCATCTCTTTACGGAGGATGAGGTTTATCAATACTGTGTCGAAAACGACTGGCATTTCCCTGGCCAATTTTATGGTGACCGCGTGGTCTTTGCATTATCTCCTCTCAAAACCAGTCGATTTGTCGATGACTTGGAACATTTCTGGGACACCTGGGTACGTGAGTTTTGAACACCGCTTTGCATTAAATCATGAATACAAATGTATAGAACAATTGTGCTCTCACCACTAACCCGTCGGACGAGCAACTGTATCTCTTGGAGACCATTCCAGGGCGCAACTATCGACTTAGGCGGGGGGAAGAATTTATTGATCGAGCCGGCGGTCTCTACTTTCGTAACGTTATAGAGGCTCATGCACAACAGCAAAATGACGATGCGAAATTCAATGTATTGTTGGGCCGGAAATACAATCCAAAGTATCAATACATGCTGCGGTATATCCATCCAGAGCAACTTACTGACTTCACTCCCAAGCCACTTGGGAGCGGGACATTCGGGGCAGTCTATGGTGCACTTTGGAGGCAGCCAAATGCGTTTTTGCATTCAATGTGGCACAACAAAAATCCCCTCGCTGTCGTAGTGAAGCATATCCTCCCCAAGTTTCACAGGACGGAGGCTATTGAAAAGATCCTCTATGAGGTAATGTCTTGAAGTTGACTAATGATCCTGATATCTTCACTCATCCTGGGTTCGTCAGCTGGACATCACGTTCACCGCTCTGGAAGGGACCTTAACCAGTTCCGTGACTTTTTATGGTATTACTGCACTCCAGGTTGATGAGTCCGGCACAATCCACTTGGCCTCCAACGGGTTCAAGTCCAGTGAAGAGGAGAAGCTCTTTCTGGTCTTTGAGAGAGCATCCGAAGGAAATCTCTTAGATTTTGTGGAACAGCACTTTATCAACACCACTCGAGAAGAAAGCTGGTCCATCGTTATTGCCGCCCTAACATCCATCGCCAGCGGCCTTGTCGCCCTTGATCGACGTCATCTAACCCATGGGTAACTTCTCTTAACCTATGACAGCAATTTGATTGCCACTTACCATTTCCTCCCTATCCATAGCGATTTGCATCCCGGAAATATACTAGTCACAAAGCGGTTCTATCAGGCACCGCCACCGGACCATGAAGAATATGCTTATCTCCTCACTGACTTTGGAGGTGGAGGTTACATTGGAAATCACTCTGTTGTTTCTAGCAGTGGCATGTTCGAATGTCACATTGGAGATTACCTTGCACCAGAGATCAAGATTGGGGGGAGCGGGTCTGCTGAGGCTGATGTATTTTCTCTCGGTTGTATTGGTAGAACCCTCGTTTCCCTCCGTAGAACAATCTCTGCAAGGAAGGGAAGCACAGATTGGGAGAACATCCCGAAAGCTCTCAAAGCGATACTTGACGATTGCACTGCGAGTAATCATTTGGAACGACCGCAGACATTTCCCCTAGTCAGCCGGTTAGAGGATCTGTATGTCCCAAACCTCATGAAGGACGAGACCGCATGGAGTGTATGGGATGGCGATCAATCAGACTTGACCGTTTTAGCAACAGATGCAGCAGCAATTCAGCCAGGAGGACATGTTGCTCGTGCCCGGGCTCAAGTCGATGAAATGTTGAGGCGATTTGGATGAAACTCCGGGTGGCGTCTATCACATGTGGGATTCTCCTACGTAACTTACACGACGTGATATATCTCGATTTCACATAACTTTTTTTGCGTTTTACTTGTTATACATATAAGCTGTGATCTTAGTTTCAAATGAATGACATCGCTGGTCATACATTGTCAAGGAAATGCTTGGCAAGCAACGCATAGGCCAAGCCAGTCTCTGTCGATGCCGCATCGACTGAATTTTCTAAGTAGGACAATGCCACACGGGCACGCTTAACTACGAACAGACTCAGCTACCAGCGGTCCTGAAAGGAAAAAGGAAAAGTCACCTTCTGGAGGATGTCCCAAGTTGTTGCATTCCAATCTTCCATCGCTGAATGAATCCGCGAATACTTCCACAGGTACGAGCTCCCACCAGACGGCCGCCCCCAGAAGAAATGAGTTACGAGGGTCACTATACTTGTCAACTGATCGCTTGAGCTTCAACGCATCCTCAATGGAGATATCAGTGACCGTAGCATGAACACCGTTCCTTTTGGAACAGATCTTCTCAAATATGGAGCCCTGGACCTCTCCTGGCACTTCGTCGATTGAAGATGGAACACCAAGTGATCGTTGGGTGTAGAAATCAAGAAGTGTCTGGGCCACATATGAGGCGGGAGGGCGCAGAGTGGGGCGCGAGTTCCAACAGCTATGCACAATTGTATGTACATCATCCCAACCTTGTCTGTTAGCTCCAATGGTCCAAGGGAGCGTTCCACTGGCAAGCTTTCGTCGAATGGCGCGCTTGCCTTCTTTTGACGCGACATCAGTGGGAGCAGCTGAGAAGGGGAAGGTTCCGACGCTACACTCCCAGATCACTACTCCGAGGCTAGTATTCATTAATTATAGATGCAGGACGAAACTTGGGGCACAGAAAGGCTACCCACCCCCAGACATCTGAGTTGCGAGAGTGTTGGCTCCGAGTCCTATACTCAGGAGATTCAAATCGTACATCATATGCCACCAATGAAGTCGATTCCACAATCTGAATGAGATGAAAATGTGTTCATATATATGCTGTATGTTCAATCTGTACTGCTCACCTTTCTTGCCTCCTCGAGATTAGTCAGGCATGGTCGAAATCTTCGCCTGTCCTCAAGCCTTTTCAACACAATGTTGACATCACTGATGTTTTTGACAACGATGCCAACAGAGTGCAGGTACGCGACGGCACTCGCGACTTCATAGGCCAAATGCAGTCGTGTGAGAGGGTCGTTGAGCTCGGTGGAGTCGATCATCGCAGCAAGGGTTGGATCATCCCGAACGTCCTCCATCACGGCATATCGTTTCCCTTCCAATTCCGCGATTCCGTAGAACACTTCGACCAGCGTACTAGTTGAGATAAGGTGATAGATCTCGACGTGCCTCGAACCACGGCCGGTCCTGATCCCGTCATTCTTGACCTCCTTGCAGATGACTCGCCCAACGTCCTTCAAAGACGCGAGCAGGTCTTGGGATTCGTCCAGGTGGCTAATTGGTTGCAATCGAGGGTCTCCTTCGGGGAATCTGATATCAACACGTTCCTCGTCCTGCCACTGCTGCTCTGCTTGCAATTGTCCGAGACGTCGTATGTTGTTCATTTGCTGTTGGGTAGAGTCGGTTCTGGTGAGCAACTCCTGCAAATTTTGCCTAATGTTTTTAAGTTTTTCAATTTGCATGTCAGATTTAACGCGCAGTTCATTTTTCGTGCTGGCCTTTTGATTTCAAAACAGTCAGGTTCATTGTAACTGGTGGAACAAGCTCTGCTAACCGAGGTTTCCAACATGCACAAAGTAATCCATTCAAACAGTTCCTGCTTCAAACGCGGTAGCTTTCGAGTCACAATGACCTCCCACCCTCGTTGCCAAATATTCCATTCTCCAATACACTTCGTAATGAAGGCGTGGGTCTCATCCAAGGTTGCCTTGAGGCGTATTGACGTGTTCGCCTCACTGGAAGCTGAAGACTTTGCTACCAGGGAGGATCTCGCGATAGATGAGTCGTTGTTTTCAATGGGGTGGTCGGCTTCCATCATGACTAGGAGCAACGCCACCATGTTTCCGAGCTCGACACATTGCCGCCGGAATTGTCGAACATTATTGATAGCTCGAAGTATACAATGGAGTAGTGTGACGTTCAGGTGAACTGCGCTTTCGATTGCCAGGGCTGACATGACGGTTCAACTCTAGGCGCTGAACGGGGAGCGTCACGCATTGTTATCACCTCGCCTCGAGGCAAACGCCAGTACTTAGTCTGGACTTCGGACCGGTAGCGTGTCCGGCAAGTGTATGGTCTATATTCAAAAATCAATTTTGGATTTACTCGTTCGCAAAGTGCTGACCTCGTTTCAATACTTACTTTTGACTCTATTACCCTGATCCTCGTTAGGACTGCTATCACATCAGGACAAAGTAGACGATGGCTGGAAGGTTCAACGACACTGTTATGATGGACGAATTGGACTCGGAAAGAGCGCCAGGTGCTCAAACGACTTCGATGCCCTCATCGTGGAATGTTGTTGCACAGGGAGTGCCAATTTGCCAAACACGCACTGAATCAATAGACATCAGAGGCTCAGATAATTACCTCTAGATTCCACGAACATCACATGACCGCCAAATATGGAAATTTTATCACATTTTACAAGCATCTACGATGTTTAGTCGAAATCGGCTTTCCCTGATTATTGTATATGTTGCTCATGCATATTCAGATCTGGTTTCACTTCAAAAAATTCACATCTCTTACTGAGTAGTTAGAAAATTGATGCTTGGGTCATTGTTTGTCTAACTACTGCATAGAAATTTTGATATAAAGATGTACCAGACCATTCTTTATAGTTCTCAGGAGCTACATTATCCAAAAATGCCATTCAAGAAAATGCGAAATCTGTGATAAATTTTCCATATTTGGCGGTCATGTGACGTTGGTGCCTGGTGGAATTTGGCTCAAAGTTAGAACAATTTAAGGCGCTAGGCTGTCTCTTCATTTTACCTCACATGAATTCGAACAATAAATCCAGCTCTTTTTCATTAACAGAACGGCGGAAGTGGACCATCGATCATTATTTACTCTTGTGCTACAAAATTATATCTCGTGTAAAAATATTCAAATTCCTGACCCGCAGGGTGACTATCAAGACGCAGCAAGCTTAAGCATAGGAGTGTCTAAACAGAAGTGCAGATCAGCCACAAACATAGATTAAGCACTTTTCAACACGGACCCGTCTGTGACATTGCTTGCCGCCGCCTCTGAGCTTTAGTCATGTAAGATAATCCATCCGAAGGGCGCACTGTTCGAGGCGCAACCATCCGCTTCGCCTCCTCCTTTTTAGACAATTTAGGTGTTAGATTCTCCAAGCACCAATTCAGTACCTTCTCCACCCTGACTTTCAGCTGCAATGCGGCTTCATAGTCGGCGTAAATCACAGGATACCGGAAGCTCATCCACATATAGAAGACGACGGCTTTATGGAAAGCTTCAAGGCGGACGAGGGCGGCAAGAGGATCGGAGGAAGATTTTCCTCTTGTCATGTTACGCTCTTCGCAATCTATGATCTTCAAATTGGGAGTGTTGCTAATTGCCATACGAAGATTGACCCTCATCCTTTCACGATGCATTCGAAGCATTCGGGTGATAAGCATGGTGGCGTCGGTGTCCCTCCAAGGGATCGGAGCGTTAAGCAGTTGGAGACGTTCCTTATTAGTCATGTCACTCCAGTGGTCGTCGATAAACTGACAAATATCGTCCTTCTGACCGGCGCTGTAGCGGACCACCAAGGGCAGGCGGCCAGCATAAACAGGCGCCTCAAGAATGGCATTCATCGTCGAACCTTCTGGTAACGCCTGCGAGACGGCCGAAAACAGTTCTTCATTTTGGCTTATACGTGCGTATGGCAGAGATTTGTAAGGTTGCGCAACGCACTCCTTGAGATATGGCAAGTCTTCCGAACGGAGAGTGGTAACTGTCCCGCCCGCATCGCCGTTCAGGCCATGTAGACCAAATCGACCCGCGCGTCCTGCAATTTGTTTTACAGAAGAAACAGGTAGTGGGGACTCCGTGCCGCCGTCCCACTTCGATACAGCTTCGAAAACGATGCGTTTGATTTTTCTAGAAAAGGACGAACCATTGATGAGGTATATCTGCAACAACAGACGAATAACTCACAGGTTCAGACCCATTCCAATGGCGTCACTCCCGATGAGAACGTCGTACCCGGAATTGGGATCATTGAACAAGGCAGCTTGCTCGCTTCTAACTTCTGGAGGAAGGCGCCCATAAACAACTGCGCATCTCATTCCTGTCTTCCGCTCCACCAGTTTCTTGATGCGGAAGATGGCTGTTCGACTGAAGGCGACGATACAATCACCTTTCTGAACCTTAGTCAAGTCTCCTTCCAAACTCTTGTCTTCAACCTCGAGTGGACTGAGACGCTCATACCGGTTGACGATGATCTCGTCTCCAGTGTGCTTTAGCAGCTCCTGAACAATCGGGATGGCCGTCTCTTCACCACAAAGATGTAGTTCCCTCGCGTTGATACCGAGGACAGCGTTCAGCCAGGCATTCCCACGCGACAAGTCGCCCAACATTTGGATCTCGTCGACGACTGCGACGTCCCAAAACCTTTGATACGACAGCATTTCGATGGTACAGCTCAACAAAGGAACATTTTCACCCATGTATTTCTGTTCTTCACCTGTGACCATGTTGCACAAACGGACATATCTTTGGTTGCCAAGTCGAGAGCCGGGTGAGGGCTGTTTCCCAGAATGTTCCACTTCCACACCCAAAGGGATGATTTGACCAGTATTGAGGCGCTCCCATATTTCGTGGGCAAGCAGACGTAATGGTCCCGCGTACACACCGGAAGGAGCGGCAGCAAGGGCCCGTAAAGCATGGTGAGTCTTTCCGCTATTTGTCGGCCCAACGTGCATGATAACGGTCCTCCGAGTTGCACGGGCCACAGGGAATTCATCAGCAGGAAACGAGCGGTCTGTCAGCTGGACAAGATTCTGGATGGAATCAAGTGTTCCAGAGTGAATGCCCACATCTTGTTCTAGCACCTTCCTGTTTTCGTGTCTCGCTGCCCACCAAAAGAAAGTAGTACTGTAGATGACATCTAAAGTGGTTGATTCGGCAGGCGGCATACGTAATCTGGAAAGTTGGTAATAACGGAAATTTTCGGGGTTTGAGAGAGCACCAGACTGCACCGTCTTCGTAAAATATTCGAGAAGCTTTCGCGAATCGCCATCGGGTAGACCAAACGATGTTAATCGGTCAAGAGTCTCAAGTTTTGTAGCCCAATGGGAGACCCCGGATTGAAAGTAGGAAATCACGTCTTCGTCTCGAATTATTGAAAATTCTGCGTGTGGATGAAGATGTGAACGAGGAAAAATTAAGGGATCATGAATTTTTTGTTTAAGACGACGCGCATGAAGTTGGGCATGGAAAGAATTGTGATAAGAGGGCAGAGCCTTTTGGATGTATTCACACCCGCCGCTTCTATGTCTCTGCGTTGTATAAATCCATTTACTGATGTCTTCGAGTCTCCGTCGGCGCCCTATGAGACGTAACATGCTTTATGGACACCGTCAACGGCGACTAGTAGCTTTGCGGTAGATGCCGATAGGTTGAATCGGAGATGAAATTCGCGTCTTCGGGAACAACCTAGAGTCTTGGGTCGCCCGATATGGCAGGGAATGATAGAACTCGAGAGCCTGTGAGCAAGACCATGTTTGCCGAGTCGAGCAAGGTGTCCTCCACCGTTTCTTATATAAATACCTGGATGCGGACAAACAATCGAAGACTTTTCATTCTTATTTGACAGAATAATGTCTTGGCGTTTAATGGTATTTCAAGGTTCTTTTAAATCTATCAAGCGTTGTAGGTTAATGCGAAATCTTTAAACCAGATATGCTGATCCTTGGGCGTCGCGTACTTCTCCTCGTGGCCCCCGAAAAACGTGCTAATTGCCGAAAATAACCATTTAAAATCATATCAACAAAACGGTGGAAGTTCAACACACCTGAAAAATAACCCGACGAACTTCACATCCTTTTTTTTCGTCGATGCAATGCCGAATTCAATCGGTTCTGAAGTGTCGTTGGAGGACGTCGTCGGAACTCCTGTTTGGACCAGAAGGTGTGTACTTGCCGTCGGTTCCGGAAACGCCGCAAGTGGTCTCGGAGTTGAGAACATGCTGGTAGAGGTAATTGAGAATCCAACCCGAATGGCCAGGTCGTCAAACGAACTTGGCTCAGCTTCGCGCCGAAGTGCTCCCAGCAGGCTCCCTAACAACGGACCTAATCCCAAAAGCCCACCATCATCGCTCGAAGTCGTTGCTTTGGTAGCCGTGGTGGTGTGTGTCTTGGTCTTCGTATGCTTCGATGTCGTTCTCACGTTCTTCTTTTTGCCACCCCCATTCCGATACAACATATCTTTTCGACTGATTACTCTCTTTCCATTTACGTCCAGTGCGAAAGTTCCGTCTTGTTGGCCGGGAGTGTTGAGAAATACAGTCTGTCGGATCGTTGTCCAATCCCCTGCTGTCCAATAAAAAGATCCACGACCGATGGACAAACCGTAAGTTTCGTCACAAAAAGACCCTGGGGCCGCACATAGACCTTTCGATTGTTTATCCTTGGGTGCGTACTAATATCGTGAGGGATCATCCCATATGGTAATCGATAAATGCGTACCAGATATAACTCCCCCGCGCCACCCTCCCTCCACATCAATCTGGTGCTAAAGCAATCCACAGCAGGATCCCCACCGGAACATCCCGTACGGCCACCGTACAATCCAGGCAATTTTCCCGCCAAAACCCAGTCAAAATCGAAAGGGAAAAGAACGCTGTATTGAAGCGTAACGTTTCGAGCAGAGGATATGTCGATAGGTGACGCGTAGAACTCCGCTCCGCCTGTAGGTTTTTGACCTGGGTTGATAGAACCTGCCGGGAATAGGAGTTGCAGCATGGGAGTTGTGTCATCTGAAGCGGTAGTACCTGCTTCCACTGGAACGCCGCTTACGATGTCCAAGTTATCTTGTCCCTCCGAGAACTTGGTCACTCGGAATGTAGAGAGGTCCGTCAGGTTCGTTGGTGCAACCCACATACTTTTCGCAGGTCCTAGTCCTACTGTGGACGTTCGTGAGGGAGCTGGTACCTTTGGACTTTGTGGAGGAAGAACTTCGGTGGTCGTCACTGGAGCCTCGGATACTGTCACAGTTGTTAGAATTTTTTCCGTAATTGTGACCGTCTTCGGTGGGTCATCTCTGGAAGACGTGGAAAGGTTTGTAGTGTTTAAGTAATGATAGGGGGAAACAACAGTTGCCTTTGAAAACAACAGAGGGTCCGGAGGGGAGAACAAGATACTGTCTACGTCGTACACCATTATAGATTGCAGCTCAGACTTCGAGGAACGAAGTATAGCGGATCGTTGGCTTTCTGGCGATGCGGTCAATGTGGTGGGTGATAGGTTTGTAGAGCCGTCGTATGCTGGTGCTGCCAAAAATGATTGAAGCTTGCCCAGCAAAATTAAGGTGATGGCGGCCTTCGAGGCCATTCCGAGCAAAGATAAAGGAAAAGGAGAAATTTGTGGGTTCCATCAAGCCGACTTTTCAGAACTGGTTCGAATATGGCCTAGTCAGAATTTCTACGTCCTACGTCTGTTTCTAGGCCTCTTACCTTTTTTGGTATTAAGTCACATTGGCTGATATCATTCGTGCGCCACCAATATAAACTTGAATGTCTCGAGGAACTCTCGATATCACTCATGAATCCTTTCGTCCGCAACGCTCGTGTATCCTATTCCTCTTCGGAGTTTTTCCACCTGTCAGCCTTTACACAAAAACGTTTCCGTTAAAGTCCTTCTAGAGGACAAGGAGGAAGGTTTTAGTTTCGTTCAGCACAACCCACGCCCATTGAAGCCGCGCCAAGCCGGTGTGACAGAAATTCGTGGTCCTTACTACAGCGTTATCGGCAAACGCTATCTCACTGACGTCCTTGAGACTATGGGGGCACCATGTAGACGGACTGAAGTTTGCCGGGGGCTCATTTCTCGAAAAGCAACTCAGCGTTGAGCTAGCTCATGACCACGGTGTATACGTCTTGACTGGAGGATGGATAAAGCATGTACTTGCGTCGTCCGACGTTGGCACCGCTGTCGAGAGGTATTTGAAGAAATGCAAGGATTTAGACGTTATTGAGGTTTCTTATCCTTGCCTACGACCGATTGGTAGAAAAGGTTCAAAGTGCACGTCTAAAAGCCAAGCCCAAGCTTGGGATTCAGTTTGGTGCGGGAGGAGATACCCAAGTGAACTCAAATCCATAGGGACGAGTGGCCCCCATAGATGTCGCAAAGCAGTTCATTGATATGGGTGTATAGGGAATGATGATTGAGAGCGAAGGGATGGAAAATGTAGATGAATGGGGAGTTGATGTGATTCAAGCCATTTTGAGGGACGAAGGTCATGTTCGAAGCAGCCGATTCGAAGGTTTTCAACGTACATTCGCGAGTTCGGAGTCGATGTGAACCTGTCGACCACAGTCAAATTGTGCAGCTCAGGTATGAGCTGCACGACGTCCACAATACAGGGAAACTCTGCATTTGGCCGTTGGCCCTGTGTTTCAACAAGACCAAAATTACCCTTCTCGAGCCCCAGGGCTGGTCAGTGTGGAAAGCATCAGACAAGGCGCGAGGCTTGCCTCCAAACATCTGCAAGAGAATCATAAACGCAGCCTCTTCGAATAGGAATCCGAGCGACCTGTTGCAAACTGTGAAGGTCGCGTCACTAATCCATGACAGGTTCGTAGTCTCTGGGCGCTGTGCGAAGATTGAACTCAGATATAGGACGACCAGTGGCTCGCAAAGATACGCAAAATACTTGTCCTCTGTATCCAGAATTTGGTTGGGTTTAACCGTTATCAAGTGACCATACCCGCTGCAATTGTCTGATGCATGTCGCCTTCAATGCAGATGGTCGTATGTTGACTTCCAATTCTCCAGCGCATGAGGGCGTCGAAAATGTAACTTAAATCCTTTCCTAGTAGATTGGGTATAGGAACGTCAAGGCACAGTAAGATATTACACATACCGCCTAATTTCCCGAAGAGACGATCCGCATCACTGACCTGTCCACAATAGTTCTGAATGTGTTGAACTATGTCGTTTGTGAGGGGTACTTCTTTTTCCTCCAGATCAATGACATCAGTGAGGCTGAACCCAGTCAAGGAGTGAACGAAAGCACTGAGAACACGGTGCCGGGAGGCCGATTGGGTTAGTAGTACAATCAAGATGGCTGTAAATCGGTAGCTTTGTAATTCAACATCAGCGCTTCGTCTCACGATGTTCAAGGCAGTGCCCACCGTCCACAAAACCAATATAATATTCACTCCATCAATCGGCCATCGGTAACAGTGGAGGCAAAGGTAAGGTATTTTTCTACGTATGTCTGTCCCATCGTTCGAGAATCGACCAACGTCATGGAAGACTAAGGGATTTCGGCTTTCGTCCAAGAGTTGTGCGCTTCGAGAAAACACCACGTTCCGCACCATCCTCATCGATAGACCAGTCCCAGCAAGTATGATCCCCTTAAAGAGATCAGAGTCCCAAATAAACCTGTAAAACGGATGCAGAACGGGGCGCGGATCGGTCCCTGTGGTCTTGGAACGAAAAGATTCGTTCATATACTCGGCAGCCACTTAGACTTCGTCGATCACAGTGAAGAGCTGCTGGTTTGGGGGGGAAATCGTTTCTCCTAATATCTTCGTCATATCGTCTATAGCATGGACTTGGCAAGGTCGCCCATGTCCCTGCTCTCTGCACAACGGAGACTTGT
>QDKV01004690.1_pt1 | contig 12493 bp, 15 predicted proteins | sample 1861101 | NCBI WGS metagenome assembly QDKV01 (sample SAMN04275158, study PRJNA302643) | Fungus metagenome, whole genome shotgun sequencing project. | isolation source: fruitbody | host: Mallocybe terrigena | place: Sweden | collected 2013 | reverse complement strand
TTACGACGTTATTCGTCGATATTTACCCCATCACACCCTTTTTGGTCGGAATTTCCCACCCCCTGGGTTCCACAGTGCATGTTCCAGAGGTAGCGTTGTGCCACGCGAACGCAAATATGATCTTGCAAAATATGCTCTTCACGTGTTGTTTCTAACCAACTCGCGAGTCGGAGAGAGTCTCATCAACAACTCGGCTCACTCAACTCGCTGGCAACACTACCTGAGAGAACGATCAAAAGCTTTTGCGTGACATGGTGGTGAAAGAGTACAACTCAACCGAACCCAACCGCGTTCCCGAATAGGGCCAAATTTATATATTGCAACACAGCTAATTGTGGGGGATTTTTTATGAAGCGAACACAACTCACGACTTTCGACATACTTCCGTTTTTTTTTGTCTTTCAATTGTTCATGTCGAATTGATACCCCAATGCCTTGCACCATAGTTCATGATTTGGAATGCTTTCGTGGTCTCTTGAACTAGCGGCTCGTTCTTCAATTCCCTTTTCGAATAGTCATTATTTTATTAGCAGAACTTCGACAAGACTTTTCACTATAAGGGATGCAATTACGATATTGCTTGAGTTCGTTCTAATCGTTTATTTACCGCCATCTGCCTTCCAGGTATGCTACCGCCATTGGCCCTCGTGGCAGAAGGAGGTGGTGAAGGCGTCATCTCTAACACTTTCATCTCCCTCATCTTCATCAAAAGTGCAGATAGGAACGCAGGTGTGATATGACTTCCATTTCTGCTTTCTTGTATCGATGGAATTGTATCAAACGTTTCGTTTGTGTCTGTGCTTGGCGTGCACACGGAGCTCTGACTTTGCGACTGATATTGTGAGCCGTGGCCTTGGCTGTCGCTTCTGCTGCTCGAACGCCCTTTGGTAGGCCTGACACCCAATGCGCTTCCAGCAACAGCAGCTGGGGACGACCCACCCAACTCTTTTGCAAGCTTCGACGCATCAGGAGTTACGTCCTCTTTGTATTGATCCCATAGAGCGTAGAGTGAGATGATTTCTTGAGAGATAGAGGCCACGAGAGGTAAAGATACATTTAGTTCTGCAAGAAACGCAATTGGGTCTTGTGGCTGGTGGGACTGCTGTTTCTTTAAGGCAGCTATATTATGACTCGCCTGCCGCGACGAGCGTCGTGGTGGACGATGGACTTCGTCATCGGCGTCCGTGGGTGTCACCTGTGGTTCTGGGCGAACTGGTGGGTGTATGATAAAGGAGAGAAAGATCGCGGCGATGGCGATCAAGTGAGGTGGATGCAGAAGACAGAGTTGAGATCTGTACGTATCATTGATAATAGACCTGACAGTTCATGAGTAACAAGCGAGTATGAGAGAAAGAGGAGTGACAGACCATGCCACTTGGAGAGCACCTGGTGGAAGCTCCAGCTGACCTTCGCCCGTGCCCCAGTATCGTGGACCATCAACTGCGTCCAAGCCAGTACCTATATCTAACGCTTCTCCTTCTTCTCCAGATTCAAGTGCAGAATTTACGGTTTCTTTCTTGCAGAGAGCTAGAAGCGTTCGGTACGGATGAAATACTACCAAGTCGCACTCCAAGTCATCCACTAGATAAAACTCCATCTCCGCGATTTTATGGTTGTCGGTCGACCATTGTTTGCCGTTCAACTCTTCCTCTGTGATAACCATAAGTTGATCCATCCGTTCCAACAGAAGAGGGCTCACGATTGAAGATTGTGCGAGCTTCTTGTGCAACCGACTTGATATGAATAGGTGACTCCTCCGCTTTGGCTGCCAAGTAGCAACAAGCTGCGATTACAGTGAAAGGGTCTGTTTCGCTATATGAATTCTTAAGGTAGAACCTTCTGAAAAACACTGTGGCTGTTGAAATGACTCTTTGTCGAAACTGGAATTTCCTGCCCAGTTTAGTGATCACTGCGCAAATCCAAGGTCATTCATACGAAAAAGATTTGAAATTAAAAAATTCCTCACAGTTTGCGAAGTATATTCCAAGAAATTCGAGGTGCTCTGGATCATCGACGTATTGCATGTCGTCCAGCCTTGCCTGATGCAAAGTGGCACGGTCAACGATCCATCTTTTGCTGGTTTCTCTTGTATGAGCAAAAAATTGTATGATAAGCATTGTCCCTATTCTCACTTATGCGAGCTCGCCCAGAAATCTGTAGCCATCTTCTGGTCTATGTCGAAGAGTCGGCGTTTGCCGCCGAAATCCAGGTTTGATCCGGACCAAAATTTAAGTGGGAAAATAATAATACAACCTCGACCACCATCTTCTCCTTTTTATTAGGCTTAAAAAGAATGATATTTGCTCGCTCTGCTGCTCGTGCTCTGTCGGCTCCCTCGACGACGAGGTTTTTCTCTGCGTCGGCAGCACATCGTACAAAAGTAGCAGTGCTTGGTGCAGGAGGAGGAATTGGCCAACCTCTTTCCTTGCTCCTAAAAAGTGACCCTCTCGTTTCATCCCTCTCGCTTTACGATATCCGTGGCGCTCCTGGTGTTGCTGCTGATGTGAGCCATGTTGACACTGGGTCAGAGGTATGATTTTTAGCTTTAGGTTGACTGGAAGGTTTTGTCTGATCACTTCTGATGTGTAGGTGAAAGGTTATACCGCTGACCAACTCGACCAAGCACTTGAGGACGTTAAGGTTGTCGTTATTCCTGCTGGCGTTCCAAGAAAGGTGTGTAGTTCTCTTGTACAAACACATAACAAAAATTTTAACCCCGTTTGTGTTCGTAGCCCGGTGTAAGTGGAATCTTGAAATCCCATTCACGTTCGTTCTATGATACTGATCCTTCCTCAGATGACCCGCGATGATCTTTTCAACGTGAGCACTCGTTTTTACCTCGAGCGCAGTCCAATCCGTACTTAGCGCATGACAATTTAGACAAATGCCTCCATAGTCCGCGACTTGGCCACCTCTGTTGGTCGCGTTGCTCCTGATGCTCACATCCTTGTTATTTCCAACCCCGTTAACTCTACCGTTCCTATTGTTGCAGCGACACTCGAGAAAGCAGGAGTCTTCGACCCCAGACGCGTCTTTGGTGTCACCACCCTCGATGTCGTCCGTGCTGCCCGCTTCCTCGCTGGTGTCGTCGGAGCCTCACCCAAGGATACCCCTGTCACCGTTATTGGAGGACATAGCGGTGCTACCATAGTTCCCCTTCTGTCTCAATTACCATACGGCAAGACTGTGACGGGAGAGCAGTACCAAGCTCTCGTACACCGTATCCAATATGGTGGTGATGAAGTTGTCAAGGCCAAGGACGGTGCTGGAAGTGCTACTCTATCAATGGCATATGCAGGTGCCAAGTTTACCAATTTAATTCTGAGAGGGTTGAACGGCGAGAAGGGTATTATCACTCCTACTTTCGTCAAGAGCCCACTCTATGCGGACCAAGGGATCGATTTCTTCTCTTCGAATGTTGAACTGGGCGTAAGTTGTTTTTCCTTATCTTCTGCCAAGTTACTAATCAGCTTCTTTTCCCCTAAAGCCCAACGGTGTCGAGAAGATTTACCCTATTGGCGAGCTATCTGCAGAAGAAGAGAAGCTCATTGCTGCTTGCTTGCCGGAACTCAAAAAGAACATCGAAAAGGGCAAGGCTTTCGTTGTTTAAGTACACGATGACTTGTTAGTACCTAGCTGTTATTACACGCTTAATGGGATACAGGACTGGTACATCCAACAATTAGAGAGTACTCAGAAAATCAAACTAAAATAACGCCAACAGACTTGCGCGCAATAAAAATGAGGCATATTGTAAAAATACCACTTTTTGTGCAATTCCTTTCGACACGACGCAGACAAGACAAGACATTTTTCCTAACGAGTTATGTGATATGTATGACCCGTCTTGGGATGATACTGTGTAGCATTGAATCTGTTTCCGGTTAGAAATGGTTCGCATCGAGGGCAATGCGTAGTCTCCGCACGCAACAAAAGGACAATGGGATCAGGGCTGCGGGGATATCTGTCGGAGTTGTGAAGATTGGCAACCCTGAATGTTATGAGGGTTTAAAAACGAGCAGAAATTTTCAGCGTCCGCTTCATGCACCCCCTGGGAGATGCCTTCAATCATAGGGCAACCGTTATTCTCTCTACAACTGGCGCCGCGCGACGAGGCAATGACCGCCAACATAACACAAGAAAACACGACTTGGGTGGAAGATGCCTTAGAGGCAATGTTCCTTCTACGAAGTTTGCTCGCAGCAAACGGAGGAGTGTTTACAGAGGAGGGAGCAAGGATATTCGAGGTTCTCTCAGACGCAGAGACGTCGTATTACCTTGGAGAGACAGTCAATGAGGAGGAGGTCAGGGCAGCCATTGAGGCGGCTCAGGCAAGACCAGGATCATTGTTCAGGATCCAAGACCCGCTGGTAGCCACCGCGGAAGCTGCTCGTTCCTGGGAACGAGCAGAACTCAATGAATATATAGGCGGTTTAGAACCCAATAGTGGCGAATACTATTGGGCGTACATTGGTGATGCCTCAGAAGAGGAGACCAGTGTTACAGCCATGAAGTAAGCATTGGTTCTGCCTGTCCCAAAGGTTTTTGATCCCTATTTCTTCAATCCTAGTGAACATGGCTCTTCTTCCGAAGAGGAATATGATGAACCGGGACATCGGTTGGATGCAGATGGGGACCCGATAGTGGAGACTCACCGCAGGTTAGTGCTTTTCTTTCCCTCTGAAATTCACTCTCGTGTATCTGACAGCCAAAATAGTCAGCCACACAAGCCATTCATGTTCTTTAATCGGTAGCCCTACTCGTGGACTGTAGGAGTGTCGAGACGCAAGTTTTTATCGGAGGTATGATGTCGGCTGAAAGGCGTATCAGTTAAATATGTAGTTGCTTATCGATCCGGTTTCAAACGTTGTGCCCCATTTGATTCTTATCCTCACTTTTTGTTATCGATCATCCTCCTCTGCCACAGGCCTGCTACAGCACTTATTGCAGATGCCAGCGGTGGAGATGAATCTGAGCATCGAGCACCAATCTGTACGGCCATGAACCGTTGCAGACAAGCCTCATATTTCCGGTCGGTCTACCCGTCCAGGTAGAACGAATATCCGGTGGATGTTATGATCGTGGTGTGCTGGTTGTGATAGCACCTGAGAGTTCCACGCATAGTTCAAATTCCTCGATTCACTTCATTATTCCCTTGTCAACAAAATTGCTATTCTTCGCTTTTTGCAATCGACTTCCCTTCTGTTCTGCACTTCTATATATCCTCCTTCAACATCACATCCGATCCTTTCATGATCCTAGAACATCTCCCACTTGTAGTGACAAGAAAGTCAAAGACGGCACAGAGAAAGCAAGAATGCATAGCGCGATCGCCAAAGTTCTCCAATGTCTGTCGAATGTTGCATTACTTGCAAATATTGCCGTACGGCAGTGCTGTGCACGCAGTATTCGTAAATATTTACATTCTTCGTGGCCGCAGGAACCCAGTGACATGTTCAATCTGCGATTCACATCGGGGTCCGTCCAGGCGCCAATATACAGGCGCGTATTGTGTTGCATTATACAAACTTGGCGCCACACAACATTTTTATAGATATGCGATCCAGTTGCAATTACTAGTGTCTTGGTTTGGGAGGCTGCTTGGCTTTGGGATCGACCTGGCTAGCGGTTCAAATCTGCGGAAGTAGGTGAGCCCTGACGATATTCCGCTTGATCCCCAAGCTGCGGAAATCAGGCTGTTATTTCTCGACGAAATCGAGATTGCACTACCAGGATTTGTTCAGTCAGTCATCGTCCGTTGCATCGCTCGTGACTTTCTGAGATCGCGCCGGTGGCATAGTTGGCGGTTTATGTTCGTTACCAGTTTGTTTAGCGTCACGGACCGCTCGTCTGCACGGGGACTACATATAGCCTTCCTTTCGTGAATTCAAACCGTCTTCAAGTTTTCTTTCTACCATCAGAGACGCGCCCAATATGGAAGTCATCCCAATATTGTAAATTTCCAACAAACCAGCAACCCCGAAATATCATATGCCCTGTCATTCAGTGAATTCCTTGGCCGCTAAATTTTGCAGCCCCCAGTGATCGAAATCACATTCCAGACTACAACAGACCTCGCTTTCGGAGCATCCTGTACCCGTATGTTCTCTGTTGTTGAACACAATTGCATGATATTTATGATCCAGCCTAACCGAAAACGTGTTGTGGAGGATCTACCCCTAGTTTGATTCTTTAAACTGTGAACACTGTCGCGACCTGGGATTGACCAATTGGTTGTTCTCACTCTAGGTAACTAAACCGTTTTATCTTACTTTTTCGTGATATTAAAACTTTTCAGGTGTTGGACACTCGAGGCAGAGCTAGTGCGGCTCTCCATCCATGTTGACCGTGGATCAAACGATATTGGCGTGTGGATGTCGGGCATTAAACGGCTGGTTATGTGTCTGTAGAAGCCGTCTTCAATCAAAACGAGTGCTACAACCAGATTAATGTAGGATCATAATGGCAGTTTGTTGAATAGAAGAGTCATTCGGAAGTGGAAAGGGGATCGCTGGTCAAGTGGTCATAATGAAAGCACCCAGAGTCGTACAAGACAAATTACAGTTATGATTCAGAAGTAAGAGAGGAATCGAGATTACCCTGTCAAAAGTTGGAGTTGTGAAGATTGTATAATATGAGTGTCCAAATTGTGTAAAATTAAGGTAATTTTTTTTAGTTCATTGATCAGGGAACAACTCTTCCGCCGCCTTTTGGGCCTCTACCTCCGCTTCACCCAAAGGTCCTGCCTGAGCCTTGGGCTTTTTTACCACGACACTTTCGCTAATCGCCACTGACACTGTAGACGTCAATTCAGTTGCGGAACTCGATTTCGTTGAAATAACGATGGGCTTGGATTCTTGGAATACAAATGCATTGCTGTCGTCCTTTGGAAATGCATCAACCCCAACGGAGCTGATCACTTTCTCCTCTTTCTTTTCTCCCGGTTTAGGTTGCATGTACGACGAGCTCTTGCCATCCTTTTCAACCTCGGCCGCAAAGATGTCTACACCCGGCTCTGCTTTATGGAAAACCGCGGTCGTATGTATTTCGTCAGGCTTGATATTTTCGCTATGTTTCACGACAATTGGTGGTCGTTCACCGTCGACTATCGTAGACAATACGGGGATTGCAGGTGTCAGAGTAGAAGCCGCTGTGTTGTATTGTTCATACTGTTAAAAACATTTGTAAGTATGGAGGGGTGTGACAAGAAATTATGAAGATTTACTGTTTCGTAGTAATCGGGACTGGTCATAGTAGAGTAATCAGACACTTCTTCGCTATATAGACTGCTGAAATACTCACCAGGAGAAATCCCAAGTCTTCAACCATTTCGCTTTCTCGCAGTTCGACCTCGTCCATGTACTACCATACGCCAAAGGGCTTAAATATTGGAAGTTCCAAATTGCCAGGACGATCAAAACAACCGCAATCTGTAGTCTTATGCGAGGTCGCAGGGCCGACGTCAACAAGTCAAATATTCCAGAACAGAGGAGGATAGCGAAATACAAAGCTGGGAAGTAGTGATGAAGGAAAAGCTGGCGACCCATGAGGAAGAAGGGGAAGTAATGCAAAAACCAGCCCATGAAGAGAAAACCGCACAGAGTGTCATATTTGACGACTTTGGCTGTCGAAAGTAAAGTCAATTGCAACATCTTATAATGACAAAATCCGAAGGGATTCTTACTGTTTTCGAAGTCCCTGTAGCCTCTCTTCGCTCGCAGGATCATAAACCCACGGACAATGACATACAAAACGACGGCAAGGGAACTAGTGTACCACACCATAGGATTTCCGATCAGATAAATCTGGCGATGGTCCTTGACCCAGAAATTCTAAAAAACGCGGTATAAATATACAAGTCATAACGAAAATATAAGGCTTACAATTCCACGACGAAGGTGTGGCCAACTATCAGGCCTTGAATCAAACACATGGCGGTCGGTGAGACCAGCATTTGTGGTCCACATAACTTGTTGGAGCTCAATGAATTTGCCAAAAAAGCCAGGCAATTTGTAGTTGACTTTTTCTGCATCAGGCGGCACTGGAACGCAGGGAGAAAAAAAAAAATCAACCACATACGTTCCATCAACAAGGGGAGCGACTTACATTTTGGGTGTGTGGCAGTCTCAACGTACCATAACGAGTTCGGCCTCACCGCATTTTTGTTGCACGTCACCTCCTGTTGTTCAAAACCCCATTCTGGCAGCTTGACCTTGTGCGAAAACAGATAACATCCCGTTATCATATGCCTCAATCTGAACTGCGTCCTGATTGTTCGAATCCTCTTTGAGCTATGCTTGTCCTTCTTGTGGCCCTTGTCAATCTCAACGACCCAATCATCGTTGTTGTCACCCTCGAAGCCATGCATACCGTACGCCGAAACTTCATTCTGGAAATCAACATCCGAGACGGGAGGGCGAAATTCGTGTGAGTGGAGGTGTTTTCCTGTGAGAACGTGCCGCAACTTGATGCGGGCGCCAGGGTAGATGTGTTGCATTGGCTCGTGTTCATAATCGAATTTATCGTTGGTGGCGTTTAGGATGAGGAAGTCGTTGTTCCCATCCCGGTGAGGGTAAAGGGTGATTTGTTGTTCTGATCGTAGAGATCAATAACATGGAAAACATATTTTGCTTGACAACCTACGTTTGCTACCGCTTGGGTAATCGTGAGGATGAGAGTGTAAATATCCGCCCTGTGTATTCACATGCCGAATGGTGACGGTTGAGCCAAGAGCCACCTCTGCAAACAACTGAGATCAAAGCATCGTTCCATTGCGAAGTTGGTCGACTTACCAGCAAAAGTGTCCGCCATACCACGTCCTCCCAAAGTATGTTGAAATTCGGAGCTCATAAATCCATCTCCTTCACCCGAGTTTTGGAGAATTATGAAATGAATTTGGAACATCAACATGTAAAAATAGATGGGCAAGATAATGAGACACAAAGCCCTAGCCACGAAATGCCGGAACCACAGTCGCGGGGGCACACGCAAGTCACCCATAAGGTTCCATAGACGATATACCGTGCTAAAACCAACAGTTGCAATAGTGAACAGACCCACCCATTTGCAGCTGACAACCGCTCCGAGCGAGAGACCAGAAAGTGTGAGCCATATCCACCAAGAACGGGTGAAAGCTTGGTGCTTGTCCTCGTTACAAAAACCGCACCAAAGGAATGTGGTGAGTGCGGTAAAAAAGACGAGCGGTGAGTCTAGGAGGATGTGCCGGGACTGGGTGACGAGACCATTTTCAAAAGTGACGAAGAGAGAAGCTAGAAGGGCGGTGGAGGCGCGACAGTCTAGTGCGCGGAGAGTCAGATATGCGAGTGGAACGGTGGCGACACCTAGTGTTGCCGGAACCATCCGCATCGCGACGTATGGAACATTTTCGTAGGGTCTAAAACACATCAGATATATTTCTGCCACAAAGATGGTTAAAACACGTACTTTGCAATGTCCTTGAAGTCAAATTGGCCGTCATATCCAAAGATAAATGCCGCCAAGGTGATAAGCAATTTCGCGAGTGGTGGATGCACATCCACAAAATATTGCGTCTTTATATATCTCGAAGCAAACTTTCCAAAGTGCACTTCGTCGAAACTAAGCGGGTAAAAGAAATCAATAATCCTCCAAACCGACGAGCGACATTCGAAAACTCACACAACGCTGTTGGGCTGTGATATTCTGAATAACCGCACAGCCGACGCAAGCAGGATAATGAAGAACAACAATTTCCACTCTCCAGACGTGATGTTTAGCCCTCCAGGTGGATAACTCTTCCTTCCTGGCGCAAATCCTTGTGATGCCACGGCCCTGCGTTCATCTGCATCAAGGTGTTCCTCTCTTGGGTGAGGAAATCTTTGGGGTTGTAAGACGGACAGTGGAACCGACGGCGGCGGCGAAGCAGGCCGTCTGGCTCTAAACACGCCAGACATCTGAGGTGTAAATCGTTGATGGGAGTCGAAAGTCCTGAACGGGCGCTACGTGTCCGCAGCCCATAATGGTACATCATTCTCATGAGGTCATGGCAGCCCTTAGATCATGTCCTTTTTCACAATCATCGCCTGCGGACATGGTGGTTATATGTTATTAGTTTGTGAAACACACTCTATGTAATTAGTTATACTGCTTCACGCTTCCGAGGTGCTGCACGCAGGATGTCGTCGACCCTGAAAACAGGTAAGAAGACATCAATGGAAATAAAACGGCCCTTACCGAATAATCATCTCTGCAGCTTCAGTTGCACTGAGCACAACCTGCCTTTTAAGCTTATAGCTCTCGGTAATCCCCAGCTTCCTCACGGACGCAACATCCCCATATTCCATATCCAATCCAGCATCTTGTTGTCCCTCGTAATGAGCCGCTCTCAACCTCGTAACCAAGTCACTCGAATCATATCCAGCATTATCAGCAAGGATGATAGGAATCTGTCTCAGCGCTCGACTGAATGCTTCCACAGCGATAGCTTTCTTCCCTTTGACGCTCCGGGCCTCTTCATCGATAGCGCAAGACATCAACATCTCAGCACACCCACCTCCGAGGACGGTTCGTGTTTCTTTGACGGTCTGAGAAAGTACGGAGAGAGCATCATGCAGTGAACGCTCGGCCTCATCCACCATCTGATTTGTAGATCCTCGAAGGACAACAGTACAAGCTTCACCTGCTGCTACTCCAGAAAATTTGATGAGCTGGGAAGAGTTAGTTGAGAAACCAAAATTTGGATTGCACATGAATGCACACCTTATCCTCACCAATCATGATCTCCTCAATCAACTCGCACCGCCCAAGTTTCACAAGGTCAGGCCTGTCAAACGTACTTGCAATCTCACCACCAGTGACGAGTGAAAGCCTTTCAACTCCTTCAAAGTCTGCATGCTCGATAACAAGAACGCCCTTGTCCGCCAAAAGAGATTCTGGGTAGTTGTAGATGAGTTGCCGGTTGACGAAGCAGTTGATACCATGTGCAGCAATGGAATCGACTTTGGCCTTCATTTTGTCACGTTCTGCGCGCTCCAGCTCGGCAAGCTTGCCTGTACCATCAACTTTCAAACGAGCACCAAAAATTTTGATTTTGTCTGTGTCCATTGCTGGATGAAAAATAATCAAAACAAGATAGTTGAAGCGAAACGTATTGAACATACACGTGTTTGCAATCAGAATCTTCGCGTTTTCCAACCGTTTCGGAGAGTTGACGGCGATCTGTTTATCAAGAATAAATCCTGTAAAGTTGAGTTGATTAAAATTAGAAACGACATGGCAGTATTTACCCTCATCGAGATATGAATCCGTCAATTTCCCCCCAACCTTCTTAATGATCTGTATGTGTTCCAGATCTGTAGACCCCTTCAAACGCAATACAGCGTCAACGGCAAGATTAGCGAAATAATCCTTGTCCTGGGATAAAACCTTTGACGAAAGCGTCGTACGAGCAATGTTGAACAAGTCTTGTCGGAATTTTTGTGGATCTTCCTTGTTGTCCACCGCAGCTTTTTCCAGTGCAGTCAGCGCAACAGCACTTGCAATCCGATACCCCTCAACAATCGTCTGAGGGTGTATTTTTTGGCCAATCAATTTCTCCGCCTCCCTTAACAACTCCGCAGCGAGCACGGTCACCGTCGTCGTCCCATCCCCGACTTCATCGTCCTGCACCTTCGAGATGTTCACCAAGATCTTGGCAGCTGCGTTGTCCAACTGGATCGCTTTCAGAATCGTTGCTCCGTCGTTCGTGACGTTGATCTCTCCCGTTGAAGAAGATTGGAGGATTTTATTCATCCCTTTTGGCCCCAACGTCGATTTGACAAGATCACCGAGTGCTAGGGCACCAACGAACGACGAAAGACGCGCGTTCTCTGCTTTCTCTTCCGTTGCCTGTAATTTTTTGAACTCTTCAGCTAGAATTCGGATGATTGAAACTTACATTCTCGTGAAAAATTTGCATAGACATCGTGAAAAGAATGGCAAAGATTGGCGTGTGTGATTGAATATCGTAAAGGGAAATAGTTCTCACGATGCACTTACCTCACACTTCGGGACCCTGGGCATAAAAAAGCTATTTATATTTTTGTACAATTGTAAAATAAATATTTAAAATGTCCAATCACATCTTGATTCACATTTAAATGGCGTTTCTAGCGTAGTCGCCCACCAAGGAAACCGCTAGAAACACCATTTAAATGTGAATCACCATGTGATTGGACATTTTAAATATTTATTTTACAATTGTACAAAAATATAAATAGCTTTTTTACGCCCAGAGTCCCGAAGTGTCACGAGCTCAAGCGCTCAACGTTCAACACGCATCAGTATGACCATACACATAGGGCCGATAAACAGCGAAGCCCGCTACTTTATTATACAGTCGAACCCCTCATAACCCATACCCCTCGGTGGATGGCCCAGGGTATGGGTTATGAGGGGTCATGGGTTTTGAGAGGTTTGTCAAAAATAGACTCAAAAATATCGGAAAAAATCATTAAAAATATAGTGCATGCTAAAT
>QDKV01004691.1_pt1 | contig 12513 bp, 11 predicted proteins | sample 1861101 | NCBI WGS metagenome assembly QDKV01 (sample SAMN04275158, study PRJNA302643) | Fungus metagenome, whole genome shotgun sequencing project. | isolation source: fruitbody | host: Mallocybe terrigena | place: Sweden | collected 2013 | reverse complement strand
GTTTTGCCAGTGACTGGTATTATCAATTGAATATATATGAGTCCGTACATCATAGAAAGGGTTTTATTGTATTTAAGAATGGTAGAACGGCGAAATCTGCTACTCTTGCAGTCTCTTGACGACGCGACATGCATTCCCATGATGCGGCCAATAGTAACTGGTGTGAGGCTCAGCGAGAGGACTGCAGCTACATCACGCAGGTATCATTTTTTCTCAGACGCGCTACAATTTTGTCGTTAGCTGGAATATACAGAATTTTGCACTGTAGTCAGCCCAAATATCCATTTAACTAACCAGCCCATTAGTAACTATGGATTGATAACCTAGCTGTAATTACAGCGGTACAATATGAAGTATTGCTGGCCGGGATTCAGGGGTGTCTACAGAGATAGAGGCAAAATGTGATACAATGTCCTCAGCCTGTATGACGATGGGGTCAGGCCCCAGCTCCGCACTTGTAAGGTAGCCCGCCGCCTGGGGCAAACCTTCTGTGAAAGCAGGCTGGCAGCTGGCAGGGAGTGGCTGGAATGCGTGAAGAACTAGGAAAGTTTGCGACAGATAGGAAAATAGAAAAAGGACCTGACCAGCCGCTGGCAGCTGGCCACTGGCAACACCCCTATCTGATCGAAATATGATATTCCTGTTGGGGTGCTCGCCCCCCTGATAGCGCCGCCCATGCCGGTCGAAATGGGGGACGATGTAGGCCTGATGCGGAAGGAAATTACAGCCAGGCATGTTTAGGGAAAACCAGCGGCGCGCGCATGCGCTGTATCTCTCATCGAACGCGCAGTGCCTGGCCGGCTTTTTTGTCCCCATGCGGGCCTCGCCATTATCCACCGCATTGCTGTCCAGGAAAGCCCCGCGTATTGGAACCCGGTAGCGCTTCTCGAATAGGTCGATAACCGGGTGGATTTCGGGGGGCAGCTGCGCCTGGGTAAACAGATGCCGAAGATTTTGTGCTCTGCAAAACCGAAGAAACTTGGATTTTTCAAGCTCACCTAGAAACTAGGTGAGGCGCTGGCAGGAAGGGATTTAAAATCTCGACAAACCAAACTTGCTGTTAGTAGGCAGGCCCTGCAATATGCCATTATAGCGCTCAAATGCATAGCACCTCCAGGAGTGCGTTGGTCCCCACCGGTGGAGTTGGCTTGCAAAATGCAAAGATAGGTGCTGATACGGGCTGATGTTTGCAAAGGGATAGAGCCGAATAAATCCATTAAGATACGTAGACATGTGTGAGTCGTAAAGTCTGATGGCATCGTCAGTTAGCGTCCGCTGGTTGGCGTGCTTAACAGCCGTCACCAAGTGAAGGAAGTTTTCCAGCATCTGGTATTGGCGATCGCCCTTTCGCCCCCCACCCCACAGCCTTGTCAGCGTGATGGGAAGGTTGACATTGCAGAAAGCTTTCCACTCATCGGCTTTAAATTTGCCCCATTGTACCTCCCCAGGATGTTTCGGGGCCGTTTGGAACCACGTTGGGAGGATGAGCCTCTCCATGTCCCTGCGGATCTCCCCCAAACCCTTCTTCCCTAGGACACTGGTTTTCCTTGGGGAAACATGATCGACAAGCGCACCGCCCTCATCGACTATACCATCCGCTAGTCGCTTAAAGCTGTTTAGAATCTATGCACGGCGCAAGGAAACAGGGGCTTACTGCCTCGTGAAGCTGATCAAGTAGCTGCTCTCTCTTCATGGAGTCGAGATTTCTAGACTGGCCAAACTTAACCGCACACAGAACAACTAACAGCTGCTTCCGCAGCTTATTTAGGGCTGTTTTCGTTCCTGACTCGTATAATTTCAATAAAACGGGGATCTGCTCCTGGGCGTCAGAAAGGCAGGCTGGGAGGGTAGAGGAGTCGGCAGCCGTGACACTGCCCGCCACTCGGGCATTGCCAAACAGGGCAGTATCCGAAGCGCGCTATCACGACCAGTGTCATTATTAGTATTAGTCGGGAATTTCAGCAAATAACCTACCAAAGCAAAAATGAGCTCCTTCAGATGATCCCGCGTGAGTCGAGAGCCGTCGGCGGCCTCCAATCCAGTTAGGTAGGAATACAACCGCACCAAAACATCTTTTTTGGCCTGGCTGATAGCGGTTTTCCCGCCACAGTAAAGCGCCTCCATTTCCTTGCTTGCGGGCGACTCAGATGATGCCAGTAGTGTTGTTACCGAGGTTTGGACGGGGTTCGGGCCCAGCTCTCTATTGCTAGAAGCTAGCACTAGACTCGGTCTTTGGACGGAATTTGGCGCCTGCACAGGCAGGTCTTCTACGGTGGGGTGTAAAGGAGGCCCATCCAAGCTGCTGGTCAGCCATCCCGCCTCCATCCTCTGTAAAAAATTATGAGTATGATACTTTAAGATGGCTAGAAAGGCTGTTACATAAGTCAAGAGGAGTTTAATCAGCGCTGCCTTTCTGCCGCCGTAATGAAGACCGAGTTCGCGACACAGGGATTGCAGGTGATCGCGCGGTAGGGCTTCCAGCTCTTTCTGCCGGCCACACTGAAGAATATGTCGCGCGCGTTCCACGCCTTGCTCGCCTACGTTCAGATCCGGGAAACCATCTCCGTCGTCAAGTCTGATGTCCATTCCCCACACGTCACGCACATGTCGGAGAAAGATGCGTAGGTAGAACCCGTGCATTGAGTCTACGACAACAAAGCGGGTGGGATCCCAGTATTGCAATCGGAGCAACTCAGACCATTTGGCACCGTATTCACGAAAGACATTTTCGCGACCAGCCCCTGTTTCCGCATTCTTCCACTTTTCTGCATGACGTACATGGTCCGTATAGCTTCGGGGAGTCCAGGTTTCCCTGCTCAAGTTATTGATATCTTCGAGTTTCAGTAGACATTCGGAGCAGAAGTGACCAGAGGAGTGGCCGCCAAGACCAGCGACACGACGTGCTGCAGGAAGATCGCAAATAACGGGTATAAGAGCACCCCGGACGAGGCGACCAAGAGGGTGCCCGCATGTCCGTGATAGGAATATTCCCGTCTCCCACAAGATTAGCAAATCATTCACGAGAGGTCGTAGGATATGATTAACTTCGTGGGTTGAGGGCTCGTGTGGGCCAGGCACAACACCAAGAAGAAATATATTTTCCATTTTGAATCGAATTTCGGGAGGCAAATTGAAACAGACAAGATAAATACCACAAATTGTGGTTTTCTTGCCTGCCTCTCGGCTGCCATGCGGATGAAACCCGTCCATATTGAGCCCAAACACCAGTCGTCCTTCATCGGGAGGTTTTTGCATGAAAGGCAGCCCGTCAGGGCCAAGAAAGTTTCGCAAAATGGAGCCGTCCCAGATGTCTTCCATCTGACCAGATTTACCTGGTACCGGGCCCTTATCGAGGTGCTGCTCTATATCCGGCCGGGAATACATACGTGCAATCCAGTGGTGCAGGTCTTGGTAAAAAAACAAACGTGCTGGTAGCGAAGGCTGGGATGCGGCTGTTGTGCGCAGTCGCCTACCGCAGGATTGACTGTTCGGGGTATCCTGATACTCGCAGAACTCAGGACAAGACTGGGATGGGTCAGATGGCTCCCATGCGTAAGTGGCGAAGCACTTGGGGCATCACACAAGCGCATTTGTAACAGGGTCAAGACCGAGCGGGCGTAATACCGTGCGAATATCTTTAGGCACGTAAACTGAAACCTTTTCGAGGTATGACGAGTTCGCCAGTGAAAGGCGAAGCATCATGGCCAGACAGGGTAGAATGAACCCTAAATCAGCAAATGATACATTGGAAAGGAGGTGCAAGGCGGCGGACAGGAGATAAACAAAGCAAGATAGCGGCTCTAACCCTCGTAGTGGAAATGATGTGTATGCTGCTGAATACAAAAGTTCAGTCTGTTCTTGAGCCGAAATGACAAGACTGAGCACACCTGCATCAACGACAGGTTCAGGTCTCTGATTTATACCCGCCTGCTGCTCCCATAAATATTGCTTCAGTAGCGAAGCGCTCTTCTGCCCATCAGCAACAAGGGTGTCTAGGCGCCTGCGACGAAGAGAGCTGAGTCTGGGCAGTTTTAGACCAGCGGCATGAGAAAGGAAGATCGACGCATCCTGCAAGGATTTCTCATACTGCAAGAACGCATAATTGGATGGTGCGTAGGCATCAAGATCAAAATTCGGCTCTGTAGCCTGGGCGCTGGGACGGCAGCTGAAAACAGCCGGGCTGCGGTGAAAACCTTGCCTGAAACTGTCGGCTGTAATTACAGACAGAGAATCTGCAAGCCGACGTAGTTGGTGCGATATGAGTGCCTCGGATGGAAGGGCAGTCGCACGCCTTCGCCGCACCCTCCTCGGCTCTGTGCGCGCAACCCCCTCTTCTTCACGAGCTGATTCGAAATTACAATCCTCCCAATCGACCTCCCCTCCCATCATCACCTGCGGTATATTGGCGGATTGGCCTGCTGGTGGATCCCTGGCAGGAGGCTGTGCTTTTTCTGGACCATATGCAACCTGTTGATAATTGTCCGTCGCCACCATCCGCTGCCGCTCTCGCCTGCTATGAACCTTATACCGAGCTTCTGTGAGGTACTGTCCGTGTTTAATCTCATTGGTCTGGACTTCATAGTAGTTATGGATGCAGCATTCACTACAGCTGCAGAAAAACTGGGGGGGTGGAACGCAAATTTGCCTCTGTTGCCGGGGAACTCCGTGGTAAAGATGCGGTGGCATGATCCTGCAGATCATATGTCATTGTCAATCCATGAAATACACATATAATGAGTTATGCTCGGCTTACAGCTGGAGTCAGTCTAAGGCAGCTTAAACTTTGCGTGATGTCAGTTCGTTCAAGGTATTAGTCAAGGTATAATGGTTGCATAAATAAAACTGCGAGCGTCGCTATGTAAGGGCTCAAGCGCTCAAGTTCGAGTAAAAGGAGATCGATTCTCCCGAAAAACAAGAGCCTGACCCATGGGAGTAGGCGCATCGTATTTGCGTTGTTGTATTCATCGTATTTGCGTTGTTGTATTCCGCCTGACCCATGGGGGTATAACGCAGGCATTATATATGATGGTTGTGAGGCGTAGACGGTGTTATTGTATTCCCCATTGCTATCACGCTCGCGTAGACTTGTGTTATTGTATTCCCCATTGCTATCACGCTCGTTTAGACTCAATTCACTTAGGAATAAATCCCGACAAGTTTGTTTTAAGCACTGCCACCAAACTACCGTTTGGGCGATTCTAGATTCCGTATACGCACACCTCTTCTCTCGAAAAATAAAAGACAAAAAAAGAAAAGCTTGACTGGTGAAATTATGGATGGCCAACCAGAATCTTGTTATAAAAGTCGGGTCTTTCATCATCTACCCAGTTACAAAAATAAGCACAGATAGTCTATATCAAAATATTCAACAATTCTCTGCTTCACGCTTTATAAAAAAACAGTAACATCCAGGTTTGCGACATACTGGCGGACAAAAGCGGTATACCACAGGGTGTTTTGGAATTTATCGATGATATGAGCCTCAAGATACCTGCGTACGAACCGAAGACAAAACACAAATGAAGACAAAATACATAAACCTAACGAAATGGGTACATATTGGTATTTTAGGCATGCAGAACCAAAGATTTTTGTACGAACAGTCTGATCTTCGCGCCGAAATTACCAAGGCAGCTCGGACTTGATATTTTATATGAGATGGCACGCACATTCCTGCTGTCTGCCACTCTAGATCTTCATGCCCGGGCACGAACCTTCAGCTTTTCCTGTATCGCCTCATACTGTTGATCCTGACGACGTAGCTCGTCTAGGGTCGCCTGATGCTGTTGATCGAGCTCTTTCTGTACCGCCTCAAACAGCTTATAATGACCTTGCATCTCCCTCTTATTCTCTTCAAAGCGACGCCCCAGTTCCTTCTTGTGCTCTTCATAGCGACTCTCCAGCTCTCGCTGACTTGTCTCCTGTTCCTTCTGCCTTTTCTGCATTTCCAATGCGGACTCCTCAAACTGCGAGGCACCTGTCTGATAATCGTCATCTTTGCCAACCTCCCATATCTTTTGCACTAGCTGCTCTTCCCTCTTAGACGCAATTTCATCCAACAACTCTCTGTTTGTAACTATCGGCTTAACCCCAAGTGGCACCATATAAATCTTCGGCTCAGCAGCCGATTGCTCTTCTGGGCAAATGAAAGCAAACATCGACTTTGTAACCGAGTCAGATGATTTAGGCACTCTAGCTGTGTTAAATGAAATGTTAGATGAGAAACTGCACTTGACATTTAGAGCCATCTCACTGTAGGTAATAACAGATGAAACCAGAGGATCATACATGATATGGTGCTGGCGAATGTCTAGATTCGACATGATTTCATGGAGGCTAAGGCTCGAGGAGACCTGAATCTTCTTGACACACATTCTTGAATAGATGAAGACCTGCTCGCGATCATGAGACATTGTGGGCGGGAGAGAAACAGTGTGAAGTTGATGGGGGGGAGAAGAAGGGCAGCGTTAGATATACAAATATGAATGTGGGATTGTTATCTCTTAGACCTACCCTAAATACGCACGTCGCGCTGCGATCGTTTGTAGACTCCTTGAAACCTACGTTTACGATTGTGGCCAGGATTTTGTGGCAGTAGTTTCTTCCTAAGTGCGAATGCGATCTGCATTCAATCCAAGCGGGATATCAGCTGCTTGTATCAAACGCGCGCACATTCGACAGCATCGATCCATCGATGCGCGCTAGCCAGGATAAAGTCATATGTCCATGGATTCCGCGCTACAGCGCTTACTCCACGTTTTCCCTAGCCTCGCCAGCCAGTCATCACATGATCAAAGGATCCATTATACAAATATCTAGACGGCGCACTGAAATAATAAGGCGGACTGTGAGCACTGAGTTTGGACAAGGAAAGGCACCAAACCAAACACACCGTTGTAAATTAAATGGCATTCGCTACAACGCAAAAATGGCCGCAGCCAAGGTGAATAAGAACCCTGGGCGGCTAGATTCCGACGAGTTCGCAGTCACTTGACAACCGTTGAAAGGGGTTGGCAATTGTTGAGATAGGCCTCGGCTGTGATGATAGACGTTTCATCAATGTAAGCAGTTCCACCTTCGATTGCCAGCGGCCCGTTTTATAAACTCAGCAACCAATCACAACCGGTTGCACTTTCCCGGACAATTTGCTCCTAGGTGTACCTCTTTTCACCAGCCCCCTGCAATATCGGGCAGTGTCGAATTGCGGAATGGATCGTTACTGAGAAAACGCGCTTGAAATGCAGGACTCCAATGGTTGCCAGGCAGCCGCTTTCTCTGCAAAATCTCTTTCCCGCACGTCCGAAAGAGTTGATCACTTGGAGGAGATAGTCGCCCAAGTCCAAAATACAATTGATGATGACCAGACTTCAATCCATCTCAAGCTTAAACAGCTTGCACGCAATCAGAGCTCTCAGGTTCTCTGAATTTTTTCGCCCGCTCTGTTGATTTCTGACTCTTTGGTCCAAGGGCAAAAGGCTTGAGGAACAGGTGCGCCTTCGTAGACCGAGTTTCAAGGCTGTTAACACTCTCAAAATGAAAGGGGGAGCAGCTCATGGAGGCGATAACTCAAAATACGGATCATTGGAACGCTTTACGGGTGCACAAGGGTAGCCTCATCCTCGAAGTCAAAGATGCTGTTGTCAACAAGTGCGGCACAGACCTTCTTCAACAATTCGACGGCAATCTTCAACTGGTGCAGAACGGTTTCCAGAAACAGCATCAGCGAAATCTAGAAGCGTTAAAATCCATTCAATCACAACTCAGAGACCACAGAGCATTTCAAAGCGGTGTTTCGGCACAGCTGAATCAGCTAGAGGATAGGATGAACATGATGGATGTTGACATCGTATGTGTTCAAAAGGATACCAAAGGTCTGTTTCATAGTGGTATTTAGCTGAAATGTGGTTTACATCAAACAGTTTTGTCAGAGAAAACCCAGGTTGATGCGGAATATGGCTTCCTGAAGGAACAAGGGCCCCGTTCTACTCTATCTGCTGAGTTGCAACAGTCAGACTTATGTGGGGCAGATTTGAGCTTGCCAGAGGGGACATGGGAATCCGAAGCCACTACCCGAGCTGACCTGACTGAAAAAACCCCTTGGGACTTATTGCATTTTTCTCCCCTATCCCATCGTCTAGAGCCCGCGCGCGCCGTTGGGTCTATCCAGGTGATTCTTAACCGGTTGTATTCGGTTCGGACTTGCACAGCACTCAGTATCTTTTTAATACTTTGCCTTTCGTTCCTGATTCATATGCTATTTCCAGAGGACAGTTTTGAACCCCACACACTGCCTAAATCCATACGTCGCAAATATTTTAATCATCACCACTAAACCTCGGTGCCGGAAGGATGTGCTACCTCTTCCGTGCTGCGAATTACTTGGCTATACCAACGCTTAAAGTGCACGGAGAGATATCGCATACCCAGGGAGGCGCCAGCGTATTGCTGCAGTTTACCGCCGCTTCATTCAATTGTTGTGAAGTACGACAAAGCACACAATTGTGAGACGGCGCGGCAAATTAATTCCTGTTAGAAAGGCTCATGTCCTGACTCTGTTGACAGGGAGTATTTTTCAAGTTGTCGAAAGGAAGGAAAAAAGAGAAAAGAGAAACCATATATACGATTCACCTACTACTCAAATCTCAGTTTATGCACAATCAAATGCTTCCCAGCGTCTAAATGTAACGAAGGCGTCCGACTACGAAAAGGGAAATCACCCCCGTAGGGAGTAGAATTCAAGATGACACAAAATAAATACGTACCGCATCATGTGCTTGCAATTCACTAAAGGGCTCGGCCCGGCTCTTCCACGTCCCACAGTCGACACCGGTAAGCTCTGAGCAACACCAGGGTGCGCGCGGCACCTCAGGCCTCAGGTCCAACGGAACGCGTCACAACGAGGTAGGTCAGGGAATGGGTCGTCGCGCCCATTGCCCACGAAGGTGTGTTTATTTCTCTTCTGATTATTGTATTAGATTGACTTTCACTCAGATGACCTCCCGCTGTCCCATCGCCGTAACCACAGTGCGCGTGGCACATCAGGTCCGACGATATCAAAGGAATGCGTAAGCGGCTCCGACATCCGCCAGCACAACGCCAGCACAACGGACGACTGCAACAACGCATCCGCGAGGGATCCCGGATATGGGTAGACATGGTGGGGATGGGCCGTCGTGCCTATCCTCAAAATTTTATTGGCTATCTCCAGTGTCAAGATTAACTAAAGTATATTTCACCACAGAAAACGCATGTCGAGCACGAAAACCACCTGCGAGAGGTGTGTTTTTGGCGCCTTTCCTCGACACGGGTCCACGCCGAACACGAAAAGACGCTCCGTGCTCGGCGCCTTTCCTACACCCACACCCTACATCCCTGACGCACGTCGCCGCACACCATACGCCAGTGTCACGAACACTGGTGTATTTTCGTGATCAGCGCCTTTCCACGTCCACAACACACGCCGAGCACGAAAACACACCAGTGTTGGTGTCTTTTCGTTGTCGTCGCCTTTCCTACACCACATTGAGCATGAAAACACGGTGCCTTTCCTGCACCATGCCGACCACGAAAACACACCCTCTGGTAGGTTTTCGTGTCCGGCGCCTTCTCTACACCTTAATGTGCGGCGAGAGGCGTTTACCCTCTCCGTCATTTCTGCTCAGCATAACAGCCTCTTCATTAAATATACATTCATTGTGCTATTTTTTATATTTTATTGAATATACATTTATTGTACTACTTTTAATATCTAATACAATCAATTTAAATAAACTTTACTGAAATACAGCAAGTACTGAGTCTGAGTCCCTCGAGTCCCTTAATGACTCTCTTGCTCGTTCTTATTTACTTTCAATGACCAGAATTTCTTAAAGTTGAATCCTCCTTAAACGTTGAATCCTCCTTAAACCTTCAGCAGTCTATTTGCATCATGTTTTTTCCTTTCCCAGTGACGAGGCTTAAACCTTTCTCATTTATGTTTATTATGCCAATAAATTCCCTTCTTCATGTCTAGATCTTTGTAGTGATATCTAATACATCCATTCCCTTTGGGCCGCCACCCATTGCCAGAGGCACCCACTGTACCAAGAAAATATATTTTTGATGCGATGGGCTCTTCGTTGTATCACTTGTCACCTCTTCTATTTCAATCGAGGTTGTATCGGTTTTTTGTCAAAACCTGTCAGGACCCTCCTACAGATCACTGAGTCTGAAAGACTATTTTTATCTGAAAGAGCAACCACTGTCGTGCCCAATGCCAGCGGCGCAGGTGACAGAACGGAATCAGAATAGAAACTTGAATATCTACTGACGATGCTACAGGTTTTCTCGTTGGAGGCAAATTTGCCAAGTCCTTTATAATTATGTAGCGGGGGCCACCGCAGGCGTCAAGAGTACCAAGGCATTCTCGCATCTCCCATCAATGCCCTGCACCCTACACTTCATCTCCTTTAAGGTCCTGAGGGCAGCAATGATACATGCCGCGGCGTCCTCTCCAGTGGCTTTGAGGTCAGCCAAAAGCCCCAGGCTATATTCCAACGATCGTATTTTCTTCCCATTGCCGCCTGCTTTTGTCCAAAAACCCCCCAGCGTGGCAGATTTGGCAGCAGCAATGGACGAGCGCTCGGAGGATAAAAGCTCTTGCAGTAAAAATAAGTTATCTTGCATTTTGAGAAGGTATGTATCGTTTGCATCGATCTCTGGCATCAGACGCGAGACCTGTCGCATAAGGGCGCCCATCATGATTTCGAAGGCTTCGAATGCCGTATCCTGTAGGAAAGCCCTGGGAACGAACGGGGTGAGAAGCAAAAATGGGCGATAACTTTCGGCACTCTCAAAGACTTTCAGAGCATGAGACTTGACTGCCGTAACACTGCATGTGCGTTATTGAGTTCAGAACTAAGCGGAAAAGCCCATACACACATATCGACCGACCCTCCAATTCTTGACACCAACCTCTGTAATCTCCGAGAAACTTCTCTAAAATCCGCTCCGATATTGGACAAGAGGACCATAGTCGCATCTTTGAAATTGTCGTCAAATTCGCTGGACGCTATCGATATCAGTGTCAATGAATCCATCATTGCTGTTTCCATGCTTCTGAGTTCCAAAAATGACAAGCCCATGTTTATCCCTTCCATTAAGTGCTCAAAATTGGCGCCCTCAGCTTCCACGAAGTGTGAATAGTCCAGATGTTCAATGCTTGCACTAGTCGGATGCTTCGCAGGACTGGCGCCGAATGGTAACAAAGCGACCGGCAGCTTGTGACTAAGGCAGTAGAGGGTGTATAGTGCAAACATAGCAGCGAATAAACTGTTTCGCAATGACTGCTTTCTGGGTCTGCAAAAAGTAAAAATTAGTACGATTCTTTGAGGTCCTGTAATGCTTACCCCAATCCACCCTCAGCTTGGTCACTTTCTTTATTTGTAGTCTGCTGCTGCATTATCACCGGGTCACTGGCTGCAGAACACGGTGAATAACACCTAGCTCTTATAGTCAAAATCGTATCACGGAGCTTATGTAGGCACAAAAAAAACAATTACCATGGTCCTTGTGTTGTTGTTTAACTCGCCGAGCTGAGTCAAATTTTGACAGCTCAATCAGCGAGGCGAGCCCGGGTAACTACTACTTGCGAGCTCGAGATATAGGTTTCATTGTAATTGAAGAAATGACTGTCACATGCCTTGTTGCTGCCTGACTAGGCCTGACTCCTGATCTGGAGTGAGGCCGCACTGCCACATTCCCGCACTTCCCTCGAAATTGCGGATTAGAAATCATTTGTCGTAAATTCATGATAGACGGAAATAATATATCTAAGGGTTCCTTTAAGCGGTTTTTTTCCAATGTAGCGGATCTTGCCTCTGGAATCACTCGGGAATTTGAGCTTATATTACATGTCCAAATTTTGTAGTATATGAGCCATTTTTCTCTGTTGCAATCTGCTATTCGGTGTAAATAAGTGGAATTGAAAAAATCAGTCCCACCTCTATAGTTATAATTAGTTGTGCCACCCCAAAATATTTGAAAATATGTTTTCATTGTTCAAATTAATTAGCTATAGCACTGCTATCTACTACTGTTTTAACCTGCGTGACAGAAACCACCAATAATATATTATTATATATAGGGCCGGCAAGCGGCAATGCTCTGCAGAAACGTCACATAAGGTAGGGCTAATGCACGATCCAGGAATGTCATGTGATCAAAAATTAGTAGTGAACCTAGTAGCAACTTGTGCAGCTAATAGCACTCACCACAACACAAAAACAAAAAATATGGCCGCACCATCCTGTAGAGAAATAAATTCTCTACAACTTGGTGCAGCCGTATTTTTAATTTGTGCCCATTTGAAAGTGCTATTAAGTTATTCGTGAAATGGTCCAACGTCACGTGACGTTCCTGGATCGTGCATTAGCCCGTAGTACTATCCCTTTCCAGGTGTTTGCGGATTTTTGATTGATATTCCTGTTCCTCTCCTCCTAACCATTCAGAAATTAAGAAAAGTGGCTGGGGGTA
>QDKV01004692.1_pt1 | contig 12525 bp, 24 predicted proteins | sample 1861101 | NCBI WGS metagenome assembly QDKV01 (sample SAMN04275158, study PRJNA302643) | Fungus metagenome, whole genome shotgun sequencing project. | isolation source: fruitbody | host: Mallocybe terrigena | place: Sweden | collected 2013 | reverse complement strand
AGTAATAGAAGCTAGCGGAAGGTATTTAGTGGTTGCGGAAGGGTCGGAAGGTCATCCGCAGTTACGGTACGTAACAATACCCGTAAATAGCAACGATCTGATGCAGAGTTGCTTACAATATCAGCGTTGTCACAATACAAAAGACAAAATTTGTCGGATAATTACCCTGGAACCATCTTCCTTGTCCTGAATGGTCCAACCTTCATCCAAGATCCTTCCGAGTCTCAGCCCGCTTTTGATTCACTTTTTTTTTGGTGCGGAGCTTCTCAAGTGAGCTGGACTTCACCTCATTCGACAGGGCACAATGAGATGCCCCTTTCACTGCCTGGACTGTTCAATTTGTAATTTAAATTACAGTTTTGACCTGAGTTGAAACCGGTCACACAAAAATTGATATTGATTGTGAATTTCATGAATGACGAAAAGTGTTGTAGGTTTAGTACCCAAAGTTGTGAGTTCCTACAGTTAGGGCTCGGAACATTTAACCACCTAATTGACCCAAATTTCCTTGATATCCACTGGGTCTGAGTCTGTGGAAACTAATATATTGCAAAATGTAAAATAAAATAACGAGCGCGTCGAGACCACTGTAAAATAGTGGTGTATTCATGTATCTCTGGATATAAACAATGGGATCTGCGCGCTCAGGGATTGCATGCTGTCCAATGCTGGGACTAGACCTTACGTGACCTCTTTGATGATGGAGTCTCCTCTGTGTGTGTCTCATCAGCATCAACCACATTGAACCCAGCTGCCTGTCCTTCAAAGAATTTGACATCGAATGGGGTCAGTCCCCTTTGCAGCAATTGAGCTGGACATGTGGTTGGAATTCAAACAACAAAGCTGAACACAAGAGCTTACTGGGATCCAAGGGTATGTTACGCAGTCCTTCTGTCTTCTGCACCTTGTAACCGTCCTTACCCACCATTGTCAAGTTATCATCAGGAATGCCTTCACTGTCTTTCCACAAGCTCTCGAACACACTCTCACACCTCACCACATTTGCAGCTTGCCTCCTCAGTGTCCCAGTGCTGCAGTGAGGCACACCTTTCAGCCTCATTCACATTGCTTTTGACTTGTAGTTGATGACGGACTTGAGGATTTGAATGAGGTATCGCGATGGTAAGTCATCCAAGACGTGTCCATCAGGCGCTGTAATGACAAGTCGCCACCGAACCCAGTCACACAGAGAGAGGGCAACACCTCGTGCATAACAAATTGCCATGCGTTCGTTGCTTGGAATATCATTGCGGTCAAATTCTGTCATCATCATACTTTGCATGGTAGACATTTGGTCGTCTTCGTCTTGGTTTGGAGCACTGTAGGTCCGAAAATCCAAAATGTTGCCAAGGATAGCCAAGACGCAAGCCGATAACAAGTCCAACACACCATCAAATGTGGTGATATCTGGCAAGTGGGTGTATTCCAGATCTGTTGAATGGTGTGAGACTGATGGACCGAAGAAGATAACCAACATCACCTGCAGGATGAAAGTGTTCTTCTACAAGGCCTATTCGATACAGAAGGACAATCCGCCGCAGAAGCGACCGCGAAGGACGATGTGTGATGTTCGTAACGAATACACCTACAACGAAGCTGTGAACCAGTGATTGCAGTGTGTTCTGCATGAGAGACGTCGTATAGAAATGGCCACCATAGCAGATAGTATCTTTGGGGCCAAAAATGAAGTGACGAACACCAGGGCGCATGAAGCTGGGGTGTGTAAGTAAAGTTCAATAAATATAGATATAAACTTACAATGTATCACCTGGACGTAAAACAATTGCTTCCATGCCAAAAGTTGAACCAGGGGTGATTTCGTCGAGGAGAAATTCCTCATCCAAAAATATGTCAATAGATGCGAGTTGATGTGTCGGGGATTCTGTAAGAATACCCCACACCTTCTTTCCAGTGATCGGTCGTACGGTGGTGGCATATCCATCGCTATCAATATGAATGAATGTGACAGCGTCGGCAGTCCCTGCCAATCCCCAGCGCATATGAGCTGTCAGATACGGATTGGTGAAATTGCCGCAATACGGCTTCCCTTGGAGATAGTCCCATGCAACAACGTCGGTGGCAAAAGGTAAGTTATCATCCCATCTAGGAAAACACGCAGGAAAATCGATGGCGTTGAAATGGACACCTGGCTGTCCAAAGGAGCCAACGTACGGAGCCCAGCCTCGTCAAATTTCAGGTTGGGATGCCTGCACCTGGTAACGACAACATTCTTATGGCGGAGTAGCTGCTGTACATCTTGCGGAGACATGACCTGAAATTTTTCATCAGATATAATGGCAAAGCCTGAACGTATTGGATCAGCAATGTGTAAGGGTTGTCCGTTTACGTAGCCACTCTCAACCCTTTCAAAAAATTGTTTAATCCGGTGCAAGTAGTCATCATACTGGCATGAGGACGGTAAGCCTTTGCCTAATATGATGACAGTATTGAACTCACATGGGATTGTGGGCGGAAGGTATGCGTCGTACCGTCCGCATCCACAGCCCCAAGTACTTTGTCACACTGTACTTTCGGCAGAATAGGATTCTTTGTAAACGACATTTTTTCAATTTGTGTCTGCAATTTAGTTATCAGCAATCAGGAAAAAAATGTGTAACAGAACTCTGACAAATTCTTTGACTGTTTCCGGCTCTTGAATTGGATGGATTTTGAAGCTGTGGACACAGCCCTCAACTCCCTGGTCTCGGGATGCCGATCTCGCCTTCCGCTTCTGTGCCAGACGTGCTGAATTGTCCTGATGACGCGGAACGTTCCGCCGGGTAAAGTTGGAGGATGGGGTTTTGTCAGATTCCTCGGGATCGTCATCAACGAAGTGATTATGAGGCTCCTTCTCCGGCACCCCATGCTGCTCCTCTGATAAAATGGCAAGTGTCATTTAGCAGCTATGACCTGGAGACATCTACACTTGCCTGACTCGTACTCATCCACACCATTATCAAGAGGCTCGCTAACCTCATCTGTAGCATCGCGCATCTCGACATCGCCAGGCGTTACCAATGATTCCATTGCCACATCATCATCTACCGGATCCACTGGCGATTGCCTGGACATCTGTTCTTCATCTTCGTCGTTGCACACTCCAGCTTCCCTTCGCATCTCCATATCGTTCTGGGGAACCACAGGAGATTCAGGTGGGATAGCGATCCCACCGTCATTAGGACAATCTCTGTCGTCCATTCCGAGGTCTGCCAGAATCGAAGACATAGGAATCATTGTATCACGGGAACCTCCCCAGCCTTCAGATTGGAGAAATGAAGGATTGATCCCTCCATCGTCCTGGAACACGGGTATATCATGCACAAGGGGCATCACAGGCTGCTGCTCATCCAGAAGCGATTGGTCAGTGTTTTCTGATGTTGGAGGAGCAGAAAGCATGGATATGGCAGGTGTCAGATCGTGTCCAGCGGAATGGGTTGGTTCAGCAGCCAAGGAAGTTTTGCCTACCTGCTCCAGCGCAATAGTTGTACTGGGCATCCGTTGAGGTTGGGGGAGATATCACAGCCTATGCCGACATTGGTCCCAGAGACAGGAGGCGTGAAAGGCGGTTCCTCGTCAAGATCTGAGGTGTTTGTTGTTAGTAATTTTGTGCTAGCAGAGAGCAAAGATATCTCAAGTGTTGGATCACGCTTTGAGGGGGATGTCATGAACGACATGGACGACAACTCATCTTCATCGAGTTGTTTGAATTCAACTGCCGAATTGGCAGAGGTAGGCATGCCAACCGCCTTGGAAGCCAATTCATTCGTTACTAAAGGAGAATAAATCCTTATTGAATAAACATTATTACGTGACTCACTGATTGAGAACCAGCACTTTTCATCCTGTGAGAGTTGGTTGATCTCCCCCCATGGTAAGTCATGGGCAAGGGACTTCAATAACTGTGTTGGGTTGTGGCATCCATTGGCGAGGGTGAAAACAACCTTCCAGATCACTTTTTCAACTGCGAGAAGCGCAGCTGGCTTCTTGGTTTCAAGACGTTCGCTTGTGGCAAGCATGACCTGCCTACTATATGACTTTTTATGCAGTTGGCTAGGGATGAGAAGAAAGAGTGGGGAGATGAGCAGTGACAGCTGCAATGGGGCACGAAGAAACGGTAGACCGTTCTGGGAGCCTGACAATGTCTTCGCAATGTTACGTGTGAGGAAATACAGGTCATGAAGGTCTTCCGCTTGCTGATGAGAAAGCGACAGGTGTTTCCCATCAGATGCCCTGGGGAATAAATGAGTGTCCGTCACATTTTACAATACAAAAGGAAATGCTAACGCAGTTACCATAGATTCAAATCTTTCTGGAATATCTGGGTAGGAATCCTCCCGGAACGGGAATTCTTTCATGCACGAAATGTGCATTGCAGCGATTAAGAAGTTTCCTTCAATGTTGGAAAAGCTCTTCGACCATTCATTGTTGGATATTAGGCGAAGTAGCCGAAATGTGGAGCTGCTGCCATCATTGGAAACTGGATTTTGCACCGGCACTGCCACCTTTTGCATTAAAATACGGAAATTGGTCAACACAGTTGGCCAATGCTGAAGCTTCGACAAGCCCTATGAAAAATTAAACTTTACCATTGATTGGGATGAATTGATCGGGAAAAGTCACATAGGGTTGCTTGATCAGTGGAATGGGATTGGGGGCGAGTTGTGAATCACTGAGCTTGCAGCCCCCCAACAGAGCCACAACATCCGCGAGGCAGTAAGCACAGATCAGTCCACAAAGTCTGCTCCAGATTTGTGGTCCTATCTTAGTAAGCTTCGGTGGCCTAGATACGATCGCATTTTCGTTGGATCCTATGCCGACACCCAGCACCCCTTGCATCTCCATTATCTGCTCGGTACACCCAGAGAAACTGAATAGTCGTGATTTGTACTTCAGTAGGGAACTCAAAAAGCCCTGGCACAAACATTAAAACAAACAAAACTGTTTTCAATTCCTGAATACCTTGAACATATCAAATCCTTCACATTTTGTCAAGTCGTCCTGTTCCGTGATGGCCGAAGTATGCCATGGAATACTTGATACAAGTGGGGATACTACGCGTGACGGTGAGGCTGACACAGTAGTAGAGGAGCTTGCGGCCATGTTCATCGTGACTCGTGAGGGAAGAGTATCGTTTATTGCAACACCAATTTGTTTGTGAACAAGAATTTTGAATGTCCGAATGAAGATCTGGTGACGTTGCCGAGCTGCCGACGATTGATGCGTGTAATATCAACCTCGTAAGCAATGAGCTGGTATATCAATGTGTCATGTACAATGTGTCATCTGACGAAATTATTGATCTGGTCATAATCGAACCTTACAATTGATAGCATGGTTCAGTCTTATTATTAATCGTTCCTGTAGCATTCCTGGAATGACAATGTGTCGCAAATGAGGCTTGCTGACTGTGAGGAGTAGATTACATTTGTACGTCACAAGGAACATCCCCAACCGTCTGAATACAATCAAGTCATTCAATCTCCTTGTCTGATTCGTTCGACTCATTCCAGTCCATCGATGACAGCTATTGCACCTGACCTTTGCAAGCTTATAGAAACTCTGCACGCAGCCAATTCCTGAATCAACTACATATGTACAAGAACACAGAAGAGGTCGAAAAAGATGCACCAGAGTGAGACTAGTCATATAAGGAGACCTGATGGTGACATCGAGATGGGGGATGTCCAGGCCACTCACGAGCTAGATGATGAAGAAGAATATTGGAAGGTGGTTGACATGGAAGAGATTGCCTTGATTGGGCAGGAAGACGATGAACCGGAGGATCTACAAGAGCAGTCAAAGACTCAAGTTGAGACCTAACACGAATCGTGAGTCAGATATTTCATTGGTTAGAGCCTCACATCATCAATCGCTTTCTAGAAACAAGTCCTTTGTATCAGTATTATGATGCATAGCACAAACAGACGATGCAATGCATTCCAAAGCGCAATTGGCGTGTTTCTCCAATCATGCAATGCACCCGAGACACTCCGAGAACTCCTAGCACACATGGGCGTGTCAGTTGCAACAACAACAATCAACTCAGCAATTGCGAGTCTCTCCAAGCAAGCGGACACTGCAACTCGTTACCTAGGGCAAACCCTCCTTGTGTCGTATGCATACGACAACCTGGATATCGATTTGAAACACTCAATTCCAACCGCTGAGAAGCTGCAAGACACATTAGCTCACCTTTCTACCATCACCATGTTACCATACCATCCATCCATCGAAATCGAGAGCGTTTCGTATTCCAATGAGTTGTGGGAGAAGTGTCGACATAACTTGAATGCTCATTCCCAGAACATTCCGTCTATAACCTTTAGCCTCACCCATCCACTCTAACATGTCGTCAGCGCTTTGGTGCATGGAAATATCTTTCAGATTTGGACCTCTGTACTTCCACAAATTTAAAGAGGAATTTAGAAAGCAGAAACCGGAGGCTATTCGAGAAATACCTCTCACCAAGACAACACAGACACTGAGGGCAATTCATATTAGCCCAAGCACCGTTCCCAATAATGCTACCGTACTTGAAGATATGTTCCGACAGGCTGCCATCGGAGATCCTACTGATCAAGACGATGATTCGGAGGAAGCGGTTACCAATGAAAAGCTTCGCGAACTTGGGAACTCTGTTGTTCTTGTGTTTGGCGATCTTCTAACTGGGCAACATGTTCGAAGTCTGTTGGAGTCGAGATCAATAGAGCCAACACCGTGGCGTCGTATGCAATTTATTGTGTTTGGCATGGGTTTGTTTCATCTGAAAATGGCTTGTGCGGATGCAATATGGAGAGTTTTCATTCGACCGAACTCACTGGCTATGGACACCAATACTCTAATGGAACATGTTAGCCAGATTCGACCCAAAGAGACGGGAAAGATCAAGACAAAACCTGGTTTCCGCTGCATGCACAAGGTCATCCAGCACGTTGGTATTGTTTCTCGCCTTGATGTTTGGAGGCTTGCTGCAATCAAAACAAATGGCGCTGAATCTCTAGAAGACTTTGCAACGTCTAAGCCGACATGGGAGCAATTAGTGGTAATGGCAAATGAGATAATGGTACAGAACGGGAACCGCAAACAGTTAAGAAGGAAACGGTTGGATCCAGAAGCACAACGAGATAAGCAGTTGGAGAACACCATTCTTCGAGAAGAATATTTCCTGCTGTACAAAGAGATGTCCCACACTCTCAACTTTGGGGACATTGGCTGAGTCGAAGCCTGTTTCTTGCCGTGGATTTACATTTTCTCGGGCTGTGGGAAAACATAAGTATGCAACCGAGATGAGGAGGCATTTGGAAAATATACACTTCATATATCCCAAGCCACTCAGGTCAGTCACCTCCTGATTCCTAAGACCGCTTCTGAGCCGCCCTGGATAGCAATGCAGTGCAGATGAATATGCTTGCCAATCCTACTGGGAAAAGCGGTTGCTTCAGGCCAATTGATTGGATTGTTGAACACAATAACCTGTATGTCAAGGTGAGTATCAAATCTTGCGTTTGAGTATGTACTAACCAGAAATGCATAGAGGATATATGGGGGGAAATACTCGAATCATCAAGTATCCCGCATTATTGCTGAGTAGCCCCTTCTCGAAGTCTACAAAAACACACGGATTCAGTTCGAAAAAATGTTCTGCCTTGAGCATAAAACGACACGACACTCTCCACCAAAGATGGAATTAACATTCAAGAGATTAGGAGAATACATGCAAAAAGAGAAGACAAATGAAGCGGTGGAAGGCCGGGGTGCGGTAGAAATCGTCGATGCAATGTCCGTAGGGATACACAACGCGATGTCTGGAAAGATCATTGGCGATTACGAAGGAGATGACTGTGACATCCCAGACGAGATGGAAGAGGTCGAGGATGACGGAAGTCTTGACGTTTAGGAACTGGGACCAGGTGGAGGAAAGAGACTCGGAGTATGGTAATAGTAGTACGGTGGGTAATGGTGCATCGCGGGCGGATACAAATAATGTGGAATATACTGATATTGAACCGGTGGAGCTACATGATTCAGTATTGCTTGAGTCGGAGGACGCTGTGATGAAGCTGACTTTCCAGAGACCGTTGGCGCAATGTTTTCGGAGTCTTCAGCGGCTAACCTCTGATTCTGTTCCTCGACATTCTTTGGACATGAGCTATTAGCGGCTTCGAGTACATTAGCAAGGTCTTACAAATTAGAGACGGGGGCTTACAATTGTGGCCGGTTTCGTGACACTTTGAACACTTCATTTGCCCTCTTCTCCCTCTGGAAGGACGAGCCGCCGTTTCTGTCGAGGGAGTTGGTAAGGAAGGTGGAGGGTAATGCTTATGAACGACGGAGAGAAGAGACTCTCCTAGCTCTTCAGCCCAGTCTCTTCTCCAGTGGGTTTCCTTGACGAGGGCTTCAACGTTCGGCAATTTCTGAGAACCGGCGCATTCAAAATGCGTTCAACGTGTTGGTCAGACAGCAAAAGCCCGCCACCGAAATCCTCCACATGCGCTTGGGGGAATTTGATGTTCGCCTTTTCGTTGCACCAGTTAAAAAGGTCAATCTGAAGTTGTCGACTAATATCGGTCATCTTGAAACCTTTGATGTGAGATTTGCCTGGCTGTTTCTCCTTCGATGTGATCTCGAAATTGAGGAATTGAAACGCCTCCGGGTTGCAAAGATCACAGCAAACAGGGAAGGTTCGAGGTCGGCAGCGGGTACACCCCCCAGGTAATGCCGGATCGCAGAGGAGATGGTCGTCTTTTGCTAGAAAACGTGAGTCAGCAATGGTGGCAGCGCTGCGGAGATAAAACTCACGTCTCTTGTCATTGTCAAAGAATAGTGCGGAAACAATGCGGCGGCAGTCAAGATCACCTGCCGCATTGATAAAATCATCCATGGGACTTCCAACCTCGAGGTTGGTCTTCTTCCCATCCTTTTCTGTCTGTGCTGCTGGTCGCTTTTTGTAATGAGCACGACGCAGCTCCCTCACAATCGTTTGATCTTCGTGGTTGGTGCTGTCGCCGAGTGCTGATCGCTTCGAAGCCGCGGATGTTAGTTGAGTTTCTGCCTTTCGCTTTTGCCCTGTCATGGCTGCAACTCCCTCTTTTTTTTTTTAGCAAGTCTCTGAGCCGCACGCTTGGCCTTGAGGGCTCGTTCTTCGTTTGTATCCTTTTTTTCAACAAAGAGAATCGCCTTCGCTTCTCGGCCAGCCCCATGAGCAGCTTGACCAAACCGCTGCCACAGAGTGCATAAATCACACGTTGCCCTCCATTGGACTATAATATCTACATCAGGGAGGTCCATGCCCTAATTTCCGGCAAGTTCAAAGTGAATTCAAGATTGCTATAGAACCTTACCATTCCAAATGAGTCTGTACAGCAGAATCCCCAGGAATCCCCCTTCCTTATGGCCTCGACATCCTCCTCACGCGTCTTGTCTGTTATCACGGAGTGAAACCAACGGATCTTGTGGCAAAGACTGAGAGGAATCCGCGATCGCAGATACTTGCAGGCTCGCGCGGCCTCTTTTTGATTGTCGAAGAAGATGAGGAATTTTGGTGGAGGTGGGTCACCCTCTTTGAAGCCGTCTGGAATTAGAAACCCAAGATCCTGAAAACTTTTCGCCGTGAACGTTAGGCTGCGCACAATGAGCTGGATCTCCGGGCGATCGTTTGAGTACATGATATATTCTGTTTGTTCAGGGCGAAGACAGAGAACCTCAGCGATGTCACGAAGAATTATTGGCGGCAGAGTTGCGAAGGGTACGTAGAACGGAATCTTCTCTGGAATGAGGTACCGCAATGTCCCCAAATGTTGATACTCTTTCCGAAAGGTACCCCACTGACTGATACAATGACCTTCATCAAAAATGAAGTTTAGCAGTCGCTTCGTGACAGATGTCTTCTTCCATAAGTTTTCCATATTCTGATTGCCAATGAGGATTTCAGGGTTGATAATGACAACATTGTATTTCCCTACTTCAATATCCTTTCCTGATGTTAAGATTGATCAAAGCTGCATAGAATGGACATAGATGCACCTTAAAGGTTTGTGGGATAGCATTTCGACGGCTAATAGCAATCCCCTTAATTCCCGCCTTATCCAATGCCTCCTTGTTCTGCTTTCCAAGCAGGTTCAGTGGTGTCACAACTATGGACATCTTATCCACCCCTTCTTTGAGTGTCATGAGAATTGGAATCCAGAATGTAAGGGTCTTGCCGGCTCCAGTTGGTGCACAAGAAACCACATCTTTTCCAGCATACAAAGACTGTGCAACTTGAATTTGAAAGTAACAAGGCCTTTTCCCAAACTTATCCTGAACAAGTTCTCGTATGCTGGTGATAAACCAGGTGTGCCTTGTAGGAACAGCCATTCTTGCTAAATTTAGCGTGACATAAAACTAACATTGGACGTGTGCGCGCGAGATCACGTGAGTACATCTTTTGCCAGCCTCTCTATCGAGAGGTTGAGCCCCAACATTTGTTTATTTGTACATTGATATCATCACAACCAATCATATTCGTCGATTATTTCTCACATTGTGATCCTCTCGAATTGAGAGGCTGGTTCTAGGAGCCTGGGTTTCGAAGAAGAATTTCCAATGTCAGACTGATGATCTATGTTGCCGATCTGCCGAACATTGATGTGTGTAATATCAACATCGTAAGCAACGAGCTGCTATATCGATGTGTCATGCACAATGTGTCATCAGCCGAGATTATTAATCCAGTCATAATTGTCTGGTTATTAATCGTTCCCGTAGCATGACAATGTTACATAGAAATGAAGCTTGTTGACTATGAAGAATAGCGGATACCGGATTGCAAACATTATAATGTAATATTTTACAGCCTACCCTCCATGGTCCACATTTAACAGGAAATGACGATTTTATATGGGATTACGCAATTAAATTTGTACGTCACAGGCAACGTCCCCAACTGTCTGAATTCAATCATCCCATTCAATCTCCTCATCTGATTCATCGTCATCGTTCGACTGCTTCCAGTCCATGGATGCGGCATGCCCGATTGGGTGAGGAAAATCAACCCATTTATCCTCCATGTGTGATTCATCATCATTTCGTGTCTGGTTGTGCGCATCTCGCGTTTTCTTCCATTCCCTGGATAGGGCTTCGATCTTTAAGCGGAGGTCTTTTCGTTTATTCAGCGCGAAATTTTGACTTGCAAGCCACAGGGCATTGTGCATCTCGTGTTCTCTAAATTCTGGGGGTCTTGACTGCAAGGCGTCAGACAAGCAAACAGGAAAGGCTCAACATACCAAAATTATATTAACATATTTCTTTGCATCACTCATGAAGGTCTGCACAAAATGAAGGAGATAAATTCCACAATCATATGAATTCGGCTGACGTGGAACCTGTGAACTAGGTTTTATTGGAGTGACAGGGAAACAAAAAAGAAACTGTACCTGTGTGTCGATTCCCTCGACTTCACCCGAAATTTCGAGGCCTTTTTTGTGCTTCGCTTCCATCCTCAAATAACGGGACAACCGCTTGACTGCTTGTGCATGCTTGCCACCCAAAGAGTTGAATACAAAAATATGTGTTCTATATATGACATGACTTGTTAGTTTTTTGTCCTCATACACATTGCAGAGATTCTACTTAGGGATGTTATGAACTGTGTTTCCCTTATTATGTTTCTCGCAATTGGGGCTCTTAACCAAGTGCTCAGGTTCGTAGATGATGGCAAGATACCAATGATAATCTTCGTTCATTGGAACGATAAGATATTTCTTGCTGAAGATATCAGACTTTGTCCATCTACAAACTTGAGCATAACCATTTTGTGAGCTGGGCAGTAATGAGTGTAAACAGATGATGGTAATGGCAGTAACATACCCTTCCATGGAGCAAAGCTTCTTGTAGAAATATGAATTGAAGACATGAATTTGATCGAAAAGAACTGAATTGGAGATCTGCAAGCCATCCAACCACATGCTATGGTATAGACCATGAAGTGATAAAACAGTCCATAACAGAGCTAGCTTACCTCAAACCAAAACCAATGAGAATATCATTTAAAAAGGTCCCGGGTTCTAAACGCTGTAGATTCCTTTCTGTGATAGGAATACCGGAATACTGGAGCACACTGGCCAGAAAATCAGGATCACATGGTGCATGAGAAAGGAATACACGAACATTTCGTTAAGATTGTCAGAGGCTGACGATACAATGGCAGAAGGTTCAGCAGTCAATCTAGAAATGGCATGAGAATCAGGAATCAGGAAGAAGGTAAATTTTACATACTTTGGTAGCCTTGACGGACCTGCCACGAGTTGGACTTCCTCTTCCTGGGAGTCAATCAATGTTTCAGCACAAAGTCTCTTGAAGATACGACTGCCATTCTCATCATGACTGTTATCTGGTGGAAACTGATCCATTACATCCCAGGAGTCGATTGAAGGCTCATCAATCAAGTCATCAAAGACGTTGAATAGCGCTGATGCGCAGCATACGTCCCTGACCTCTGAAAACGGATATTTAGCAAGATCGGACTATGTCTACCCTGCGTCTACC
>QDKV01004693.1_pt1 | contig 12542 bp, 12 predicted proteins | sample 1861101 | NCBI WGS metagenome assembly QDKV01 (sample SAMN04275158, study PRJNA302643) | Fungus metagenome, whole genome shotgun sequencing project. | isolation source: fruitbody | host: Mallocybe terrigena | place: Sweden | collected 2013 | reverse complement strand
GTCGGCAGTTTCGCGGTTGGTGACCGCCGAAACTCCAAAGCGTGATATATTGCTTTCTTTATACACAGGTAGAGCTAAAAAAAGGTTTTTTTTTTTTTTTTTTTTTTTAATTTTTTTGGGGGTGGAAGAGGGGGGAAAGAAAATGAAAGAGGAAAAAACAAAGATGAGCGGAAACGCGATGTGAGGAGGAGTAAAAAGAAAGAAGCAAAGGCAAGAAGAGAAAAAATAATATGCGGACTTTAAGTGCGGGCTGTTATCAAGTCGATGAGCAAAGCAGGATTTTTTCGGATGTAGATGAGGAAAGCGTCGGAGGACCAGCGGCCGCGAGCTTGAATAAGTGAGGGGGGAACCCCTTTTTCAGCCAAGAAAGTAGCTCCACCAGCGCGCATGGACTGCCCGCCTATTTCGCTATCGAAGTAAAAGCGGAGCTTTCGGATAAAGAAAGATCGAGTGGGGATTGTTCCGTTCGCTCTCAACCAGAGAGCCGAATGGAAGGGCATGAGGGAGTCGCGAGACGTTAGATATGCCTTGAAATGGTGGACAGGGTCAATGATGGATTCGGATCGTGTGACTAGTATGGTGTTCCCATTGAAGAAACGGTCCGCTTTATGGAAAGGAAGTTGAAAGCTGTAGGTGTTGTTTTGCACGATCACAGTGCGACGACGGCTGATTTTTCTCCAATCCTGGATCTTCTTGTCATCGGGAAAGGCCATCTCCCCTAGGCGCATGAGAGAGAAAAAGCCGGTTAGCAGCATGGACATGAAAAGGAGGTCGTCGTGCGATGTAGGGATGCTGCTGAAGTGTTGGAGAACTGTGGAGAGGTCAGAGATGGATAAGGCGCGTTTGCGGCGGGTTGGCTGAGAGCAAGATTTAAGGCAACCCTGCAGTGTCCGTTGAACCAACTTGGAGTTACGGATCTCCCTGATTAAGGGATAGAAAGGCTCGAGTTGTTGTACAATGCCTGATAGATACGTGGTGACTGAGCGTGGGCTTATATGGTGAGACATGTATACGACGTAGAAGGAAAGGGTGTCTTCGGTGGGGGAGGTGGGTAGGTTGTGAGCGCGGATGAAAGTAAGATAAGAAGTGAGGGCCGAGTTATATGTGCGTAGCGTGGCGGGTTCTATCGTGTTTCCAAGAGCAATGGCCCGCTCTCTTAAGAGGCGGTCCATCGGCCAGGGCAACCTTGAAGGTTGCCGGCCAGTGGGGACGTTGATGTTCATTTTTTCGATGCCCCCAGCGAGGTATGAGGGGGTGATGCAGGTGATGCAATAGGAAAGGGTGGAGGGAAGTCGAGAATGGATAGACTGGGAATAGAGAGGTTGGCTGCGAGCGTCTCTGCACGGTCAAACTCGGCACGAGAAATGGCGTCAGCTACACCGTTCATGTCGCCCGGGATGTGAAGGACCCGGACATCAATCTGGGTCTCTACGCGCGTAGAGATGGCAAGCTTGATAATAGCATTGAATTCAGGGCGGCAACGTAAGGAGGAGAAAATGTCGACAACGTTGGAGTTGTCGGTGTAGATGAGAAGTTTCTGGTGTGGGGTCATGGACGCACAGCAATGCTTTAATGCGGCGAGGACGCAGAGGGCCTCTACATAGTAAATGAGAGGGAGGGTTTGTGCAGGTGTCGGACAGTAGAAACCGACGTCTTCGTCTGGCAGCCAAAAACCCATTCCCTTTGGACAAGCGTCACAGAAAACGGTGACGTCTGCTTCAGTCTCCGTCCAGGTGAGAGAGTGAAGGAGTTGGACAGGTGGTAGTAGCGACAACATAGATAAAGCCCACTTGAAGTCGGCTCGCACGTCGTTGTTTATTCTGACGTATAACGATGGTTGGGACTTGCCGGCAATTTTGGCATAGAAAGCGTTGAGGCAAGGGCGAAGGTCAGGGTAGACGTTCAAGGCCCAATTGATCCATCCGCCCAGCTTCTGCCACCGGCGAAGTCGGAAACGAGAACTGGAGGTCGATGTCCAAGTCTCCAATTCGGAGACGAGACGTTTACGTGCGACGTCTGGAAGGGTGAAGGAGAGTGCGTTGGGATCAACATCGATGCCGATGATGGGCAAAGGGGAGCCGTGAACCTGCTTCTTCCGTTTGTGGGGAATCCCCAGTTCGTCCCAGAGACGAAGGAGAGAAACCTGAGGGGAAGGCAGGTCGCAGTCGTAGGGATCGTAAAAGACCTTGTCCGTGGCGACGACGGGACCGGAGGAGTCGTCGACATAAGTGATGAGGGAGGAGATGCCCCGGTCATTCTTCGCAATCCAAGCCACTAAACTGTTGACCGAAACGAAAATGGCGAAGGAAGCACTACTGCCGAAACAATTAGCGCGATCAATGTAGTACTCGCCGTCAATGTGGACCGCCTGTTTGATTTGCCACAGGGGATGCATGGGGCACATGCGGTATGCTTCAGCAATGTCCGATTTCCACATGACGAGATCAAGGCCCGGGGTGAGGACGTGAAGGTCCAATAACATGTCTCCGAGCTGGTGTAGATTGTCCAAAGGGTACCCGGTGACAAGAGAGTGGTCGATCATAGAATTTAGTGCGTATGGACCAGCGCTGTGGTCGTTGACAAGCCGTAGGTCGGTAGACCCAGGTTTTGGCACAGCATATATCGGCATAGAGTACATACCGGGGAGGAGAGTGGTTCCAAGAGATGGGGAATAACGACCTCGTTCTTGTTCGTGTCGCAGCTGGTCCCGGAAAAAAGACAGGTGAACTTCATCATAGCGACCGTTTGGTTCCTAAGTATATGAAGAAGGAAAATGCGGGAAGAGCGTATTGGCCCAAGGCCAAAAGCCCTCCCACAGGCCAGCAAGAACGGAGTCTACGAACGGGCGGTTGGGGTGGTGGGAGAGGAGGGATTGAAAAACGTCGATGTTTATTGGGGTATCGACGTTGAAAAGGTGTGCGTGGGAAGTGATGGTGTCGTTTGCAATTGTGTTTTCCAGCTCCGAATTGGGAGGCCTTGGAAGGGGAATTGCCGTCTCGGACCACTCGGCCGTAGTCATGGGCTTTTGGTTGTCTGCTCCCCACAAGTTATATCGCCGATACTTGGGTTGAAGACCCTCCTCATTACTTCTGTGAGTCGTGCTCGTTCTGGGGGTGATCTCCTCCACATTTTTTACAGACGTGTTTGTACTTACACGGGTTGTGGTTGCAGCCCGAGTAGGTGTTGAACTTGTTACAAGTTTCGACGCCTTTCGAAGTTCGAACGGGCGCTGCTCGACGCACAGAGTTGGAAGGGTAGGAGGATGTGAACTCAATTCCGTCTGGTAAGACGATGGCCGCATACAGGTGGGAGAATTTTTCTCGGTCGGTAAGCAAGGAAGTCTGTCCTCCACCAACGAAATTTCTGACAGCGATATCGTAGGCGATAACTCTTTGGTGCGCGTGGGATTGCCGTGCGTCGAACTCGACTTGTATGTGTTTTTGATACTGATCGAGTTCTTCGCGTCGATGAGGGAAGGCGAAGATGACGGCTTCAGACGCACGTCGCCAAGCTGACGCCCAATCAGATGAGTTCCTAACTTTCCTCTTTGCTTCACTCGTGCTAAACGTAAGATGTGTTTCTCCAAGGCGTGCCTTCCTATCTTCATCGACCTGAGTGCGGACGATTGAAGAGAGGAAATGGTCGAGGTTGAGAGTTTCTCCTCGGAGTATCCGCTCCCATTGGGAGGCCGGAATACCTTCGGGAGAATAGAGGGCGGTGCGGATAAGGAATTTGGACCGGGCGAGGTCTTCGCCATATAATTCAAGGAGCTCACATGTGCGCGTGCAACTGAGGACATGATTGGTGTGTCCGTTTCCTCTTGTTGAACCAAACCATGGCATGTCTGATTGCCCCAATTTCGGTCGCTTGGATCCGGGATTGCCGTCCTCTGCATTTTCCTGGGCGACTGGTCGCTTGGCGAGATTACGGACAATTCGGTCGGTGATAGTTTCCTCTTGGATGGGAGGTAACTCCTGATCTCCTGATTCATCGACTCTCCTAATGCCTTCTCGTGTCTGCCCGCTACTCTGTCCAGGAGCGAGACCTGCAACGGGTCCGCGCTCGACAGTCTCTCTATCAATGGAGTTGATCTCCGTAAGGAAGGAGACGAAAGTCTTCTCTCTGGTTTCGGCCGGGAGGTCGGTGAGACGTTCCACGGACTCAAGCAAGTCCTTGGTGGCTGACGACTTAGTAGATCTTCCTCTCCGACAATCCTCGACGATTCTGTCGAGATCCTCATGTGTAGGGGGAGGGAGATTTCCTCTGAGGGGCAGAGTACTCGGTATATCAGGGACCGTGTGCCCAGATCTATCCGACTGAGTAGCGTTCGTTTCGACTGTTCCGGAACGTTGACTGCCATATGCGGTTTCTCGGCTTTGCTCTGCTGTGATTCCGTGGGATTCAAAGTTACTGGTTCCGACTGAATCATTTGACATCCGCAGTTGAGACTTTATTAGTCGATGTGTAGAATATTAACAATAAAGCAATAAAATGCGTAGGCAGAAGCAGCGAGAGAAGCAGAAACGGGAGTAAGACAATACCATAGTGGGCTTTTATAAATCTTTGTGAGACGAGACATTCGAGTCTCAATGAGAAGAAATTTCCATGACACAATGCTGGCTCGGCATTGATTGCGCAGGGCTATGCAGTGCTGTTCCGGATCACCTGCAGGTCGTACCTTGGACTTTAGAAAAGTAAACTTTAATATCAAATAAATAACTTTTTTTGAATTCGTCCACTCAAATTCTTGCATTATGAGTTGGCGGAACATACTCATATTTTTGGGAATAAACATCAGAGTTGCTTCGGATTTGTTCTTACGTGCAGGGCAATCAACCATTGACGACTTGTGAAAGACGAGAAGAGACGAAATCTCATTCTGCTCTTACTTATGACATAGCTTTCTTTTGTTTCATGGTTGTTGGTTTCCTTGACCTGTTTGAATCTGTCGAAGCATTAATTACATAAAGCGCCAATGGGCAACTGGTTTTTGCTGCGAAATCATTTCAAACTTAGGCATTATGCAAAGTGTTGAGATACTTGCGATTTGAGCCCTTTCCCCATCTCATGGTAGCCCTTTGCCCAATAATACAGTTGGTTAGAACTGGGATTTTATCTAAAACTAAAGTTGAAGACATGAATGATGAAATACTGGCTTTTTGTCACGGCTCAGGGACACGGCCTTGCAACTACTAAACGATTCCAGCTTTGCTCCCAATGATATGCCAAATATGACTTGTAGTCGTGTTGGCTTTTGTGGTGAAAGGCGTGACAGGGGCGACAAACTCTTGATGTCCACTTGAAATTTCTCACACGTCTTTTGAACCCAAGTCAAAAGCAAAAAATAAGAGTACCTCTTATCTTCCGTGCAGGAACCTATCAAAATTTGCAGGGTGATCAAATCAAGGACTGAATTCTCAAAACGTCTTGGTTTTGCTTTTACAATCTTGCCAAGCTGTTTACAGAATGTTGCCATCAGGACACAAATGTACCTGCAGTGTGAGGTGTCATACAATTCTTCTCTTTTAATATTTGATGATGTCTGAGAGGTTTTGCAGCTTCCAAACCTGAATTTCATTTTTCGATCGTGGTCCACAGTGGGTTTGGAAAAGAAAAAAATCACAGATGTTTCAATTCTCATACTCGTTGCAGATGTCGTGATAGGCGAGATGATATGCGACAAGAGTTGGTGTCAAAGTTGATGTGACACTTTAGCCAAGCCTCGACCTATGTACTCTGAGCGTGAAGAAACAGTTGCATTCAGTAACTCAAGGGATTTCGAAGCTTGTTTTACAATCTAGTGTCGCAGGTATGGGTTCTCAAAACACTTTGCAAACAAATGGGTGTCCAACTGTTCATAGAATACGACAATGTTACAAATTGCCGCGAATGTGTTTCAAGGCCCTGGACAACGGGTTGTATCATGTCGGTAAATGCAGCGCTTCTCGGGGCAACTGTGTCCATTCCGTATCTGTATAAAGACCGCGTAAAACGACAACGAAATCTAATATTCTCCTCGCACTTTTTTCCGACACTTTGAAAATTGTCGCATCCCCTTACGATGGATCCAAAAGCAGTAAACTACAACGTTACGATTGACGACTTTGACAGTATTCTTACCTATTCGAACCAAGCATTATGGACAACTACGGATCCTTCGTCCTTCAATTTCACATCCGACGGCTCACCTTGGCTGCGAGGTACCTATCATAACACCACTGTGAAAGGCGCTTCTGTTACTTTGAATTTTACGGGTAAGACTTGAGTACATTTGGACTGCTATCTGTGGTGGGCTTACCTACAGTTTTTTCTTAAAGGTCCCGCCATCTACGTCTATGGCGCCACTGGACCTGACTACGGAGCCTACGAAGTTGTCCTTGACAGCAAAGTAACTCTCAACGGCACCGCGTTTCGGACTGCTCCCAGCACCGGATCCCATTTATTGTTTGGTTCCTCAGACTTGACATACGGGAACCATCAGATGGTACTGCGGAATCTTGGTGCCAGCACTGCCAATAGTGGAAATGCGTTCCTTTTGGATTACATTCAGTCAACGATTCAACTGGCACCCGCAGGGTGAGTTGTTTGTGTTCTCAACACCTTGGTGAGTACTTACTTGGGTCTAATGCAACAGAGCCACGGTGAAGAATGTGACGTACGAGGAGACAGATCCAGTCGTCAAATACGGCGGGCGTGGTATATGGTATAACAACACGTCGCCATTCTTTAGTGGTGGTCGCTCGACGTATACCAACGGCTATGGCGCTTTTTTCGAGATGAAATTCCAAGGTACATACCATTCTTCCAAAAAAAAAAAAAAGAAGAGAAAAAATTAATTGACGAGCTATTTTTTTAAAAAAACAGGATCGGCCGTCTATGTCTTTGGCGACAAGAAAAATGATCATCGCGGCTACGCAGTCATTTTTGATTCCAAGACGTACGAATACAACGGTACCTCAGGGTGTGGTGGCGCATTTGGAGAGACTTGCGAAGAACAAAGACCTTGCATCAAATTCATGGCGAGCAATCTTGCAAAGGGAAACCACACGCTCACTGTGTTAAACAGGCCAGAAGGACCCGGACAGACGAATATGTCTTACTTTGGTGCGTATACAATTTTTTTTTCCGCCAAAAAAAACTTCCCCAAAAACTTACTCTGCTTTTTAAAAAATTTTATTTTATAGATTTTGATAGCGTCGTGGTCACTGTACCATCGACCTATGCCCCTCGCGAGCTTTCAAACACCACCTACCCATTCGTCGCGGTACTTAATTCGACAGTCATTACCGATCCTACGGCAGGAAGTACTGACCACAGTGCCGCGCCGAATGCACTGCCAATGATGTCGAATAGTCTGCTCCTCCTCGTCATCACTGTTATCTTACTATTGAGACCCTGGGCTGGGTCTTCGAATCCAAGGTAGCAGAAAAGAAGCCTTCATATGTCACCAGTAATGTTTTGATACCACGTTCATGAACTTTATTTTATTTTAAATAAAAATTTGACTTCCCTGTCATGACATCACTGTTGTGTCTTGCTGGGTCTTTGAATTTAAGATCGTAGAGAAAAAAACCAATCACGTTTTGATACTCGTGGACTTTAGATTTTTTTTTTTTTGAGAATAAACAAAGTATTAGGACCACCTTTAAGGGGCACACAACGCAAAAGGTACAACAGAGGTTACAAAATAAATAAAACCAGCTCTTTCAAATTCTAAAGTTTGGCAGAGGGGATTAAAAAAGACAGGGGTATTAGAACATTTCGAAGGAAGCCTAAAGATCACATAAACCCGAGAGAGAGAAAACAGTAAACAATACTTTGAAAACTACATAATGCAACCAGTGCATCATGAAAAAGAAAACACAAAGGACGAAATAAACACGCTGCCCAACTCACTGCAAGGGTATAACGTTCCCTACAAAAATCCTTCAAAAAAAATTCAAGGTTTCGAGACAACCCGACTCACGTACCAATTCAGGTGAGGATCGGGTGGGCAACGAAGAGAAAAGAAAACACCCGTCTGTTCTACTTCTTGTAGACACTCAGAGTCCAACCACCACCGCACTTCTGTGACGAATCACCTCCGCAGTTGTTTGAACAAAAGGTGGAAGGGATGACGGCCCCTGTGGCTCCGTTGTTGGTCAAACTGTTACCGCAATAACCTAAAAGAAAAGGGAAAAGAGAAATTTTTGTTAACACCATTCCCAGCAGACAAAGAAATAGATAAAGGCTCTCACATTCGGTGCTATTTCCAGCAATAAAAAACAAGGAGGAAAGAAAGAAAAAAAAAAGTTTGTGAGCAAACAGATAGCATAAAAAAACGTAAAGCTTTACCTATACTCAACACCAGCATATTGATATCCGGAACAGAGATTTTGGCAAAGCTGAGGAGTCATATTGGACTGAACAAATGTGGCTCCCACGAGCGCTCGGCGAGAACCAGTCGTTCCTTCAGCAACACAACCAAAAGACGTCCAAGTCGATACACTCGTAGTAGATGTCTTGAATACACTGATTCTCCACGGCCCACCGCATATCTGATTGCCTAACAAAAAGTATAAGCATAAGCGCCAATAAATCAACCAAAAGTGGAACAACTCACCATCACCAGCACAACGCATCGCACATTCACCCTCGGGAGCCTGAACGGCATTGGCACGAAGCGTATTCGAACAGTAACACTCCTTCCCATATTCCAACCCCGCATACGCGTACCCGCCACTCGCGCATTTCGCCGAACACTTGTCGATCGTCTGTGCGTCGTTGTTGTCTGTACTTTGTGAGAGGATGCGCGAATTGTCGTCTTGGTAGCAGTGGAGGTAGGTGTACCCCCCGTTTGTTGAAGTGCTGGTTGGAGAAGACGTCGTTGTTGTTGTCGTCGTTGGTGCGGGTACCGAGTTGGACGCAGCTTAAAAAAAAAAAAGAAAGTCGAAGTTAGCAAGCAAATCGCGAAACAAAGATACTTGTGGGGCCTACTCGCAGATCCGGCCCAAGCGTTATAATTATCTGCCCAAAAGATTCCTTAGTGACTTGGGAAAGAAAGCGAAAAAAAGCTAAAGCCTTACATAGGACAGGATTGGTGACATAGGTAAACTCATCAGGCGTATAGTTGATCGTCGTCTGTCCGTTCCTGGTCATCTGCACTGTCATCTTTCCGGCCGCAAGTGGAATCTTGAGCTTGCTGACTCCGGCATTGACGTTGAACGAGTTGGAGGAACCACCACATTTGAGGATGACCGTAGCGGGTGCCGTGGCAAATACGGCGGCCCACATCGTATCCTGCATGACGTTGAGTTTTTTTTTTGTTAGCAAACGACAAAAAATGCAAAATGCAAACAGCTCACCTGCGTCCAGTCCCAGCCAGCTGGTTTCCCCAGACTATCACCCGACGCGACCGCACCCGCCGGATGAGGACGAGCCCAGAAATAGATGACGTCTTGCTGTTAAATATCGAAATTAGATGATCAATTTGATTTACTCAGAGTTCAGGCAAACGCCTTTTGATGCTAGGCACTCACGGTGATAGGTGGGTAATTACCCGTCTTGAACGCCGTGATGTAGTATGCGGACATGTCAAACCACGCGGTGTGCGGGAAGTTGGTGGCCCAGGTGGTACCTGACGGCTGAGCACCTTTGATAGGTCCGAAACTACAGACCGAGTCAACATAAAGAGAATATCCAAAAAACAAAAAAAAAATCCCTACTAGTCTGATTCACCAAAGTCATTCCTTGAAAACAAAACCAAAAGAGGAGGTCAAAACAGGTGAAAGATAATAACAAGGGCGGTTAACCATACCAAGTGGACATCTCAACAAACGTCAGTTGATTTCGCATGGCAACCAATTGTTCCCATCGGTTGACGACGAGCCAGTCATCACCACGGAGGTAAATGTTTTTGTAGTTGTAATGAGTGCTTGAAGTTCACGGGAAAAAAGGAACGGGTCAGCTCTATAGTCCCCCGTTTGATTGAAAATATATCGCGTACTAGAACCATACGCTGATGGTGGTGGCGTAGCGACTTCCTAATTGACCCAAGTCTGTTTGCCAAAAAGAATTATGATTAGCTATGATGGAATCAAGATTTTATAAAGTGGTTTTACAGTAGTTGTCGTCGTCTATCTGAAGATATAAAGGAATTATATTACGCCATTCGATGTCAGGATAAGGCGATACTCACAGTTTTTTGATAGTTTCCCTGAGGCCATGCGCACCCCCAGCTGTCGGCACTTTCAGAGAGAAAAAAAAGATAAAGGTGGTTTTCCACATACCAATACCACGAATCGAGAGCAGACCAATCATTAAAGTGATTCTCAAGACCCCACATGAAAGGCATAATATACCCATTCGTCTGAGACTTCAAACTCGCCCAACCCCCATTACCCAAACAGTCGCCCGAGAAACTTGATATGAACACCCTGCCGTTGACCATAAACTGGCTGGGATGACCCGAAAATTGTCTGACGCGGGAGACGATGTCGTTCAGATTACAGGCCATCTCGGTGAAGTCGAAGGAGATGAAGAGTTTGAATCCTGTGCCGAGTTGTTGTGCAGCATCGTAGGCACTTTGAAGTTGGGTTACTTGCCAGTAGTCACTACCAATATTCATGGCCAGAGCGTCGCTGGATGATTGTCAGAGTGGGAATTGCTTGAAAGAAGAAAGAAACGAAGGAACATACACTCCCTTGGATTGCAACAGTCTTATATCGTCTTTCCAGTCATTGATGTTATATGAATATCTATAACGACGTTTAGACGCGTTCGGAATAACGGAAAAGATGAAGACACGGACGTATCTGATCCAAAAAGAAACAGTTTGCAATAATTCAACCCAAGTATCAGCGAAAAAGAAAAGAGCGATGCGTACTACCGACAATCTAACACAAAAGTCAACACTCGACCTAGCGACGGACAAACGCGACGTACATGGTGCATGAAAATGTATTTGCCTCCATCCCGTTTCACTAATTCGGCGGGATCATCTCCGTATGGGACTCGAGTCTTATTGAACCCATGATTAAGGCGTCGGGCTATTTGGCGGTGGGAAAGGGAGGCTTCCACTGCGGTGATATACAAAATTATCAAAGCGAAAAAGGAAAACAACATTGTTTTAACAGATAAAAGGCCTTAAATAAACGAGCGTGAAAAAGAGCTTCTTCGAGCGTGAGCTATTAACGAGCGTGGGGGGGAGTGTCACGACAGGCACTCGGCTTGGTGGACACAAGGGCAAAGGACAAGGGCGAAACGTTGAAGACAGCGGCAAAGTTGAAGGGGGCTTTGTATATATCAACTTTTGAAAGTAGGTTTTGGTGGTTCCTGAGCTTTCCCTGAAGACCAAGCCTTGGTTTCCCTTGGTTCCCGATCATTATCAGCCATTCATTTACGAAAGGAATTAAAATTCTGCGCCGTGACAGCAACTTCACGAAAAGCCTTGCCAATGGGTATCTCGACTCTTGAGACAGGGGATGTCACGGTTGAGCATTTCCCTGGCAGAATCGAGACACGAACAGAACCACAACAGTAGGCCACGACGAGATGCGGAAAGTTGCGCAACTATAAACTCCTGAATGACATGGTAACCTGTTCACGTAATTCCCGGTTTCGATGATCAGTTAGGCGCCCTTGTATATCTGCAACCACTCTGTGTATCCGAGTTCTTGTTAACGGGGACACTCTATCTGGGTCATGTCTGAGAGATTTTTGAATCGCATCAATTGCATCAAGATGGCTAGAGTTATCCGAGTCACAGTATCACCAAACTGCGCATATGCAAATGAATATTGTCTTGGCGATTGTTGAACGTACTGGTACTACAAGGTAGCTACGATTTACATAAGCTGTAAAAAGAATTGAATTGATTTCTTCATAAGAACCGCTGTCGACCAAACGTTCAACTGACAGTGTGACTGACATAGCGATAAAATAACCCACACATTTCCAGCAAAGCACCATTCTTTGTGCGATTCGTCGAATCATGAGAATTCGGCTGTAGTGTCTTCGGCCAACATTTATTTAAAATTGTGACACGGATCTCCCAAGATTTTTGTGGAGGAAAACATGTTTGCAACAAAGTTGTGAGTGAAGTTGGAGTGGAAGAGCACCCTCAACTCCAAGTGATGCAACCCCCAATCTCAATCCTTGTGTCCTACAACTTTGTCTCAGGCAACTGTAAGGCTGGCCGCCTTACTCACCATATATAGCCCCGGTTGGCAGAAGAGATCTCTTCTGTTATTCGGACAGGCACGGGAGGATCGGTGTAGCGTGGGGCTGCGGCTTGCAACCTTCACCCGCACCCACTAATGGTCGAAAGCGCAACAAAGACGAAAGTTGCTCTATCTCGCACTCAGCAAGATATGTTCATTGGCGATATTGCATGATGCAACTTCTGCAAGAAGGGTAATGTGGTATTCCTGGTTGACTTTGAGACGTTGGCGCCGGGAAGTCCTGTCTGAATTGATGCATTGTGGACCCTTGCTCCTGAATTCTTTGTAGTAACTTCTGCAGACCCAGCGAAGTGTCATTCACGGTCACAGCCAATAGCCCAT
>QDKV01004694.1_pt1 | contig 12550 bp, 12 predicted proteins | sample 1861101 | NCBI WGS metagenome assembly QDKV01 (sample SAMN04275158, study PRJNA302643) | Fungus metagenome, whole genome shotgun sequencing project. | isolation source: fruitbody | host: Mallocybe terrigena | place: Sweden | collected 2013 | reverse complement strand
GTTCCAGGACCCCTGGCTCCTGTCAAAGAAAAATTCTCACCCGCAAGACATAGACCTGCTCGCTACAGCCAACGGTACATCTTAATCCAGCTTGACATTATGCACGCGGAACAAATTTTCAATATCAAAGCACAGTGCGAAAGTTTGTTCGTTCCTTCTTTTTTCGCCCCGCACCCCTTTTTTCAACCCCCCCTCCCCCCTGCAGTATTTAACGCTGAGGTTTTCCATTATGGGTTGCGTTGGGAGTAATGATAGAAGAAGGAGGGATTCGGAAGCGACTCGGAAGAATATAAAAGATAAAAATGACAAGGCAAAGACAAAAATCAAGGCCATCGTTTGGTACGAATACTATACTATAACATTAATGTACTCACTGGCTTCTGTGTTGCAAGGTGCCGTTGTCGATGAACCTCCGGAGTCTACTAGAAAAACGTGTGTATGCGCCACACTTATTTACTTGAAAAGGAAGAAAGAAATTTTTGGAATGATGCGAGAGTGACTCATCGGATGATCTATTTTCAAGCTATGTAAATCATCTACAAGACCAATTTGTTTTCTGATGAATGATTTACCGTAACAGTGAGGCCGATTTTATCTTTCATGATCAAGGTGAAGCAGCCGTGAATTTCAAATGGAGACAGATTCCAAGAACAATTGAAAACTCCCAGCGATCTAATTTCGCACCCCGACATATGGTCATATTTCTCATCAAGAGCTTGACGGGCCCCGACGGCGACATCAAGACAACTGTGCGTAGTTGCCCGTAGTTGGTCATTTTTAAAGGGCGTCGACTAAATCAAGGACGCCGGATCAGTGACCCTGAATATGGGGTAGGACATGTGGCATGGGGAATCAACTTTTCTGGACATCGTAGATCTAGATCGTGATATCGATCAGGAGCAGGAACACGATAATCGAGGTAAAGTGTGAGCAGTCTTTGTAATACCAAAGATAGATCAGAAGTGCGTCAAGGTGGAGAAATATACGACTGTTTGGATGATCTCGAAGCAGTCGATAACTTTAATCTACGTCTTGTAAAGGAAAGTCACGTGTTATGAATCGACTCCAAATACCATATAAAGAATCCAGAGATTCATTTCTGCGGAATTCCTTCTTTCCCATTCCTTCCATCGCCTCTTAACAAATATGAACCCAAACGATAAGAACGTCTGTATCGACACCAACCACTCTGATCCCATTGCAATCCCAGGTACTCGAGGCCGTGCGCGGTCGGTCTCCGTTTCATCTGCATCTGCATCATCTGGGTCAAGGAGCTCGTCCGAGTCTCCCACCACCCCTTCAAGCTCATTTGGGCGCATTTCGATTCCATCCCCTTCGAATTCGCCCATTTTGTCTTATTTCTTTGCCCAGTCGCCAACAAAGACATCCACGGCTAATTCCTTACCATTTCGCAAATTCGGAACATCTCCCGTCTTTGAAGGTGCTTATCTATTCAGCCCATGTCTCATACTAATGTATATCTAACTCTTATCCGATTAGAGGAAGAATTAGAAAAGGAACCTCCAGTTGCGGCGCACGCAAGGCGTGCCAGTGCTACTATCGCTACTCGGCTCACGCAACCACCTTCTTCATATGCATCGGAGGCACACACTGAACGTGCTACCAATCTTTTGAGAAGACTTTCCCTCGGACCCGCTTTGCCAAAGGTGATTGTTACTAACAGATGGTGTGATCTCAGATTCTTATCGCTGCTTTAATATTTCTCCAGTCCTTCATGGATGCAAAGACATCATCGCCCCCCAGTCCACCCCCCAATTCTGCCGTTACCCCTCCTTCCAGTCCCTCTTTTGTTAATAAACCCCGCAGATCCGCCACTATCAGTACTGGAGCTAGGCCTCGCAGGGCTCCTTCTCCCATGGGAGAACGTATCCTGAAGGGCCATTTCGATGGTTTCAATTGAGTTCGGCTTTGGCCGTTTATCTAAAATAGCTCGATTTCCACACATGCACTCCATTCACGGCATGATACCCGCAACCGTCTCGTGAATGATTCATCTTTTTATCAACGCGCCTTGCCTGCAGGTTCAATCTGCTATTGTTTCGGTACCTTCCGACCAATCTTCTTTCAATACATTATCTCCCTATCTCCGCCCTCATCTATGCGTGTGCAAAATGTGGTCGGGAGGGAGTTTCGCCTTCCTATTTTTCGTTCAGTTGACTGCATGTCTGTATGATCCCGCTTTGGATTGGGCGACATGCACCAATGTAATAGTATCCCTTCGTTGTCTTCTCCCTTTTTCCACTGTCTCTTGGTCTCCGTGTGTCGCTTCGTATTCTTATCCTTGGACGACGTCCCTTCTGTAAAGTTACTTCCATCATCGTCTTAGTATTCCGATTGAATTCTTGTACATATAAGAAATATACTTCCTATGTATTGATAAGGTTAAAATTGCGGCCTGGAGATAAATATCTCAATTGAAAAGTCTGAGGCTTGAAGCTTGAGGCTTGAAGATGAGGCGAGTGTTGTCGATGTGTTATTACTTGACATTCTTGTTAGAGACGGGCATAGGTCGCTTTGAAAAGATGATCTTCTTCTTGACTACGGCGGCAATGGTCCAGCTCACACCAGAGCTCTCCAGTCCACTCCCGCTTCCATTCGCCTCCTTTAGTTCTTTTCCTCCAGAATGACCTGGAACACCACTATCATGATCACCATCATCAATCACCATTGCCTCATCCTCATCCACCGAATCTGCATCTTCATCACGGTCGCTGATGGACTTTGGATGGGAATTGACAGAAGATCTCGAACGGACGAGAACCGCCAGAGGTTTGGGCAAAACTTGGATTTTACCTTCGAGAAGGTGGTGGCCTATCATTAGAGTTGGTTTATTCTATAGGATGATAGATGAAACCATTTTTATGAAACCGGGGGGAGTCATTAGAATCAAGGTCAGACGAATCAGTCCAGAGGGACGTATCGTGGAAGGACTAACCGTAGCCTCGTCGATCTTGAGCTTCCCTACAAACTGACCGTTCCGTTCGGTCGGATGTTTACTCTCGACGTCTAGAGAGCCCTGAAGCTCAATCAGCACGACCTCATCGTGCGAGATCTTGGCTAGACTCGATGGGAGTTTGGGATTTGCGGAACATGAGGGAAGGGTGACTGAAATGAGCATGGGGATCTTTGGAATGATCGTCCTTGGAAGATGTGAGCCCAGCTTGTGGTTCGACGCGACAGTTCCTGTCCGACATCCCCACGCGTTGTTGACCTTGACATCGCGTGGGGACCAAATAAAAGTATCTTCAATAAGCGCCGAGATTACGTAGTAAATTAGCGCCCTAAATTTCTATCTACTTGCTTCATAATATATCGTTGTGGTCAAATGGGTACAATAACCTTTGCCCATCCTGAGATTTCTTGCTCACAATCCCCAAAAATTGGTATTGAGAGCCCATACCGATTGCTGCGACTAACCTCTCTGTCGCGTCCTGGAGCCGATCCTTCCGTTCTATCGAATCGGCCGCATCAACAAGAATTTTAGTACGCTCTTGGATTCTCATGCGTGTCAGAAATGAACGTTGTGAAATTGGACCGAGGACGGTGACTGGATATCGAAGGAAGAGAATGAGAAAACTAACTTTGAACAAAAAGAAAACATTTTGGGTGTACCGATGTCTCTCATTGCTTCTTTGAGATAAGCAAAGTCCACGTTGGCTGTTACATCGCATTCTCCAGGTTGGTGGAAGATATCAACAATCTTATGATTTTTGAATGCCTACCCCACGATACTCTCGTCAGCGATTTAAATCCGACTCGTATCCCCTTTCGAAACGTACTCTTAAAGAATCACCGAAAACTTTGTCCCTTCCATAATCAATGATCAGTCCACAACCTCCCACGGAAGACCTGCCGTCCACCTCTCGTCCACATTCGAGCAGCTCGCCGAGCTTTCGGGCGATACGGAATGCATCGGGGGACACTTCGAGGGTGCTCCCAATGGGTAGTTCCCGAAAACGTTTTGAAGAACGGCCGAGAAGGCTGGAGGCGTTTGATGGCTCGGGAGCCAAGACACGACGAAGACTGGGCGAATGTGATGAGATGCTGGATTCGTCTACTTGCAAGGATTCTTCTGTTGGTGCGATGAGGACATCGTGCCAGCCTTTCACCGTTTTCTAGTTTACAATTCAGGAGCAACCCTTTGAGTAGAGTTGGCAAAAAAACTTGCCTGTATAACGTGAACAGGTAACGCGTCAAAAAATTCATGTGCGACGATGAAGGTGAATTTATCATGAGAAGGCTTGATTTCTGTTATGGAATCGTGCCAATGAAGTCTAACATTTTGGTGAGAACAAAGTTTTTCCTCTTGTAGAGCACGCATGTTTTGGCTAGTTTCGACAAGGTGGACATCGAAAGTGTGCGACTTGTGAAATTTAGAGAGCACCTGGGCTTGGTGTCAAAGTTGAATTGATAGCGAGAAAGAGTGAACCCTTACGCGTAGCATGTCACCCATGAGTGTTCCCCGACCGGGACCCAGCTCAATTATCCGAATTGGCTCGGTCCTTCCAAAGTATTGCGTACATAACCAAAGACCTATCAACTGAGCATCGTTCGCTGAGAGATGAGCTTTTTTTAATTGCATAACTTGGCAATGAGATGTGACGTTACCTCGCCAAAGGTTTGGCTAATCTCAGGACTGGTGATAAAGTCTCCCCTTTGTCCAAACACTTTATGTTCATGGTTTGTATAATACCCATGAGTCGGATGAGAAAGGCATAATTTCATGTAATTTGCGAATGAGATAGGTCCGGTGGCCTATACTTCAAATGAGCTCAGAATACTCGGAAGACTAACTTAATGCCAAAGGAAATCACCCTGATATTATCGTGTACTATCTTTTCGACGACGGTCATCTTCGACGCGTCATGTTGATTGGAGCGAACGTTCAACCCTGGGCCATTCCGGGTTGACCTGGGTTGAAGCGACAAGCCTAGTGGTTTCCGGGGGAAAATGGCGTGCCCACGATTTCGAATCAGGACGTTCATTTATTTCGCGAATGCGTCGTGCATGTCATGTGTCGAGAGACGACAACGCGGGTCCGCGAAGCATTGAGTAGGCTCGTGACCAGCCTGATAAGAAGAAACGTGACGTTAAAACGGGTTTCTGTTACAATTGTTACAATGATGACATCCACCTACGCCTAATAAAGACTAAGGGTACCTAAGAAGGTAGCCTCGATGGACCGGTAGAAAGATATATTAAAGAAGAATAATAGGTAGCAAAAGACAAACAGGAAAGAATTTTTCAGAGAATCAGCATTTAACGATTAGAGATGCGTGTGCGCAAGGAAAGAAATGGCTTCAATTTAAGAGGAATGTTGTTGAGAACTGCCATTCTTTTCTGGTAGTCGCCAAAAATTCGGCCGGCTAGTCTGACACTTGACATATGCCAGTCAGATGCAATGTGAGCCTTGAGTCTCATAAGTGTGATTTTATTCAGGCCATGGTCATGGGGGATGATGACATTGAGGTTTGGGATCTGACCAAGATAAAATAGTGTGAGATGCAACAGCCAAATTGTTGAGCTATCGGTAAAGAGAGACTTAGCTGCTGTGATCAAGTTTTCTTTAACCGCTCCATCGACATTGAGCGTCGTGAGCTTGAGTTTGGTAGTTGCAACTACCTGAGTCATTGCTTCGTCACGCCAATCCTGATAGGTCGCACACTTTACAAAAAGATGTCGTATGCTTTCATCATCATCACATCCCAATCTACAACCTTTACTACTGATTTTCCCTCTCGAGAAAAGCGTGTCGGCTGTCGCAAGTTGACCGGATCTGGCATAGAGTTGAACTGCAGCTGAGTATGCTGACGTCGCGCGAACGTAGGGATAGTCGGGAGGTGCGTGACCATCATGTGCCCACGTTGACATTCGAAAGCTATGCCCAATTCCCATTTCGTTTGCAGCCGCCAGGGCCATCCGTGCATCAACATACGACGAGATGTTGCTTTCTATCCAACCATCAGACTTAGTGTAGAATGTGAAGTTGTTCATGAGGAATGTCGGGATGGGTGCCTCTGGTAGTTCCTTGAAGAGTCTCTGCGACGCAGAGGCAAAGAAGTCAGCTTCGTTGTTTAGATTTGCTTCAAGGGTCGTCTCAGTGGAGTGAGCTGATGTGTATTCAATCTGAGCCTTCGAGCGGTTGGCAAGATTAAGGAGCCAGCGGTAGTAGGATCGACCGTTCATGAAGCGCAGACGAGGCACTTGGTCAATGCCCGAGTGGCTGTCTTCAAATAATCGGACAGTATTGAGGTGGTCGGTAAGAAGTCGAGGTTTGGATTTGTGAGTGATGGCTGAGTTTTGTGCTAAAACAAGTGCGGAAATCAGTCCTATGAGTTCACCTTGAAGAATGGATATGTTACTCCCCGAGACTTTGAGTGCTATTGTTCGATTGCCAGTAGCAGCACCAACAACTGATTTGACGTCAAGGATACCGGCAGAGGGGGGTAACATAGATCCATCGGACGCCCACGTAGAGACGTCTGCGTATTTTGACGGGGCGAATCCACAGATGTTGGCCAAACTTGAGATAAGATGTTCAGCGGCGTCCTGACGGATGTTACGGGGTATTGTGAGACCAATTGGGCCAGATAGCACGGCGTCGATGGGGAGTTTGCAGTGGATGGCGTCAGAGAGCTTGGTCCAATTGTTGCGTGCTGCCGTTGACCAATTCCCGTCGAAAGGGGGTTTAACGAGGTGAGTGACAACGTTGCCAAGGCGGTCAATCATCCATTTGCCGGCATCTGCAAGTTTCCTAATTCCATGAAGGCGGAGAGATCGCAAGGTTGTTCCGTTTACACTTAGCGATACCTGCGGGAAGCTGAGGCTGCATGCACGGACAATGTGAGATAGGGATACATCACCGTTTGCTATGTAGGCCTGGTCAGTCTCTCTCAACACCAACTTCAGATTCTTGAGCACCCGATGGGCGGTTAACCAAGTTGAGGGAATAGACTGGTCAAGTCTGGAGAAGTCTCTATGGAGACCGTTGCCATCAAGTGGATAGGAACAGCCATTTTTGTCACACGTCCAATCGGCGAGTGTGATTTTTGATAGAGTGCGATAGGCCGGTATGTGATGGTTTAAGTCGCGCATTAGACCCTCGACCGCCAGACTTGCATTTATGCGTGCAATGGAGGGAAAGCCAAATCCGTGAAGAGCAACAGGAAGGGTTGCTATGATACTTGAAGGTTGAAAGGGAAAGCCAAGGGCGTCATGAACCTTTCGCATGATTACCTTATCAAGAGTCTCCGCATCCATCTGTTTAATGGGCTGTAGGGAAAGTAAGGCTCGACAACGGGATACAATATTCAGAGAGACGATTTTTCGGAGAAGGGTGATAGGCATACGCCCAACAATAGTTGGAAACCTAAAGTCCTCAATAAAGGCTTTGAGTTCTTCGAATCGTGATGTTGGATCATTGACTTTTGTCCGCAAAAAATCTAATTCATTGAAGACAAGGTCAACGCGGTGTTCTGTAATAGTTAGAGGGTTAGTATTGGGATCAGTTGAGACAGACTGAAATACGGCGTGATTTGGATGGTTTAGGTCTTTTTTCCCGGCAGTGAGAACATATGCGCGAGATTTTGACCATTGGGTCAGCCATCCATAGGCGTATTGGAATCTTTCCATTGCTAATGTATTTCTAATTAAAGACGTGAGCGACTTAGAGAATATGAATGTGTCGTCAGTTGCTTCAACCATTCCAATCAGGAGTTGGGCTTCTGCGTCTTTGAAATGTGGGTCATTGCATTCCATACTACTCGATGATATTGTGAGCGCGTCTTTGTCGACAGTCAGAAGATCTTGGAGGTAGTATGAACCCAGGCTGGTGGTGAAAACTGATTTCAGGGGTGATGCTGGGCCTCCCTGTTTGTTGACGCCAGAGACAATGATTGGATCTGTTACACCATATGCTGTTCGAATAAAACAGCGGGTGCGGGTCTGGGACGCCCGATCAAGATCAATAATAGCATTGGGGAGGCCATAAGCTGTGATTGCGTCATAGAAACCGTCGGGAGAAAGATAATCAAACCCTTTCATTTGGTCTCGCTTGAGGGCATAGACTGTTTGTTTGTGTCGTGACGCCCAGCATTTGACTCCAGAGAGAAAGCTAATGAGGTCACGGGTTTGGACTCCCGGTTGGGCAGCTACCTGAGTGTCTGGGAGAATAGATTTTTGAGCAGCGTAGCGGATGAGACAGAAATTTAGCCACGCCATGGGTAAGTTGGCTAGAACATTGGAGAGAAGTAGACCACGCCAGTTCTGTAAGTCAGTATGCAGGTTCCGTTTGTGAAACATTGTCAGCCACATGTCCTTGATATCTCCAGGGAAACGTGAGTTCACAACCTGATAATTAAGAAGATTGAGAACAAGTGCTATCGCACGATCAGAAAGCGATTTGATAATCCATTTCTCCCATTGATCAGGACCTGGAGAGGGGCGATTATTTCCTCTTCGAAGAAGCGCTCGAAGGTCCGCGAGACATGCTTTTCTTGGCCAATTAAAGGGATCACTGGTGACGCGTGAGTGGACTTCAGCAACTGAGGGTGTTTCCATCCATGGCTTTGGAAGTTTGGGAGTGCTGCTGTGATCGTACAATCTACGAAAATATTCCATAGTTGTGGTTTTAACCCCTTCAGGGCTACAGACAAGTTTTTCAGGATCGTCAAGGTCATTGACTACGAGAGGAAGAGGAACGTAGCCTGAGTTATGTATAAGTCTTCTAGTTGAGTTTCCTCTGAGAGCTGCAGTTATTTTTCGCTTATCAGCCAGTTTTGCCCGCATCAGAATTTCTTTTGAGCGTTGCGCAAAGAGGCTCTTGTGCAGGGATTTCCTGTGGTTAGTAAGAAACGCAAGGATATCTCGAGTTTGATGGGATCGTGCAGTGGCAATGGAATGGAGCTTCATCGCTTTAAGTGAAACATGCACTGTACGATTTGATTTCTCAAACCGTATTGCACCGCCAACATGACGAATATCAGACGCAATCAATTTAATTGCAGCGTTACAGACAGCTTCATGAGGTTTGACATAAGGTTTTGATCTTCCAAAAATCCTTGTCGAGTTTGTTTTGATAATTGACGAGAGACCTGTATAAAGCTCTAGGAATGTTTCATCATTAATAACAGTAATTTTTTCGAAGTGATTGGCCTGAATAGCATTGTCAATGGCATCCGCAAAGGTCTGATATTTGTCTTTTTCAGTTTTGAGTGGAAACTTAATTCGAGGCTTATTGCTGGACTGTCTAACAAAGTTGTCAGCGTAATCTCGATTATGGTCTTGTGAAACACTTGGTATTGTGTGAGTGATTCGAGCAACAACTGCCCTGTGATCTGTGTAGGGAATCCAATCGCAGTGGCGACCGGCTGTGTAAATCTCCGAGTCGACAAGAGTACGTCTAGAGGAGACAACACGGTCAATGATATTTCCTTCAGGCACAGGTCCATCAGCATGATGCCCTCTACATGTCCAGTCCGAGCGGCGGGAACGGTCAGGATAGTTGGTCCAAAGATCCTGTGCATTAGTGCTAGTTAGGAAGTGAAGAAACTGGGTGCGCGCAGCAGCTCCACCTGATGCTCTTTCAAGTGATGATACCGTTGCATTAAGATCACCTGCCAGTGACCATGCGTGAGGTGTCAGGTTGCAAAGATCAGCGAGATCTGCCCAGAACGATCTGCTAACACCCTCATCTCCAGGATTCCACGGGGCATATGCTCCTATCAGTCGATGCGGGATGCAACGTCCATCAGACGTGGGTAATACAAGGTCCAACGCAATTACTCTCCCCTTGAGGGACAAATGTTTGTTCTCAACTCGTTGGGCAATCTGAATGTCCTTGCGGATGCCCACAACAATGCCCCATTTAACTGGATGATGAGTTTGATCTTGTTCTCCAGACTCCTCATAGATATCATAATCTTTAAAAGGAAGAGAACTGCTTAGCTTCGATTTTGTTTTCGTCTCACCGAGAACAAAGGCCTGAGGGTTCCGCATTTTGATAGCTGAGTTTATGTCATTCAGTTTGACAGGTTGAACAAGACCGTTTGCGTTCAGGGCATATACTGACAGTGTTGAGGTCACCGGTCGTGGTGTGAATGCATCTACAGTATGAATGATACTAATGGCAAATAAGAGTAATACAATCAACAGTGTATTTTTTTGGTTTGACGAGTGCAATCTACAGTGGGTGGTGCGGGTATAACAACATGTGGACAGAGCTCTCAGCGAATCAAAGACCCCTCGGAAACAAGGGAAGGGTCTGGTGATGTGCATCATCAAAGGCTCTGGTGCATCATTATTAGCCGCAATCAGAGGATTCACGAGTGGGACCTGATAATTACGTACCTCATCAAGCACTTGCTTGTCAGTAGACATCGGGTTTGGTGACGATTGAGATGAGACACTTCCACCATCAGTAGCAGGCGCGGCTGAGTTCAGCTTGCGCTTCTTGGTACTTTCAGTTGGAGTAGAAGGTATCTGTTGTGTAGGGAGAGAAGGTGAGTCTTGCAGGAGCTGGCCGACAGATGCACCTTGTACAACGGCAAGGAATTCATGGTTTGACTTTGATAGCTCCATCCTTAACCTTTCTTCCTCCATTTGCAATGCACCGAGCAACAAGTTGATATCCTCCTTCTTCTTCTCATCCTTTTCCAGCAGAAGACCAACCCTAAGTGACATCGCATTGGACTTCAGATCTGTCATCGCACGGGTCAAAGAAAGTTCGTGAGCTTGGAACAGTATGGCCCGTTGAGTGCTAACAAGACGACCTTCGATGCTATTGACAGTGTTGGCAAGGGAGGAGAGGGTAGAGGTCGTAGCGGTGAGCTGGAGCTGGGTCGCTTGATGGAGCTGGTTGTTAGTCTCTTTGTATGAGTTGAAATCACGCCGAAGCTTGTCGACAACTTCCGTAACCATGGATGCACCTTCAACCAAGTCCTTGCGAACACCACCCGGTTTCCTTCCTAACCCTGAAGTATTGAGCTGATACAACAATTGCGGCGGTTGCATCATCTCATAATCCTTGAAGTACGCTTTGAAGCGGTCACGAACATCTTCGCTAAGGACTTCGCGCGTCGCCTTCCAGGTCGTCATGTGAAAGATGAAGATCTCTGGTTCCAACAAAACAGATCTAGAGCCGGCGAGGGTTGGAATGTCATCGACATGGAAACTGTCAATGAGCCAGTCTCGAATCATTTCATGAAGATGCTCCTGATCATAGTCTTCGGATAGGCCCGTGATGGCTAGCTCGAAGGCGTTCTCAATCTCGAGTTGACGGCCCCTAACAGGAAGGACTGAAAAGGGGATCCCAGGGATTTTTTCGATGAGACCATAAGAGAATATCGCGTCAACATCGCGTGGAGACGCCATGCAGAGGGTGACACCACCTGGATTAAAGTACGAGTTCACTACCGAGTACCCCTTCGTCTTTGCCCACAGCAGCAGATGAGATTTACACTTCTCCTGGAATGAAGAATCCTTCGGGTCTTCTTTCAACTGAGCGAAGCGGATCCATGGACGCTTGTCTTTACCATGTGTCAACGGGGTCCATTTAACCTCCCACGACGGATCGAAACTTTGAAGGGCATCTTTCCAGCACAGAAGAAGGTCAGTTCTAGGTTCGTTTTCAGAGTCTGGGGCAAGCTTTGGCAGCGAGCGAGTGTCGAGATGGACATATGCAGTGGGCACCCAGTCTCCACGAGTAGAAAACCGTTTGACAGTCAGAGGAACGTCTGTGAGGTCCGGTACATCATTCTGGATCGATTTAATGGCGTCCGTCAAGATCTTGATGGTGTCAGAGTTTGGTTTACCAGCTCCAATTCCACGGATGATAAGATCACAGCCAGTTGGGAGAATGGTGCTTCTGGTAGCGGCAACAGTTTGACGAGGGCGTGGGGAACCATTGTTGATTGGTGCGCGTGGAGAGAAAACGGTCATGGACACGCGTGGGCGGTTGCGTGCAGGGGTTGTTGGGGGAGAGTTTAGCAGGGGATTAGAGGGCTTGTCCATGTTTAGATACCCGAACTGGTGGGACAGTGTTACTAAAAGGAATAGGGGGTTAAGAAAACAGACGATAATATATCAACAATCAAAGGAAGTCGGAGAAATATAAGTATAGAATGTAGTATGAAGTATTAGTATTGTTTTCTGAAATTTTATAGATATATGATGAGCAGAAATTGAGCGAAATATGAGAGTTTGAAAATGTTATGTAAAGTTGACAGAATGTAACACAAATCGTACGAAAAGGAGATAAAGGTACGCAAAATTGGTATCAGCGTTTGCAGAGAGGCGGTTCAGATTCAGTTAAGAGGTTTAGAAGCTAGAGTCAGGACTATACATTTGTGAAAATCACAAACTCTTATTTTTGGGGGGATTGGCGGTGGTGGTTGTTGTTGTTGTTGTTGTTGTTGTTGTTGTTGTTGTTGTTGTTGTTGTTGTTGTTGTTATACAGGCTGGTATATCTGAGTTTAAATCACTATACCGCGCATTTTCCACGGTTTCTGACCGACCCTAAATAAAATAAATA